>Ga0209633_10000130_pt1 | contig 87369 bp, 66 predicted proteins | sample Cruoilmetagenom1_FD_187290 | JGI IMG/M metagenome (GOLD analysis project Ga0209633, IMG submission 187290) | Oil polluted marine microbial communities from Coal Oil Point, Santa Barbara, California, USA - Sample 1 (SPAdes) (version 2) | ecosystem: Environmental > Aquatic > Marine > Oil seeps ... | reverse complement strand
GGGCGTTCTCAATTAGCTTGTTATTTTAAGCGGTTTTCATTTGGCATTCTGGCTTTGTAGTGATTTTCAAAGGATGAAAATGGCCAGAATGTCTCTTCGTGATGACCAATGGGAAAGAATTCGCCCCCTGCTGCCTGGAAAACAAACGGATTGTGGTGTCACGGCAAAAGATAACCGGACCTTCCTGGAAGCAGTGCTTTGGATTGCTCGTACAGGAGCACCCTGCTGCTTTGAAGGGATGCATACCGACCTGCATTTTATCATGACAACATCCTGTCATTGAACGGAATAAAATGAACAGATGCTGCATGACGTATGCATATATCGCCTGGTTTTCAAACAAGTGTTTTCGCGCCAGCACCACGCATGCTTCAGGAATTTCCCAAGGAACCTCTGATCAACTGCGCGACAGTGGTTAGCTAAGCACAATGCCGCTGTGGAAGATACAAGAGGTTCCCTAACCCATTCTTTCCACATCAACCGCGACATGCAGTTGCGTTTTTCCGCCGCCCAGCAAAACACCATTCACCGGTATGACGTCACCATAATCCCTGCCCCAGGCCAATGTCAGATGCTGTTCACCCGGCAGGGTTCCATTGGTCGGATCCAGATCAAGCCAGCCCACGCATGGAAAGTAAACCGAAACCCAGGCATGAGAAGCATCCGCACCTTGCAGTTTCTGAGCGCCGGGTGGCGGCAAAGTTTCCAGATAACCGCTGACATAACGGGCGGCAAGCCCGAGAGAACGCAGGCAGGCCAGAAACAAATGGGCAAAATCCTGACAGACGCCCCTGCGATGATGGAAAACTTCGAGAACCGGTGTCATGACCGTGGTGAAAGCGGGATCATAGACAAATTCGTCATAAATGTATTGATTCAGAGCACAAACAGCGTCAAAGAGTGATCGACCAGGTCGAAATATTTCCAGGGCAAAAGATGCAATGGTTCGATCAAGAGGTACAAAAGAGGATTCGAGAGCAAATTCAATGACATCAGCGCGCGCTGGATCAATGGAAACACCCCATAACTGTTCTTTAGCCATCTCCCATGACAGCCCCTCAAACGCACTATAGTCATTATGGAAATTGCCGACACTGATTTCACTCGCGGTACGGATTTCCAGCATGGTATGAGGCTGGTGGATGGCGAAGTAAGTCACATGATTGCCATAAACGTCGGTTCGATCATGGCGGCAGGTCGGTATCGGTTGTATTCTAAGTTCACTATGGTGAACATGTTGATGTCCATGCTGGCGCAACATCAGGCGGGATTCATTGTGACATTCGCTGACCGGGGTTGTATAGCGATACCGGGTCACGTGGGAGACCTGGTAACGTTTGGTATTCATACTTTCTTCACTGATCACGGAAGATCCACCTACTGCTCCCCAAATCCTGCACAGCTTGATCGCCGAAAACTTCAGCCCGTATTATCCTGTCCAACACTCAATGAACCTGGCTCTTGAGCAATGCCATACTATCATACGACACTGAACGAATAATATTGGCATGATCCATGCGTCTTCCGTTACCAATCCATCACAAAACGGGGACAACATACACATTTCGCGCTTTGTAGCACGCATTCATGCGCATGACCAATCCGAGTCTAAGAATACAGAAACGCTTTTTGTATACCAGATGATAACTCTGGCAGAACAAAGCTTGATCGCATCTTGCCGCTATCAACAAACCGGGGCAACACGCCTCCAGTTTATGGTGCTCCCTAGGGGACTCGAACCCCTGTTTTCGCCGTGAGAGGGCAACGTCCTGGGCCACTAGACGAAGGGAGCCGGAACTACCACCATGCGGATGACTCCCGATGCTAACCTCGGAGCATGGGAGATTCAACACAATGCAATGAAGAAAAGAAATTTCAATGAAGTGACTTCTCAGCTTGTATAGTATAATAGTGTTATGGAAAATTTATCAAGCCACTTATCAAGCCACATTGAACTGCCAGACGCCCCCCAACAGATCCAAACCCAAACCAGAACACCCGAGACCGAATCAGGATCCTCCCCCTTCAATCATCAACGCATTTCCGACGGCGCATTACACGTTTTATCCCGCTTAAATGAATTGGATCATGAAGCTTATTTGGTCGGTGGCAGTGTACGAGATCTGTTACTGGATATCAAGCCCAAAGATTTCGATGTCGCCACCGCTGCACTGCCCGAGCAGGTCAGGCAGGCGTTTCCGAAACATTGTCGACTGATTGGTCGCCGATTTTTGCTGGCGCATGTACGCCATCGTCATGAAATTATCGAGGTTTCAACATTTCGCGCCCCACCTCCGGCAGCAGACAAACGCTACCCCGAAACGGAAAGTGGGCGTCTTTTGAGAGACAACAGTTTCGGCACCCTGGAGCAGGATGCCAGTCGACGGGATTTTACTGTCAATGCCTTGTATTATTCGATCACCGATGACGCCATCCTCGATTTCTCGAGTGGTCTGGAGGATATGAAAAAGCGGCAGCTGCGCATGATCGGCGAGCCGGAACGCCGCTACAGGGAAGACCCGGTAAGAATGTTGCGGGTTATCCGGCTGGCATGCAAACTCAATTTCAGTATCGAAACAGGAACCATCGAGCCAATTCCGACCCTTGGCGCTCTACTTAAGGAAGCCCCGCCCGCTCGATTGTTTGACGAATGCGCCAAACTTTTTCTGGCAGGTTATGGACAATCGGTGTGGAATGCCCTGCGCGAATATCAATTAAGCCAGTGGATGTTTCCCTCGGCGGATCAGATGATCAGGAACGGAGATCATAACGCCGAAGAATTCATACGTCGCGGCCTCAACAACAGCGATGCGCGGATCCGTGCAGGCAAGTCAGTTAATCCTGCTTTTCTGTTTGCTGTCTTGCTTTGGCCCATAGTGCAGCGGCAATGTCAGAGCGAAACCATAGCAGCGGTAAATATGCAGCAACTTGATCTCATCTCCCTGAAAGTCTGGCAGGAACAAAACAAACAGATTTCCATTCCTCGAAGGTGGGCCACTATGATGATGGAAATCTGGCGTTTACAAAAAGCGCTTGAAAACCGGCGCGGCAAAAGAGCTATAGCATTGCTTCAACATCCGCGTTTTCGCGCAGCCTACGATTTTCTGCTACTGCGCGGCGCCAATGGGGAAGTAACGGAAAGATTATGCCAGTACTGGACAAAAATCCAGGAAGATCATCCCGTCCAGAGATCTGCAATCATATCGGATGATCCGGACAACAACTCATCTCATTCATCACCCAGGCGCAGACGAACCAGCAAACGCCCGTCGTCATGAAAACCCGCCGCCCGGCGCTGATCGCCATCGGCAGCAATGTCGGTCAACGCATTGATCATGTCCGGTGGGCCGAAAAAAAAATTGCGTCCCTGCATCATTGCAGACTATTGTTCCATACCTCTTTATATAAAACAACGCCCATAGGCACTACCTGGCAAATGGCGTACATCAATGCACTGTTGATTATCGAAACCGGGCTGACCCCGCAAGCTTTGTTACGTCAACTTCAAGCCCTCGAACGCCGACGAGGAAGAATCCGCAAAGGGATTCATTGGGGGCCGCGAGTGCTTGATCTTGATATCGTGTTATATGATGATATTAATATTTCAGAGGAAAATCTTTTGCTTCCTCATCCCGGCTGGCCAGAGCGGAGTTTCTGGAGTATTCCCGCCCTGGAATTTTCTGGACTGAAAATCGCCAGAGCCTGGCTGAAAAATCGACCCAAAGCTCGCATGCGCCGGGTGGGCATTCAGCCTGTTGGTCGATTTTAGGCAGACTCTGATCCATTCATGAACTCGGTTCTTGCCTTCCTTATGCCCATTCCTGGTTATAAATCTTCGCAATAGCCTGGCTTATTACGGTCGATAAACGCCTCGATTCTGAACAGAATGAACCACACCTGAGCTTCGTCCAGAATGAATCAGAGCTTTCTTGGCAGGCTGTTGAAAAACGTTATGAGCGTAGCAAAGTCGAGGCAAAAACAGGTGCAAAAGCGGAGTTTACACATAGTAAATGAGCATAAGAAGCCTGTTTTTAACGAAGAATTTGCAAGTGCAATAGTTTTTCAACAGCCTGTCAGGATAAGCACCGTCAGACATGAATTAGATTTACACAAACTGATATTCGCTTCGTCTTAACCGATAATACCAGGAGCCATCCCATGAGCCCGGAACTCGAAACAGCGCTGGCCGCAGCCGGCGCCGCTGACGCTTTAATTCGCTATTATTTCAAACAGCAATGCACAGCGGAATATAAAAGCGACGGTAGCCCGGTCACCGAAGCCGATCGCAGCGCCGAAAGGATCATTCGCCAGATTATCGCGGCGCGGCATCCAAACCATGGCTTTTATGGCGAGGAATATGGCCGCAGTCATGCCGAGCGCGATCATGTATGGTTGATCGATCCGGTCGATGGCACCAAGAGTTTTGTGCGCGGCACACCATTTTTCTCTGTGCAGATTGCGCTGATGCATCGAAACGAGTTGGTGCTCGGTGTCTCCCATGCCCCACTTTTCGGGCAAACAGCCTGGGCTGAGCGCAACGGTGGCGCTTATCTGAACGGCGAGAGACTCTCGGTTGCAACCACGGAGAATCTTGGTAAAGCTACCCTGTCAGCCGGAAATTTGACCAGCATGGCTGGGGAACCCGATCTATGGCAGCGTTTCGCGCTTTTAATTAGCCAGGTGCACCGTTTCCGCGGTTATGGCGATTTTGCCCACTACCACATGCTGGCGCAGGGACAACTCGATGTGGTGATTGAATCTGATCTCAATATACTGGATATTGCGGCACTGACTGTTATTTTAAGGGAAGCCGGCGCAGTAGCGCGGCAGTTGGATGGCGCGCCGATCAACCTGGAAACCCGAAATATGCTGGCTTGCGTCCCCGCACTCGAAAGTGAGGCGCGTCGCATCCTTGAACTTGATTAGGGCGCCTCTTGGATCTTCCACAGCGGCATCGTGCTTGGCTAGCCACTGTCGCGCAGTTGATCAGGCTGAGGTTCCTTGGAGACTCTCAATAGTATTGGATACGAATGTTCTGGTGAGTTGGCAGTTGATATCCGCCCGGCATCACATCACAAGTGCTGAAATTTAACCCACACGATTATAAACAAGCTGATATCGCCCAACAATGGCGCGGGTCTTGCGATAGTCGAGAGCGTTAATGGCTATGAAAAATAAGTATGCCTACCATGTGTATTAGTCTCGACTTAATCTGGCACAGCTCTTGAAAAAGAGAGAGTTACCCGTTTTGATAAAGGTGTCGAATCTTTAACTCAAAACCTTGGGTAACTCTCATGATTCATACTAACAACCCGAAATCCTAACAGCTTGAGTGGACCAGATATCTTGGGCTTACCACTCCAATGGATACTTTACTTGATGGTAAATTGATTTAGGCCGAGAAAAATTTAGCTCAAATTTAAACTGACAGTCGCCTATCAAAATTGGGTAACTGTCAGTTTAAATTTGAGCTACTACATACCATGCACGAGTTTCGGATCATCAATTTCTCGTCGCCTGGCGCGCTTGTTTGCGCTGAACCTGGACGCCACCCAGATCGCCGAGCTCAGCGGTTTGAATCACACAACACGGTCAACCGCTGTTTGCGCGGCATCCGCAATCCACGGCTGGGCAATTCTTATTCTACAAATTATGCACCTGCATCGATCTTTGTAATTTTTTCGCTTGGTCAACAACCTGTGCATGGTGCGTAAACAATATCACCTGTGTTTTTTCGGCTAATTCTGCCAAGGCTTTCAATGCTGCTTGCGAACGATCATCATCAAAGTCCACAAGTACGTCATCCACAATGAAAGGCATCGGCTCTGCGCTTTCCATGTATTTTTCGAGGGAGGCCAGGCGCAACGCCAGATAGAGCTGATCACGGGTACCGGAACTCATGCCTTCCACATATACCAGATCCTCATTTGAGCGAATACCTGCAAGGACAGGCTCATCACTTTTATTAAAAGGTGTCACGAGCTTCTCAAATGACCCAAGCGTTAGTGTAGAGAAATGTTCGCTAGCCCGCTTGACCAGCGGCCCCTGATTCTCTTTGCGGTAACGCTCAATCTGATCACGCAATATCTTGCCGGCAAGTTTCACAAGAACATAGCGTTCGGTCTTTGAACGAATACTGGCAAGTTCGGCTTGGGCCTGGTCAGCGAGTGCCGCCGCTTGATCACTGCCATCCATGAGTTCCAACTCTTTTTCTTCACGCCCCTTTGTCTCCGCAAGTTCAGTACGCCTTGGCTCGAGTTCATCCTCTATCTTATTGTTCAACTCCTGGATTCGTCCGGGCAGTACGTCTGGATTTGTCCCCTTTGCTTCAACCTCTAACGCTGCAACCGTTGCGCCTTCACCTATCTCTATGAGCTCTTGCTCAATCGAAACGATTGCCGTTTTGATTCGAAAATAATCAGCCGACCTCCGTTCCGCCTCTTCCAGATCATTGTGCTTATCGCATTTTGCCTCTACGCATAATGTATCCAGCCGTTCAGTCATGGTCTGGATTAACACCTTCGAATCCTGAATCTCCTGCTTCTCTTGTTCGGCATGCTCTTCAATCTGTTGCCGCTTTGTCTGTCTTGATCGGTTTTCCGATAACAATGCATTGAGGCGCATTACTGCATCATCTGCAGGCAAGTTACCAAGTTCCGGGGCAATCGTGGCGACCATGTCCTTCACTTGGCGGCGGAAAGACTCTGCACCTTCGTTGATGGCATCGGTGCGTATCCGCAATTTTTCTGCTTCGCTCTGTTTTGAGAACAGTGTTCTGACTTTTTCAATGAAATCGTTAACCTCTGATGGTGAGGAGTCCGTTCGCAGGCCAAAACTCTGCATCCACTCACTCCACTGCGCCTTCCATGCTTCAAGCTCTGCCATCGCCATTCGATGTTCCTCTTTTAGGGACTCTGCATCAGCTTCTCGGTCTTTGACCTCCTTAGCCAGCGAAGCGCGTTTGCGTTCGGATTCATCAAGCTGCCGCGCAAAAGCTTCGCATTCCAGCAGTACGGTTTCGAGCTCCTCAGATGTTGAGCCCTCTCTTCCCAAATCCACCAACTGCTGGTTAAGCAGCTGGATATGCGACTTGCGATTCTGCTCAAATTCACTCGTCTTCTGGTGGAGCATATTCAACTGCCCCACCTGATCACGAAGCTTTTCAAAATCATCCAGCCAGGCTCGCATCTCTCGTGGGGTACGCGGAATAATATGGCAAGACACCCACAATTCATGCCACTCAGCATCAATCTGTCTCTTCTCATTGGCACATGACTCAAGTTGCTGTGATATATCCACTGCTTGCTCCTGCGCGGATTGGCGTTTCGCCTGCAAGCTTCCCATCTCCTGGATCCGGTCTGCTTCACGACGCAAGCGGTCTGAAAGTTCATCAGTATCCCTCAGACGACCTTCGAATGTATCAGGTAGTGCGCCAACGATATTCAAATGACTTACCTCTGCGGATACATCTTCCCTCTCAATCCACTGCCGCCGTAATAACCGCCAGACCTGATCACGTTCGAATCTGGCATTGGTGAGGTCAGCTTCCGTAGGTACTGCACCTCCCCGCTTGATCTTGTCGAGTCTCTGCGAGGTATCTTGTAAGGAATCGCTTGCTTCTTCTCTTTTCTCTTCAAGCCGCTGTAAACGTTTCTTAAGTTCGTCATAGTCTGCTTCAAATCGATTGATGCTTTCTCGATTTGGTACTCCCAATCCGGCTAATTCCTCCAATTCACCATCCCAGAGTGTGAGTCGCGAGAGATCAGCAGCGCATATTGCCTGCAGGCTTGTGAGTTCACTCCTTGTGGATTGAATCGAGGCATCCAAATCCCCCTGTTTCCTGGTTTTGGCAATCGCTCGACGCAATACCTCCAGGGATCTGGATTCCGGGATTTCATCTCGCCCCTTGCGGACAACCTTCAGGCGCTTTTCGGTTTCACGCAGACTGGACTGTGCCTGTTCTACGCGAGAAATCAGTACGGCATTTTTGCTGCCCAATTCGGCAATAGCCTGACGCCTTGCCTGTATGGGACCTAATTCCTCGATGTCCTTCAGCTCCAGATCAGGACGAATCTCTTTAAGCAGAGATTTAGCATCAGTCAAAAGTTGTTGTCCTTCCGCTTCAAGATGTGGGCGGTCTTGCAACGCTTTTCTATGACCGTCCAGGCGCGCATGGAGATCTTCAATGTTCTCCGTCCGATCCAACAATTCTTGGTTTACCAATAATCCATCGAGCTGTTTTTGTAATCCGGCAAGACAAGGGCTTGCCTTCCCGATTATTTCCTGGGCCCTCTCCAGCCCATTCACTGCCTTGCGACGACGCTCTGTAAAATCCTCAGAAAGAGTGACCACATCGCCCAACAATTGCAGTTGTTGAGAAAGCTCACGCCGCCTGGCAAGTTTTGGTAAAACGCGCTGAATACGCTTTAAACGGGTAATCTTATGCCTGTTGTTATCCAGGTCAGATTTGATCTGCGTCAATTCCCTGGTTGTCTCTCCCAACGCTTTTCTATGTTTACCCCATTTGCCAGATGAGAGGGACCGATCCCTGACATCCTTGTTGAGTTTGGCATACGACTCTAACGCTGAGTTAATCGCCTGCGATGAGCCTCGGGGTCGAAAGAGAGCGTCAGCCTCATCATCAAGCCCTGCAAGCACGGCGTGTAATGCATGGCTGCCAAGCGCTGCTGAAAAAAGCGCCTGCCCCACCTCTCCCCTCTGGTCAAGAATCTCCTGGCCACCTTGAACCAAGCCCTGGTGATCGATCCCAAATAATGTCGCGAAGAGTTCCGCAGTTACGCCTTGAAGGAAAGGCACCAGGATCTGTTCTTCAAGCACTTCACCATCGGGCGTTAATAACGTGTTTTTCCGACCTTTGCGCCGGACAAATGTGAGCTCATTTCCCTCTCCTGTCCGCAAACAACCCGAAATACGAAGTTTGTCATTGGCATGAACGAAAGTGTCGAGAGTGCGCTCTTCAACACCATAAAGCAGAGCTTTTAACCCTCGCAGGGCCGAACTCTTTCCGGCTTCATTTGGACCAAAGACGATGTGCAGACCAGTGCCGTCAAAGTCCAATAACCTGTCGGTAAACGGCCCGAATGCAATAAGGTTCAATACGCTTATTCTCATCTTGGCTACGCCCCTTTCTCTGTGGACAGTAAGCGGTTGACGAGCAGCTCCTTGATATCCTCCAGAGTTTCTTTGAGCACTTCCGGGTTGGCCGGATCATAGGGGTCGGCACCACCTAGCAGTTCTGCGGGAAGTTTCTGACGAAGCGTAGATACTTCATTGGCGAGCTCATCTAAAGCCGAGGCATCCAGTTCCATGTCTCTAACAGCCAGCAAAAGACCACTTAATGCATCGTCACGCTCAAGAGCCTCACCAACAGAAATCAACGACTTTGTCTTGATGGAAATCTTCTCCAACCAGATTCCCGCTCCGCCAAGCCCCGTGGCCAGGGCCCGATACTCCTGAACCCAGTGCTCTCGGTCCGCATGCAAGGCTGAATGAGCAGGACAGAATCCTTGCATGACCAGACGCACCGCTACCGGCCTTCCTTCCGCAGAATCCAATGCCGACTGCAGACCCACGCGCACTCGCTCATAGATGTCATTAACCGTCTCGCTGGCAGAAACGTCAAGCTCACACAGAGACCAACGCATCACATCAAGATCGCGATGTTCTACCTTGATAACATCCCCGTTGTCCACGGTTACTAAAGTACAGCCTTTTGGCCCGGTCTCACGAATGTGACGGCCCTGGATATTACCCGGGAACACAATCCACGGATCCTGACTCACCTCCTCGCGTTTATGCACATGACCCAGCGCCCAGTACTGATACCCTTTGGAGAGCAGCCCATCAATTGAGCATGGAGCGTAGGGTTCGTGACCCGGCTTACCCTCCAGACAAGTGTGCAGCAGACCTATATTAAAGAGCTGTGAGTCTCCTTGGGGATAGGCCTGCGAAAGGTCGTCAGTGACTGCTCGGGTCGCGAAGCCCTGCCCATAGACCGCGACATTCAAATCATCCAGTACAACCTGTTCCGGATGCTTGGTCGAGAACAGGGTGACATTATCGGGCAATCGAAGGTGCTTTGTAATTTGGCTGGCCGCATCATGGTTACCCGCAACAATAAAGACGCGGATACCTGCCTCTCGCAGTCTTCCCATACGTTCTACAAAATAAAGGCCTGTGTTGTAGTCCTTCCAGTCGCCGTCATACAGATCACCGACCAGCAAGACAAACTCGACGCCCTCATCAATTGCGAGTTCAATCAGGTTATCGAAAGCACGGCGAGTAGCGCTACGGATCTCGCCCACAGGCGCACCTTCGTAACGCTCCAGGCCATGCAGGGCGCTATCGAGGTGAATATCTGCTGCATGAATAAATTTCCACATCGTCATTCCAAAACAGTCACATCCGCAGATCATCAAGAAACTCAGAAGCAGGATCAACACTGGTCACCAGTAAATAACACTTTTTCCAACATCAGGTGCCAGCCAGTGCCAGACGTGGAATCATTCCCACTCTATGGTGGCGGGTGGTTTGCCTGAAATATCATAAACGACACGGGAAATGCCGCTGATTTCATTAATGATCCGTCGGCTCATTCGATCCAGAAGCTCATAGGGAAGATGTGACCAACGCGCGGTCATAAAATCGGTTGTTTCCACCGCCCGCAATGCCACCACAAACTCATATTGCCGCCGATCACCCACCACTCCGACGGAACGCACCGGTAGAAAAACCGCGAAAGCCTGACTGACCTTGGCATACCAGCCACTGCGGTAGAGTTCTTCAATAAAAATGGCATCGACCTGCTGCAAAATAGGTACATATTCCGGTTTGACTTCTCCCAGAATACGCACCGCAAGCCCAGGACCGGGGAAGGGATGACGTTGTACCATTTCAGCCGGTAATCCCAGATCGAGCCCGATCATTCTTACCTCATCCTTGAACAGGTTGCGCAAGGGTTCAAGCAGCTTCAGAGGTAAGCGCTCTGGCAATCCACCAACATTATGGTGCGACTTGATCACATGGGAAAACCCCATTTTACTGGCGGATGATTCAATCACATCGGAATAGATAGTACCCTGAGCCAGAAAATGGACTTTACTTATTTTCAGCGATTCGCGCTCGAAAACATCGATAAAAACCCGACCAATGATCTTGCGCTTTTCTTCTGGATCCTCAATTCCTTGCAAGGGAAGCAGGAAATCATCGGCAGCATCGACAAAGCGAACATGCACCCCCATATGTTTCGCCAGAGTGTTTCGAACCTGAGTTGCTTCATCTTTGCGCAGCAGTCCATTATCGACAAATACACACACCAGCCTGTCACCAATCGCCTGATGCAGCAACGCCGCAGCCACCGAGGAATCGACGCCTCCGGATAACGCCAGCAGCACCCGGCCAGTCTCCCCGACTTCAGCGCGAATAGATTCGATGCGCTCCGAAATGATATGCTCAGGAGTCCAGGACGGCGGACAATGACAGATATCGCGCGCAAAGCGTTGCAAAATACGCTTACCCTGAGGGGTGTGCGTAACCTCGGGATGGAATTGCAAACCATAGAACTGCCGTTGTTCGTCAGCCATGGCGGCAATGGGAAGCCCCTCTGTTGAGGCGCTCACCTTGAATCCGGGCGGTAATTCACTGACATGATCACCATGACTCATCCAGGCATCGAGTAAACACGAGCCGGAATCAGCGATATGATCTTCAATCCCATCGAACAAAGAAGACGGCGATACCACACGCAATTGCGCATAGCCGAATTCGCGGCGCCCGCAAACATCAACCCTGCCGCCAAGCACAGCAGCCATGACCTGCATGCCGTAGCAAATACCCAACACCGGAATATTCAAGTGAAAAATCTCACGCTCAACAGCGCAAACACCATCCATGGATACCGAATCGGGACCGCCGGATAACACAATGCCTTGCGGTTCCAGATGCCTTAAACTTTGCATGATGCCAACAGCAGGCAATACTTCACAATATACTTCGAGTTCTCTGATGCGCCGGGCTATCAGCTGAGTATACTGTGAACCAAAATCAATGATGACAATCAATAATCCGAACCTCTGAAATTAAAACGCACCGCCTATTGGCGCACTTGATAATTGGGTGCTTCCTTGGTAATGCCCACATCATGGACATGACTTTCCCGCACGCCGGCGGCAGTCACACGAATAAACCGGGTGTCATGGCGCATCTGCTTGATATCGGTACAACCGGTATAACCCATACTTGAGCGCAATCCACCCAGCAATTGATGAATCACACCTGCCAGTGAGCCTTTATATGGAACCCGTCCTTCAATACCTTCAGGCACCAGCTTGCCCACATCCGCTTCTGCCTCTTGAAAATAACGATCACGTGAACTGTAGCTTTGCGACATAGCACTCAAAGAACCCATTCCGCGATAACTTTTGTAGGATCGTCCCTGATACAGCTCCACCTCACCCGGCGCTTCTTCGGTTCCGGCAAACAGGCTGCCGATCATGACCGCATCGGCACCGGCGGCGATCGCTTTCGCCACATCGCCCGAATATCGTATGCCACCATCGGCAATCACAGGAATATCATATTGCTTGATCGCACGCACCACATCCATGATGGCGCTGATCTGTGGCACGCCAACGCCTGAGATTACGCGCGTGGTACAGATAGACCCCGGACCCATGCCGACCTTGATCCCGTCAGCCCCTTCTTTGACCAGCGCCAGCGCGCCTTCGCCAGTGGCCACATTGCCGGCAAGCGTGGGCAAATCCGGATAATGGGACTTGATCCAGCGCAGTTGTTGCAACACACCACGCGAATGCCCGTGCGCAGTATCAATGGCGATCACATCCACCCCGGCCTCGATCAATGCCGCGACACGCTCGGCTGTGTCCGACCCCACCCCGACTGCGGCACCGACGCGCAGACTGCCATGCTCATCTTTACAGGCATTGGGATAATCCTTATTCTTCTGGATATCCTTGACGGTCAACATACCTTTGAGTTGGAAATCATCATCCACCACAAGGATTTTTTCAATTTTATACTTATGAAATAGATGGATGACTTCATCCTGCGTCGCATTTTCCCCAACCGTAACGAGCTTGTTCCGAGGCGTCATGATTTCACGCACCGGTGCATCCATCCGGGTTTCAAAACGCAGATCACGATGCGTAACAATTCCGGCGACCGTGTTACCATCCACAACCGGTACACCAGAAATATTATAGGAAGCGGTTAGTTTAAGTGCCTCAGCAACACTCGTTTCCGGTTCAACCGTAATGGGATTTCGAATCACACCACTTTCAAATTTTTTTACCAGCGTCACCTGCTGCGCCTGGCGTGTTATACTCATATTTTTATGAATAAATCCCATTCCACCCTGTAGAGCAAGGGCAGTGGCAAATGCGCCTTCCGTAATCGTATCCATGGCTGCTGATACAATGGGCACATTGAGATCAATGCCCCGAGAAAGTCGGGTACGTAAATCCGCATCGTTGGGAAGAACTTCGGAATACCTCGGCACCAAAAGCACATCGTCGAAAGTGAAGGCTTCCTCAATCATGATCGTGAACCTTGCCTTTTAGGGAACCTTATGAACAAGTCTGGACGAAGCTCAGGCGTGATTCACTATGTTCAGATTCGAGGCGACAATTGCGCGGGCTAGCAGGGCTATTGCGAAAATTGTCAACAATGAACTGGACATAGGGACGCAAGAACCGAGTTCGTGACTTGTTCAGAGGTTCCTTAGCTGCTTTTTTAGTTAATTTCGCATTATACCTGTTGTACACTGTTTCGACAAAAGACATCAAAGCGATCCTGCCCATGTCCATTGAGGAAGAAAAATTACTGCCCACCGCTGATCTGCTACCCAGTCCTTTAGAGCTCATCTATTCCGTATCTTACCTCATCCAATCCGTAGATCTGACACTGAAAAACCATTTTCCCGCCCCGGTCTGGGTGGAAGGTGAAATATCAAATTTCACCGCAGCTTCTTCGGGACATTGGTATTTTACCCTGAAAGATGATAAAGCCCAGGTCCGCTGTGCCATGTTTCGCGGATCCAACCGGAACTTCGATTCGCTGCCTGAAAACGGCGAAAACATGCTGATTCAGGCCCGGGCAGGCATTTACCAGAATCGCGGCGAGTTCCAACTCGTCGTCCAGCACATGGAACGAAGCGGCGCCGGACAACTGCATCAACGATTCGAACAACTGAAAGCCAGACTCGACTCCGAAGGCTTGTTTGATGTCCAACGCAAAAAAAGCCTTCCAGCCTTTCCTCGCACTATTGGCGTTATCAGTTCACCTGTTGGCGCGGCATTAAAAGATGTTTGCCATGTTTTAGCGCGGCGTTATCCGCCAGCCAGCGTATTGGTTTATTCTACCCGGGTTCAAGGAGCTCAGGCTGCTCCTGAAATAACCAAGGCGATTGATCGGGCTTCGGCTCATTCTTGTTGCGATGTTCTGATTATCTGCCGGGGCGGCGGATCAATCGAGGATTTATGGGCCTTCAATGAAGAGGAAGTGGCAAGAGCGATCGCCCGGTGTCCGATCCCCATCATTAGTGGCGTTGGTCATGAAAGCGATTTTACCATCACGGATCTGGTTGCCGATCAGCGAGCGCCAACGCCTTCCGCCGCAGCGGAACTGGCTGCGCCACACATTGATGAAATCCTCATTCGCCTGCACAAACTCGATCAACAACTTCAGCAGAATTTTCAGGAACTGCACCTCGAGCGCAAACAACAATCGTTGCGGTTTCTGGCGCATCGCCTCGACAGGGTTTCACCCGCAGCACGCCTGCAACAACAGATGCAGAAACTCGATGAACTGGAACGCAGACTGCAAACAGGCTGGAGCAAATACCAGACTGTGCAGATAGAAAAATGGCGCCATCATCATATCCGACTGAAAAATGCCCGTCCTTCCCGGCGCATTAAAGAATATCAACAACAGCTTGAAATTCGCACACAACAATTCCAGGTTCATATGCGTACCGCTCTTGAATCGAGACATGCAAGTCTGGCGGAAATGGCGCGAACATTAACAGCGGTTAACCCAATGGCTATTCTAGGGCGCGGCTACGCATTTGTAACCCGTAAGGATGGCGTAATCGTTGATCGTCTCAAACGTTTGGAATCACAGAACCATATCGTTGTCCGTATCGTCGATGCCGAACTTGATTGCACCATTGATGAGGTGCATCCCTTGCCTGATCACAAGGCCTGAAATCGCTGTAAAGGCTTTCTCAAAATGCCAAACTTAATTCCACAAGCGATGGATTATTTCGTGGACAGGAGTCCGTCAAAAGTTGCGATTTTCGCGCGGAATTCATCAGGAATAAGGCAAGGGCGCTGCGTTTCTGTATCAAAAAACACCATGGTGCTGGATGCTTGAGCCACAGTGGTTCTCTGTTGATTCAGCAAAACATGGCTCAGTTCCATGCTGGCGCGACCTATATTTGAAACACGGCTGTACACTTTGATGGTGTCGGGATAACGCACCTGTACCTTGAAATCACATGCCGCCCGCGCCAATATGAATACATAACGTTGTGTCAGAAAATGTTGGATAACGGTTTGAATATAGTCCACCCGCGCGCATTCCAGATAGCGGAAAAGGGACACATTGTTCACATGTGCAAGTGCGTCCATATCACCCCAACGCACCTGCACGCTATAACAATGCCGAAACTGATCGCTTGCCAATTCGGACATCATGAAAACCGGAGTGAAGGCATAGGCCTCACACTACAAACATTAAAGGCGGCTGTTTCATTCATCGCAACGAACCACCATTATGATGGGGAATCGATCGTAGGTTCAGCAAAGGGAAGTGGCGTCTCATTCGATGAAATCAAGGGTAACGAAGATTTCGGTTCGTAACCATAATACTCAATATAATGACGCAGACGCCGGGTTATTTTAGCTTCCAGCTCCGGAGGCATAGGATACTTACCACCGCCTTTGCGATCTTTGTTGCGCTCATCCACGAATGCCTGCACTTTGCTGCGCAGCGCATCATCAAACGTTCCAAGTTCCAGCTTCGCGTAAGTTTGGGCTACCATCTCAACGGGATTGGCGGCGATATCCTCATATCGCACCACATGCAGGCGATTTTCAGGCACCAACGGTCGCGCTTCCTCGAACGCATCATGCAGACGGCAATAGGTGGTGATGATTTCTTCTTCAAGATAAGCTCCGCTCGGCGTTTGAAATCCGAATACTTCATACAGCGTTTTCAGCAGGTTCAAAGTCGATGGGATCACCCGATACGGATCACGAACAATAAAAACAAAACGCGCATCCGGGAAAACCTCCAGAATCGTTTTGATGCGAGCAGTATGCGGAGGCGACTTGGATACAATTCTTTTCTGTCCTTTATATAAAATAAGACTTTTGTAGAAATACAACAGCGAATCTTTCCATTTTTTGCGCTGTTTTTCAGGCAGATTAATCAGATCAAGGGATTGATCGTAAACTCCGGCAGGCTGATTGGGGAAAGCCGTATGCAGATAAGGGGATGGCGCACCCATGGCATAAAGCGCAAATTCGTCTTCCTGGGGGGATTCCATATCCAGCGGCATATCATCCATAGGACGGACACGATCTATGGGCAACATGCGATTGATCAGGGGAACCATGAGTTTCTCGCTCGACAAAAACTGGTTGGGGAATACGCATTCAAAAGTATTACTGAAGGTATGATTTTCATCCTGTGTGAGCAATTCGTGCATATAGGTGGTACCGGAGCGCCAGTGCCCGAGTACAAACAAGGGTGGCTGGATGATTTCGGTTGCCTCAACCTTGTTTTTGAAGCGCAAGGCCGCCAACATGGCAAAAAAAGCCCGGATATACACCTGAAGGGTTGTACTCAATGCCGATGGCACATAGCGTGGTTCTATGGCGAAACCATGACGCCATAACAGACTCCACCAAACACCAGGGCGCGCGCCGGCCCAAATTCCCGACCTTCGATAAGCGTTTTTCGCTTCATCTTCCTCGGTGTTTTTTTTCATTTCCTGTGCAGTTTCTTTCATCACATATCCTTTTTATCGAGAACTCAGCACCAATTTCTTGCTCAAACTGACCTTAGAGAACCACCATCACCTTCGCCCAGTCTCGATCAGAGGTTCCTTAACCGGTTGCTACTCATTATAGTTGTGCAAATCTCCCGCTCAACTACCGGTGCGATAGCGCTCGTTATCATCATCCGTATTGTCACGCAGCATGGGTCCGCCCACATTCTCTGCTCCCGCCTCCAGCATGGTCACCGCCATCACCGACCCCTCTTCGCCCAGACTCCAGAACACCTCGAAAGAGCGGTTTGTTTCACGCTGAACCATTAACAAGCGTTGATCGGTCTCATTACGCTTCAGCACAAAAGATCGAACGGAAGGATGTAAACCAATGCCCATCGCTTTACCAGCAGCCTCCTTAGCGCACCATAGGATGGTCACCGCAGTATCACGATCATGATGAATATGACCCAATTGCGCTATTTCTTCCGCTAGACACATGGTGGAGATAAATTCCTCGGAACGCGATTCTACCCATTCCATATCAATCCCGACCGGCTGATGGGCCGCGACAGCGACTGCCCTGGAACCTTTATGCGCCAGGCTGACATAGGGCGCATCAAAATTTGCCTGAGTGATATAAGGCTGCCCATGCTGATCGTGATCCAGACCATAGCCTGCCGGCTGCTCATATTCCGTCGCGCCCTCAGGAAGAAGGTGCGCCCTGACCGCATCTTTGGCGCCAATCCTCCCGGCAAGCCACTCGATCTGCCGGGAATGGTTTTTCGCCAGGGATTCGTAATGTTCATATTCATCCGTAGTCAAATAAGTCTGTGCGATGGAATCCTGCACATATTGGGGATATTGATCCAGTTCCGGAACATCCACTACGGTTGCCCCCGTTGGAATTCCAGAGTGAATCACGTCTCCGTACAGATATTTCCACGGCAAGCGGCGCACTTGATAGTATCGTTTAGGCCAAACAAATGACCAGTCCGACCATTTCTGGATACGCATCCATACATTACCATTGCCATCCTGAACTTCCATGTTGGAGCTTACGCTCTTGACCGTCACATCCGTAATTTTCACCACCACCGGCACCCGGGTACCCACAGGCGGGGTCGGCCCATAGATATCGATTGCGTCTATACTCACCGGCATAATGTATCTGGCATGCAACAAACCCCAGGAACCTAATACCTGACCTAAAGCATCAAGCAACACAGGATCGGTAAGCATATGAGGCGTTGAAGTGAAGGAAAAGAAATGATCCTTGGGCAGAACTTCAAGCTCTCCCACAATGCCCTGTTCCATGACAGCCGGCAAAGCGGTCAGTGCCTGATAACGCGAACCATGGAACAGAAAGCCGCAGCCATAAATATCCTCGACGCTCATGGGAAAGGCTTTGGGTTCACCCAGATCGGAAAGATCCGGTTCAATGGTTACCTGATAATCAACGCCAAAACGTACGGTCGCTTCGGTCACCAGATTCTGTTTATCACCAAGCTTGACCTTGACATTAATCCAACGCTGACCAGTGGCGGGGTCGTCATGGGTTACCCGCGCTTCGACGGTCATTTCCTCACTTTGTTTTTTCTCCACGCCCAGCCATTTATAAGCCTTGATGTTTTCAAATCCGGTAAGACCACGCTCCGGCGCCAGTAACGACGCCACTTCCGCCATCAGTTCCATGGTCATGGTCAGGGGCATTACCGGGCCGCAATAAACCAGAGGCTTCACTTGTTTCACCGGGATAAAGGTATGATCCGCCAAATGCCAGTCGGTTGCCAGATCAAGCATCCGTTTCATCACCAGTTCCGTTTCCGGCACGAAATGGAGAAAATCGCCCATGAAAGGCATCTGATCTACAGCGGGACCACAAGGCAGTTGATTGACCCTGTCATAGGTCAGCATCGTATCTCCCCAATCCATCTGGATGGAAAAATCCTCAAGTTGGGATTCATTCCGCGACCAATCGAGTTCTTTCACCAGAAAAGCCTCCCTTTTTTGCCGCCCTTCATACAGAAACATAGGATCAAGGTTCACACCGCGGGTGAATAAACCCGCAAACATATGTTGAAGCTGTTCAAGTCCGGATCGATATTCCGAATCAAACGAAGTGGCAAACAGATTATCACTTTCAACAACCGTTTCCGTCATACTGTGCATGGTGCTGCCACCACCCATCTGGACAAACAAACGTATGCCATCTTCGTACATTCGGGTCTGGGTTTGCCAACTTAATACTGGATTATTATAGTTGGAAACCATGCGATCACGGACATAGGCGGGATCGTATGGTTTTTCGTAGGGTATCGACATAATGCCGGAATAAACCTGTATTTTCAGCGGATAAATATGAATACCCTCGAAAGTGGGTTCAGCAGCCGCTCTCAAGCCTCTCATTTTTTGGGTATGTATGGCCGGATAGGGTAAAATATGCGCGAGCGCCTCACCAGCATACTCGTTCACAGCCCGTTCGACTTCTTCTTTGTCACCCGCCATCAGATGGACAGTGGGTGAGGCATGAATCGCGATTTCTATGGATGGATATTGCGTGACAAATCGTTCGGCTTCTTCCCGCGGTCCAACACATACCATCATACGCCCGGTAGCATAATAACTGACGTCAAACTCCGGCTCCCCCCGCAACAATTCAAGCAATTCCTTATAATCCACCCCACCAGCAGCGCAAATAGCGCTCAACTCACCCAGACTTTGACCGTATACAGCGTCAGCATAAAAGCCTGCCTGCTGCATGAGTTTCCAGGTCGCGTAATTGGCGGCGCTCAAAGCAAACATGGAAATCTTGTGATCCAGCGGATGTTGGCAAGTCTGCGCATCAGCAATGATCGGCGCCGAAACCCTGGCTCGATAACGTTTGCGCTCAGTTTCCGGCCTGCCAGAGGGCGGGAAAATCAAATGGTTGAAAGGAACCTGATCCTCGTTATTCGGGGTCCGATCATCGGAGATGTCAAAAACTTCCCGAATGGTGGGAAAACGCAGCGCATGCATATATAGATGATCCGCAAAATTACCCATAAGACCTGGATAGCCCTGTCCCGGGAAAAGAGCTCCCACAGCGCCATGAGGCTGGCTGGCATGGGCGGAAAAAGACACCTCCTTGGGTAGCTTGCCAACACCTGAAAACAGATATTCATCAAGGCAGCGTCCTAAAGCTATCAATTGCGGAATCTCTTTGATGATCAGGGCAGCGCGAACGCCATCATCATGATTGATCTGCAGCGAACAACTATAGGCGATATGCGCCAATGTGACCGATGCTTGTGCCTGCGATTCGACACAATGCAGCAGTTGGTTCAATCGTTGACGCAGACAGGTCACAGTGGGCGCCGTAATCAGAATCAATTCGCTTTCATTATGCAATTTGAGGGTAAAGGGACGGGATTGTTCATGCGGAACTTCGCGCAGTAAAGCCCAACCACCGTTTTTATCCGGATTCGAGGCATCGAGCACGAAGGCTTGTCGCGGCCCCTTACCCGGATGATGGATCCATGGTCTGAGACGCTGATTCAAAAACAGTGGCGTCTGATACAATGAAGCCATGGGTTCGTAATCACAACCGTTGCCGGGGATGACCTTATTGGATAAAGACAGCGCGGATTTGATAATAGAAGCCAGCGGCGCCACGCATCCGGTATTACCCACAAACGCTTTTACTGATCCCAGCGCCTGCAATGGCAATGCTGGGTCGTAATCGCCCAGCAGACGATGTAAAACGCTGATCTCATCACCATCAGACTCTAAATCTCCTCGACCCGCACCTTCAATCATGTCGCATTGACGCAATGTTTCCAGCATATCCGGACTGGAAAGCAACGCTTGCTCAATTTGATTCGAGCCTGCAGCCTCGCTTAACAAAGCATAAGATTTCCAGTCACGTTCGGTTGCAACATCCACACGTGCCAAAGCTATACAGGCTACGCCAGGTGAAATGGCATGGACATAAACGGAATCAGCCCCATAGGGTGTAAACATTTGACGGGCATCATTTGGAGAAACTTTTTCCCCTGGCTCAACCGCCAAAATCATAACCAGCTTGTTTTTCTTGTTCTGGAGCAAATCACGCGCCTGATCAAGCGCTTGCCACACATCATCGACCGTGATGCTGTTCTGTCCAGTAACGCTGGATGCAAAAGAAGGATCACCCAGAAATGAGCCCGCCATGATCATCACGAATTCCGTGGGTCGTATTTTTTCCAGGTTTAAATCCGCCCTTATTTCCTCGACCACATCGGCGATCTGCCGTGACAATGGTTGAGCGCTATTGCTTGACAGACAATCTGGTTCCATGGGCAAATCATTAACCAGACGATACCAATAAGCATCCAGATCTTCACGACCAAACCAACAACAACCCATACTTACTAACGCGATAGTGTCGCGATCAGTCATTTTCATACCTTCCATACAGATAAAAAGCCAATCAGAATATATCTGAGGATTGATCCCTACGCCGGTTCGACTAGATACTGGAACAGGGAACCACCCTGGATCTTACAAGCAGGCACATTGCAAAAAAGGAACCATGCAATATGTCAACACGACCCTTAAACGGATCAGGCTCGACCCAATCCAGAGGCAATCTGCTCGGCACTACAGGTAACCACCACCTCTGCCGAAGCATCCGCTCGATCAGACAACTCCTGTACAAATCGTTCAACACCTTTATTCATGGGAATCAGTTCAATGCCCCGTTCCGCATAAAGTTCTTTGAGCTTGGGTGAAACCATGCCCGAATCCCACGGTCCCCAGTTAATCGAAACCACGCGTCCAGGCCAGTTTCTATTGAGATGATCCGCAAGTTTATTCAACACTTCATTTGCGGCGCTATAATCGGATTGCCCCACATTACCAAATCGCCCGGCAACCGATGAAAAAAACACAAGACATTTGAGCTTTTCCGGTTTGAGGAGTTCCGCTAGAGCGAGCGCGCTATCCACCTTGGTGCCAAAGACGCGATCAAAAGCCTCGGGGGGCTTTTCCTTGAGAAGTTTATCCTCAATGACGCCCGCCCCGTGGATCACGGCGTCGATCTGCCCATAACGGTTGTAGATATGCGTCAACACCTCCGACAAAGCTTCCCGCTGCCGCACATCCACGGAAAAATAATCAACGCTGGCGGCGTGCTCCTGCATATAAGCAATGGTATTCCGAATCTGCCGCTCTTTTAATATATTCCGCACTTTGCGTTCAATTTCAATCGGTTTTGGACGTTGGCCGGCTTGCATAGCGGATTGTAGTAAATATTTTCGCAGTTGGGCTGGTTCGGAGAAAGCCGCGTATTCAGGATCTTCAGCAACGGGAAGCGGACTGCGTCCTAAAAGAATCAAATGGGGACGATGCAGGGGCGAAAGCGCTTTGAGACATTCCGCTGTGATGCCATAAGCGCCACCTGTCGCCACGATCACGGATCCTTCCGCCAAAGAAGCCGCCACCGGACGATCATCCAACAAGGGTAGTTCTACCAAGCCGGTTGTGATCCGATTGCCGAACTGATCAAACCCTATTTCCACGGCACGATCGGAGTCATGCTCCATCTCATCCTTGATACGACCCACCACATCCTGTTCAGCTATCACTGGATCCATGTCGAGAGCCATACAACGAACGGAAGGCCATTCGCGCGCTACGGATTTCATCAATCCCAGACATCCGGCCGAATCACCAATCGGGGCAACTTGACCGGACAGACCAAAATCACCCCCGAGGGATGTGACCGCAATGACATGAGACAAGTGATCATCCTTGCGATTCAATTCATCATGGAATGTCTGTAACAATTGAAAGAGAGACTGCGTGTAATAGCCGGAGTGCAGACTCATCTCTGATGAGGAGACGCGCGGTAATAAATAGATAATCCCTCGCACCGGCTCACCGTTTAACTTTTGCTTGAGATTAGAGAATGCCTTCATGCCGGAATGTTCCTGGTTCGGCGCACCGACATGAGCAACTGCATCATTCCTGCCCGAATCCATGCGAATAATATGCGTCTGAGCCCCTCCAGCCTGCAGCATTTCGGCCACAGACTCGAACAGCGTATCCGTACCATATCCAGCAATGAGATAAACACCCTCCAGTACAAGCCTGTGCAAAGTATCGTTGTCGAATGGCAGTGAAATGCACTCTACCCCGTAGCGATACACTTCCTTATGCCGATCGACCTTGATATCTGAAGCTGTGTCAAGACGATCAGTGGTTAACTTTTTTTTTGTGCTTCAGCCATGCTGGCATACCAATCCACTATGGAGCCGAGGGATCGCAGCGCTGATATCTCCTCCAATACCTTTTCTTCATCGCCGAGATTAATCAAATTCAGATGATCTTTCAATTCGCTGAATATTTCGACTTTCTTGATCGAATCAATCCCGAGCTCTGCTTCCATATTCAAATCAAGATCCAGCATCTCCGGAGGATAACCGGTTCGTTCACTCACGGCTTCCAACAGGCTTTGCTTGAACTGATCAGCACTCGGCTCCGAAGGAGTGGATACACCACCACCATTGGTTTTGGCCGGACTGATTACCATGACCGGGGCACGAGGCTGCTCGGCAACTGGCTCCGCCATTGCGACCGTAGAAACACCACCAATGGGTCGTACAGTCGCTGGCGGGCGAACGAGGTTTCCCGCCGTATTGACCGCTATCTGCTGGGGTTGGACTGAAGCCATAGGAGGAACGGAGCTGACAGGCGCAGATCTGACAACGGCAGAAGAGGGCGCCTGGCTACTCTGATATTGGGGTGCCTCACTTATTAATCTGGACGCGTCCTCGGAAGAGGCCACTACGTATTGTGTCGTAGCGGATTCCTGACCCATCTGCAAGCCAAGAAATTTTTCTTGCAAGCCAAGAAAACGCTCCATGAGTCGTTGCTGCCCGCGTTGCAAATCCAGAAATTGGTCGATATTTTGCTGGATAAGATCAAGATTCGGCATTTGCGATTTACCTTTGTTGGTTCCTGTTTGAGCGATAGTGTTGGATTGATGCAACAGACCGGCAGATAGCCTTGCAGGTTCAACCGGAAGGCTGTAATGGGTCTGACCGGCGCCATTGAGCCCGGCTTTTACGAAATGGGTAGAAGGCGAAGCCGTGCCGGATTTCATGGTGTCGGCAACGCGGGCATGATTTTGGGTGACGGATATCGCGTGATTATTTTCGGATCCATTAACACGAGCTAAAGAAGATCCCCTTGACTTGCTTGCGTTCTTCGTGGGATCCATCTGGGGCGCTTTCTTTTCAACATCAGAAATAGAATCCGAGAAGGTTTTTGGCGCAGGCCCTGTCATGTCTAATCCTCGCGGAGACTTCAATGGACTGTCATGATACCATGGCTCAATGCCGCCTGGATATACGCGCCAGGTCACTGGACTATGTTCGTGCGTACGCTTCACCTGATCAATATAGGTTTTGACTGCAAGCGGCTGAACATCCCGACCTGAATACCAAGCTTCCATATTTATGGATAAACCAGCGGCATAGAGTTGAGCCAGAAGAGCGCCCATGCCCTGCCAGCCTTCCACGCCTTTCGAATCGAGAGCGATGGCAAGATGCGCATCTTTTTGCAAAATACGTTTGGTTAAATTGGTCAATACCTGACCTGGCCCCACTTCCACAAAAACACGACCACCGGCATTATACATGCTTTTAATCTGTTCAACGAAGCGCACAGGCTCACAGATATGGCGCGTCAAAAGGGTTTTACTTTCCTCAGCCTGCGTGGGATAAATGGCAGCCAGTGTATTGCTGTAAATTGAAAAATCCGCTTTGTCACTGAACAAAACATTCTTCAATGCTGAAGCCAGCATGTCTTGACCTGCCGCCATAGTGGGAACATGAAAGGCGGCTGATACAGGCAAACGCCGGGGATGCATTTTGTTTTCAGTGAACAGGGCTTCAGCTTTTTTCAGATTATCGACTTTTCCACCTACGATCACCTGTTCAGGCGCATTAATATTGGCGACATAAACATCGAGTTTATGCCGTTTCAATAGCTGCTGCACCTGATCGACACTCGCGCGCAACGCCAGCATAGCACCCGGGATTTTATCATTAACCGCGTGGGCGATTTCTCCACGCGCATAAGACAATCTGAAAAAATCCTCGCGCGATATCACTTTCGCGGCAGCCAGGGCGACATATTCGCCATAACTGTGTCCAGCAGCCATGGCGGGCCGCAGGCCAAAATCAGAAAGCAGGTCAAACGCCGCCAGATCCACCGCGCCCATGGCAGGCTGGGTCACTTGCGTCTGATTAAGCAAGGAGCTCTGCTGCTTGCGTTCGTCAGCGTCGAATACCGGAATGGGATAGATCATATCTGACAAACAGCCATCATAAGATGGGGACAATACGCGATTAGCGCATTCAAGCGCATTGTGCATGACCGGAGCATCCAGCACTATCTCACGAAGCATATTGATCTTTTGTGAGCCCTGACCCGGGAAGAGGAAAACCAGTTCATCGTTGCACATGTACGCCGACCCACCAAAAACCTGGCCAGCAATAGCAAACGGCTGATTGGTTTCCAGGCATTGCCGCGCTTCCTCAAGCTTCTTCTCGAGATCAAGAAGATCCTCCGCCAGAATCGCTACCCGCCATGGATTCTCGTCGGCGATTTTTCCGTAGGTATGCGTAACAGAATATCCCAGTTGCATAAGGCTGGCATCGGAAGGAACGCCTTCAAGAGATACCTGCACTTGCGCTAATTGTTTGATCACAGCTTCTGGGTTTTCGGCGCAAAAGCAAAACAGTTCAACTTTGCGATTTGCCGTGCGTTTGATTTGCTGATGCGGCAAACCGTCTCGATATTCTTCGATAACGGCGTGGAAATTGGTTCCGCCAAAACCGAGGGCGCTGATAGCGGCCCGCCGTGGCGTTCCATCGGTTCGGGACAGCCATGGCCGTGTTTCAGCGCTAATATATAATGGTGAGTGTTTAAAGTCGATATCTTGATTGGGAACCTTGACCCCATAAGTTGGGGATAACAACTTATGATCAAGCGACAGCAATAGTTTGGATAAACCTACCATGCCTGCCGCAACCTTGGTATGCCCGACCTGGGCTTTGACAGAACCAATGGCGCAGCTTTGTGGCTTGAGATTATAACCACCATAGAATTTCTTGATCGAATCGACTTCCACCAGATCGCCGACGCGGGTTCCCGTTCCATGCGCTTCTATCAAATCGATGCTTTCGGGTGTAATACCCGCATCTTCATAGGCTCTGGCCAAAGCTCGACTCTGACCTTTTGAATCGGGAGCCGTCATACTCCGATTACGCCCATCACTCGATGAACCTATTCCTTTGATAAGACCATAGATGCGATCGCCATCGCGCTCCGCATCCGAGAGACGTTTCAGCGTCATTGCCATAACAGCATCACCAATAGCAATACCGTCGGCAGCATCATCAAAAGACCGGCAATGCCCGCTGGGTGACAAGGCATGCGTACGTGTAAATGCCACAAAACCTGTCGCATTATTCGTGCCATCCATCGCGCCAACCAACGCGACATCACACGTGCCAAGACGCAACTGATGCACCGCTGTCTGTATAGCAGCCAGTGAGGTTCCGCACGCAGCATCGACCGTCATGTTGGTTCCGCCCAGATCCAGCCGGTTGGCGATGCGACCAGCGACCACGTTGCCCAGAATTCCGGGGAAAGAATCTTCCGTCCAGGTTGGGAGGAGAGGATACAGCGCCTCCCAGACTTTCTGGCGTTCATAATCCTCAAGCATATCCGCTTCCGACAGATATTTCGTCAGCAAAGTACGGAACACATAATCCGACCCCAGATCATGCAAGCCGCCCAAACCAAAAATGGCGGCGGTGCGCTCGCGTGGGAAAGGGTAGGAATTCCAGCCGGCATCATCCAGAGCCCGTCGTGCAACTTCCAGCGCAATCAGGTAAGTGAATTCGACATGCGGCACACTGGCTGGCGGGATACCATAACGAACCGGATCAAAAGCGATTGCTCGCATAAAACCGCCCCAGCGCGAGCATGTTGCATTCTTGTTGCTCTGATCTGCGTCGTAATAAAGGTCAATGGGGAAGCGTTCCGGCGGAACTTCTGTAATACAGTCTTTCAAAGCAAGAATATTGTTCCAATATTCACGCATATTATCGGCTTCAGGTAATACGCCAGCCATACCAACTACCGCGATTTCATCATGCACCAATCGGGAATCTCTGCCGCGCCGCAAACGCGCTTCAGGCCAGGAAGGCAATACCTGAATATAATGGTTGGCTATGCTCTCATGCAACTGAAGCATCGTCAGGACTTCGCGTCGCAAAGTCGCTACCTGACCAATCATATACATGCCATAGCGGTATTGAGCGTCTGGCTTGAGATGATAGAAACCCTGCGCATCTGGCTTATATCTGGCAAGAGCGCGTCTTGTAACGCCTTTGGATGCTTCCCGCAGACGCCCCACGTTCAATTCTTCCAAAGCCAGTTGAATCTCCCCGACCGACTTGCCGGAATGAATCATTTTCTTGCGCAATTGCTCGAATTCTTCGATAAACGGCGTGTCGGCGCAGCGCGTTGCATGTCCAACGCCGGACTGAAGCAAAACTGTCCGCTGGCACTTGACCGCCTGCTCCTGGAACCCCTGTAATATGGCGCCGGATGCAACCGCCTCCTGGGTAAAAAGGTATGCCGTCCCCATCAATATTCCGATTTTGGCGCCGCGTGCAATCAGAGGCGCCGCTATCAGCGCCACCATGGATGCGGAAAAGCCATCATGGATACCGCCGGCAAACAGAAGCTGCAAATTTTGATAATCCGGAAGATTCGCCTCAAGCAAAGTCTCGATGGCGCTTTCCCACAGAATGAAACTGGTCCGCGGCCCGACGTGGCCACCACATTCGCTGCCTTCAAAAATAAATTTGCGCGCGCCCTGGGTAACAAAAGCTTTGACCAGCCCAGGCGATGGCACATGCAGATAGGCGGCGATGCCATCCTGCTCCAATTCCACGGTTTGCGCCGGTCTGCCACCGGCGATAATGGCAAATGGCGGCCTGAATTCTCTGACAACTTCCAATTGCTCCTGACGCAATTCCAGTGGCACGAACCCCAGAATTCCCACGCCCCATGGGCGATCTTTCATCTTTTGACAGGTTTCCTGCAACAACTCGCGGATCTGCGGTCCCCGCATCAGAGCCAATGCCAGAAACGGAAGCGCGCCGGCAGCTTCAACTGCTTCACTGAATGCAGCCACATCACTGACGCGGGTCATCGGACCCTGAACATAAGGGAAGCGGGTGCCATGCACTTCAGCCAGAGGAGCATTTTCTGATAACGGAGCCGATGATTTCACCTGCTTTATGTTGTCTCGCATGGCAGCCATCAAGCCACTGATGGCGCAGCCCACGCGACCATATCTACGCTGAAAATAGCCGGCAAACGCAATATCCTGGCCCATACAAACAGGCGCGTCTTGTCTTCGCATACACTCAAGGAAAGCATCCCGCCATTGCTGCTGACCCAGTGTCGCTGCTTTTTCCAGAGCAACAATATTCTCGGCGTGGCTGTGCGCATGGAGACGCAAAGGAGCATGCACAGGGCCTGTCAGCACGGTTTGGCTGCCATCAAGCGCTCGCCAGCGCATCTTTTCCATCTCGGAAAAAGGTGAATCCGCCAACGCCCACAACTGCTCGCACAGAACCACACCTGCTGCTCCAGCCATAGCCAACGCCGCAGCAGTATTGACACTGACCCCGCCCTGAATCCAGCACGGAAGCGGGAACCCCGCCAACTGTTGCGCCAGAATAAATGCCGTTTCGACACTAACTTGTCCGCCACTTTCATGCGCTTTAAGCAACACTCCATCGAAACCGACCTTATGCGCCCAATAAGCCTCGGACATGGAATAAACTTCACAGAAAATCTTCTGCGCCAATTTCCTCGCCTCAGCAAGAAAAGAACTCGTATCCCGAGGATCGAGTCCGGACAATACCAGGATATCCGGCGCTGGCAAAGAATCGAGAACTGCGATCAAGACTCCGGGGATCGAGCCTTCCCCTCCCTCTCTGGAAACATGCCAACGCATACCACGCATGCCGCGATCATGCGACAATCGGCACAAGCGGTCGTACTCATGATGCAGATCGGATTCGGTTGCGGCCAGACCTCCATCAATCAGACCCACGCCTCCAGCGCGACAGGCTGAAATGGCAATGTCTGCGTTACACAGATGTGACGGATTGATTGCTACCACAGCAGGCAGCACATATTCCAGCTTGACTCTCATATTGTCTGTCATAATAAGATTGATTTGCTCACTTGGTATTTGATCCTGATATCAATGAAAATCCTTGGGCTGAAATACGTAAGACCCTCGGACTGACACCTGATGTGAATTAAAAACAGCCCTCACACAATGCAAGAAACCAATGACAATCCGCAACTGTTTCTGGATAGTTTGAGATTCTTCCTCATCAATAGATTAGCGGCTTCTGAATGCATTTTTTTATGCCTATGATTAACATCACGCAACAGTAACATGAATTCCACTAAAGACCGGACATTAAGATTGGAGTCGTGGGTACAGACAACCAGCATTCACTCAAGATGGAAGAGCTGTTGAACATTCTCCAATATCAGCGATCCGATGCCAAATACCCGGATTTACGCTGTAGCATTGTTTCATTGCCTTTACCAAAGCAAAAAGTGCATTGTAGTATAAATGCCCAATGCCCGCAACTGTTTCTGGATAGTTTGCTTATTCCTCATCAATAAATTAGCGGCTTCTGAATGCGTTTTTTTACGCCTATGATTAACATCACGCAACAGTAACATGAATTTCACTAAAGACCGAACCATGAAGATTGGAGTCATGGGTACAGACAACCAGCATTCTCTCAAGGTGGAAGTGCTGTTGAACATCCGCCAATATCAGCGATCCGATGCCAAATACCAAGATTTACACTATAGGATTTACACTATAGCATTGTTCCATTGCCTTTAACCAACGCGAAAAGTGCATTGTAGTATAAATGCCCAATGTCCGCTATGATAGCATCCATATTGCCTTTCCAAGGGGCCTTCTGATTAATTCTGGACGAAGGTGATGGTGGTTCCTCATGTTCAATTCGAGGCAGAAATCGTACGATATAGCAGGCTGTTACGATGTCTTACAATGAAGAAACCGGGCAAAAGGACGTAAGAACCGAGTTCATAAATGGATCAGGCTTTTCTCAAACATCCGGGGGCGATTTGTTTCCAAGAGACCCCGGGCACATCTATTTATGAAGTGAATGCCCTGAACCAAAGTACAACTATCGAAAATATATTGCTTTATTATAAATGACGCGTCATGACCATTTTTACCACTTTTGAGGCTCTCATGCTATGTTGCGAATGATATTTGTTTTTACTTTAACCTTCACGCTTTTCATGGCAAAAAGCACGGCTGCATCTTCTCCCCCCTATGCTGATACGCCATGGCCCGCGACCCACGCCGATAGCAGCAATTCTGCTTCTGTAAATTTTCCGCTGCCCACCAAACTTGAAATCGCCTGGGAAATATTGAAAGATCGAGCCATCGTTCAGGCTGCGACTATTGGTCCCAATGGTCTGATGTATGCAACCAGCGGGCAAGGTCGCGGTCATAGTCATCTGACCGCCTTTGATCGCTCCGGGCGCATTATATGGCAGGCTCCGGAATATAAAACATCTGACGATCTCGATTCGTTCGCGATTCTGAGCGCTCCGGTGATCGATGATCAGGGTGATATTTATTTGTGTGACAGCAACCAGATCTGGGCCTTCCATGGTGATGGCGCTGTAAAGTGGAGCGCCCCCTTACCGGCGGATTCCAAGTCGTGCCTTTCTGTCCAGTTTATCGATTCAGCACTTATAGCCGTGACCGGCGACGGAATCATCATCGCCCATCGGCGTAATGACGGAACTCACGCTGCACAGCCTTTACAATTGCCGGTGCAATCTTCCTACCGAGGCAATACTTTTGACCGTCTCCCCAATCGGGTGATGCCTGGGTATTGGGGAACCGATCCTGAAATCATACAGGAAGTCGTTGCGGTTTTTCTGGGTTTGCGCTGGCCCATTACCAACACTCCGGCCGTGCATCCGCAACGTCCCAGAATCTATATAAGCGCGCCGGATATGGATGGCACTTCTTCGATATTTGCTGTCGATCTTGATCTGGAACAAGGCGAATTCTCCATCGCCTTCAGAAGCGATCTCAAACGGCAAGGCAGCGCCAGCAGCCCGACGGTTTCCCCGGATGGAAGTCGTGTTTATGTTGCGGATGGCAGCAATGCCATGGCAGCCATTGATGCCGTAGATGGCCGTATCCTGTGGAATGTGGATACCCCCAACGTAATACCAATCGTATCTTCTCCGAGTGTTGGCGCCGATGGCACCATTTATGTGACAGCGGGCGGTGTTATCGCCATGCGTTCCGATGGCATGATTCTATGGCGGCGCAGCTTTGCCGACGCCAGCCCAAGTCAAGCTGACAGTGTCGTCACCGCAGGTCCCAATGCGTTATACGTCGTGGTGCTTGAGGGAGGGCTGGCTTATTATAATTTAAGACAGCCACAAGCCAAATTTTACGTACTGAATCCTGAAACGGGTGAGAATCTTTCCGATCCCGTCGCGCTTTCTCACTCAAGCGAAGCTTATATTACGGTCGATAATCAGGGCTGGGCCTATATCACGCATCTGGGATGGGGCACCAATGAACCCGGTGGCGGCGGTGTTACAGCGCTGAAACCGGTCACTGACTGAGATCACTAAAACCTGTGATCCGGGCGTCGGCTATAATTTACTGCCTGCGTCCCGACACCAGGATTAGCTGTCTTTATCTTTCCTGCAATGAGTCCTTGTGCGACATTTAAATAACTTCAACCCCTTAAGGGTAAAATACGACGGCAGATTTGATTCATTTCATCTTTCACCACTTTTGGGGCTTTCATGCTATGTTGCGAATGATATTTGTTTTTACTTTAACCTTCACGCTTTTCATGGCAAAAAGCACGGCCGCATTTTCTCCTCCCTATGCCGATACGCCATGGCCCGCGACCCACGCCGATAGCCGCAATTCTGCTTCTGTAAATTTTCCGCTGCCCACCAAACTTGAAATAGCCTGGGAAATATTGAAAGAACAACCCATTTTTTTTGGAGCCACTATCGGGCCCAACGAGCTGATATACGTGACTGGTGGTCAGGGGCGAGGCTACAGTCATCTGACAGCCTTTGATCGCTCCGGGCGCATTGCGTGGCAGGCTCCGGAATATAAAACATCTGATGATCTCGATTCGTTCGCGATTCTGAGTGCCCCGGTGATTGATGATCAGGGTGATGTTTATTTGTGTGACAGCAACCAGATCTGGGCCTTTCATGGTGATGGCGCTGTCAAGTGGAGCGCCCCCTTGCCGGCGGATTCCAAGACATGCCTTTCTGCCCAGTTTATCGATTCGGCGCTTATAGCCGTGACCGGCGACGGAATCATCATAGCCCATCGGCGTGATGATGGAACTCCTGCTGCGCAGCCTTTACAATTGCCGGTGCAACCATCTTACCGCGATAATACTTTCGAGCAAATCCCCAATCGCATCATGCCAGGATATTGGGGGATCGACCCGGAAATCATCAAAGAAGTTACTGCGGTTTTTTGGGGTGGGCGCTGGCCTGTTACCAACACCCCGGCCGTACATCCGCAACGTCCCCGGATCTATATCAGCGCCCCTGATCTTGATGGCGTTTCCTCGGTATTTGCCGTCGATTTTGATCTGAAACAAGGCGAATTCTCCATCGCCTTCAAAAGCAATCTCAAGCATCGAGGCAGCGCCACCAGCCCGACGATTTCTCCGGATGGAAATTATATTTATATTGCGGATGGCCGCTATACCATGACGGCCATCAATGCCGTGGATGGTCATATCATATGGGATGTGGATATCCCCAACCTGATACCGATCGTATCCTCTCCGAGTGTTGGCGCCGATGGAACGATTTATGTGACATCGGGCGCCGTCACCGCCGTGCGTCCCGATGGCACCATTTTATGGCAGCGCAAATTTTCTGGAGTCCAGTTTGCGAAACCTGACAGTGTCATCACCGCAGGGCCGAATGCATTATATGTCGTGGTGCTTGAGAGAGCAGGTGTTTTTTATAATATGCTGCGGCCACAACCCAAGTCACGACCGAAATTCTACATATTGAGCCCGGAAACAGGTGAAAATCTTTCGGATCCTGTCGCGCTTTCCCACTCGAGCGAGGCTCTGATTACGGTCGACAATCAGGGCTGGGCTTATGTCACGCATCTGGGATGGAGCACCAATCAACCCAATGGCGGCGGTGTCACAGCACTGAAGCCGAGTACTGACTAAGATCACCACAACTGTATGAACCGGGGCGCCGATTATAGTTTACTATCTGCGTCCCGGAACCAGAATTACCCTGCTTTTTCGTTCTTGCAATGGATCCAACAAACTTTGCCTCAATATCTGAATAACTTCAGCGTCTTTAAGTTCAAGAATCACTTAAGGAAGCTCTGATCAAACAATACTGCGGCAGATTACACCCTTCCTGTTCCACATTGGGATGCGATCTGCTGAGCAACATCTGTTTTACTACTTATTACGGTATACTTTTAACAGTTCCCAGCCACCCTCAGGCAGATCATCCTTAGGATCGGTCATCAGATTCATCGGATTGGCAGTTCCCATATAAAGCGCCTCGGGCGTCGAAACCATGGATCGAATGCCGAAATTAGCCAGATTGCCAAAACCATCTTTAGTCACGAGGATAGCCGGTTTATCAGGGCTCGGGAAACGGTATACATCTGCGCCATGCGTGGAATACGGCTGGAAACCACCGGGATCGGCCAGCCAGTTCAGAAACGGGCCATACTCCAGATCGCCTATCGATGGCAGCCCTTCGAACAACACAGTTCGTACCATCCACGAACCATCAGCAGTTCCGACAAACAATTCTCCATCATGCTCGGCCATAGACCACAGATAAGTATTGGAAGGGTTGCCGAATCCGGCTTTCCCGAACAGGGGAGATCCAGTGAGATTAGGAGCATCCCTCCAGTCACGCTGACCAAAAGGATCGTCTCCGGGAGGCATGTAGGTCGGCATGGTTTCCGCGCCATAGAGCAGATCCACTTCCCGGCTCTCGTCCTCAAAGTTCCTGCCCCTAAAAATGGCACTTGCCCTGACAGCACCATTAAGAACAATCCTTGCGGCGGCTGCCAGTGGCTGTTCCGAACCCTCAATCAATTCAGGATAAACCAGCATATAAATGCCCGCTGCAGCAATAGGTTGGCTCATCGTACCCCAGAACAGATAATCACCATAAGAAGCCATGGCGCCACCCAGATATGTTCGTGCAATCAAAGGATCCGGCTCATATTCACCGACATTCCAGACACTTGTCCAATTTTCAGCCTGATCCTGTGCCAGAAAGCCCTTTTCATTCAGCGCCGGGCTCATGAACAGTTCGCTCATGCCGGCATTAACGCTAGCCCAGGTGTTCGCATACAATCTTCCCTTGTGCTCAGCAAGATAAGCTGGTTCATTGTTCATACGACCCACTTCAACAAAGGCAAACGGGTCCAAACGAGATCCATTCCAGCGCAGAATCGATCCCCCGCCACTGTATCCTTGCAAGGGGTCGCCTTCGCCCAGTTCTTTCACTCCAACATATAGATAATTGTCTACAACGGTAAACTGGCGCGCATTGGTTAAATGACCAAAAACTTTTGACCCCAAATATTCGCTGCTCTCTGCGTCAAAAGCCAGCATAGTCAATCCGTCAAAACCCGTATCCGGATCAAAATGCTGACCCGCCATAAAGATCAGGCCATCATGATATCCTGCTGCCCTGAATCCGAAGGTTCTCTGCACTACAGGATCATCCGGCGTAGCATTTTTTAATTGCCTGGCATCCGGATCATACATATAGACATTAGGTGGACGCCAATCACCCAGACTGGGCCTGCCTGGGTTACTGACACTCTGCTCGAACTCGCACACATAAGAGCTGTTTACGTTGGCCAGACTGGAGCCGCCAAAAATATCCCCGACGACATCGGAGAGAAAGGACGTCGCCACAAAATTGGCGCAAATATAATTAGCGACGGTTCCAAACCACAGTCTACCGCGTGAATCCTGCGTCATTCCCCAAATATAAGCCTCATTCACCTTGGGCACGCCCTGTTCACAGGGCGGACCATCCGGGCGCGGCTGGCCAATGCCGACGAAACATTCATCCGGCTGCGCCTTGGCAAGCAGATCTACCCGATAACCATCGGCGCGGCTCTCCCGTGCTACATAAGGCGCTGAGTCAAACAACCTGCCAATAGCAAAAGAAGGACTCCCGAAGATCGGAAAAAGCGAAAGGCAGAGGGCGAGCCGACACAAAAACCCGATGATTCGTGAGCGAAGACAACAACCAATAAACTGCGCAGCATTAAAGATCATTTTCTTGGCTTCCTTGATTATTTTCTGGAGAAGACCCCCGCCCCAATGATTTGTGCGGGTAGCCTCGAATGGCTATCAATTCCCACCCTCCTTCAGGTTGATCATCATCGGGATTGGCCAACAGATTGAAAGGATTAGCGGTAGCTACATAGAGCACCCCTTTATGAACCAGCATGTTTCGGATACCAATATTGGAATAATTACCCAGACCATCCTCACTGATAGCTACGGCAGGCTCTTCCGGTGAAGGAAACATCATCAGATCGGCGCCATAGGGACCGATATCGGCTGCTCTGGGTTGCTGGTTTTCAGGCCAGCGCCACGGATGCAGAAACCTTTCTTCGAGAGCGCGAGCTTCTTCGCGAAGATTATAGGAGAAATCGTAGGTACCCACATAAAGCCGATTATCGTAAACCGCCATGCTCCAGCCATAAACATTGAAAAAGCGGTCAAAACCCGACCTGCCGAATTTGTGCGGTTCCATCTTGCTCTGCTGCATTCCCGACAAGATGATGCTATCGCTTAATCGAATATGTGTAACGGACATCCAGTCATCTGCGTACAAAGGCTCGAGTACGGGAGCCTCGGAAAAATTACGCCCCCGGAACACAGCCATGCTGCGCCAAGCGCTGGAGAGCCGGGAAACTATCAAAATATTCAGCCCTTCCCCATAAACTTCCTTCAATTTGTAAGGCGCCATACCTGGAAGATGCATGGTGCTCCAATAAAGATATCCCCCATAGGACGCCATTGCGCCACCAAAATAAGTTTGCGCTATCACGGGATCCGGATCATAGTCGGAAGCCTGCCAAACCTTCTGCCATTGATCGCGATTTTCGAGATTCAGCCCTTCATCGCCTAGCAACGGACTCATATACAAAACCGATCCACCAGGCTCAGCGCCCACCACAGGCCAGGTATTAGCAAACAAACGACCTTCATGTTCCGCCAAATAGGCGGCCTCCTGACCCAGTTCGGCAACCACCTCAAATAGAAACGGATCATTACGCGTCCCATTCCAGCGGAAAACCAGGCCATGTCCGTCTTCTTTCCCGCCAGCCACATAAACACCCTGTGAACTCTGAATCCACTGGCGCATATTGCGTAATTCAGGCAGAGTATGGGTAGCGATCAACGCACCGCTGACGGTATCAAAGGCAAAGAGATTCACGCCTTTATCGAAACGCTGACCGGCATAAATAACCACATCCTCACTGGCAAAAGCCGAGCGCAATCCCACAGTCTCATATAACAACGGATTTTGTAACGGCGTAAAATCTTCCAGCCGCGCGGTTTCCGGATGGTAGCGCAGAACCCGAGGAGGCCTCCAGTCACCCGGAGCGCCAGGCGGCAGATCAGGATAACCGCTCTCAATGCTCTCGCATACGAACGCTGAGGTCTGGTGCGGAGTGAACGTTGGTCCAACTTGCGGTAAGTTTGCGTTATACGCCAGGGGCGATTCAACACCGCACAGATAATTACTCACCGTACCCAGCCAGATATGTTCGCCATCGCTGGTCATTGACCATATGTAGGAACCATTAACTTTGGGCTGACCTCGCTGGCAGGGCGGAGAACCACTGGACGGCTCACCCACAGCCACAAAACATTCATCCGGCGTGGCTTTGGCCAGCAATTCGATCTGATGCTTAAGCTTTTGCGATTCTTCCTCCTGAGCTTGAACGGGAAAAGCGCAAAACGCATATGCTATGATCAGCGCTGCCGAACCATTCATTCCCACCCGAAACCAGGCCCATCTTTTGTCTTTTTTCAACATCACCACTCGATCTACTCCACAATCAAAAAGTCTCTGCCATCGTTCATACCTATCCCCGAACGATCGTACACCGTTGAAGATAGCTCTTGCAAAGCCGAACATTAACCGACACCTTAACTATCGATTCATATCCGCGCCATTTTTTGATGCTCAATGCGTATCTCCAAGAAACCTCTGATCAAGTCTGGGCGAAGGTGATTGTGATTCATTATGTTCAGATTCAAGACGACAATCGCGCGGGTTAGCAGGGCTATTGCGGAGATTGTCAACAATGAAGCTGGATATAATGGACTCAAGAACCGAATTCATGACTTGATCAGAGGTTCCCTAACCTCGCATTCTTAATCACCACGTTCATTATACTGATGCTCGACGAAAGCCGTAACCGCGATATTGAACTGATTGATCCATTGATCGAGCGTCAGCGCCTTCAATTTAAGCTCGTTGCTGGAAGTCGCCATTTATTCGACCATGGCTCCACTGGCCTGCATTCTGCCATTGATGTCATCCAGAGCCAAGGCGAGTTGAATCATGGGTTCAGGCTGCCGCGAGCTGCTATCCGCGATATGTTCCATCAGTCGCGCCGATGCGCACAACTCTTCCTATTATATCATGCAAGGCTTTTTCTGCGGCGTGAATTTGTTCCTTTGAGAATTTCCGGCTAAAGCACAGGCCGCAAATTCCAGCCAGCCGTTGCGGGCAATAACCACAATGGCTGCAGGAGCAGGTTGATTGCTGTAGTTACCTCATCTCTCATTTTTGGGGATGATCTCCAACACACTTTCCGGAGGGCGGCCGATTGAGGCTTTACCCGCAGAAAACACAATAGGTCGTTCAATCAGGCGCGGATGTTTAGTCATGGCGTTAATCAACGCATCCTCGCTTAATGTTGAATTATCCAGATCGTTGTCTTCATATTCAGCTTCACCTTTGCGCATCAGTGCACGCGCGCTGTCCATGCCTAATAATGACAGGGTATTTTTGATCTCATCAACACTCGGCGGGGTATCCAGGTAAGTGATAATCCTTGGCTCGATACCCTGTTCCTGCAGGATCGCAAGGGTAGCACGGGATTTTGAACAGCGAGGGTTATGCCAGATAGTTACATTCATAGAGGTACCTTTAATGTGAAGAATTAATAAGCGGTTGTTGTAACGCCTAATGGTTGTCTATGAGTGCTGTACAGTATGATCATCAACGTTCATTATTCTCAGAGAATAGCCTCTGACACTTGCTAATCCCCAACCTCCTTCAGGTTGATCATCGTTAATGTCAGTCAACAAGTTCAAGGGATTAGCGGCGCCTATATAGTATAGTATAGCCAGCACGTTGCATATTCCGGTGTCAGCATAAGCTCCCAACCATCCTCACTTATAGCGACAGCCAGTTCATCGGGGAATCGGGGCATCATCGGATCGGCGTCATAGGAACCGATATCGGCTTCCCTGGACCGCTGGATTTCAGGTCAGCGCCATAGCTGCAAAACCCGATCTTCGAGGGCGCGAGCTTCCGCAGCATTCAATGCCAGGATATTGGTCTGAAAGACCACATCGCTGACCAATTTAAGCATGGCGCCAATCTCATGCCCGGTCGTGACTGGCATTTTTTGACGTAAAATGCGCCGAACTACTCATTTCTTCAAATAAGATGTGGGAAATTGCACCAGACTCGCCGCCTGCTGATGGAAAGTTCGTTGGCCCAGATCGTTTCCTGCCTGCCACACCCGGGGGCTGCCATGATGAACCCTTGTGAGCATGTGGTGCAACGCTTTAGATGATTGAGGTTTTGAGCCAAATTCCTGAAATTCGGCTGTTCGAAGTCTTCTTGCGTAACTCCGGGCGCTCAAATCGCCTGTGGCGATTTGAGAAAAACATCCTCAGAAACACTAATAGAACAACTCTGACGTTCCATAAGACGAGACCTCGGCATATTGACATCCTCACTGCCCTAAAGGGCGGCGATTCCTGCTAAGCGGCTTGCGCCGCCCTTTCGGAGGGTTCGTGCTTCAACGAAGCTGCCACGGTTGCCCGTGGTCTTACTGCCTCTCCACACGCTAACACGGCATGACCTGCCGCGATTTCAATATAGCAAAATTTCACGATCACCACCACCCCCATAGATCCCACTGATTAGGTACCTGATCAGGAAATGGATTCGTTGTGTCTTGGAAACCTGTTCGCATCTCTAAGCCAATCGCATAAAGCTTGATTTTTATGGTATTACAAATCAAATTGCACCGGGTCGACACCGACTGCATGGCAAATTTCACGCACTACCTTCTTTTCATCGTCATCAAAATCACCATCCGCTGCGCCAATGACGATACCCAACTGAATCAAGGTCCGTGCCAGTTCTTCTTTCTTCTTCAATTTGCCGATCACCTGCAAGGCTTCGATCTTGCCAAAATCGAAATCGCCGGAAAGTTTAGTGCAATAATAACTAAAACGTTCCTGCAACTGCACGACATCGAAATGACTCAGCGCCGGATTTGAAGCGATAAATCCGGCTGTCTTCTGGCGCTCCTCGGCACTGATGTTACCATCGGCGGCTGCAATCAAAGCACAGGTTGCCGTAACTGCTTCGGAAAAATCCTTATTACGAATACGCCCTACCTGCTGTTGCAACGAATCGTTCATATTGGAAACACTGGATTTTACATTATCCCATATACCCATCATTCACCTCCAATCAATGGTCAATAAAATCTGAATTGCATGCCGTTCCGCCCATTTCAATCATCGCTGACATCATTTCCTGGGCGCATAACGGGTCAGCTTACGTTGCAAAGTTCGGCGATGCATATTCAACGCACGCGCCGTTGCGGAGATGTTGCCGTCATATTCCGCCAGAACCTTTTGAATATGTTCCCACTCCAGTTTGGCTAAAGAGGTGGGTTGATCGCACCCAGCCATATCGTCCTGACGCGCATCAAGACAGGTTCCATGAAAAGACTGCAAAATACTGTCCACGCGTACCGGCTTGGCCAGATAATAATCGGCGCCAAGCTTGATGGCCTGAACCGCCGTCGGAATACTCGCATAGCCGGTCAGAATCACAATACGCATGTTATTTTGTATGGCTTTGAATGCCTGAACCAGCGCGAGACCGTTTTCATTGCCATGCAATCGCAGATCAAGCACCGCGAACCTGGGACGTTCCGAACGAATCAATGCCAGAGCTTCATCACAGGTTGCCGCACTTAATGGCGTTATCCGCCGACGCGCAAAGGCAGCGCATAAGACATGACGAAATGCGTCATCATCATCCACAACCAGAATCGCTTCACCTTCCCATTCAGTCATTCTTTAAATATGCCAAAGCTGGAATTATGATATTGCACTCTGGTCCAAACCAGGGTTTTCAAGAGGATTATTAACTTTTAAAGGTAACATAATCGAAACCCGCGTACCACCATGCGCGATTATGTGTATGCTCATATGACCGCCATATCGCTCGACCACGCTGCGGGCGAGCAACAGCCCCAGACCATGACCCTGGCTCTTGCTGGTAAACACAGTTTCTCCTGCAAGCTTCATGGCTCTTCCGGGAAAACCCGAACCTTTGTCCTCAATATCGAAACGCAGTTCATCCCCATCCCAATCAAGCCGGAAATATACATATTGCGGAGAAGCATCAGCCGCATTATCCAATATGCTGAAAAGAGCATGAGCCAGACTCTCATCGGCCAGCAAACATGGCGAAGGTGAACTGCCCACCGTATGACAGCGCAATGATGCATAACCGCGCATGGCCCTCCAGCGCTGGGCAATTTGTTCAAAAAACGCTTCTGCCTCCATGTACTGTCCTGCCTGCACGCGTTCTGAACCTGCGGTCGCAAGAATATTTTCCAGCGCCTCGTGGCAACGGTCTACCTGCTGGCGCAAGATATGGAGATCATCGCATAGATTAAGACCTTCCTCGTGCCTGACTTCCATCTCGTCCACCACTACCATCATGGTCGCCAATGGCGTTGAGAGGGTGTGCGCCGCACCAGCCGCCAGAGTACCCAGCGCAATGATACGCTCGTCACGCATATGCTTCTCCCGCATGGTCATTAAAATCGCTTCGCCCTGGCGTAACTGATGCGCCATATTGCTCAAAACAATCACAATCAGCAACGTGGCTACCAGAAAACTGATCCACATTCCCCAAAGATGAAGATTCATCATTGCCTGATGGCTGAAAAACGAGGGTAAAGGCAGGTAAACAAACATCAGCGTGGTATATCCCAGCACCGCCATCAATGCCAGCATCACTGTTGTGCGGAATGAAAGAATAGCGGCAGCAAATGCCAGCGGCGGAAGATACAAGGAGGTGAACGGATTGGTATAGCCCCCATTCAGTACCAGTATCGCACTCAAAGCCATAATCTCCATGACCAAATGAGCAGACAGCAATTCTTCGGACACTGCCAGAGGACGTAAAAGCAAACGTTGCTCGTATAGCGTAGCGCCCATCAGTAAAATCAGCACGCCAGCATTGGGCAGAATCAACACCGGCATGTCGGCAACCAGACGTGCAAGCAAGAGGAGCAAAGCCGTCATCGCCATCCAGCTGTAGCGGAATATCACCAGCCAGCGCACGTATTTCCGAGCCAGTCCTTTATCAGAGCTTGATACGGCTTTCCAATTCCGAAACCATCTATCCATCATGTCAACGGCTTAAATTACGTAAAATGGCGCGACGCTCGCGAAAAAACGCCTGTAACAGCTCAACACAGATTGGTGCCAGAACATCTCCACGGAAAGCAACGCGATATGGCAAGACAGGATCTTCAAACAACCTGTGGACGCTCAAGACACAACCCGCCTTGGGATCGCGGGCGCCAAATACGACCCGATCCAGCCTTGCATGCAAAATAGCGCCGACGCACATCAGGCAGGGCTCCATAGTGGTATAGAGTTCACAGCCAACCAGCCGGTAATTGCCGATCTTCACCGACGCATCCCTGATAGCCTGAATTTCCGCATGTGCGGTAGGATCAGATAAACCAATCGGGCAATTCCACCCTTCCCCTTGCAGTGCTCCGTTAGCAACCACAATGGCGCCCACTGGAACCTCACCACGGTCCCGGGCTTTTTCAGCCATGCTAATCGCCCGATACATCCAGTATTCATCCCTGTCTTCGCAGATATTCATGCCGGACGTTCCTGATCAATGAATCCAATTGCTGTCATGATTTTCATCGAAATCAAGTACAATGACTGATGATAGTACAAATAATCATCCTATTATTATTGATGTCATCATTTCGGCTTGTTATAGTCTAATACATTAACCAGTTTTAGAGATGATGACCTCTGGTGGCAGATAGTTAAAAATATCTTGATAGATCGCCATCATTGTCTTGCGAATTTTGCTGCCGACAGCAGGAAAATGATTTTCCACACAAACTTTTAAAGAATCTGGATATCCACCATGTTTATTCGATTTCCGGCAAATCATCATCACCCTTGGGTTCGAATGCGCCCTAATAGTCGGCTTGGCGTCACAAACAACCTGTTGACGCTCCTACCCAGGCTTATTTATCACCAAAAAGTGTATAAGAGAATTTTCTATGAAAAGAATATTAGTCAATGGAACGCAGCCCGAAGAATTACGGGTAGCCTTGATCGAGGAACATAAATTATTCGATTTTGATATTGAATATCCCAGTGGGGCAGAAAAAAAATCCAACATCTATAAGGGTAAAATCAGTCGCATTGAGGCGAGTCTCGAAGCAGCCTTCGTCGATATTGGATCAGAAAAACACGGTTTTCTGCCTTTCAAGGAAGTCGCGCCCCGCTATTACCGTCCTTCAAGCAAAGAAAGCGATCACCGCCCAACCATCAAGGAAGCATTGACCGCAGGGCAGGAATTGATTGTTCAGGTGGAAAAGGATGAGCGGGGCACCAAAGGGGCCGCTCTAACCACCTACCTCAGCCTGCCTGGAAGATATCTGGTTTTAATGCCGCATAATCCCAAAGCTGGCGGCATATCTCGCCGAATTGAAGGAGAAGACCGCACCGAGTTGCGAGAACATCTGAACGCTCTCAATAAACCCGAGGATATGGGATTGATTGTGCGCACAGCAGGTTCCGGAAAACAGGAAAAAGAGCTGCAATGGGATCTCGATTATTTGCTCAAGTTATGGCAGGCTATTGAACACGCTGGGCAAAGCCATACCGCTCCCAGCCTCATTTATCAGGACAGCAGCCTGTTAATCCGGGTTCTCAGGGATTACCTTCGAAGCGATGTGGAAGAAATTCTGATTGATGATCCGGTATTATTTGAAGAAGCCCGCGAATTCGTGGGAAAAGTGATTCCCACCTATCTTTCCCGCCTCAACCGTTACCAGGAAAAAACCCCTCTATTTGCCCGCTTCAATATCGAAGCCCAGATCGAAGGTGCATTCGATCGTATCGTTCAACTGCCTTCCGGAGGTTCGATTGTTTTCGATTACGGGGAAGCCTTGACCGCCATTGATATCAATTCAGCGCGCTCAACCAAAGGGTCGGATATCGAGGACACAGCGCTGAATACCAATGTCGAGGCAGCGGAGGAGATCGCCCGCCAACTCCGGCTTAGAGATCTGGGTGGGCTGCTGGTCATCGACTTTATCGATATGCATTCACCCAAACATCAACATCAGGTGGAACAAGTCCTGCGCGAGGCCATGAAACCTGATCGTGCCAGAGTTCAGATCGGTAGAATCTCGCGTTTCGGTCTGATGGAGATGTCCCGCCAGCGATTGCGCACTTCTCTGGGGGAATCAAGCTACGTCAGTTGCCCGCGCTGTCAAGGACAGGGCACTATCAGAAATGACCGCTCGTTGGCACTTTCCATCCTCAGGCTGATTGAGGAAATGGCGCGCAAGGAGCGTACCGAGCACATAGCGGCATCATTGCCAGCGAGCGTTTCCAATTTTCTGTTAAACGAAAAGCGCGCGACATTGTCACACATTGAATTGAGCAATCAAGTCAAAATCACGATTGATGCAAACCCCGCCCTGCAGACACCACACTATTCGATTGAATGCACCCAAGGCAAGAAGACGGCCCCCACCCGGAACGATCGCCGCCAGACCCGCGAGCTTACCGGGGACATGAAGTCTTCGCATGCCTCAAGCAAAAAACCTTCCCCAGCTGATATCAATATTCCTGCCGTGTCCACGACTTTACCAAACTCTCCGCCCCCTGAAACAGCCGCCGTCAGCCAGGACTTGCCTGACATGATTCAAAGGATCAGCAAATTTCTTGTTCAAATCATCAATTATATGGGGGGGCAGTCCTTACCCGAAACCAGCGCCATCGTATTGCAATCACCTGAGAACAGTCATCCCGGAACTGCTGCTTCTCAGGAAACAGAGACAGCCAAAAGGAGTACGAACCGCAGGCGGCGGCGTGGTGGCAAAAGAAAGGACTCTCCAACAACAAGCAGCGAACCTGCACAGGTAGAAACTCAGGTAGAAACTCAGGTAGAAACGAATAACGCAACGGACGGGCAAAATGCCCCGCCAGCGAAGCCGCGCAATAGAAGAAGAAGGGCGCCGCGCAAAAGACCACCCGCTGCCATCAATCCCAACAATGTGCCACAGGATTCAATGCCTCAAGCCCCTTCATTGCTCCTGCCACTCCTGCCACCCCAAATGGATTATGAACCTGAACCGCCGCTAAAGTCAGATTCTTTCAATGAACTTGAGGAAAAGCATTAACAAGGAATTGCTTACAGTCCGAACTGATCCCTTAATAAAAACATAGAGACCTTTGCGGGAGACCAGGATGAAAAATGTTCCTATGGAACCTCTAATTAAGTCGTGAACCTGGCGCCTGCGGTGAGCGAAGTCGAACCCGCTTGCGGCCCTTGTGTCCAGCTTCTTTGTTGACAAGCTCCGCAATAGCCCTGCGAACCCGCGCGATTGTCGTCTCTAAATCTGAACATAATGAACCACCCCTGAGCTTCGCCCGGACTTGATCAGAGGTTCCATAAGGCACCGACGTTACCGGTATATATGCTATACTGAGTACGCAAGTGAGAATTCTTCATCATTTTAATTCATAAACTAATGATCATAAGGAGATGATTAATGGCTGATTACAGTTTTGAGGGTAAAGTTGCCATTGTTACCGGCGCCGGACACGGATTAGGGCGTTCTCATGCTCTCGAATTGGCCCGCCGAGGCGCCAAGGTCGTGATCAATGATCTTGGCGGTTCTATTGATGGCTCGGGCGGTTCAAGCGAAGCCGCGCTGAAAGTAGTGGAAGAAATAAAGGCTGCAGGTGGCGAAGCTATCGCTAACGGTGCTTCTGTTAGCGATCCCGCAGGAGCCCAGGGTCTGATTGATGATGCACTCAACCAGTTGGGTCGGCTGGATATCGTGATCAATAACGCAGGCATTCTGCGGGATAAGAGCTTCAAAAACATGATGCTTGAAGATTTTCGGGCAGTCATCGAGGTTCATCTGATGGGAACGATGCTGGTAACCAAAGCCGCCTGGCCGGTATTATATGAACAACAGTATGGCCGGATCGTTGTGACCAGTTCGGCTTCCGGTCTGTGGGGAAATTTTGGGCAGACCAATTACAGCGCCGCCAAACTGGGTATCGTAGGTTTCATGAATACCCTGGCCAAGGAAGGCGCAAAGAAGAACATCACAACCAACGCCATTTGCCCGATCGCAGGCACGCGTATGACTGCCAATCTGCTGCCCAAACAGATGGCCGATAAGCTAACCCCCGAACTGGTGACTCCAATGGTGGTTTATCTTTGCACCGACGACGCGCCTAACGGGTATATCATGCAGGCGGGCGGCGGGCGTTTCTACCGCGCCCAGATGATGGAAAATCAGGGAGCGAAATTGCCTGAGAACCCAACGGTCGAAGACGTCGCCGAAAAGTGGGCACAGATCTCCGATATGTCCAAAGCCAAACCCGGCGTAATGATGTAATCCAGTATCGATTCCGGATACCGCTACCTGGGTAGCGGTATCTTTTAATTGGCAGCACGTTTTCAGTTTCTGATGCGGCTGGGGAACGATCATTTATCAGGCTGCCAAGCACGATAATCTGCTCTTTTTATGTAGCAATTAGACCATGTGGCAGGGGAGTTCTCTACCCGGATGTAGGAAGGTTGAACAACCTGGAGACTGTCCTGTTCAGTACAAACAGCATAAGCCCACCCGTTTTTACTATGCGTTATGGGCCATTCAAAAATGACGATGATATGTAAAAATCTGAGCCGATCAACCTGACGCACCGTTTATACCAATCGTCAACCCATACGCCTCAGTTCAGATCACGGATATTTCTTCGCCCATAATCAATCAAAAATCCATGGGCAGCAATGCTGGCCACTCGGATCTGTGCACAAACCGAATCATGACTGTCAGCAGGTTTTCCATGCATTTTCGCCGCAGAATCGTTTTTATACTTTTATTTGGAACAATACTCTCGCTTGCGGATTTGTATCTATTAATGCGCTTCGCACGGGTTTTCAGCCCTCTTTTTCTACTGGGTGAAATTGTTCTGAGCGCGATACTGGGCATGGCTTTGCTAAAACGTTCACGTCTTATGCTCATGGGCATCTTTGCTGACCGATCACGCAGTAATATCAATTTACCGATTACTACGATCGTATATAAAGCGGTATTGAAAATATTGGGCGCCATGCTGCTGATTATGCCGGGTTTTATCACCGATATTATCGGAAGCTGGTTTATTCTCTCCAGCATAATCCCTATGGATTCTTCCCTGCAAGAGAACCCAACAGTAAAATATCAGCCTCAGCAATCAGATTCTTCACACAAAAAAGGGCGTATCATCGATATTCCACCCAGTGATGAGCATCACTGACCCTCCAGTCTCCATCATAGTCAATATCAGAGCATTATCTGCGCCCATGACCGGCGTTCAGCGTTATCTCGACTCCATTCTACAGCATACGCGCGGATTTGCTCCATGGACAACCGCAGCCCCCAGATTTAGCGCCAGAGGATGGAGAGGTCATTTGTGGGAACAGGTTGCACTTCCTGTAATAGCAGGGCGTTCTCTGTTGTGGAGCCCGGTCAACAGCGGACCATTATGCTACCCTCGACAGGTGGTAACCATCCATGATATGGCGCCTCTGGATCACCCGGAATGGTGCGGTCATGCTTTTGGATTCTGGTATCGGCGCATGCTGCCCCGGTTGGCGCAACAATGTGTCAGAATCGTGACGGTGTCTCATTTCAGCCGCCAACGCATTCTGGCGCATACCCATGTCGATCCCGAGCGAATCTCCGTAATACCCAACGGGGTGGATGCACGCTTCACCCCGGAGCGCCAAGATCAGAATGCTGCCATGCGCAAAGCGCTCAATCTCCCTCAGGGAAGATATGTGCTTAGTGTCGGTTCACTGGCTCCAAGAAAAAATATCGCCCGATTGCTTGAAGCCTGGCGTGAACAGGAGTCTCGTTTACCCAAGGATATGCATCTCATTCTCGCCGGTGATAACGCCAACCACATGACTGGCGGAAATATGGATCTCTCCTTTCCGCCGCGGACGCGGCAGCTCGGACATGTCCCGGATCAATGGCTTCCGGCACTCTATGCCAACGCCCATGTCTTTGCCTATATTTCCTGTTATGAAGGGTTTGGATTGCCTATTCTTGAGGCCATGGCCAGCGGCGTCCCGGTGCTTACCAGTAATCTGGGCGCTTTAGCCGATCTCGCCGGCGAAGCGGGTTGGCAAGTCGATCCTTATGATCTCTCAGAGATCGGTGACGGTTTGCGGCGGCTGGTAGAAGATGAAACCCTGCGCAGCCGCTTAATTCCTTCCGGTTTGTCCCTTGCCAGCCAATTTACATGGCAGCGCTGCGCCGATGCTACACGCGCTGTGCTCATTTCCACGGCACTGGCGACATAAGGAACCTCTCGAGAGGTTCCTTAATGCTCCGCAGATAGATTTTCGCTAGCGATTCTATAGTCCAGTGCTTTGGAAGGTCGAGAGCCTCTTGTCAATGAAACCATTACCTGATACATTTCCAGTGATGATACGATTTCTTTGAGCCTTGGTCTGGAAGATCGTTTTTTCCACCATTATCAGAGGAAGCATTGATGCTTGAATTATTAACCGCCAGTACACCGAATGGCTGGAAAGCTTCCATCGCACTTGAAGAAATGAGTTTGCCCTACAGCGTTCGCCCTATTAACCTGTCGGCGCATGAGCAAAAAGAGCCTTGGTTTTACCAACTGAACCCAAATGGTCGCATTCCGGTAATCATCGATCATGATCATGACGATCTGGTGGTGTTTGAATCTGGCGCCATACTGCTTTATCTCGCTGAATTGACCGGCCAGTTTCTGCCTGAAGGTCGCCGTGAGCGCTATCACGCCATTGAATGGCTGATGTTTCAAATGGGTGGCATAGGTCCCATGATGGGACAAGCCAATGTCTTTTTTCGCTATGCGCCTGAGCGAATTGATTATGCAATCGAGCGTTATCAGCGGGAATGTCGGCGTCTGTTTGAGGTACTCAACGGGCAATTACAACAGAGCCCTTTTTTAGCTGGAGAAGATTATTCCATCGCCGATATCGCAAACTGGTCGTGGGTGCACACCTATGAATGGAGCGGAGTGAACCTGGAAGGTTTGCCACATTTGCAGCGCTGGATTGATGAAATTGCCCTCCGCCCAGCTGTGCAACGTGGCCGAAACATACCACACCCGCCTGATTTCAGCGCCAATGAGAGCAAATCTCTGCGGGGTCAGGGAATCTTGGTTTAGAGAACCTCTGATTAAGTCTGGACGAAGCTCAGGTGCGATTCCTTATGTCCAGATTCCCGGGTTAAATTGCACAGGTTAGCAGGGTCATTGCGAAGATTGTCAGCAATGAAGCTGAGCCAGTAGGGGCGCAAGCGGATTCGACTTCGCTCACCGCAGACACCGAGTCATGACTTGTTCAGAGCTACCTTGGCAGGCTGTTAAAATTCGCTGAGTCGAGCCAGATACAAGGCAAAATCGAGCGAAAAAACGGAGTTTACACCTGTAAATGAGCACTTTGAGCTTGATTTTAACGCCGTAGATGGCCGAGTCAGTAGAAAAGCAACGGCTTGCCAGGCGACCCCAGAGTAAGCGCATCCGTATCATTAGAGCCGCCCGGCTGCATTCTACTGGGGATCAGGCTCTATCTCTATCCAATTGGCGATAGGAAAGGGCTTCGGCGATATACTCGGGCAGAATTTCAGCTTGACCGGCCATATCCATAATAGTATATGCCAGACGCAAAATTCTGTGCGCCGCCCGCGCCGAGAGCTGAAAGTGATCCATCGCCTGTAACAGCAGGGCTCTGGATGCGGGGTCGATAACTACTTCATGCTCCAGTCTCTGCGGATTCAAACCGGCATTGAGCGCTCCCTGACGTTGGAGTTGACGTTCTCTAACCTCCATTACACGTTTTTTGATGACAGCGCTGGATTCGCCCGATTCCGCATCGTGTTCGCCACCCAAAAGCTCGGAGGCCGACAGTGCACCCACTTCGACATGCATGTCGATTCTATCCCAAAGTGGTCCGGACAATCGACGCCTGTAACGCGCGATTTGCTCACTGCTGCAATGACATCGACCGGAAACATTGCCCAGATAACCGCAAGGGCAAGGGTTCATGGCGGCAATGAGCTGAAATCCTGCTGGATAAGTCGTTTTTGCCATGGCGCGACTCAAATGAACCTGCCCTGTTTCCAGCGGCTCGCGCAGAGCTTCCAGCGCAGCATGAGAAAACTCAGGCAACTCATCAAGAAACAACGTACCATGATGAGCCAGAGAAATTTCACCGGGACGCAGAATGCGCTGGTTCCCTCCGCCGCCACCAATAAGCGCAGCAACTGATGATCCATGATGAGGACTTCTAAAGGGGCGTTTCCTCCATTCACGCGAATGGAATCCACTCGAACTGATCGAGGCAATTGCCGCGCATTCCATAGATTCCTTTTTGCCAAGCTCAGGCAATAGTGTATTAAAGCGCTGGGCCAGCATAGACTTCCCGCTACCCGGAGGTCCAAAAAATAGTAGACTATGCCCCCCGGCAGCAGCAATTTCAAGTGCCCGTTTGGCATACGCCTGCCCCCTTACATCCTGTAGATCCGCGGCAGGTGCTTGATCAAAAGCTGGCGTTACTGTAAAGGAAGTCGAAGCTTCCAATACGGCCTCTCCATTCAAATAGGCGCAAATTTCAAGTAGATGGCGCGCCTGCCAAATATGCGCACTCTCCATAAGAGAAGCCTCAGCCGCGTTGGCTGAAGGAACAATCATGGAATGCCGGTCTGCACTGGCTGAAAGAAGCGCGGGCAATAAAGCCCGCACAGACCGAAGTTCTCCGCCCAAAGAAAGTTCGCCAAAAAATTCGATTCCCTCCACCGCATCCTTTTTTTTCAACTGACCGGAGGCCAGCAGAATACCAATGGCAATAGCCAGATCAAATCGACCACCTTCTTTAGGTAGATCTGCCGGGGCGAGGTTGACGGTAATCCGCCGATCGGGAAAACGGAACTGACAATTAACCAGGGCTGCCTTGACTCGTTCCTTGCTCTCACGCACCGCTGCTTCGGGAAGGCCCACGATGGCCAATCCTGGTAATCCATTGGCCACATGAACCTCAACCGTAACCAAAGGCGCGGATATCCCGACTGTGGCCCGGCTTAAAACGGTTGCCAAGGTGTTCATTTCAGAATAATGAGTAACGGGTACTGTAAAGAAATCATAGAAGAAAATCCTTCCCTTGCGCGATGCTTTACTTCAAGGAATCTCTGATTAATTCTGAACGAAGGTGATGGTGGTTACTTATGTTCAGATTCGAGACGACAATCGCGCGAGTTAGCAGGGCTATGGCGGAGATTGTCACCAAAGTGAGCATAAGGGCCGCAAGCGGGTTCGACTTCGCTCACCGCAGGCACCGGGTTCATGAATGGATCAGAGGTTCCCTAAAGAAAAGCCACTCAGAAATTTGAACAATACGCAAAAATCAAAAATTGGGATGATCATTTTTTTTTCTATCCTGAGCTTGACGCAATCCCTCGGCTTCTTTTTCCCGCAGGCGCTCTTCCAGTTCGGTTATCTGAAGACGCGTTCGAAGCAGTACCCGTTTCTGAATTTCAAATTCCTCACGTTCAACCATTCCCATGCGAGCCGCCATATCACGCGCCAACACCGATACATTCTTTTGGATATCCTGGCGCACCAGTTCAAGACTATTCAACCACTGATTCTTCATCTGCTTCCTTCCTTTCACAACCTGCATGCCCGAGTTCAGAATAGAACACACTTATCAACATGTATTCATTATATAAAAAACCTTCGTTCGCTGCCGATCACAATGCAACGCACCATATCAATTACGCACTATTATGGTGCATTATGATGTATTGCACATAGCATCCCGATGAAAGCGATCAGCCTCATAAATGGTATGCTTCATGCTACTATGGATTCCAGCAACTTCGTATAAACTTTGATATGATTTGCATTCATGGAAACCACAACAAACTACAGGAGATATCCATGAAAATGATCAGTGCCATTATCAAGCCATTCAAGCTTGACGATGTCCGGGAAGCATTATCACAATTAGGGATCCAGGGTATAACGGTGACGGAGGTAAAAGGCTTTGGTCGTCAGAAAGGGCATACCGAGCTGTACAGAGGCGCTGAATATGTCGTTGATTTTCTACCCAAGGTCAAAATTGAGGTGGCAATCGGAGATCAATTGGTGGATCAGGTGATTGAAACCATCGCCCAGTCTGCGGCAACAGGGAAAATAGGCGACGGGAAGATTTTTGTTTTCTCCCTGGAACAGGCGGTACGCATAAGAACCGGTGAAACGGGTGAAGACGCTATCTGATAGCCTGCTTGCTGCGCCTGTCTACCCCGAGTATCCGACCGGGCCTGATGATACACAAGTCACAATAATTTACCTCTACAGTAGAGTTTATGAACCTAAAGGTGAATGATGGAAGAATTAGCGCCATTAATCGGCAAGACCCATGAACTGGCATACGCGCTTGATACGTTTTATCTTCTTGTCTCAGGGGCTTTCGTCATGTGGATGGCGGCCGGATTTGCCATGCTCGAATCCGGACTGGTGCGTTCCAAAAACACCGCTGAAATCCTGCTTAAGAACATTGCCTTATTTGCCATTGCCTGCATCATGTATCTCCTGATAGGTTATCAGTTGATGTATCCATCCGATCCATTATCCGAATGGTTGCCCAATCTGGGTTTTCTCCTCAATCCCGAACACAGTGTTGACGCCATTCGTCAGGGAGGCGAAGATGCCCCGGTTTACGCTTCAGGCGCAGATTTTTTCTTTCAAGTAGTATTTGTGGCAACCGCTATGTCCATTGTTTCCGGCGCCATGGCTGAACGAACCAAATTGTGGTCATTCATTGTATTTGCAATCGTTATGACCGCAGTGATTTATCCACTTCAAGGTTACTGGAAATGGGGAGGCGGATTTCTTGACCAACAGGGCTTCTCCGACTTTGCCGGCTCTGGAGTGGTTCATTTGTGCGGAGCTGTTGCCGCCCTGACCGGCGCGATACTGGTAGGACCCCGCATGGGAAAATATGCCATGAATGGAGGCATTCAGCCAATACCCGGCGCCAATCTTCCACTGGCTACCCTGGGAACCTTCATCCTGTGGATGGGCTGGTTTGGTTTTAATGGTGGCTCACAATTAATCGTCTCGGATGCGCTTAATGCCAACACAGTCGCCATGGTGTTCGTCAATACCAATATGGCCGCCGCGGGCGGTGTGGTTGCGGCCATGTCAGTCGCTCGTTTGCTATTCGGGAAAACGGACTTGACCATGGCGCTTAACGGCGCCTTGGCCGGGCTGGTCGCCATTACCGCCGGACCTGACACTCCGGATGCGCTGCTCGCGACCATGATTGGAATCATAGCTGGCGTGCTTGTCGTATTTTCCATCCTGCTGATAGACAGGAAACTGAAAATTGATGATCCTGTGGGGGCTATCTCCGTACACGGCGTTTGCGGTATATGGGGATTGATCGCCGTTCCGATCTCCAATACAGATATCAGCATATTTTCCCAATTGCTCGGTATCGCTGTGATCATTGCCTGGGTTGGGGTTGCAAGCAGCGCAACATGGTTCGTTATACGGCTGATCGCAGGATTGCGCGTCGATCCGGAAGAAGAATACACAGGACTGGATCTCGGAGAATGCGGGCTTGAAGCCTACCCGGAATTCACCTCTAGCGATTAACTACGCATCACCTTCCCCTCGTTATCATTAAATGGCGGGGGGGGGGAAGTGCTTATTCCTCCAACAGGTTGTTGCTTTTCCACTGAATCGCCATCTACGGCGTTAAAATCAAGCTCAAAGTGCTCATTTACAGGTGTAAACTCCGCTTTTTCGCTCGATTTTGCCTTGTATCTGGCTCGGCTCAGCGAATTTCAACAGCCTGCGAAGGAACCTCTGAACAAGTCATGGACTCGGCTCTTGCGTCCATGATGTCCAGCTTCATTGTTGACAATCTTCGCCATAGCCCTGCTAACCCGCGCAATTCAACCCGAGAATCTGAACATGATGGATCACACCTGAGCTTCGCCCAGACTTGTTCAGAGGTTCCATAATCGTTCTGCGCCCGAAAACAGACATCTTCAGTATCATTGATACAGTTAGAAGCTTGCGCTCAACAAGGCTGATTATACACAGACAGAATTTCTACCTGGCATCGGAACCAGGAGGCTTCAAATCCGTCGCAGGCTTCACCAGAAGCTGATGAACTCTCCGGCCATCCGATCGGTGAACCATGAATTCAAATGCTTTGATGGTAATGTTTTCGCCTTTTTTTGGAACATGACCGAAACACTGAACAATCAATCCACCGATAGTGTCGAATTCAGTATCACTAAAATCCGAACCAAAATAGGAATTGAACTCGTCTACCGGTGTCAATGCCTGAACCAGATACCGATTGTGGTGGGGAATAATCCTGTTTTCGATAGTCTGATCATGTTCGTCATCGATATCCCCAACAATTTCTTCAATAACGTCTTCGAGGGTAATTAATCCTGCCACGCCACCGAATTCATCGACGACGATAGCCATATGATTGCGGCTGCTGCGAAATTCTTTCAGCAAGACATTCACTCGCTTGCTTTCCGGAACAAAGGTCGGCTTGCGGGCGATACTATGTAGCCAGTGCGTATCTGGCATCTGTCCCAGGTAGCGTAATGTTTCCTTGGCCAGCAGGATACCGGTAATTTCATCCTTGCCATGATCCACCAGCGGAAACCGCGAATGACCGGTTTCGATGATAATAGGCAGAATTACTTCTCTCCAATCACTATCTTCCTCAATCACGACCATCTGGGATCTGGGCACCATGATATCCCTGACCTGCAGTTCGGATATCCGGATCGCGCCTTCCATCATCATGATGGTATCCTTGTCCAGCCCCCCATCATTGCCCATACTTTGAACAATTTCCATTGATTCGCTTCGTGAAACCCAGCGCCGACCAAACCAGCGACAGATTTTTACCTGCCAGGAATCACTGACTTCATCGCTCTTGGGTGAAGGAATATTTTCTCCCATCAGAGTTCACATTGATGGTAATAAGGATCGGATATACTCAGGCGAGCCAGAATCTCTTTTTCCACCGCTTCCATTTCAATAGTTTCCGCTGAAGTTTGATGATCGTAACCAAGCAGATGAAGCGCACCGTGTACGACCATATGCGCCCAGTGATCTGTTACATTTTTCCCTTGTTCACCCGCTTCCCTTAAAATAACCGAACCGCAGAGAACGATATCTCCGAGGTAGCCTGTATCAGGCTCACCAGGTACCGGATTGTAAGGGAAAGCAAGTACATTGGTGGATTGTGACATATTACGGTAAGTATGATTCAGAATTTGGATTTCATCCAGATCCACCAGACGCAACAGAATCTCTCCTTCTCTTGCATGGAATGATAAAACCTGAAGTACCCACTGATAAAGCGATGCGGGAGCAGGTAATTCATCTCTGCTACAAGCAATCTGGATATGGATACCGACTTTATCCGAGTCAGAAACAAAAGGACTTTCCATCATCTGGTTTTTGCATTTTTTTCATTGGCATTGGATATTAATGTTTAATATTTTATCATAGGGCGGAATCCAAATCTGTCTGCCCTTGGATCAAAACCGCGCCCAAGGAACCTCTGATTAAGTCATAAACCCGGTTCTTGCGTCCCTACTGGCCCAGCTTCATCGTTGTAAATCTTCGCCATAGCCCTGCTAACCCGAGAATCTGAACATAATGAACCTCAATCTCCTTCGTCCAGACTTGATCAGAGGTTCCCTGACCCGTATCCGATCAGTCATGCTCGTTTTGATCAGCGTCTTCGGCTTCATAAGCATCCAGCATCCGTTGCACCAACGGATGGCGTACCACGTCCTCGGTTGAGAAAAAATGAAACGCCAGGCCTTCCACGCCACGCAGAACCCTGACAGCATGCCGCAGTCCGGAACAATCATGGCGAGGAAGATCAATTTGAGTGATATCTCCGGTTATAATCGCCTGCGAACCGTGACCCAGACGCGTTAAAAACATCTTCATCTGCTCAATGGTGGTATTCTGAGCTTCGTCGAGCAAAACAAAGCTATCATTCAAGGTACGTCCGCGCATATAAGCCAAAGGCGCCAGTTCGATGATTTGTCGCTCCATCAGGCGGGCAACCTTTTCAAAACCAACCATTTCATACAAAGCATCAAACAAAGGACGCAAATAAGGGTCAACCTTCTGCGCCAGATCGCCAGGAAGAAAGCCGAGCTTCTCCCCCGCTTCCACCGCCGGACGCACAAGCACAATGCGCCGCACCTGAGCCTGCTCAAGTGCATGGACGGCATGAGCTACCGCAAGAAATGTCTTGCCAGTGCCAGCAGGACCGATTCCAAAATTAATATCATATTTTTGAATGCCACGCATATAGGAAAGCTGAGTGGGCGTGCGACCGATAATGGTCTTCCGGTGTAATCTGATTTCATCCCCGGTCTCCGCCAGTGATTGTTGCCATTCATAAAGCAAGGCGGTTTGAACCTGCTCAAGATTGATCATTTTCTTGTCGGTTATCTGGTAGAGTTCCCTCAGGACGCTTTCTCCTCGACAGATGGCTGCACTGGTTCCACTGAGATGGAATCTAGCACCTCTGCTATGGATTCGAATGCCGAGATTCTGCTCCATATGCTTGATATGAATATCACAAGGTCCGCACAGATTGCTCAGCCGCTGGCTGTCCTCAGGCTCTATGACAAATTCAAGATCACTTTTTTGATCGGGAAGGGACGGAGTAACTTCAGTCACGTATCATCCGCGATACAGTTATTTGCTGGAAAACTGGATTTCATGGGGTGGATCGATCCGGGAACTGCAAGCCTGACCACGCAGACAATGGGGCAGAACTTCATCAATGCGCACCTTGATAAATTCCCCTGCCCACGAGGGTTCACCAGAAAAATGTACCCACTGATTGCCCGAAGTCCTCCCGCTGAGTTGATGGGAATACTGCCCTTTTTTTTCAACCAGAACTTTCTCCTCAAATCCGTCAAGATCCATACGCGCCCGTTCTGCCTGAGCATTCAACAACGTTTGCAAACGGCGCAGGCGTTCTTTTTTTACGCCCTCCGGAACCTGGTTCGGCAGGTCGGCGGCCGGGGTGCCAGGTCGCTGGCTGTAAGCAAAACTGAAAGACTGCGGAAAATTCAATGCATCCACAAGATCCATAGTCGCTTGAAAATCGTTTTCTGTTTCTCCAGGATATCCGACAATGAAATCCGATGAAAGGGTCACATCCGGCCGCACTTCACGTAGTGCGGCAATAATACGCTTGTATTGCTCAATGGTATAGCCGCGTTTCATATCAGCAAGTATGCGATCGGAACCACTTTGCACGGGCAAATGGACATGAGACGCCAGTTCGGGAACTTCTGCGAACGCCGCGATGAGTTCATCGGTAAATTCAGCCGGATGCGACGTTGTGAAACGGATCCGTTCGATACCATCAAGCGCGCTAACATAATGGATCAACAAAGCCAGATCTGATTCTACCCCATCATCGAATAATCCCCGATAGGCATTGACATTCTGCCCGAGCAGCGTTACTTCCCGAACTCCCTGTTGCGCCAGATGCTCCACTTCAGCGAGTATATCCTGCACCGGCCGACTCACCTCCTCGCCCCGTGTATAGGGAACGATACAAAAACTACAATATTTGCTGCAGCCTTCCATGATCGATACAAACGCCACCGGACCATCGCTCCTTGGCTGAGGCAGATGATCAAATTTTTCGATCTCAGGGAAAGTCAAATCTACCGCTGGCACGCGCGATTTCCGCACCTCACTGATCATATCGGGCAGTCGGTGAATTGTCTGGGGACCGAACACCAGATCGACGAACGGTGCTCTGCGCAAAATCTCTTCGCCTTCCTGGCTGGCGACGCAACCACCCACACCAATAATAACTTCCGGGTCCTTCTCCTTTAGCAAGCGGAAACGCCCCAGCATTGAAAAAACTTTTTCCTGCGCCTTTTCCCGAACCGAGCAGGTATTAATCAATAGCACCTGTGCCGCGCCTGGATCGTCCGTGCGTTCGAGTTGGTGGGATATCGCAAGTAAATCCGCCATGCGAGATGAATCATAGACATTCATCTGGCAACCAAAGGTATGAATATAAACGCCCTGAAGACTCATCAATTTATTATGACCCATAATCTCATTATTTCATCAGCGGAACCCGGGAAATATCTTCCGGCAGTTCCATTAATTCCCTGCACGCCCAATGCCACGATAGGCGAAACCATGCCGAATCACTTCCTGCGGATCATAAAGGTTTCTGCCGTCCAGCAAAATGGCGTGACGCATGCGTTTTTCCATCTCGATCCAGTCCGGATCCCGAAACTCGGACCATTCCGTAACAACCAGCAAACCATCCGCATCATCAAGCACATCCATAGCACTGGCGCCAAAATGCAGCCGTTCCTGCCCTTTCCACAGATGGGCAGCATTGTCCATGGCCACGGGATCATAGGCTGCCACCACGGCGCCGGAAGCCAGTAAAGCATCGATAAGCGCAATGCTCGGTGCTTCTCTCATATCATCGGTTTGAGGTTTGAAGGAAAGCCCCCAGATCGCAAACACCTTATTATTCAGACCCTCAGGGAAAAATCGTTGCGCCGCATGGAAGAGCAGGTTTTTCTGGCGATGGTTGATCTGTTCTACGGCATCAAGCAACATGGATTCATCACCGAACTGTTTCACCATATGGCGCAACGCCCGTAAATCCTTGGGCAAACAGGAACCGCCAAACCCACAGCCTGCATACAAATAATCATAACCTATGCGGGGATCTGAACCAACGCCTTTTCTGATTTGTTCAATATCCGCGCCTACACATTCAGCGAGATGAGATATTTCATTGATAAAACTGATTTTCGTGGCCAGCAGGGCATTAGCGGCATATTTGGTCAATTCAGCCGACGTCCGGTTCATCACTAAAATACGCTCATGATTGCGATTGAATGGCTGGTATAGCCGTTTCATGGCTTCAGCAGCGCGCGTATCAGCCACACCAAGAATAATCCGATCCGGACGCATGAAATCTTCAACGGCCGCACCTTCTTTCAAAAATTCCGGATTGGAAACAACGGCGCAGCTATGGAAAACACCACGTTCACGCAGGATATCCTGGACATGGGCGTCCATTTTCTCCGCTGTTCCCACCGGCACCGTAGACTTGAGAATGAGTGTTCGATCGCCGGGTATCCTCTCCGCTATGCCTGTTACGACACGATGAACCGCGCTCAGATCGCTGGATCCATCTTCGCTTGATGGTGTTCCCACCGCAACAAACAAATAATCACCATGCCGTATCGCTTCATCGATATTATCCGTAAATCGAAGACGGGATGAAGCAATGCCCGCATTGATTAAGTCTTCCAGGCCCGGTTCAAAAAAAGGCACTTTTCCGCCGCGCAGAAGATTCAAACGTTGCAGATCCACTTCGACACAACAGACCTGTTTTCCCATATGGGCGAAACACGCACCGGTGACCAGGCCGACATATCCGGCACCGATGATCGAAATTTTCATCCGTAATGCTCCCGTTGATATTGCGTCAAATCATATATCCTCCGATGGTTAAACAGCATATTTATCCCCCAGTAGATAGGGCACACTCAAAATAATGATTTTGAAATCAAACCACAAGGACCAGTGGGTGATATAGTACAAATCATAATTCAGACGCGCTTGCATAGCATCCAGCGTAGGTGTTGGTCCACGCAGACCATTAATCTGAGCCCAGCCCGTAACTCCAGGCTTCACTCGGTGACGCTGCATATAACCTTCGATCTGATCCCGGTAATACTCGTTATGACTCACGGCATGCGGTCTTGGACCCACAATGGACATTTCCCCCCGCAAAACATTGATCAACTGCGGCAGTTCATCCAGGCTCGTCTGACGCAACCAGGCGCCGAAAGGTGTAATCCGGGCATCTCCCGCACAGGCCTGCGTCACATGTTCATCAACTTCGTCATGAATAAACATGGTACGAAATTTGTAGACCTGAATGGGCCGACCATCCCAGCCGTGGCGCAATTGCTTGAACAAAACTGGTCCATCTGAGGTAAGGCGGATAATCAGGGCAATGATCAGCATGGCAGGAGCGGCGGCGATCAGCATAACAATGGCCAGCAAGCGATCCTCCAGAGCCTTGATGATCCGATTGACGCCCATCAGTGGCGATCCGTTGAGATTGATGACCGGAAGATCGGCGATGATCGCCGCCGGATGAGCCATAAGTCGAAAATGAGACAGATCTGGAACCCAGCGCTGGGTAATGGGAAACCGGGCCAGCGTAGCTGCCAGCTTTTCAAGCAAAACGCCATCAGCCGCTGTCAGACACAACCATATTTCATCGACTTCCCGCCTGCGCGCAAGGGATTCGAACTGATTGCCATCGTTCAGCACCGCTTGCGGCTCAACCACATATACCACGTCCAGTCCACACCAGGGATTCCGGGACAATCGATCCGAAACCTGCTGCGCCCATATACCGCTGCCTATGATGCAAACACGCTTGTGATTGACGCCTCTGGCCCGCATCAGGCGCAACAGGGTCATACTGCTCAGACGCGCGCCACAGAGAAAAAGGAATGATCCCGACCACCACAACACAAACCACAGCCGGGAAAAGATAATGCTGACCTTGATAATCGAGCTCAAACTCATCAACACCATACCGGCGATAAGCCATGCCATCATCAGACGACGTAGATGAACCGCATGACTGCGTCCACGCCAGGAACCGTAAAGTCCAGACAGAAAAAACACGATCGGTGTTAACAATACCGCCGTTACCACAGCCATACGTTCGTGCCATGGCATCCATCCGTTCTCGAAACGCAACACATGTGCCAGCCAGGCGCCTGAAATCACGGATAACACATCAGCGATGAGATAAGCCCAAACCAGAACGGGAGCCAATGGCATATCGCGAGGCTCGCTTACCTTATCTCGGGATGCGGTCATAGTGATCCTCAAGCCGTTGAATATCATCCTCACCCAGATAAGCGCCAGATTGAACTTCAATGACCTCCAGCATTTCCGTACTTTCGTTACTCAGGCGGTGCGCTTGTCCCTGCGGGATATACGCCGATTGATCTTTGTGCAGAACCTGTATTTCCTTACCCCGTTGCACCGTGGCCTGACCTTTAACAACCACCCAATGTTCAGCCCGGTGGCGATGAATTTGCAGCGATAACCGAGCCTGCGGCTGCACACGCAAGCGTTTGACTTGAAATCCCTCTCCAGCTACCAGAATTTCGTAACTTCCCCAAGGCCGCATGACGCATCGATGTTCCAGGGCTTCACTGCGACCATCCCGAACCATTTTTTCCGCCATAGGCTTGATCTGTTCCAGCGCATTTTCATGCGCCACCAGGACAGCATCGTCCGTTTCAATCACCACGTGGTGATGCAGCCCCACCGTAGCCACAAGCCGGTGTTGTGCGTGTACATAACAATGGCTGCTGTCAACAGCTATTACATCACCGCGGTGAACATTATGATTGCAATCGGACAATCGCGCGGATTGTCTCGCCACGCGCCGCCAGTCACCCAGATCTTCCCATGGCGCGTCAACGCGCTGACACCAGACCTGTTGCGAATACTCCAATACCGCGTTATCAATAGACAATGCCTGGCACCGATCCCATCCTTCATCAGGTAAACGCACAAACTTCAGATCAACCCAGCTTTCATTCAGCGCCCGTTCACAATGATCCAGGATATCCGGAGCGTAACAGGACAGCTCACGGATAATGGTCGAAGGACGCACCAGCAAAATACCACTGTTCCATAGAGCGTGTTGATCCTGTATCAGCGATCGCGCCAGTTCTTCAATCGGTTTCTCTATAAAACGCGCAACCCGAACCAGGCCCTTCGGTGGGGCATCCGGGTTTGGCAAAATATAACCATAACCGCTATCCGCACGCTGTGGATGAATACCGAACACCACGATACCATGATCATCGGCTATCTCCATAGCGCCGGAGAATGCGGATCGCCATGCCGACAAATCCTCGAGCAGGTGATCTGCCGGCAAAATCAGCAAAGGCGCGTCCATGCCCCGCCTTCTGAGATCAAGCGCAGCCAGAGCGACAGGAACTGCCGTATTGAGCCGCTGCGGTTCCAGAATGATACGCCCGTGCTTATATCCTGCCGCCGCCATATATTCGGCAGCGGAAAAACGATTCTGCTCATGGCACAATAGAATAGGTGGATCATCCAGACCTAATGCCGACAGGCGATTCAATGTATTCAGAAGCCCGGGGCCGGATCCATCGATATCGAGAAACGGTTTGGGCATACGGCTGCGTGAAAACGGCCATAGCCGACTCCCCGAGCCTCCGGCAATAATGACCGGAACCGCACGTTGAATTTCAGGGAAAAGCACTTCAGTTGTCATGGGTATACATTAATTGTCATGGACATATTCGCCAATGCAGCGCAGATCCCAACCTTAATTTGAACAAGTCGGCGAACTATGGAGCCGACTTCAATAAACAGCGCTCTCACTGACCATACCGGAACATGATAGAATCCGAAACCATAGGTGGTGATTGAACCTGGATGGTGCTGAATGCACTGGTTAGGCGATTTTGTTATCGGTAATTTTTATATAGCTCATCTACCCATTTTTTTCCATGCCAAGGTCCTTGATGCGCGAAAAATTTAATTACAATATCTGGATGTTCTAACAAAATATGATAACAGCACCGACGCACATGGGGATCTACTTCTTTAATCTACATATTTTTCCCATTCTAGCGCGTTATCTTTATATTGCTCTTTCTTCGGAGTAAGACTTTGCTCAGGATATTCTTTATCCAAACAGGTGATTATTTTACTTGACCCCTGAATAACTTTATTGTCATGAACTAAAATGGGTACAAATGCATGGGGTGCCAATTTTTGGGTTTTCAACACATGGAGTCCCGGAAGGAGATTTATAATCTTAATGATCAATTTTTTTATAATCCAGTGTCCATCGGATCTTCTCGCAATAATGCGATATTGGAAATTGATACAACGTTAACATTTATGACTCCACTTAACTCATAATCTTCGCCTGGGGAACCTTTCTGATGCGCTGGAGTGGCAACCATTACAACCGCAGCAACTCACATGCTTTGATATAATTTGATTGTGTAATACCAGTTTAGGATTTTAACGCCATTCACCTGAAAATGCGAGTATCAAGCACCATAACTGCAGCCTTGAAAGAACAGATGAGGATTCTTTGTTCCGGCAGAAATTAAAACCCGCCCCTGACACTGTTGCGAAACCTTGTCTGGTCCGCGCTCCGTATGATGCTGAAGGCGGGAGGCAACAGAAACCATGATGATATAGAATATATACCATGCAGGATTCAAGCTGCGGCGCTGATTTCCATAGTTTCCCTTGTTTTATTTGTTTTATGTTTGCACAAGTGGAATAGTATGATGTGGCCCGGAAAATTGGTGGAGTAAGCTCATGGCATCAATCATCTGTTTTTACGGTCAAGCACAGCGCAAGACAAGCTTTTTTTCGTATCTGACAGAAGAAGGTTCAGGATGCCATCGAGGAGATTTGTGATATGCACTTCGATGCCCCCCCGAATCCCGTAGACAAGACAACATCATAACGGCGATGATTGGTATGTTTTTTTTCTATATCCCAAGTCGGTTTCGCTTGAATATCCTTCATTTTTTTTCCAACAGAGCCAGGGGGAACGCCTTGATATGCAGCGCCCTGCTGCTTTGTTGGTCGGTCGCTTTATCCGCCGCAGCGCCCAATAAAGTGGAACAGCAACGAAAATTATTCTATCAGGCCTATATTGCTGTACAACAAGGGAGAATCGAGCAGAGTGGCACCCTCGCGAAACAGCTATCCGACTATCCATTATACCCCTATCTGCGCTACAAACAGCTTGCATACGCCTTGAAACATGATCCTGGAGAACACACGGATCAACAGGTACGCCGGTTCATAAAAAAGTATTCCGATGTACCCATTGTGCGACATACCAGAAAAAACTGGTTGCAGCATCTGGCTCAACGCCAGGAATGGCGCTCTTATATCCATGCCTATCGGTCTGATCTCGGCGTTACCTATGACTGCTGGTATCTAAGGGCACAAATTCAACTCGAAGACGATCACAAGAAAGTGTTACCCAGTGCCAGCAAGCTCTGGCTTCATCCGCACAGCCAGCCGAAATCCTGTGACCCGGTTTTTTCATGGTTGCAACGACAAGGGCACCTGAAACATCAGATGATCGAGCGTCGCATGCATCTTTCCATGGAAGCTGGTGATATCTCAATGGTTCGTTACCTGTCCAGCCAATTGGGAACAGCAGCAAAAACCCATGCCGATTTATGGATCACTTTTCACCAGAAACCGCGCGACTCTATTCAAAGTGCTGTGCAATCCGCCCAAATTACAGTGCCTTTGGATGTGATTGCCCATGGGCTCAATCGGCTGGCCCGAAGATCACCTGCCGAAGCAGCAGCTGCCTGGAAAAAGCTTGAGAAAAAAACCACCTGGCCGCTGGAGTTTAAAAATGAGATCCAGCGTAGCATTGCTTATCGCATGGCCTTATCCCGCCTGCCGGAGGCCTTGGACTGGTTTGCCCAAATCCCGGAAAACGCCTATCAAACCTCGACATGGGAGTGGCGCGGGCGCGCTGCGCTGTTCTGGGGACAATGGGACCAGGCACTTATGGCGATGAACGCACTCGAGAATCAACCAGACCCGACAGAACTTTCATTGTCCCATCAATATTGGAAAGCGCGTGCACTTAAAGAAACCCGGAATCAGAAGCATGCCGATAAAATTTATCGCTCAATACTGTCGCTTTCAAATAAGAACGAGTCTGAATACTACCGATTTCTGGCTGCTGATCGCATAAGCGAAACCTACAAAGTCCAATTGCTTTCCTTTCAATCCACCCCTGATCTCAGGCTTAGACTGCTCAAAACTCCTGCCATACTTCGCGTTAAAGAACTTTACGCCCTGGAATTTCTGCCATGGGCACGAGTAGAATGGCGTTTATTGCTCAAGGGATTATCCGACGATGAGCAGCGTGAAGCAGCCATCCTGGCCAGCGAATGGCACTGGCACTCCGAAAGCATGATTGCAGCAGTGCGCTCGAATCAGACGGAACGATGGGCATTGCGATATCCACTGGCCCATTCGAACGACATCAAACGCTGGAGCAGCAGCCGTGCGATTCTGGAACCGTGGGTTTACAGTATTATGCGTAGCGAAAGCCTGTTTATGACCGATATTCGCTCTCATGCCGGCGCCATTGGACTGTTGCAGCTGATGCCCGCCACCGCAAAAATGATGGCCAGGCAGGATAAAATCAGATTGTCTGACCATTCCATGCAATTGACGCAACCCGACCTCAACATCCGTTTGGGTACCGCTTATATGGATAAAATGCATCATCGCTTTCATGATAATCTGGTTCTGGCCACCGCCGCCTACAATGCGGGACCCGGGAATGTCAAAAAATGGCTGCCACCCACGGCAATGCCCGCGGATATATGGATAGAGAATATTCCTTTCAATGAAACGCGCAGTTACGTCAAACGCGTGCTTATGACCATACCCAAATTCGAGTGGCGCCTTAGTGGAAAATCCAGCGCTATTTCGCTGCATATGCCCTCCATTGATACTCAGGCCCGAAAACCACCTCATGGCTGACCCTGAAACCTTCATGGCTGTTAGAAATGATGGTATGGAGCCACTCAACGCTGATCACGCCGGTTATGCTGAATCATCATGCTTCCATGCGATGTTGGTGTATCTGATGATGGTTTGAAACATGGAAATCTACCTCGTTGGCGGCGCCGTTCGCGACGAATTTTTAGGGCTATCCGTCCATGAACATGACTACCTGGTAGTAGGTGCTACGGTCTCCGATATGCTGGCGCAGGGATTCAAACCCGTGGGGCGAGATTTTCCGGTCTTCCTGCACCCGAAAACCGGTGAAGAATATGCTTTGGCGCGTACGGAGCGCAAAGTGGGAAGCGGGTATCACGGTTTTGCATTTCATGCGCATCCTGACGTCACTCTGGAACAGGATCTCGCCCGCAGGGATCTAACCATCAATGCCATGGCGCGCGCCCCCGATCATCGCCTCATTGATCCATACCATGGGTTGAATGACCTGCACCGCAGACGCCTATGTCATGTCACTTCGTCTTTCTCTGAAGATCCACTGCGTATCGTCCGGGTGGCACGTTTCAGCGCCCGGTTTTGTCAGCTGGGCTTTTCCATTGACCCTTCCACACGGGAACTGATGATGGAAATGGTGCACAATGGGGAGTTCAGCGCACTTCAGCCGGAGCGACTCTTTAGAGAACTGGAAAAAGCCATGCAAGCACCACGCCCGGATGTCTTTTTCAGCGTACTGGAAGAAGTGGGCGCATTGGAGTGCTGGGCCCCGCAACTGGCTCGAAAAATATCGGGCTGGCCCGTCGATCCATCCGCCTGGGCTTTTCTTCATTTCTGTCGGCATGAAACTTCACCTGTCAAGCGAACGGCCCTCTTGCTGGCAGCCTGTAGCGACGATGCTGCCTGCTGCAAGGCCCTGGCTCAAACGCTGCATCTTCCCAAACGCTGGTCGGCGCTTGCCCACACGGCGTGTATAGTGTGGAAGTATGCAATGAGCCAGTCGGTCTTAAATCCGGATTCTGTCATCGAGTTGATGGACCAAGTGGATTTCTGGCGCCGAAAAGAACGCTTTTTTTCAGCATTGGATATGATTCCATCTCTGGCGTGGGCGTACGGTCGGGCCGATCTCGGCCAAAATGCAAACCGGATCAAGCTGGCGGCGAGCGATATTCAGGCTTTCCCCATCAGTCGTTTGCCCAAACAGTACAGGTGCCTAGAAGGGAAAGCGCTGGGTCAGGCTTTGCATCAGGCGCGCCGCCTTCGACTGCATAACTTGCTTGAATAATCGACTGCCTTTGATATTCCATGGTCTCTATGGAACCTCTGAACAAGTCTGGACGAAGCTCAGGCGTGATTCCCCATGTTCAGATCAGATTCTCGGGATAAATTGCACGGGTTAGCAGGGCTATTGCGAAGATCAGTAACGATGAAACGAGGCATAAGGGACTCAGGAACCGAGTTCACGACTTAATCAGAGCTTCACTAAGGAAATTTTTCAAAATGGCTTTTAATCCCGAAAATCAGGCCTGCGTGAAACAGCCCGGAGAATTGTATGAACTCGCCATACAAACCGGGGATATAAGCGCAGATTCCGGACAATACCAAGCCCTGGAAACTCTGAATCACATCCATCATAAACTGATAGCTCCAGCGCAAAAGCTCCAACCCTGGTGGCGGCGATGGGTTAAACAGGAACCTGGAGCTGGTGGCGCTTATTTATGGGGTGAAGTAGGGCGGGGCAAAAGCATGATGTTAAGCATGTTTTTTGAAAGCCTGCCTTTCGATAACAAAAAGCGGCTTCACTATCAACAATTCATCGAAATGATCCAGAAGGAGCGCCATCGTTTCAAGGGGCTCCAGGATCCGCTGGAACGAATCGGCCAAAACTGGGCGCAGCAGTTCAGAGTCATATGCATCGATGAATTTGAGGTCACCGATATTACCGATGCAATGATCATGAGCAAACTTCTAAGCACCATGTTCGACCAGAAAATTACACTTATGCTAACCTCGAATCTTCAACCTCGCGACCTTTACAAACAAGGCCTGCAACGGGAACGATTTTTACCTGCGATCGCGCTGATTGAAAAATACATGGAAATTATCGAAGTTGGCGGGAACCGGGATCATCGCCGTCAACCGGGCATGGAAAGCTGGACAAATCAGAGAAATTTAGCCGAAAACTGGTTGGAGAAATTCGGCGGCAACATCATCCAGGTTAAAGGAGCAGTGGAAATTCATGGCAGGAAGATACCTGTTCGCGCCATCTATCAACACGCCATATGGTTTGATTTTTACAGTCTGTGCGCCACAGCCAGATCGGCAAGGGATTATATGCTTCTAGCGCAACAATACCCGATCCTTGTTTGTTCAGGCGTTCCGGTCATGAGCGAAGATCGGGATGATCAGGCGCGCCGGTTCATGGCGCTGGTGGATGAATATTATGACCGGAGTGGTCGCGTACTGGCTGAATTAGCAGCGTCACCCGATCAGATGTATCAAGGGTGGCGTTTGCGCTTCGCTTTCAAACGAACCGCCAGCCGTCTGCATGCCATGGGATTCGAAACATGATTTCGCAACATGCATCAGCACAGATCTTCCGCCCCATGTAACAATGCGGTTGGCCTGATTAATCTATTCCACAAAGGCGAAGGACCAAGGATTATTTTTCCCTTTGGCGAAATTGCTTATCAAATACTTGTCAATACCATGGTTTATCTAGCCATCAATGATTCATCCGAATGGATTTAAGCGATTTCAATATGGGGCAATGAATTCAGGATCCCAGCCCTGCTCTCATGGATAAAACAGCGCATCTTTCTCATCCGGCAGATGTCGGCTCTGGATAACGCTGGTATGATATTCTAACGGTTGAACCAGGTGAATCCGAAGAACCATGCTGAAACCTGTTGATTTTAACTGAGCAAGATATTTAGAGAACTTCCGGAGAATTTTATGTCATCCAGTCATTCGCTCCAGCGCATACGCAAGGCCGTATTCCCGGTCGCGGGAATGGGTACCCGTTTTCTGCCCGCCACCAAAGCCAGCCCGAAAGAGATGCTTCCCATCGTCGATAAACCATTGATTCAATACGCGCTGGAAGAAGCGGTTGAAGCCGGGATTGAGGTGGCGATTTTTATCACTGGACGCAATAAACGATCGATCCCCGACCATTTCGACAAAGCCTATGAACTCGAAGCCGAGCTTGAGGCCCGAGGCAAGCATGACTTGCTGGAGATGGTGCGCAACATCGTTCCTGAGCATGTCACACCCGTTTACATTCGGCAGGCTGAGGCCCTGGGGCTAGGTCACGCCGTATTGTGCGCTCAGCCTGTGATTGGAAATGAACCCTTTGCCGTGATTCTCGCCGATGACCTGATCAAAAACACGCAACGCAACGCGCTTGCCCAGATGATCAATGCGTATCAGCATTACCCGAGTAATATTCTGGCGGTCGAAAAGGTACCCATGGAGCAAATTTCACGCTATGGCGTCGTGGAAATCGACCCTTTAACCGATCGCGTGGGCAAAGTCCGATCCATGGTTGAAAAACCCAGCCCCGAAAAAGCCCCATCGGATCTGGGCGTGGTAGGCAGATATATCCTGACTCCGGATATTTTTAACGCCATCCGCGAGTCCAGCTCTGGTGCGCAGGGGGAAATCCAGCTGACCGATGCCATCGATCAGCTGGGGCGCCAGCAACCCGTTTATTCCCTGCAAGTGGAAGGCCGACGTTATGATTGCGGGAGCAAAATCGGCTATCTTGAGGCTACCGTTGAATACGCGCTGGAACATGAAGAACTTGGCGAAGACTTCCGTGCATTTCTGCAGCAGGCGGCAGCCAGTGGATTATTCTAGGGCCTGCCATGAAATCCGGATTCCCGGAAACAAGAGACAAGCAGGTGATAAACACCTGGTTATTGAAAACGGAACCTTCCAGTTATAGCCTGGATGACCTTCTGAACTGCGATAAGCGTTGCGATACATGGGAGGGCGTTCGCAACTATCAGGCGCGTAATCTCATCAGAGATCAAATCATGCCGGGCGATCTTGCCCTGTTTTATCATTCCGGGAAAGCCCCTGCCGCAATAGCCGTGGTGGAAATCATCACAGCGGGATATCCTGATGATACGGCGCTCGACCCGCGAAGCCCTTATTATGATCCTCGGAGCACCATTGAAAATCCGCGCTGGTTTCGCATGGATGTTCGCTGGCTGGATAATCTTCCGCGACCGGTTCCATTGAAAGCCATGCGTGCAGAACCAAGGCTGGCTACGATGGCGTTGCTAAAAAAAGGACAGCGACTTTCGGTGCTTCCAGTGGAACCGCACGAATGGCGAATCATCATGACCATGGGGCAATATACTACATGACGGAGTTCGTCATCATATTATTTATGCGATAGACTGACGGATATCAAATTATCGTGCGCAACCTGGGGTAAAACCAAAGTATTCAAACATGAAACCATGTTTTTTTCGCCATGGAAAATTGACCCGGTCTTTGTTCTGGATAGCCGGGATTGTCGCTGTCTTTTGTCTTGGCGGCTGTCAGATCAATCCGGTAACCGGAAAAAAAGAACTGGTTTTGGTTCCCCAGTCCGTGGAATGGGCCATGGGTGCGTCCAATTATGCGCCACTGCAGCAGGCATCCGGAGGACCTTATACCACATACCCGGAAGTCAATGACTATGTGCGCCAGGTTGGACACAAGCTTTCCGAGGTCAGCGACCGACCTGATCTACCTTACGAATTCGTGGTTCTCAATCATTCCATTCCCAATGCATGGGCTTTGCCAAGCGGAAAAATCGCCATCCATAGAGGTCTGTTAACCGAGCTTGAAGATGAAGCGCAATTGGCAGCAGTCCTCAGTCATGAGATCGTCCATGCGGCTGCTCGCCACAGCGCTAAAAATATGCAGCGCCAAATCATATTGCAACTCGGAGTAGCGGCGACCGGAACGCTGATCGGTGGCGCCGCCGACAGCGAACTTGCTGGCCAGACGGCTTCGATGCTTGGAAACGCAGCTTCGGGCCTGCTTCAGTTCAGTTACAGCCGCCGCGATGAACTGGAAGCAGACTACTACGGGTTGCAATATATGGCGCGCGCCAACTACGACCCGGTTGCAGCGGTGGAATTGCAGCAGAAATTCGTTGCACTCGAAGATAAACAGGAAAGTTCATGGCTCGCTGGCATGTTGAGAACCCACCCCCCATCCATGGAGCGGGTGGAAGCCAATCGCGAAACCGCTGGGCAATTGCACATAACGAAACCTTATCGCGGTCGTGATGCATTTCAGCACGCCATGAGAAAATTGCTCAAGGATCGCAGCGCCTATGCGCATTATGATCAGGCCAGCGAGGCTTACCGCCAGAAGCAACCCGACAAGGCACTGCATGAAATCCAACGAGCCATTACCCTGCAGCCCCAAGAGGCCGAATTCTATCGTTTGCGTGGAGATCTTTTTTTTCAGAATGAGGACATCCGAAAGGCCAAACGGGATTATGAGCGCGCCCTGTCGCTTCAGGATCAGTATTACCTGCACCATCAGCGCCTTGGCGTTGCATTTCAGTTGCTTGGACAGACGGAACAGGCCATCCGCTATCTCGAATCCAGTATCAAGCTGTTGCCATCAGATCCCGCTTATTTTTCTCTTGGAGAACTTGGCGCCGCCAAGGGTGATCGGGAACAGGCAGTTCACTGGTTTTCACTCGCCGCGCAAAGCAGCGATGCGCGTATAGCCCGTGCCGCCACGGATTGGCTGCAAAAACTCGGCGCGCTGGAATAATCTTTTGATCAAAGGCGCCACAGCCAGGCATTGCTCGACCCTACCCGCCAGTTCATCATAGAGCGGTAAAATCTTTATGCCGAAATTCACCACGGCTTCGCAGGTTACTGAATTGCCCGCATTCAAAAGATGCCTCAAAATCACCTGCCATTGGGCAAATGGTTGGCCATCACCAACCCAATCCGGGCTGCCTGGATAAAATGATAGAAGAAGATCCTGACATGCTTATCCGGAAGTCATCAGCGCTTGTTCAATATCCGCCAGAATATCATCCATATGCTCAATACCGATTGATAGACGCACCAGATCCTGTGAGACGCCGGAAGCGCGCAGTTCATCTTCATTCAATTGCCGGTGCGTAGTAGATGCAGGATGACAAGCCAGGCTTTTAGCATCACCTATATTGACCAGGCGCACGATTACCTGGAGCGCATCTATAAAGCGCATACCAGCTTCAGCGCCCCCTTTGATGCCAAAACTGACCAGACCTGAAGCCTGACCATTCATATAACGCTCGACCAGAGGATAGTACGCGCTGTCCGCCAGACCTGCGTATTGAACCCAACTGACGCGACGATGGTCGCGAAGATACTCCGCAACTTTCAAGGCATTACTGGAATGGCGTTCCATGCGCAGAGACAGGGTTTCCAACCCCTGCAACAGCAGAAAAGCATTGAAGGGCGATAGCGCTGCTCCCATATTGCGCAGAGCCACCACGCGGCACCGACCGATAAATGCCTGATCCCCCATCGCTTCCGTATAGCAAATGCCATGATAGGATGGATCGGGCTGAGTCAGGACAGGAAAACGATCGGCATGCGCCGCCCATGGGAAACGCCCGCTGTCGATCACCATGCCGCCAAGCGTGGTTCCATGACCGCCAATGTATTTGGTCAGCGAGTGAATGATAATATCAGCGCCGTGGGTGATCGGCTTCCATAACGCGGGCGTAGGTACGGTATTATCAACCACAAGCGGCACGCCCTTATCATGGGCGATTTGCGCCAACTGCTCCATATCACAGACGATGCCGGATGGATTGCCCATACTCTCACAATAAATCATACGGGTTCGATCATCGATCATAGACGCCATTCCCGCCAGATCATCCGCAGATGCAAATTTCACATTGATTCCCATTGAGGGCAGGGTATGGGCAAACAAATTATAGGTGCCGCCGTAGAGCTGATTGGTGCTTATGATATGATCGCCAGCGCGGGCCAGGGTAAACACGACAGCGGTAATAGCCGCCATTCCCGAACTGAAACACAAACCGGCGCTGCCACCTTCGAGGGCAGCCATCCGTTGCTCCAGAACCGTATTGGTAGGGTTCATGATGCGAGTGTATATATTCCCCGGAACCTTCAGATCGAACAAATCAGCCCCATGCTGTGAATTATCGAAAGCATAGGATGTGGTTTGATAAATCGGAACCGCCACAGATTTTGTCGTCGGGTCCGGCTCGTAGCCTCCATGAATCGCGATCGTTTCAAATTTCACGGGTTTTCTCCTTGTCAAGGTTTATTCTGCGTTCGCCGTCATTATTATCAAGTATCGTTGGTACTGAATCATAGAACCCATTTCCACATGGAGCAAGAAATAGCTGCAATACACGGGAAATTCATTGCCATAATTATGTAACAAAACAGGGTTAGTATTTGGTACAAAATGATTGAAAATCTCTATTTATGCATTAGGGAACCTCTGAACGAGTCTGGACGAAGCTCAGGTGTGATGCATCAGGTTCAGATTCGAGGCGCAAATTGCGTGGGTTAGCTGGGTTATTGCGAAGATTTAAGCATTTCTCACAATTTATAAAAGGCGCAGTGGAATGGAATTAACGAATATCCAGGCGGAAAGTATCGCCCAGCCATCGAGTACATCTAACGGGTTTCAGTGGCTGCTGGTTGCGGGTCTGGTTTATTTTCTTCTGATCGCGGTGACTGCTATCGGCGCCGGATTCAAACTCGCTGCCGGAAGCCATGCAAAGGAATTGTTTGAATTCGCGAGCAATCCCATCACCGGTCTTGTGATCGGCACCGTCGCTACCGCACTGATCCAGTCCTCCAGCACTGTCACTTCGATCATCGTAGGTCTGGTTGCCGGAGGCCTTCCGGTAACGATCGCTATCCCCATGATCATGGGGGCCAACATTGGCACCACCATCACCAATACCATTGTCAGTTTTGGTTCTATCAACAAGAGTGATGATTTCCAGCGCGCGTTCGCAGCCGCCACTATCCATGATTTTTTTAATCTGGTCAGTGTGGCAATTTTTCTGCCGCTGGAAATTGCTTTTGGATTTCTGGAGAAAACCGGTATTTTCATCTCCGGATTTCTCGTCTTTGGCGAATCCCACTCTATCAAAGGTCTGAATTTTATCAAACCACTCGTCAGCCCGCCGGTTAAAATGGTTCAGGACACCATTCTTTCTCCATTACCGAATATTGCTGCCGGGATAATCATGGTTATTCTGGGAATCGGCGTGATCTTTTTCGTTGTGACCATGATCGGCCGGTTATTGAAAGTACTCATGGTGGGGCGGGCGAAAACCCTGCTTCATACCGCCATTGGAAGAGGCCCGGTTACAGGCATCGCCTCGGGTACCGTTATCACCGTTCTGGTGCAGTCGTCTTCCACCACCACCAGCTTGCTGGTACCGCTGGCTGCCAGTGGTACCTTCAGTCTGCGACAGATTTATCCGTTTACTCTTGGCGCCAACATTGGCACCTGTATTACAGCGTTGCTCGCAGCCACTGCTGTTGTTGGATCCAACGCAATTTTCGCGCTCCAGATCGCCTTGATTCACTTGGTCTATAATGTCCTGGGCGTCATCGTCATCTATAGCATACCTTTTTTAAGAGAGATACCCATTTGGGCTGCCGAGAAACTTGCGGCTCTTACGGTGAAACACAAACTCTACGTAGCGGTCTATATCCTGTCAGTGTTTTTTATCATTCCCGCCATTCTGATCTTTGTCAGCCACCTCATGGGATGGTAAAAACGGCCTTCCACAGTAGAAAGGGATACCAATGAATACATTGTCCGCACGCAGAAAAGAGCTTGAAACCGCCATCTCAAATCTGGAAAGTTCCCTTAAGGAACTCAAGAATCAACTGCGTCACGAGCAGGAAAAAGAACAGCATCAGGCGGTTGAAGATCTGGAAAAACACTTGGGTAATGTCGATCATCTATATCAGTATCTCAAGAATTACTGTGGCTATGTCCTCAACGAACTTCGGAGCTCTGATCGTGACCCCTCGTAAATCATTGTTCGATACAAAATACCTCTCACGGGTGTTAGCAACAGGCCTGTTAATAAGCGGGGCTTATTCATGGGCTGGCGAGGAAACCGTGATCGAACTGGGCGCAATCCCGCAGGAAGTGTTGGAAAAAGCAAACAAACTTCTGCCACACGCCAAATTTCACTCCGCCAACACCGAAAGTGAGGATGACGGTTCTCTCATCTATGAGATTCAAGGCACGCTCAAGGATGGGCGCAAGGTCGAAGTGGATTTGTATGAGGATGGGCGCATCGAGGAATTTGAAGTGGAATACTCCCGGGATCTGGTGCCTGGCGCCGTACTCAAAGCCATTGAGCGCAAACTGCCGGGGTTTCAAGCGGATTTTATTGAAGCCAGTTACTCAGAAAGTAAAAAAGTGATTCAATATGAATTCGTCGGAAAATTCGAGGGGCAGAAGTTGGATCTTGATGTTTCAGCCGATGGTCGCCATATTGAAATTGCCGATCAGTAATCTGCAACGGGTGGCTCTATAAGATCAAACAGGTTCAAGCTTTACGAATTTCCCACATCAAGCAATTGCTATAAACTTCGCCTGGTTATGTCTCATCTGGACATCCGTTATGCAAGAATACCCATCGATATCACCCGCGGCGAGTCGCGAACTACCCATTTTCTTCGCATCAATCCCAACGGGAAGGTTCTGGCAACGCAACCGCCGGAGGGGCATTTTATTCCAGAATCCAATCCGGCTTTGTGGTATCATGCCATCAAAGACTGGTTCAAACGTATTGAGCAAACCGAAAATTATATCTCCATCACGGAGTGAATCGCTCTTTCTTCCAGTACTTGAATAACAAGGTATGGATTACAGTTGCAAGCAGTGAAGCCACTGCCGATCATCTGTGTTTATGGGCGGGCATAAGCCAACCCCACTATGATTCAAAGCAGAAATTGACAATCTCCGTGAAACCCTCTGAATATTAAACTTTGATGGCAATTGGTTTTTTTTGATCCGTGAAATATTTTTTGATCCGTGAGATAGAATAAATCGCATGATACCCGTTTCTACGGATCCTTAAAAAGCCTTGCTTTCTATATTCTATTGGAAAACCAAAGGTCAGCCGCATTCATTATATCGGTTTCCCGGAACCATATTCTTACGCACAGCGTATACACTCAGGCCCACTCCTTGCTGAGAAACCTTATCTGTGTGGTTTTTTTTGGCTGGCCTTTGGTGGGGCAAAACGCCGAGTTGCTGGCATGGACCCAGGTACGGGTATTGCCTCATGATCCGGCAGCCTATACCCAGGGGCTGGTCAAAGACGGCGGCATCTTCTATGAAAGTACGGGGCTCTATGGGCGATCAGATCTCCGCCGCGTAGAAATCCCAAGTGGACGTATTCTGGAGCGCCGACAACTTGAGGATCATTATTTTGGTGAAGGTCTGGCCATGGTGGGTCAACAACTGATACAGTTGACCTGGCAGGAGCAAACCGCTCTCATTTATGACAAATTACTCTTGGCACCAACTCGTACACTGCCTTACCCGGGTGAAGGCTGGGGACTGGCTTATGACAGCGAAAAACTGATCATGAGTGATGGAAGCGCTCGACTCACGTTCCGCGATCCTGCCGATTTCAGGATTCTTGGCACGGTGATAGTATGCCAGGATCTGAGACCACAAGCATGGCTCAACGAGCTTGAATTCGCCCAGGGTGTGCTTTGGGCCAATATTTACGGGCAGGATACCATTGCCCGGATCGATATTCCGAGCGGCAACATCACAGGTATTCTCGATCTTTCCTCATTGCGGAAATTATTGCCGCGCACACACCAGCGGAAACCGGAAGTCCTTAATGGTATTGCTGCCGATGAAACCACCGGACATCTGTATATTACCGGGAAATTTTGGCCCAGCCTGTTTGAAATTGCGGTTCAATAAGCATTACGGTATTGCGTTTTTATAGCGTTATCACTTGGCGATGCGATCCCGCGAGTCGCCGTCAAGGCTCTGCTCCGCCAGCCCGAGTGGGGAAGCGAGCGCGTTTGGTGGGTCTCACCGCTATCAAGGAGCAGAAAGCCCAGCTGACCGTCTGTACCAGCGGGAAATCTTTAACAACATCACTGAGGAACTCATTCAATGGGCGAAATCACCTATATTAAGCAGAAAGAAGCCAAGCTGGCTCGGGACGTGCAGTATCAGCAGGAAGTTTTTGACAGCATCACCGAGGGTCTCGCCGAGTTCGGTTCCGATGGCTCGCTCTATAATATCAATAATGCCTTTGCGGAGCTGGTAGGGTACAGCAAAGAGTTTTTGCTCGACTCGAAGGTGGGCTGGATCGATCTTACCCCGCCGGAATTACTGGCGCAGGATCGGCATTACATAGAGCGAGCCTTGACAGGGGAGGCGGTACGCTATGAAAAGGAGTACATCCATAAAGATGGCCATCGTATCCCGATCTCGCTCTCCTATCGCAAGCTGGAGCGTCAAGCGGACTTGGATCAGGATCGGCTGATCGCCACAGTGAGTGATATTACCGAACTCAAACAGAAGGAGCAATACTGGCAATCCCTGTTTGACTCGGCCAGCGAAGGCCTCAAGGTACTGGATGAACAAGGTCACCTGCGCATGGTCAATGCAATCTATGCCGAGCGGTTGGGTTATACTCGTGAAGAAATTTTAGCGCCCGCTTTCAACTGGATCGAAGCCTTCTTTGATCAATCCGGACGCGAGCGCATGCGTGCCAAACTCGAAGAAGCCGTCCAAACCGGTGAGATCGTGCGCTTTGAAAATCCGCACCGCCACAAGGATGGCCATAGCGTGATGATGATGACCTCTCTGCATCTCATGCCGGAATCTGGTTCTGTCCCCTCAGAGCAGCTAAAATTCGTGCTCGGCACCATGAGCGATATCACCCATATTAAGGAAAAAGAAGCCGAGATGGCTCAATTGGTTAAAACCCATCAGCGCAGCGTTGTTGAAGCCATAGGCGTCCGGCTGGCGCAACTGGCAAGCGGTGATCTGGCTACAGCGGTGCCTGATGGTCTGGAAGGTGAAATGAAGCAACTGGGGGTAGATCTGGCCACGGCCTTGTCTACGATGCGCGAAACGCTGGAGCGGGTCCAGCAAGCGGCGTTTGAAACGCGCCATAATATGTTGGAGTTGGAGCAAGGCAATATCAACCTGAGTCAGCGCACCCAGCGTCAGGCCGCGGCCGTCGAGGAGATCGGTGCTGCGATGGAGGAGTTGGCCGCTTCAGTGAACCAAAGCGCCGGTCAGGCCGAGGTGAGTACTACGCGCGCTGTGGAGGTGAAGGGTTACGCTGAGAAAGGAGCCGGTCTGATTTATGCGGCCGAAGAGAAGATGCGCGCCATAGCCGAGGCTGCCAAGACCATGTCCGATATCATCGAAGTGGTCAACGGGATTGCTTTTACGACCAATATCCTGGCTCTCAATGCGGCAGTGGAGGCAGCCCGTGCCGGAGAGCATGGCCGGGGTTTTGCGGTAGTGGCTCAGGAGGTGCGAGGGCTGTCCCAGTCCAGCGCTGAGAATGCCAAAGATATCAAGCGCCTGATTGACGGTATTGTTCATCTGGTAGATGAAGGTAACGCCTTGTCGAGCAAGGGTTCCGAGTCCTTCGCCGAGATTCTCAAAGGCATGAATGAGGTGAGCCAACGCGTAGCAGATATGGCCTTTGCCATGGAGAGCCAGCGAACCACTACGGATCAAGTGGCTAGAGCCATGATGGAAGTTAATGTGCTGACCCAGGAAAACAGCGCCCTGGTTCAGGAGAACTCCATTGCCTTTGCTACCTTGGGTGATCAGGCCGATCACCTCAATGACAGGGTGCGTGCTTTTAAACTGGATATTGATAAATAGTCTGTTTGTTCGCCGTAGCTGACTTAAGAAAGGGATACCCATCAAGCTCCGCGCGAGGAACTGACTGCAATTCGACATGTGCATGGCTCCAGACACAGGAATCGCCACTTTATTTGATGCTGTCATCACAATCATGTTCGCGAATCGTTTCAACCTGATCACCGGATTGCGCCTGTTGCGCGATGGCAACAGCCCGAAACATGGCGAGGCGTTTGTTCATGGTTTCCTGCCATTCGAGTTCGGGCACGGAATCTGCGACAATGCCGCCTCCAGCCTGAATATGCAGGGTGCCTTCCTGAATGATGGCCGTCCGGATGGCGATAGCGGTATCCATTTCTCCATGCCAGCTGATATAACCTACTGCGCCCGCATATATCCCTCGTTTAACGGGTTCAAGTTCATCGATGATTTCCATGGCCCGGACTTTCGGCGCGCCTGACAGCGTACCTGCCGGGAAGGTGGCTTGTAGTACATCAATCGGATCTGTTCCTGGTTTCAGGGTGCCGCAGACATTGGAGACGATGTGCATGACATGGGAATAACGTTCAATGACCATCTGTTCGGTTACGTGGACGCTCCCGGTCTGACAGACTCGTCCGACATCGTTGCGTCCCAGATCAATCAGCATCAGATGTTCCGCCAGTTCCTTTTGATCGTGAAGCAGTTCTTCGGCGAGGGCGGCATCATCTGCGTCATTTTTGCCGCGCGGGCGCGTTCCCGCAATGGGGCGCACCGTCAGTTCCCCTTCCTTGACCCGGCATAGAACTTCCGGGGAAGATCCGACCACATGAAAATTTTTGAAGTTGAGAAAATATAGATAAGGGGATGGATTGAGTACGCGCAACGCACGATAAAGCGCAAGAGGGGAGGCGGAAAAAGGCAGGCTGATGCGTTGGGAAGGCACAACCTGCATGACATCACCCTGGGTAATGTAGGTTTTGATGCGCTCGACAGCTGCATGATATTCTGTTTCCGTCAGGCTGGTGCGGTAATCCTGGATGCCGGGCAAGGTTTCCTGTCGACTGTCCATGGCTAGCGGACGGGTGGATAAATGGGTTGTGGTAAGCTTTTTCATCCATGCTTCCAGCCGTTGATGGGCTGCCTCAATGGCTGAATCATCGTCAGATCTGGCATGAACTACAAGATAAATTTCCGATGTGAGGTTATCGAATACCACCAGTTCTTCGGAAAACAGAAGAAGGGTATCAGGCATGCCGAGTTGATCGGGTTTGTGGCAGGAAGCGAGCTTCGGTTCGATCAGTCGAACGATGTCGTAGCCAAAATAGCCGACCCAGCCGCCATGGAACCGGGGAAGACGCGGTTCATTTTCCACATGGATGGCAGCGATAATGGATTTGATCTGGGCGAGAGGTTCATCACATGGCAGCCGGGATATGATTTGATCGTTATGGATCCAGCGTAACTCGTGATCCCACAGTTCGATCCGGGAATGGCATGGCAGTCCAATGATTGAATAGCGTCCCCATCGTTCTCCGCCCTGAACCGACTCCAGCAGGTAGCTGTAGGGTTCATCCGCCAGTTTCTGGTAAATGCTCAAAGGGGTATCATAATCGACAAGCAAACGGCGATACACTGGCTTGATTCGCTTTTCGGCTGTGCCAGTGAGCAATGCATCATTTTCGGACAGAACGGAGTGATAACTCATGAGATTTTTGGCAGAATTGATAATGGGGTCATCAGCCAAAGGAATAATTTCAATGCTGTTCCAGCAGGTTGTTGAAAAACTATTGTACTTGCAGATTCTTTGTTAAAAACAGGCTTCTTATGCTCATTTACACCGTGTAAACTCCGCTTTTTCGCTTGTTGTTGCCTCGACTTTGCTACGCTCCTTACGTTTTTCAACAGACTGCCAGTCCTTCGAGCCAGGGTAAAAGGTCCCTAAAATGATCGATGACCAGATCTGGACCGGTGTCACAGATGTCATCCCCGCGGTTATAACCATAAGAAACAGCAATGATTTTACACCCCGCAGCCTGCGCGGCTTGTATGTCGATGATCGAATCACCCACCATCACCATTTCGGACGGATCAATTTCCAGAACTTTAGCCGCATGCCTCAGGGGTAGTGGATCGGGTTTTTTCCTGGGCAGGCTGTCCCCGTTCACAATGACCGAAAAATAATCAAACAGACCCAGATTGCGGAGCAAGGGATCAGTGAAGCGTTCGGGCTTGTTGGTAATGCAGCCCAGTTTGTAATCGTGTGCCTGCAGATGATCCAGCACTTCACACACATAAGGAAAAACCCGGGTCGCTTGGTCAAGAAATCGCTGATAGTGGATGAAAAAGCGTTCACAACAACGGTTCCATTGTTTTTCCGTGGGCTCATGGCGTAAGCAGTGATTCAGGGCCCGCCAGACCAGGGCGCGCACGCCGTTACCTACCCAGAGCCGGGTTTGAGCTTCACTGTAACCAGGCAAACCCTCTTCCTCAAGAGTTATTTGCAAGGCGTTGGCGAGATCCGGAGCACTGTCAACCAGCGTGCCATCAAGATCAAAGGACAGGGCTCTAATGCTCATCAATGATGCGGCAGTGGGTAGGGGTCATGGAAGAAGGGCAGGGATTTGCGCAGATGGCTTACCGCGTGGCGATAGTCTTCATGGTCGAAAATGGAAGAACCGCAGATGAAAGTATCGGCTCCAGCCTGGGCGGCGAGGTTGATGGTGCCAGGATTCATGCCGCCATCCACCGCCAGGCGAATAGGGTTGGCACTGCGGCTGATGCGTTTTTTAGCCTGGCGTATTTTGGGCAGGGCGCTGGGCAGGAAAGCCTGACCACCAAAACCGGGATTGACGGACATGATCAGAACCAGATCAATGCTGTCGAGGATATGCTCAAGCCAGTGCAGAGGTGTAGCAGGGTTGAAAGCCAAGCCTGCCTTGCAGCCGAATTTTTTAATGATATCAAGCGAACGCCCGATATGGGGATTGCATTCGGGATGAATGATGATATGATCTGCACCCGCTTCGGCAAAAGAAGCGATCAGTTCATCAACCGGATGCACCATCAGATGGACATTCATGGGGGCTGTGATGCCGTATTTGCGTAACGCGCTGCACACCATGGGGCCGAACGTCAGGTTAGGAACAAAATGATGATCCATCACATCTACATGAACCCAGTCCGCGCCAGCGGACAGCATGGTTTCAACATCTCGCCCCAGATTGGCGAAATCAGCCGATAAAATAGAGCCCGCGATCAAAAAACGCGACAAATCGGACCATTCCTCGTGCATGCCTTACCCTTAAAAGTATTGTATTTCCAGCCTTGCCCGGTCTGAACACCATCATTCCATGGAAATTTATTGGAATCAGGTGCGCCGGTTCGGGATTGCAACAGTTGACCATGCTGGCCCTGATTTACGCATCGAATTGGAGCCATCGACAACGCCAATATAATAACATGCCTGAAATGTCTGAACCATACCATATGCATATCGGGAGGAAGGTGTCAGGCCTTGTAACTGCGTGCTTTTACCAATCTGATTAGCCTGGCAATAATTTGGTCATGCGCCCGAAGACACCTCAAATAATCATCACTTGCGAAATGCATTAACGCAAGACCTGACCCCCTTTATACTTCCAGACAAAAAACAAACAGACCCAACGGTTAGCCGTTGGGTCTTAATCCCTTATAAATCAGGTCTATGTTCAAACCGGATCCACCTGTTTTTTCGCTTATAAATCGATGGGTTACGAGGGGGTTGTAGAGAATTTCAGAACTTGAAAAGTTTACTGTTTTTTTAACAAAACTGTCGCAATCCACAGCCCATTGTTAACCCGGCGAAAAACCAGCGGAATGCCGTTTTTTACAAAGTAAATCAGGCACTTAGCCTCACCATATTGTTAAAGAACACCCAGGCCAAAACATTGGCTCCGGGTTCGGTCATATGCTTGAGAACGATCAAGGCAAATCACCTGTTTTTAATCAGGAAGGGCAACCTGCGCCTGTCAAGGGTGGTTTGATCCATCCTCTTTAAGGAACCTCAGCCTGATCAACTGCGCGACAGTGCTTAGCTAAACACAATGCCGCTGTGGAAGATACAAGAGGTTCCCTAGAGTAAAGATCTTTCAACGCCATGTTGCGCCAAGTCGTGCGGACGGCTTCAGTCTGTCTTTCGATTCTGAAAAGAAGGGATATCGGGACCTTTCATGAAAGGAACCATGGCTCTGAGCATCAAGCCTTTAGGCGCCAAACGCAAAGCGGATACCGCAAGGCGGTTGCTCCATCCTGGTATACTGACCCGTTTTCCGGCGCTTATATCGCGATAAGCCTTGCGTGCCACCTGATCCGGGCTGCTCATCACCCATCGCAGGCGACCGCCGATGTAGGCTGCCTCGTTACCTGCAGCCTCTTGAAATCCGGTGGCAACCACATTGGGACAGATAGCGGTTACATGGACACCCGATCCTCTCAATTCCTGGGCAATGGCTTCACTCAATGAAAGCACGAATGCCTTGGTGGCAAAATAAACCGCCATATAAGGACCCGGCATATACGCAGCCATAGAAGCCATGTTGACTACATGACCTTTTCCCCGCGCCACCATGGATGGCAAAAACCTTTTGCTGAGCAAGGTCGGCGTAATCATATTGAGCAATAGTTCCCGCCGTTCCTCGTCGAGATCCGTATCGCAGAACCTCCCGTAAGATCCGAAACCGGCATTGTTGACCAAAATATCGATTTCAATGGCCGCCTCGCTCACCTGGTCATATAATTCTCCGGCCGCTTCTGGCCGAGCCAGATCCATAGCGATGACATGAACCCGAATACCATATTGCTGCCTATAATCCTGGGCTATTTCCTGCAAACGTTGCTCATTGCGCGCTACCAGCACCAGTCCGTAACCGTCGCGGGCAAACAGTGTGGCCAGTTCACGTCCAAGTCCCGAACTCGCGCCGGTAATCAAAACGCTTTCGGATCTGATCTGCGTCATCATCATGCTTCCTGTAGGGTGAATCGATCAATATTAAAAAAATGATTTTCAATCCAATCGGTTTAAGCATGGATAAAAAACATCCTCAAAGCAAGATATAATAGATTTTATAGCTGCACGAAACCAGTTTCTTCGCCGTTAAAATCCGGAGCCAATGAGCCCATTCACAACACAATTCTTTTGGATGTGACAGCTTCAATGCCTCCAACGCAATGCCGGGGATTGAAGCTCGCGGGACATGGACCAAGGAACCTCTGATCAAGTCTGGACGAAGATCAGGTGTGGTTCATTATGCTCGGATTCGAGGCGCTTATCGCCCGTAATAGCAGGGCTATTGCGAAGTTAAGTAACGATGAAGCTGGGCCAGCAGGGACGCAAGAACCGGGTTCATGACTTGACCAGAGGTTCCCTGAACTTCTTGCTCCAAATTCAAGCTATTAAGCGAAAGTATCGGGTTTTTGCCGCATATGTGACATAACATGGGAGAAAACCCCTTCAACCATCGGATTTTCAGCTATAATACGCCCATCGGATCGTGAGTCCGGGTTCAGTCACTCGATGGGATGGAGCCTACCTCTCATGATTTTGGATCGCCTGAAGAAAGAGAAAAGCATTGATTCACGATCAGATGTTTCCTGGAATCCAGGCAATGAGCGGACCGGAAAACATGAAATCCAGACTTGCTGCTATCCCCCAGGCTAGCCTGCTGACCATCGCAATTGCAGCCGTAGATCGGGTTTATGCCCAGCCTTCGCTAATCCGTTTGTGCGCCTCATGTTATGGAATACAAGGGATCAGTCATCAACTCGACCTCCCTCATATCGCAGGGCAATTGAGGGTTATCTCATCAAGGCTCTGAGCGCTTATTGAGACGGTACACGACGGGATCCTCTCATGTCCAGCATGGTCAAAAACCTGACAGATAAACAGATTAGGCAACTGGCGGTATATTACAGCCAACGGCCATGTAGATAAACTTTCAAGTTTCTTTGATAAGGTAATCGAAAGCGATGAAACATTTCAACCCATGGAAAGTCACGGAAATGCCTTCGGCATTCAAAGGGTTATTGGGCGCTGCCATAACCATCGGGATAGGCTGGGCTGCCACGGCAGCCTGGGAAAAGCGTCACCGCATATTCGGGAAAAAAGCAGGCTTTCTTGCCACCATGTCGCCCCAAAAACAAAGCGCCTATGTTTCCAGTTTGTTTGCCTTGACCGGCCATATGATCAAGATTTCAGGACATATGGATGAACAGCATATTGCCATGTGCGGACAATGGTTCGAAGACTGGAAGCTTAACGAAGATCTGAGAACATTGGCCATTGCTTCATTTAATCAGGGCAAACAAACCGACTTCCCGCTTGAAGTCCATTTGACGAGACTGAAATGGACTTGTGAAAACACGCCTTTCGCGGCGAAGCAGGCATTGCTGTCGATATTCGAAGCAGCAGCAATAACCCAACCCCTGCTTGCCCGTCAATGGATGCTGCTCAACAAAATTGCCGTAGGACTGGGGCTGACCACTGCCGATGTCAAAAATATGTCTTCCCGTTTTTTTGACCGGAATAGAGATAAAAGCGGATCCCTGTCATCCGATAATCTCGATTTCCGCGTCCTTGAGGCTTATCACTTACTTGGAGTTGAGGAACATGCGAGCGTCAAAGACGTACGCCTCGCTTATCGTCGAATGCTCAGCCAGCATCATCCCGATAAATTAATCGCTCAAGGGGGCAATGGGGATACCATTCGCCAGGCATCGAAAAAAATTTGCGAAATTCGCACCGCTTATGATCTGATTTGTCGCGCACGCGGGGTTTGAGCCAGCCTGACCAGCGACCTCACTACGCTCATAACGTTTTTCAACAACCTGTTTAGGGCCGCAAGAACCGGGTTCATGACTTGTTTAGAGGTTCCCTAAGTTGCGCAGTAGTGACTTTTCATCAAACAGCGGAAATCAGGGCTTTTTTTTATCTTGAGAAAGTTCAGTTGTAGGCAATAATCGGCGTGCCTGTGCGATATCGCCATCATGAATTTTAATGCCCTTATGCAATACGATGGCGCGTTGGCATAAGGTGTTGATATCCTCGAAATGGTGCGAAGTCAAGACAATGGTAGCGCCCTCATTGGCTCGTTGCTTCAATGCCTCGATACACTGACGACGGAAAAGAGTATCGCTGACCGAAAGTACTTCATCCACCAGAAGGATATCGACATGGGAAAGAACGGTGATGGCTATTCCCAGCCGCACATTCATGCCACTTGAATAGTGTTTGACCGGCATATCCAGGAACTGTTCCACCCCGGAAAAAGCCACAATCTCATCAAATCGGGCGCGTATTTCTTTCTGGCGCATCCCCAGAATAGCGCCAAGCAGATAGACATTTTCCCGCCCGGTCAGCAAGGGGTGAAAGCCCGCTGCTACTTCGATCAGACCGGCGGCATGCCCCGCAAGTTCGATTCGACCGATATCCGGCATCATAACTCCGGCCAGTAATTTGAGCAAGGTGCTTTTCCCTGATCCATTGCCTCCCATCAAGGCCACACACTCGCCGGGATGGAGCTGAAAATCCAGATGACTCAAAGCCCAGAATTCATCTTTTCGCAATCGCAGTTCCGGCTGTTTAAGTCCCAGGGTTTCACAAGCCAGGTCGGCGAGCACATATCTCAGGCTGCGCTTGGATACAGCGCAATAGCGTTTGCAAACATCGCGCGCGGATACTGTGATCATCATTCAGGCCAAGGGGATGATGCGATGGATTACAAGATGGAACCAGCGCCAGGCCACCAGCAAAACCGAAAAGGAAAAAAGACACGCAGCGATGTAATGCCCGGGTTCTTCAATCATGCCGGTCGATAACATATCCTGCAACATTTCCAGAAAAGGGGTGACCGGATTCAGATAGACCAGCCACATATAGGGATTCACCGGAATTGGATAAACGACGGGCGCAAGAAACATGGCAAAACTCAAAAAAACAGTCAACGCCTGGCTGATATCCCTGATCGCCAGATTAGTGGCCGCAAGGATCAGCCCCAGACCTGTACCCAGCGCCACCAATGGCAAGAGCAACACAGGCAAGCACAGGGCTGCCAGGGGAGGCAGTATCCCATACCCTGCAAAGAGCAGGATCAGCAGCGGCAAACGAATAAGCAGTTCCATTATCGGTCGGCTGATTGCCGCCAGCACCAGGATCTCACGCGGGAAACCGGTGCGCCGGATCATAGGTTCGGCGCTTGAAAGGCTATTGGCGCTTGCGACCAGAATTCCGGAAAACAAGTGCCAGAGGCACAGGTTGCTCAGGGCGAACAAAACGTAAGGCAGTGATGTAGCGCCAATATTCAGGATCCGGCTGTGTGCCAGAAAAGCAAAGATACTAACGCTGACCAGCGGCAGTATCAACGCCCAGACATATCCGAGCAACGATTGTCGATAGCGAACGGCAAGCTCACGATGAATCATTCGTTCCAGAAGTTCCCGGTAGCGCCATAAATCAGCGATCATCCATTTCCACGCCCCCAGCCCATGCAGGCGGATGCCGGCAGGCGAGTGGATGATCGTTTGCGAATTTTGCACGGTGTTTCCGGGTTTTGATGTCATACGGCGGGTACTGAAAAGTTTAGGGCTATCGCCTGAATCTGGTCTGGTGGAAAATTAGTCCATCATAAACTAATTGACATCCTCCTATCCCTAAAGGAACAGGATTCCTACAGCGCTCAAGCAACCAGGCTTGAGTCGCTTCGGTGGGTTCCTGTTGCTGACGGCATTACAGCACCGTTCACTTGGCAGGCGAGCCGGGCATGTCCTGCCCTTAGAATATTGATGGCCGCGTTGAGGTCTGCATTTTCTGCATGCCCACATTCGACGCACTCAAACCTGGATTGTGTCTTGCGATTCCCGGCAGCCACATGGTCACACGCCGGACAAGTCCGACTGGTATTTCCTGGGTTGATGGCAAGCACTCCACCACCCAGCCACGCT
>Ga0209633_10000129_pt1 | contig 87478 bp, 79 predicted proteins | sample Cruoilmetagenom1_FD_187290 | JGI IMG/M metagenome (GOLD analysis project Ga0209633, IMG submission 187290) | Oil polluted marine microbial communities from Coal Oil Point, Santa Barbara, California, USA - Sample 1 (SPAdes) (version 2) | ecosystem: Environmental > Aquatic > Marine > Oil seeps ... | reverse complement strand
CTTTGGACGTTTTGCGGCGTTTGCGGCGAGATCGGCGGGCCGCCCTATCTGGTCGACGGGGACAAGATGCCGGGCGCTCAGTTTTTCCCCGAGGCTCGGCTGAATTTCGCGGAAAACCTGCTGTCCCGCAGCGGAGACGATCCCGCCTTGATCTTTTGGGGCGAGGACCAGGTCAAGCGGCAGATGAGTTGGGACGAACTTCGCGCCCAGGTTTCGCGTTTGCAGCAATATTTCGCGGAGCTGGGATTGCAGCCGGGCGACCGGGTGGCCGCGATCATGCCCAATATGCCGGAAGCCATCGCCGCCCTGCTCGCGGCCACGTCCTTGGGCGCCGTGTGGTCCTCGTGTTCGCCCGATTTCGGCGTGCAAGGCATTCTCGACCGCTTTGGGCAGATCGAGCCCAGAATCGTGATCGCCTGCGACGGCTATTTCTATAACGGGAAAAGGTTCCCGATATCCGAAAAGCTAAAGAGCGCCCTGGAGTCCTTGCCGACCGTCGAGAAGAGCCTGATCGTTTCCTATTTGGGCGAAGCCGAACAAGCAGCCGAGAGCCTGCCCAATGCTGTTTCCATGGATGCGGCCATCGCGCCATATGAGGCGGGCGAGCCGGGGTTCGAGCGGCTGCCCTTTTCCCATCCGCTCTACATCCTGTTCTCTTCGGGAACCACCGGCGTGCCGAAATGCATCGTGCACTCGGCCGGCGGCACCCTGTTGCAGCATCTGAAGGAGCAGCAGCTGCATGGCGACATCAAGCCCGGCGAGCGGCTGTTCTACTTCACCACATGCGGCTGGATGATGTGGAATTGGCTCGCCTCGGGGCTGGCCTCGGGCGCCACGCTGATGCTCTATGACGGCTCGCCTTTCCATCCCTCTGGCAACATTCTGTTCGATTACGCGGATGCCGAGGGCATGAATGTCTTCGGCACGTCGGCCAAATTCATAGATGCACTGCGAAAGTCAGGCCTGAGGCCCGGCGAGACCCACAACCTCTCTAGTGTGCGGGCGATGTTCTCGACAGGCTCGCCGCTGGCGCCTGAGGGCTTCGACTTTGTTTACGACGCCATCAAGCCCGATCTCCACCTGGCCTCGGTCTCTGGCGGCACCGACATCATCGCCTGCTTCGTGATCGGAAATCCGACGCTTCCGGTCTACCGGGGAGAGATCCAGGGCCCAGCCCTGGGCATGGCAACGGATGTATTCGACGATGACGGCAAGCCGCTGAAATCGGGCAAGGGCGAGCTGGTCTGTACCCGCTCGTTCCCCTCAATGCCGATCGGGTTTTGGAACGATCCGGACGGCAAGAAGTACCATGAGGCCTATTTCGCGCGGTTTGAGAATATCTGGCACCACGGGGATTTCGCGGAGTGGACCGAGAATGGTGGAATGATCATCCACGGACGTTCCGACGCGACGCTGAATCCAGGTGGAGTCCGGATCGGCACCGCCGAAATCTACCGGCAAGTCGAGCAGCTCGACGAGGTCATGGAATCCATCGTGGTGGGGCAGACCATGAAGCACGATATGCGTGTCGTGCTGTTCGTGGTGCTGAGTAACGGCGTGGTTTTGGACGACGCGCTGCGCGACAAGATCGTCCGGCATATTCGTAAAGGGGCGTCCCCCCGTCACGTACCGGAACGCATCGTCGAGGTCCCCGATATTCCCCGCACAAAGTCGGGCAAGATCACGGAGCTGGCCGTGCGCGATGTGGTCCATGGCCGCGAGGTCAAGAACAAGGAAGCCTTGGCCAATCCGGAAGCGCTCGACTTCTTCCGCGACCGGCCGGAGTTGGCGCACTAGAGAATTAGCGCTGCGACGAAGAGCTGCCGCCGGGCCGCGCGGTGGCGATGGCCCGGTGAATCAGGATGACCGGAGTGAGACCGATTGCGACGATCGTCAGGGCGCCGAGTGCCGCTTCCTCGAACTGATCGAAACTCGCGAGCGTATAAACGCGGGTGGCAAGGGTGTCGAAGTTGAATGGGCGAAGCAGCAGGGTCGCCGGCAATTCCTTCATGGAATCGACGAAGACCAGCAAGGCTGCGGCGCCCAGCACAGGCCCCAATATCGGCAGGTGAATTCGGAACAGGGTTTGGCTGACCCCAACGCCCATGGTGCGCGAGGCCGCATCGAGGTTCATCGATGTCTTCTTGAAGCCCGCATCGATGGTGCCGAGCGAAATGGCCAGAAACCGGACCGTGTAGGCCAGGATCAGGGCAAAGCCTGTTCCGCTCAGCAAGAGCCCCGTGGAAATCCCGAATGTGGAGCGCATCAGGGCATCGACCCCATTATCGAAGGCGGCAAGCGGCACCAATATGCCGACCGCCAGAACGGTGCCGGGCACCGCATAGCCCAGCGCCGTGAGCCCGGTCGCGGTTTGCACCAGCGCTGAGCGCGTGGCGCGGCGCGCATAGGCGAGCACCACGCCCAGAGCGACAGCTACGACGGCTGCGGATGTGGCCAGCCCCAGGCTGTTGCCGGCGTCACGCCAAAATGCGGCGTCCAGGCTTCCGGCGAGATTGGCGAGCGACGATTCGGCCAGAACGCTTAGGGGAAATACAAAGCCGATCAGAATAGGTGCCGCGCAGGCAAGAATAGCCAACAGGCTCCCCAACGGTCCGAGCGGCTCTTCGGGCAAATGGCGGTAGACACCGGTGGTGTGATGATAGCGCCGGTGGCTGCGCGCACTGCGCTCCATCCAAAGCAGTGCGAACACGAAGATCAGCATTACACAGGAGATTTGTGCCGCGCCCGCGAGGCTGCCGCGCTCCAACCAAGTCGTGTAGACGCTGACCGTAAGCGTGTTCACGCCCAGGAATTCCACCGCCCCGATATCGTTCAGGCACTCCATCAGCGCCAACGAAACGCCGGCCGCAAGCGCGGGACGTGCGAGGGGCAAGGCTACCTCCCACAGACAGCCCCAGGGACTGCGCCCCAATGTGCGGCTGACTTCCAGCACGCAAACCGATTGTTGCAGGAAGCTCGCCCGAGCCGTGATGTAGACATAGGGGTAGAGCACGAAGGACATCACGAAGATCGCGCCGCCTAGCGAACGGATCTCGGGAAACCAGTATTGCGAGGCGCTGGTCCAACCGAACAGATCCCTGAGACTGGTTTGCAGCGGACCGGAGAAGTCCAATAATTCCAGATAGCAAAACGCGATGATGTAGGTCGGAACCGCTAGCGGTACCAGCAACAGCCATTCGAATATGCCGCGCCCTGGAAAGCGGTACATGGTGACAAGCCATGCGGTGCCGGCCCCAATAATCAGGGTCAGAATGCCGACGCCCGCCATCAGCAGAACCGTCCGCGTGACGGCGCTGGGCAGAACATAGGCAATGAGGTGGGGCCAGGTATCGCCGCTGGACTGCAATGCAAGCAGGGCGACAGAAGCGATGGGCGCGGCGATCACCAGGCTGATGACGAGCGCGCCTACGGACCAGCCAAGATTGCCCGAACTGCGGAGGCGATCAATTACCAGCCGAAAATCAGAAGGCTTATCGTGAAGTGCGCTCATGCCCTAGCCGGTTGGCTGGCGGCCACGCCGTCCTCGCATGAGTGGCCCGGCGCCATTCCCGGTCAGTGCCGCAGGGCTGAGGAGATTGGCTGTTCGGCTGGAGCGAGAATAGCGGCGTCGCAAATCGATGCTTGCGACAGGATTTGTCCAGCATCGCGCAGGACAGAGGCGAAATTGGCCGCGCAATCGATCACCTCGTCGACCTCGCTGGTGCCAAGCAGGGTGAAAGCGCAAGACCTGAGCGCCGGACAGGCGCTGTGTTGGCTGGCCGCCACCATCGAGATGGCGACGCATTCATCCGAGCAAAAACCCGCGCAGTTGTGTGGGTGAACCTCGATCTTGCGCGCGGCGCAGCTATGCACGCATCTGACCCAGCACGCGAGTTCCGCCACGACTGCTTTGGCGTTTTGAGGACCCAGCACGCTGGAATAGTAATTCCAGCCCGTCTCCCAGCACTGGATGTCGCAGGTGTCATAGCCCGCCAGCCAGCAGCGAAACCCAATGCCCACAAGCTGCTCCGGCACCTTGATCCCGGATTCCAAGGTCCGCGCACTTAGCGGGTTGGATGTCGCCTGCGCCCCCGGGCAGATCGGCTTGCTGTTATTGTCTTTCATCTTCGCTTCCTCGGATTTTGAAATTTGCGTGCAGCCCAGCTCAAGATCTTTACCCTCAGGAACTGGGACCGTCGTTGAAGGCGACCTTGTCGATCAGCTCGGATGCCTGTTTGCGCAGCGCTGCGACTTGGTCCAGCGATAGGGAATCGGGCTTGAGTTCGCCCCACGACTTGACCAGGCCGGACCAGGGCACGCCGTCCTTCACCGGGTATTCGTGATTGATCTCGGCGTAGATTTTTTGCGCCTCGTCGGAGGACAGAAACTCCATGAACTTGATGGCGTTGTCTTTGTTGGGCGCGTTCTGCGCCAGCATCATGCCCGATAGATTGATGTGAGTGCCGCGGTCCTGAGCGTTCGGGAACACCATCTTCACCGACTCGGCCCATTTCTTTTGTTCGGGCTGCTCCTCATTCAGCATCATCTTGGCCATGTAGTAGGTATTGCCGATAGCGATGTCGCATTCGCCGGCATAAACGCCCTTCACTTGGGCCCGGTCATTGCCTGCGGGCTTGCGTGCCAAATTCGCCTTGAGTCCGCGCAACCATTCTTCCGCTTTTTCCTCGCCGTGATGCGCGATCATCGAGGCCACCAGCGCCACGTTGTAGACGTGGTGACCGGGCCGGATGCAGATCTTGCCTTTCCATTTGGGGTCGGCCAGCTCCTCATAGGTGATCGTGTCCTGACCGACGCGCTCCTTGGAGGCGTAGACGACCCGGCCCCGGCGCGTCAGCCCGAACCAACGCCCGGCGGGGTCGCGGTATTGGGCCGGAATGTTCTGGTCGAGGGTGCTTGAATCAACCGCTTGGGCGACCTCCTTGTTGGCGGCGTCGGAGAGTTGCCCAATGTCGACGGTCAGGAGGATATCGGCCGGACTGTTCCGGCCCTCGGCGGCAATCCGCTCGATCAAGCCTTTCTTGGCAAAGATCACATTGGTCTTGATGCCCGTCTTCTCGGTGAAAGCTTCGCGAAGCGGCTCGATCAGGTAGGTTTGCCGGTAGGAATAGATATTGACTTCGCCAGCCCCCTGCGCGAGCGAACCGGCGGAGAGCGCCGCGAGAATGAGAAAGGCGAGTGCACCACGCAAGACGGACAATTCGACCTCCAACAACTTTGATTTCTGAACGGTGATAGCGGTTGCCCATCACCGCCGGGAAATGCCCTACGCCGTCACTACAATGGAAGTAAAATGAGCTGTCAATAATAATTCATGGTAAATATTAGCTTAAAATGGTTCTAAACTGATGCTTTTAAATTATAATAATTCTAAATTATAGTATAATTCATGTATCAAATCTAATATATTATTTGATTGATCTAAGATAGTACGGTTTTGATTAGACTAAATTTCGACGAAGAGAATTCGGGGACAACAGGGTGGCATTAGCCGGAAGTACGGTATGGCGTTGGGTCCTGATTGGCATCGGGCTGGTCACGCTCGGATTGGCGGCGCCGACGCTTTGGGCCATTGCCAAGACCGGCTCGGGCTACAAGGCCAAACTTCTGTGCTCGGCGGTTTTCGTTTCCGGGCGTTCGCTTGAATCCGTGCTGGCTGAGGATGTCAGCGTCGATGGCTATGAGTCGCTTCGTTGGTTCAGCCAACATATCGATCGCGGGAAGCGGGAAGTCCGAGCGTCGTTATTTGGTCTCGCCGGTCAGCGGGCGGTCTATCGCGATGGGCTGGGATGCACGCTGACGGACTATGGCCTGCAAGCACCCTTGCGCATTGCACCGGTTGGTCGTGCCAACAATCCCAATCCCGATCGAGCCACGCTGCTGTGGCCTCAGGGCGAGCGGGTCGAGCTCGAGGCGCTGCCTGGGGATGTCGACGCGGCGCAGCTGAGCCATGCCATCGATGCGGCCTTCGATGAGCCGGACCCAAACTGTCTGCGCAGAACCCGGGCACTCGTGGTTGTCTATCGAGGCCGGATCGTCGCGGAGCGTTATGCGGCTGGCTTCGATGCGGCGATGCCGCTGCTCGGGTGGTCTATGTCCAAGACCGCATTGAATCTCCTGACCGGCGCATTGGTCAAACGCGGGCAAGTCAGTCTTGATGACGCAGCCTCGATGCCTCCATGGCGGAACCCCGGCGATCCCAGAGCGGCAATCAGCGTCGATGATCTGCTTCGGATGTCGAGTGGATTGCGGTTTGATGAGGACTACAGCGACGAGCTGAGCGACGTGGTGACCATGCTGTTCAGAAGCCCCGATTCCGGGGGCTTTGCCGCCGACAAGCCCTTGCTGCACCAGCCCGGCTCTCATTGGCATTATTCGAGTGGGGACTCCGACATTCTCTCGGCGGCGCTGCGGCACCGCGCGAGCGACCTGGAGACCTATCAGACGTCGCCCCGCAACCTGCTGTTTGAGCCGCTGGGCATGGAGAGCGCGGTGTTCGAAACCGATGCCTCGGGCAGCATTGTCGGTTCGTCCTTCATGTACGCATCGGCCCGCGACTGGGCGCGGCTCGGACTGCTGTTTCTGCGCAATGGGGTTTGGGAAGGAGAGCGCGTGGTGCCCGAGGGCTGGGTCGAATATTCGCTCAGACCGACACCAGGATCACAGGGGGGCCGGCACGGCGCGCATATATGGCTGAAGCTGCGAAGCTCTTTGGATTCCAATGCCCCCCAGTTTCCGGAGGATGCATTCTTCATGCAAGGTCACGAGCACCAAATCGTGGCGATGATTCCTTCTCGCGATCTGGTTATCGTCCGCCTGGGCCTCACCAGGTGCCCCAACGCCTGGGACCATGCCAGTGCGCTGACACCAATCGCGGCAGCGTTCCCGGCGGTCGAGAACTAGGCGAGGCGGATTGCTCGGGATCAGGCTTGCGGTGCCCGCCAAGTGCTGGCTGGTTATTCGGCTTGCCCGTTCGCGCTCATTTGGGTTTGCAGATAGGTCGGCTCGCCCAGTCTCTGCAGCAGGCCGAGCTGGGTCTCCAGCCAGTCGATATGGCCCTCTTCGTCGTGAACCAGCCGGGTGAACAGGTCGCGGCTGACAATATCGCCCGCCTTTTCGGCTTCGCCAGCTGCCTTGGTGTAGAATTTACGAGCCTCGTATTCGTCCTGCAGGTCGATCTCGAACATGTCCTTGATGGTCTGCGCCCGCCCGATGCTGTCGAGCGCGCTGACGTCGGGCTCGCCATCCAGGAACATGATCCGCTCGATCAAGTCATTTGCGTGGGTGAGCTCTTCCTGCATTTCAGCGCGCATGCTGGCTGCGAGCTTATCCAATCCCCAATCCGCCACCACGTGAGAGTGCAGCAAATATTGGTGGATGGCCGTGAGCTCCATGGTCAGGGCCTGTTGGAGATTCTGCAAAACCTTCGGCTCGCCTTTCATAATCGCCTCTCAGTTTGGTCGAACGGATCATTCCCAATGTCGGGCTGGGTTCGACGAATTCAAGGTGTTTAGAAGAATTCTAATCTAAGTGTGTGGCGCTGCGGAGTCGAATGTCATTCCTTCAAAACGCGCGGCGAGGCAAACACCAAATCGACGCAGGTGCCGGCTCCGGGCGCGCTCTCCAGGTAAAGTTTGGCGCGATTGGCCTCCGCAAGCGCCTGCGTCAAGGAAAGACCAAGCCCCGTGCCCAGCGCCTGTCGCGGCGCGGTCTCCAATTGTTGAAACGGCTTCATGGCCTGGGCAATCTCGTCCTGTGACATGCCGATGCCGGTGTCTCGAACGCGCAGCAACACCGAATCTGCTTCCCCGCGGAGGGTCGAAACGATGACCTGACCGCCGGCGTCGGTGAATTTCAGCGCATTGGAAAGCAGGTTGAGCAGGATTTGCTTCAAGCTTCGCCGGTCCGCCAGCACCAGCCAGGGCGGGTCTTCGAGCGAGGTTCGCAGCACCACCCGCGCGGCGCGGGCCTGGGGCTCGATCAAGTGGACGCATTCGTGGACCAGCTCATTGAGATCCACGGACGTAAAATTGATCTCCAGCTTGCCGGCCTTGATTTTCGAGAGATCGAGCAGGTCGTTGATTATCTCGAGCGCGTATTGCCCGCTCTCGCAGATATCCTCCGCGTAGCCCAGATATTTGGCGTGGCCGAGCGGCCCGAAACGCTGTTCCTTGATCAGCTCGGCGAATCCGATGATCGAGTTCAGCGGCGTGCGGACCTCGTGACTTACCTTGGCGAGAATGTCGGCCTGCGGGTCGGACGGCTCGTCCTGGCGGGGCAGATCCTCCATGGGCCGCAGAATCAGCAGCGTGACCGGGTCTTCCGGGTCGCCGCCGCGATGGAGGCCGATCGGCATCGTTACCTTACGCCCGCTTTCGGTCCGAGCCTCGATCCGGATTTCGCGCGGGCCGTCCACGCCCTGGGCGGTTCCAGCCGTCTCAAACAGCTTGGAAACGGACTGGCCGAAAATGCGGTCAAGACCACCGGCTGCCGCCAACTCGTCCACGGACCTGTAGCCGAAGGCGAGCGCAAAGGCGGCGTTGGCGTAGCGCAATTCCCGTTCGACACAGACGGCGATCGCCGCGGGAACCGCATCCAGCAACAGGCGCAGCGCGCTGCCCTCGGGCGATTGGCGAATGAATGAGGGTGAGCTTTCCTCAATGATCGGTTCCCCGGTGGGCTGATCGACATTGCCGTCCCCGGTCTCGGAGGACGCATCCTCGCTTCTCTCCGCGATCAGGCGCGCGATCTCCCGTAGCGCCTCGCGATCCTCGGCGCTTTGGGGCGAGCCCGATGTCTGCTTGTGCTGCACCATCGAAATTTGGCCGATAGCTGACGAACAAAAAAACCCGGGCGACCGCGTCCCTCGCCGCCGATCGGTACGATCTTGTTCGCTGCGCGACTGCGCTCAGGCCCCGCCGCCCGCCGGCCCACAATGCGCGAATCCACCTAATCCCCGTCAATAGCGCGGATTCGCCAACCCGTCCATTTCAGGCCAGTTTCCACTATAGATTGTGCAGTGCAATAAATTTGTTGCAATGCAATAAAACTCGTCCTAGATAAGGCTAACGATCCGGGCCGCAGGCGATGGCGACAATTGCTACCGGCTCGGTATCCGTTGGATTTGAAGAGGTGAATGTCATGTCTGAAACGATCAAGGCGCAGACGGGTGAAGAGTTAGAAGTCGAAGCCCAGGGGTCATTTCCCAATGCGGCAAATAGCGAAAAAGTTGCCGGGGCCACGGACTTCTCCGTGCCCGAGTCGGTTCGCTCGCTAACCGAGGCGATGGTTTCCCAGAACCAGGAGGTCTACGAGCGCACCAGAGAGACCATGGAAGATGCGATCGATATGCTTGAGTCGACATTCGACAGAGCGGGGCAGGGGACGGCCGCGCTCAACAGGAAAGCGATCGACATCGCCCAGAGCAATTTCAATTCGGGTTTCGATTTGGCCAAGGAGTTGGCGGGAGCCGAGACGCTGCCGCAGCTCATTGAAATCCAGGCCGCATTCATGCGCCGCCAATTCGACCGCTTGAATGCCCAGGCGGGCGAAATTCGCGAGCTCGCCACCAAGGTCACCAATGAGACAGCGGAGCCGGTGAAAAGCCATCTGACGCGAAGCTTCGAGGCGGCGCGGGCAGCGAGCTAAGGACCGGCACCGAGCGTCGATGCGACTGAATAAAGTTTAATTTGTGAGTTGGCGTAACACGTAGTAGGCGTCGAACACGGTATTGCGTGGCTGGCCCGGTTCCCCTTGGGGGTTCCGGGCCAGTTTATTTTGGGGTGTAGGGCGTTGAACGGCGCCGTGCCGGGCCCGGCCGCGGCCCCAGTTGCAACATCCCCGGCTTGCGCTTAATTTGGCCTCGGCTTTGGGATCGCCTGGGCCGCTGTAGCTCAGTTGGATAGAGCGCTTGATTGTGGATCAAGAGGTCCCTGGTTCGATTCCAGGCAGCGGTACCAATTCTTTCAATAGGTTAATCCAAGCGCCAATCCACAGAATTTTTTCTGAGGGTCCCCGGAGGGTCCAAAACTACTAGATTTTCGTCATTTCGAGCGTGTTTTGCGGGTCGTCTTTCGCTGCGATTTCTTCTTTACCTTCCGCTCAGAACCGTTCTTACGTTTGACATATGCCCGTTGGCGACATGCGTTCGAGCAGTAAAGGGCCTGACCTCGCCGGTCGGTTCCGGCTCCTGTGACGAAGACATGCCCGCACTCGGCACACTGTCGAACGTCTTGGCTGCCGGTAGCCACCATTGCTGCCTCTAGCCGCATGTATGACAGCAGATCTTCTGGACAGAACGAGAGGACGGGCTTCGCCCCGTGCCGGACATAGTCGATCTGTGCCGTCAAACCGCCGACGTATTCCGGGAGTCCCTCTAGCGACGTAGGTTCATATCTCTCGGTGGCGTTCCGAATGCGTCGAAGAATGTCGTTAACCGATAGCTGATCATGCGTGAACATTTCGAACGGGTATTCCTTGACGTCTTTGTCCCAGGAGCCGGGCTCAATGTCTGGAGACCCTTTGGTTGCGTGGAGATTTGACCATCGCAAACCTGGCTGTCCATATTGCGTGGTGAATTCGGCTGCCTTTTCCGGCGTGTTGGCATTCAAGAAATTCGGAAAAATCCATCCATCCTGAGCCGTATGGACGTAGCTCTCTAGTTCCCCGCTACATCCTTTGACATAGAGGCCGGAACGCAGACTCACCAATTCTATCGTTGGCCCGTTTTTTTTGTGAACCTCCTTGGTTATTGGAGGCTTTCTTGCGTCGTAGTCGTAGACTTCATAGCCAGCGGAGTCTCGCCGCCACTCCAATCTTATCGCTGATCCCATGTCGCTGTTTCCTAAAGCAATGACGCCTTCGTGACGTCTTGATGAGACCGGTTGAATAACCGGCTCGGTCTCGTTGCAGCGAGTCGCTAGGCTTGCTATGCAAGTTCTTACGGTTTCTGAAAATAACCGTCTTTCTTTTAGAAAGCAACACCCTGAAACAGGATGGATAAACGCGATGGCGATGACCGAAACAGTCGATACGACTCACCGGCAGTCCGATCGAATCTTGAGGGAGCCCGAATGCCAAATACGCACGGGGCTTTCTCGGACTACGAGGTGGAGGATGGAGAAAGAAAATACTTTCCCAAAACGACGGCAGCTTGTTGGAGGCACCGTCGGATGGCTGGAAAGCGAAATCAATGAATGGATTAGGGAAATTAAGCCAGCGTAGAAGGCTAAACGCCGCCGCCCCGGGGACCGCTAAGTCTGGAGCAACGGCGCTTAAAGGAAAAAAATTGCATGCACAGAATACGCAAGACACCACCTGAAAACAAGACTGGAAAGGGGCGCTACTGGCTCCGCGCTCGCGTTGGTGACGGCAATGCAGCCCGCATCATCGAACCGAAGGGACGCGAGGCTTGGACGCTTTGGAGGCTCGCACAGGCAGGCCCGCGCGGCGTTAGTTCCATTGAGAACATCGGGCCCCGGCTCAGCAGTTATGTACACGACCTGCGGCATGTGTTCGGCCTCGATATTGAAACTCAGCATGAATCCCATGGCGGCGCATTTCCGGGCACGCATGGTCGCTATTTCCTACGGTCGCCGGTCGAGGTTATGGAAACGTCGGGTGGTCCAGTTCAGCCGGAAAACCCATTTGGGTTTTCGGGGGCGTCATGACCGAGACAATCGCCGTAGTCGAAAAATCCGCAAGGTCGGATGTTCGCATCTCACTTGGTGCCTGGCGCGGCCAGCCCAATTTCCAGATTCGGGAATTTGAATTCTGGGCCGGCATAGCTGCAGGGAGGAAGGGCACACAAAACAAGATCACCTTGCCCGTTTCTCGGCTCCCCGAAATGAGAAGGGCAATCTGCAAGGCTGAGGCCCAAGCGATTGAGAGGGGCCTATTGCCGGGCGCCAAGGCCCACCATGACGATGGTGGTCCCGTCGAGTGCGGAGCGGCGATATGAGCGTTCCCGACAATGCCCACCAAGTTAATGGTGCTGGCACCATAAAGCGACGGCGGCGGACCAAGGCGCAGATCGAGCAACTTGATCACCAGATCATCGAAGCTCTGAACGGCGACCATCCGCAGAGCGTTCGGCACATCTTCTATTTGATGACGAATCCACGCTTGGCGGAGCCGGTAGAGAAATCAGATCTTGGGTATAGGCATGTCCAGCGGCGGATCGTGGATCTGAGGCGTCGGGGTGGCTTGCCGTACAATTGGATCACCGATGCGACCCGGCGCGGCTATCACACCACAACCTATCATGATGCCAGCGACTTTCTGCGGGATGTCGCGGGCCTTTACCGACAAGACATATGGCGCTTGGCGGATCGCTACTGTGAGGTTTGGACGGAATCACGATCCATCGCGGGCGTGATCGAGGATGATTGCCGTAGTCTGGCAGTTAGTCTTTATCCGGCTGGCGGCTTTAGCAGCATCACTCTTACCTACGAATCCGCCCGCTACATGAATAAGGTCGTGGACGGGAAGCCCGTCATAATCTTTTACATCGGCGACCACGATCCAGCGGGCGTTCTAATTGACCAATCCATAGAGAAGGAGTTGCGGGAGCATCTCAGTCCGGCAATCGATCTCGACTTTCGGCGCCTCGCAATCACACCCGAGCAAATCGCTGAATATGATCTGCCAACCAAACCCCGCAAGAAGTCGGATCGCCGCGCCCTCCACATTGATGAAACCGTTGAAGCCGAAGCGATGCCGGCACACGCGTTGCGCAGCCTTCTGCGCGAGGAGATCGAGGCGCTCTTACCGCCCCGTGCCCTGAAGGTAGCGAAGGTGAGTGAAGAATCCCACCAGCGCTCAATTGTTGAAATGGCCCGGCAGCTTGGGGGCGGGTCATGAGTGGCCTTCACCAAGGAACAGCTGCGGACGTGGCCCACTCGGCCCAAGGGCGAAAGGTTGCTGGTGGGCACATGATCAAATGTCCGGCCCACAACGACAAGACTCCCTCATGCAAGGTTTGGGACGGGCCTGATGGGACTGCTCGATTTCACTGCTTTGCCGGTTGTGATTGGCGCGACGTGAGGGCTGGGGCTGAAGCACTGGGGTTGGTACTGCCATGGAACCAAAATAAATCCACACCAGTATCGGAAGCCCGGCGCAGGGAATTGGAGCGCGTGCGCCGTGAACGTGAAAGAGCTGAGGTTCGGGACCGCGAGCGGAAACGGCAATGGGCAAAAAGGATTTGGCAGGACACCAGGCCAATCGCAAATACGCCCGCTGCAGCCTATTTGGAATCACGATCCATCAAGCCCCCTTACCCTTTCTCGCTGCGCTTTGTGCCCCTGATCACGCACCCGGTGATCAACCATCACGGCCCCGCGATGGTGGCCCGGGTCAGTTCACCCGATCGCCGTGGCACGGCCATCCACCTGACGTTTCTCGACGGCAGTAGAAAAGCAGGCATTGATCCGGCCAAGGTGATTATCGGCCCAGCAGCCGGCGGCGCCATTCACTTGGGCGAGCCGAAAGACTCCCTGATTATCGCCGAAGGCATCGAGACGGGCCTTAGCGCCCAGCAGGAATTCGGAAGGCCGGCATGGGCAGCTATGAGCACATCGATGATGAAGCGGCTCCAGTTGCCTCCATTGCCCCTAGCCAGGCAAATCTACATCGCCACCGACGGCGATCAGGTCGGGATCGAGGCCGGCCATGCGTTGGCTCGAAGCGCCCGACGGTCCGGTCGAGTGGTTCGCGTCGTCGCGGCGCCCAAGGGTAAAGATTGGAACGACGTTTTGCAGGAACAAATGAAATGAGCGAACCCGTCGTGAGCATCAAGGAAGCTTTTGAGAATGCCCCCGCCGTTGAAATGGATAGCGGGCTTGTGACGGTTCGGGCGTCAGACGTGACGCCAAAACCGGTTGATTGGCTGTGGTCCAACCGTCTCGCCCTTGGGAAGGTTCACACAATTGCGGGCGAAGGCGGATTGAGTAAATCAATGCTCCTATGTTGGGTCGCCGCGACCGTGAGTCGGGGTGGCGAATGGCCCAACAACGAGGGCCAATCCCGTGTTGGTTCGGTGCTCATATTGTCGGCAGAGGATGACATAGACGATACCATCGTACCGCGGCTGATGGCTGCAAATGCTGACACATCCAAAATCCACATAATCCGTGCCGTAAGGGACGGCGGGTCTAGCCGCTCATTTTCCCTGCAAGCCGATCTAAAGACGTTGGAGGCTTTCATTGATGAACTGGGGGATGTTGCACTCGTCATCATAGACCCGGTGACAAGCTACTTGGGCAAGGTGGATTCACATAAGAACGCGGAGGTTCGCGGAACGCTGGAGCCAATGGGCGATCTGGCGGCCCGCAAGCACGTGGCGATTATCTGCAACAATCACCTATCGAAGGGCGCAGCCGTAAACGCCAACAACCGGGTTATGGGAAGCGTTGCTTTCACTGCCCATTCGAGGGCCGTTACCATTATCGCGCGTGCGGAGAGCACGGACGGCGACGATGCAACAGATAGGCGTCTATTCCTGCCGAGCAAGATGAATCTTGGGCCGCTGCCCCCCAGTCTCTCTTATCGAATCGGCCTCACCACAATCTATTTGCAGGCTGATGAAGTGCTGCCCGCGCCGCGTATCGAATGGGAGCCGGGAACGGTCAACATTTCCGCTGACGAAGCGATCCAGGCCGCCGGCGACGATGAAGAAACGCGAAGTGCCTTGGCAGAGGCTGCAGCATTCTTGGAGGCCGAATTGTCGGCCGGGCGGAGAAGCGCTTCAGATATGCAAAAAGCCTATCGTATTGATGGTCATTCAGACAGAACAATAAAGCGTGCTCGACAAAGGTTAGGTGTCATATCAAGACGAATTGACGGCGAATGGTGGTGGCGATTGCCGGATTTGGAGGCCAAAAACAAGGGGGCCAACCCCCATCAAGGCGGCCAAAGCGATGACCCTTGGCCCCCTTACCAGAATACCCAGGAAACTGCCAAAAATAGACCTGAAATAGAGCCAGAAACCATGAAGGGGGCCAACAAACATACCTTGGCCCCCTTGGCCCCCTTACCCGATGGGACCGATGGCGGTGAAGCCGAAGCATCCCAGCGCAAGACGCTTCATTTGTCGCCAGAAAGCGAACAACACATCGTTGAGAAGTATGGAAATGACAATGACTGGCGCCACAAGACTTGAGGCGGCTCGGGCCTTGGTTGACGAGGCCGTGGCACAGGGCTTTAGCATCAATGTAGACGGCCCGGACCTCGACTTGGCGGGGCCGCGAAAGATGCCTGATGAAATGCTGCTGAAGGTGCAGCGCTTGAAGCCGTCGCTAATAGCCTATCTGACTGGGGGCCGTGGCTCCCTTGAGGGCAGCCTTCCCATCCCTGATGAATGGATCGGCGGCATGGATAGAATGAAGGTCATGGATCCACCACGGGATTGGCCACGCGACATTTGGCCCGCAACTCTTCGTGGGGTGGAGGGCTTCATGGCACGCTGGGCCGGCATGGCAGCCCTGCTGGAATGGAGCACGCTTGAGTGCTTCGGCGTCTACCGGAGAGCGCCCTATGCCCGCGTCGGGTCTATGGGGCTCGCCCTCTCACCCTACATCGATGATCTAGCGATGGTGCTGCCCGATCGGGCGGTGCTTCGAAGGGCCAACGGCTCGAGGCTGAGCCATTACCGGAAGCCAGTCGGTGATGGTGTTGCGCCCGTGTGGGGGATCTAGCGGCGATGCACAAGCCACGACGCTACAGAGTTAGATTCTACAACGGCCAAAAGATCCGATCGGGACGACAGTTGAAAGCTGCCCGCGTCATGGCTGGCCTCAAGCAAGCGGAACTGGCCGACGCAGCCGGCCTTCATGTGAACACCATTCGCAACATGGAAGCCTATTCCGTAATCGGGAGTGCCCGGCCCGCGCTTGAGAGGGTTGAGGATGCACTTGAACAGCGCGGCGTTATCGTGACCGCCGATCCCAAGCTGGGCGTCTATTTGGCCTAGCTGGTTTCCAGCCCCCTTCTTATGGCTTCCCGAAACTGTTGTTCAGCAACAATTCTCAACAGCACCATACGCGCGCGTAGGGATGGGATGTTTGGTCCCACCTATGGAGCCTGCACACAATTATGCCAGGCAGTCATGGAGCAATGCGAGGGGGCTCTAATGTAGGGCTTCCGCTTGTTGACAAATGTTAACATTCCCAAGGGGTGGGATGTTGTGCCCCAGCTTCTTAGCTGCTTGTTTTGCCGCGCCCGCCGCATCAATGTCGTCTTGAAACCACTCTGGGGCGTTTGCCCCATCCGCGTCCTGTAAAGCCGAGTCTTCTGCAGGTATTGCTCTCAATTCTGGGGCGTTTGCCCCATTGTCTAAATCTCGCCCAATGGTGCGCTTGTCCACACCGAGCAGCTTCCCGGTTGCCCGCTGGCTCGCCTCAATTTCCTGAAGCCGTTGAGCCAGCCTCTTGCGCTGGTCTACTGCAAGTAAGGAGTCCCTGTTTTAGGGCCCCTTGCAATGCATCTTGATTGCATTGTGTTCGCGGGCATAGCCGAGTGTGGCCGCTATGCGGCATTTGGGATGCTTCAGGCGGTCATGAAGCGCGGTTAGAACCTGAGAAAACCTGAAATTGCCGCCAAGCCTCTGGCTGGCTCTCACACACAATTTTCGGCAGCACTTACGCGCGCGAGAACCTAACAAAACCTGACATTGCGTCTGCTGTAGAAGGGCCTCAAATTGAAGACGCTTGGGTATACCAATCCACGCGATGCAGTTGCAAGGCACTGTAAATCTGCAATTTCTGATGGGGTCGCGTTTCACGACCCCCTTCAGGACAGCGGCCAACATTGTCCTTTCGAAAGGACAATCTCAGCTTCGACCACAATTACCGAATTTTTGGACGCCATAAAAAGGGGCTGGCTCGGTCCCGTTTGTCCAGTCGCCAATAAATACGCAGTACGCGCGCGCGGGGGCGAGTGTCGCGCGATTCGGTGTAGGAGCCTCGTGGTCCGCGTTTCTTTCCTCTAGATTCGGCCAGGGTTCGGCGAGTGCAAGCGGTGCCTTGTGTTGGGGTTCTTTTCGGGAACCCCGAGTACCTCCGCCCTTACGGCCTCGCCGGCTTGGAAACCGGTTCCTTCTTGGAACCAGTTTTCGCAGGACGGCCGCCCCGAGGTTCCTTTTTGGCACCGCGGCGGAGAGTTCCGCTGTTCAGACAAACCGTCTCTTTCTGCGCATTGATGTTACGTTGGATAACATTGCTAGCGTGCTGAGGATTGTTGATTTCAATGTGGTAATATGCTACCACATTGTGTGACAGAAGAGGCTGGAGAACGGCCCACCCCTTTTGAGGGAAATTCGAATTGGTGAGGCAGCAATGACACTTGATGACAGCATCCGAGTTCGCGTGCCCGAAACTATGTCAGAGGCCGTAAAGCAGGCGGCGGATCATCGCTTCCTATCCAGCTCGGGCTACATCCGTCAGGCCCTGGCCGAACAGCTTAAACGAGACGGTGTTGACCCAAGCGGCCAGCCTAAGGACACGGCGGGGCAGAGATAACCCATGGCTTTCTTCACAGATTTGGCCGAGGGCTTCACCGGGAAATCCCAGCGCCGTGATATCACCCAAGGGACAGAACAGGCCCAAGGGGCACTTCGCCAAGGCGCGGAGGAGTTCAAGGATACCACCAACGATTTTCTTGGTCGCTCTACAGACTTCCTGCAGCCCGATATTGAGGGCGGGCGCAATGCCCTGGCCCAGCTTCTCGCCGCAACCGGTGTAAGCGGCAGAGGGGCGCAAATTGACTTCTTCAACAATTTCCAGACAGACCCAGGATTCGAGGCTGTAACAGATGCAGGCATTCAGGGCCTGGACCGATCGGCTGCGGCACGCGGGATGCTGTTTTCGGGTGGTCAGCTTCGGGATGTTGGGGATTTCGTAGGGCGGCGAAGAAATCAAGCCTTCAACGAGCGTTTGGAGCGCCTTGTTGGCCTTGCTGGTATTGGTTCCAGGCAAGCTACCAACGCTGCAGGCTTTACCCAGCAGGCCGGGTCCAACATTGCCGGATCACAGTTCGGCACAAACCAGCTGCTTGCAAACCTTGCGCAGTCCCAAGGCAATGCCCTGGCGCAGTCCCGTAGTATCCCGATCAATAATCTAATTGCGATTGGAAATGCCGCTGCGCAGGGCGTTGGTGCATTTGCCGGAGCGGGCGGTTTTGGCGGCGGCGGTGTGCCCAGCAAGCCCAAGCCCGATCCCATAGGCAAATTCACGACCCGAACCTTTAACGCCCAAGGCAACGAGATATTCTGATGGCCCCTCCGTTTCTGCCCCAAGTCCAACCGCGCTTTCCGGGCAATGCGAACGTAGCAAACCAACTGGCCGCACTTGGTAAATCCATAGGCGGCGCAATATCGCAGACGCGCAACCGCAATCAGCTTTTGGAGATTGCTCAGCGAGCCCAACAGGGAAATCTAGAGGGCGCCGCTAACTCAGCATTTGGATCTGGGCGGATCGAAACCGGGCTCAAGCTGCAGGACCGACAACGGGAGCAAAGAACACGCCAAGTCAATCAGCTGGCCCGTGATGCGGCGATTGTCGAACGGGAGCAAGACCCCACCCGTCGGCAACAGCTTTGGGAACACGTGTTGTCTCGGGTTCCTAATCGAGGCTCGCTGGACCCGGTCGAGCTTGACCCTGTTACGGGCCCAAGGCTGCTCATTAGCCAGTCAGCTGAAGCTCTCGATCTAATCAAAGGCACCCGCGATAAGCCGCAAAGCACTTTGGGCAGGCTGGATGCAGATCGGCGCGCCGGCAGAATTTCCGAGGAAGATTTCAACGCCCGCAAGGGCAAGCTCACCACCCAAAACACATTCGAGACGATCCGGCGCAAGGTGGCCTCTGGGGAACCGCTGACCGTTGGCGAAAATGAGATGCGCGAGGAGGCGCTACAAGCTAATCCTCTGGCAAGCCTTGTGGCCGATTCACTGCGAAGGCGTGACGGCTCGGGGCCGTCACAGGGTGCGGAAGGCGGAACTGGTCAGCAGCCACCCGCAAGCGGCGATGGTATTCCGACAGTCTCCACGGAAGAGGAGGCCCTGGCATTACCGCCTGGCACTCAATTCCGTACGCCTGATGGCAGGCTCAAGGTTCGGCCCTAATGCCCGATGGTTTCGACCGGTTCCCGGATGTGCCAGCGGCGCAAGGCTTCACGCAATTCCCTGACGCTCCACAAGATGCGTTCGAGCAGTTTCCCGATGCTGATTCGGGAAGCGCATTGGGGCGCATCGCCAGTGCCGCCGGTGAGGGGGCGACGGAAGCTTTAGCGCTCGATGAATCGGTTGGCGTCTCGGAGGACACCGAACGCAAGTTTCAGGATCTAGGTGTATTCACTCCCGCCAACATCGATAGCCCTACGGAAGCAATTCGAAATTTTCCCCGAGCTATAACCATGGAGGCTCCAATTCGTGCCGGAGCCGCCGCCCTTGATTTGATCGGTCGAGGCATGATGGTCCCCATCAAGGCCGGGGCGGCTGTTGCGGGCCAGGTCGCGCGTGAAGTCGGCGCCTCTGAAACAACCGCCAAGAATGTTCAAAGGGATATTGAGGGGTTGGGCGAGACAGCCCTGATTGTCGCTGGCGGATCACCCGCAACCGTTGCCGCTAGGGTTCCTCGATCGGGGCGGGCTGGGCGAGTAGCAGAATCACCGCGCGCAACACCGGAGGAGGTGACGCAATCTGCACCACAAGTGGGTGCAGATGTTGCCCCCCGATCTCAGGCTGCGGCACCACCCGAAGCTCAAAGTGCATTCCCGCGTGCGACTGGCCGTGGTGCCAGAGTACAGGAAGAGGCAGGCGAATTCGCCGGCAACATCAACCTGAACCGCATTCAATCCACGGAAGAGGCCAGGGCAGCCATACGAGAGACGGCGCAGCGCTTCGAGGGCTTCCCGGAAGCAAGGCGCGGGACACAGGCTTTCAGGGATACCGAGCAGCTGGCCGAACTTGTCGGCATGACGCCGAAGAAGCTCAACCAACGCATCCAAGGCCAAGCCCTCAATGCCGAAGAGCTATTCGCTGCGCGTACATTGTTGGTCAATTCGGCTGAGGAAGTCGGTCGCCTGGCCAAGCAGGCGCGGGGCGGTAGCGATGCCCAAAGGGTTGCACTCATGGACGCGATCAATCGGCACGTCGCCATTCAGGAACAGGTTTCTGGAGCTACGGCAGAAGCCGGCCGGGCACTCTCTCAGTTCCGAATGTTGGCTAGAGAAAATCAACAAGCCGAAGCGCTGAAGAAAATCATCGATGCTTCAGGCGGGGCCGACAAGATCGATGATCTGGCGGGCATCATCGGCAAGCTGGATGACCCCGTGATGGTGTCGCGGTTCCTAGGTGACGCCGCCAAGGCCCGAACGTCTGACATGGTGCTTGAGGTTTGGATCAATGCTTTGCTTTCAGGCCCAACCACTCACGCCACAAACATCCTCTCGAATTCACTGGTAGCTTTTTACGCCATACCGGAAGCGGTTACGGGTGCTGTCGTAAGCCGGGTCACGGGCTCGAAAGCGATTAAGGGGCGCGAGGGCCTGGCTCGAACCATTGGGCTTGTGGAGGGGGCTAAGGATGGCATTCGAGCCGGTGTGAGAGCCTTCCTTACTGAGGAGCCAACCAATGCGGCCCAGAAGCTCGATGTCCGCAAGTTCCGATCGATACCTAGCTTCCGATTTCGCAAGGGCGTGAAGAAAGCCCGGATCGGAGGCTTTGAGGTTCCGCTGACGGGCGAGATTGAAATTGGTGGAAAGCAGGTCCGCATACCAGGCCGTGCACTCCTGGCAGCCGACGAATTCTTCAAGGCCATCGGCTATCGCCAGGAACTGAACGCCTTGGCCGCACGGCAAGCCATGAATGAAGGGCTGCGCGGCAGGCCTCTAGCCAATCGGATAGCCGAGCTTAAGAACAATCCTACCAATGAAATGAAAGCGTCTGCTACGCGGCGCGCCGAAGTGCAAACCTTCACCAATCCGTTGGGCCCGGCTGGACAGCGGCTGATCACCACTGCCCGCGACCATCCGCCATTGCGTATCGTAATGCCCTTCATCAGGACGCCGGCAAACATCATCAAGTTTGCGGCCCAGCGCTCGCCTTTCGCTCCGCTCTTCAAAGAGGTCAGAGAAAATCTCGCGGGCAAAAATGGAGTTGCCGCACGCGAAGATCAGATAGCGCGGATCATGCTGGGCTCGACGGTATCTACCGCGACCACAGCTCTAGCAGCCGAGGGATTTGTTACCGGCGGCGGACCTTCTAACCCCAAGCGCCGGGCTCTGAAGTTTGCAGATGGTTGGCAGCCCTACAGCGTTCGCGTGGGCGATACCTACTATTCCTATTCTCGGCTGGAACCGCTGGGCGTTTTGATGGGTGTGGCATCGGACTTCGCCGAACTGAACGACGCTATGACAGATGGGGAGCGCGACAACATTGCAGCGCTTGTCATGGGATCCGTCTCCAAGAATCTGGTTTCAAAGACTTGGCTTCGCGGTCCCGCCGAATTGATTGAAGCCGTGCAGGACCCGGATCGATATGGCGAGCGATATATCCAAAACCTTGTTGGCACGATTGTCCCAACTGGCGTTGCGCAGCTGGCCCGCAATCAGGACCCGTTTCTGCGTGAAGCGCGCACACTGCTGGACAGGATTCGCTCCCGTGTTCCCGGCCTCAGGGAACAGCTGCCGATGCGCCGCAACGTCTTTGGCGAGCCAATCGAATTGGAGGGTTCCGTTGGTCCCGATCTGTTCAGCCCTATCTTTCAGAGCGCTGCGCAGGACGATCCAGCCATCGCGGAGATGCTGAGGCTCGATATCCTGCCGGGTCGATTGCGCCGGGAGATTCAGGGCGTGGAATTAGAGGCTGGCGAGTTTGAGGCATATAGCCGGGTTACGGGTGTCCTGATCAAGGATGGGCTCGATAGCCTGATCGATTTGCCCGAGTGGCGGGAGATACCTGACGACTTCCGCGTGGAGTTGATGGTTGAGCTTATGCGCAAGGCTCGAGATGTGGCGCGAGCCCGGACCATCGCGGAGTTTCCTGATTTAGCGCTCCGCATTGCAGGCCGCATGCAGGACAACCAAGCCAAGCGCAAAGCGCAAATGGATCTGTTCAAGCGGACCAGGAGCCAAGCCCAATGACGCGCAACGAAGCCATAGCCGTCCTGTATGAAGCGTCCGGCTGCCAGCTGTTCGAAATCGAGCTTGCCTGTCACGAGCTTGAAAGCGCGGGGCGCATAGCCGAGCCGGGCCAGGATTGGTCGGCCGAAGATTGCGCATTGGCCTTTCTCCGAGTGCTGGCGCCGAATGTGCCGCTTGATGAATTTATTGACAGCATCGCAAACGCTAAGCCAACCGCCAACATCATGATTGAGGATGGCTGTGCGGCGCAGACAGCGCAGGGGGAGCAAATAGCTGATTATAAGGATAGCTCTTTGGTGCGCGACCTTAGCGAATATGTGCGGGCCGTAGCTTTGGATGTTGACCAAGCGGGGAGACCGGCAGTCTTGTTGGGCGTTACCACATATCAGGCTGCAAGCGGTTATTGCTCAGCTGTGAGCGTTCGATATGAGAAGCACGGGCTCCAAGCGGCTGCGACGGTGACTTTGCTGTATGGCGATGTCGATATCTTCGGCCCTCCAGTGCGGGGGCGAGTGCTAGGGCTTGGCCCCGAAGCTTTGGACGCTCTAGGCAGGGCCATGAAAGGGGAAGCAATTGAAAGATCCACACTGCCCGGTGCCCCCGTGGAAAGAACCACCCAGAGCGGGGAGACCCTGCATTGAGGTGCCCAAGGACATGTTGGACCGGAGACAGATTCTGAAGGGGCTATTAGGCCACCTTCAGCGCTCCGAAAGGTGATTTGAAAAAGATAATTAGTTCAAATATTTAGCCATGATGCGACATGGGTATAAGGAGAGGTAGTTAGCGGCCCAAAACATCAGGGCATTTCAGTGGATTAGGACAGAAAAACAGGCAAGTGCAGGACCGGCAAGACATCAACTAGCTGGAAATCAGGGCAATCGGGCAATCGCAACGGTAGGCCCAAAGGCAAGACGCCCAATGAGCTCATTCGTGACGCAATGCGTCTTGCAGCAAATGAGATCGACCCAGCATCTGGCTTCAAGAAACTCCGCGTGGCCTGCGACAAGATCGTGGACAAGGCGGTTGAGGGAGATGTCCAGGCGTTCAATGCGATGGCCGATCGTATCGATGGCAAGCCGATCCAGGGCCTGCATCACAGCGGCGACGACATGGCCATCACGAGAATAGAGCGCGTCATTGTCAATCCTTCAAATCCCGCTACAACAGATGACTGCCGGTAGATCATCGAGGGGCCCAGTTCCAGCTTCTATTCCACTGGCGCACAATTCTTAACGTGAATCCAAAGCCGGTTGCGGACCTGATCTGATGGCCGGTCCTCTGGCTTCTCGACAACCACGCAAGAGGTGTGCCCATCTTCGCAGAGGACTTTGCCAGCCCCTTCAATCCGTCGATTGCAACGCGAGGCGTAGATGTGTTTGGCCATGACGGTTCGATCGTTGACGGTGATTGCATCACCCAGCCTTATCGTCTCGGGGATGCCTTTAGATCCGATGGGCCCCGTCGCAGATGTCACCCAATAATCTTGTTGGCTGTGCATCACAGCACTATTCCCAAGCACCCGAATGGACCGGGCCTCGAATTCGGTAATGTCATGCTGGGCTATAACCGGCGCGGCGCCAACGGTCAGAAGTGCCGTAATGCTGAAGAGTGCTGCTGGCCATTTCATGATGCGCGACGGTAACAAGGCTGGGGCGCATAATGCAATATCGGGCGGTTACAACCGACTAGAGGTCGATCCTTACTCCTGGCCCGGCAGACTGATCAGCATCAACAAAAACGATGCCTTGGGCTTCGTAATAGCCCTGTAGTGTTCGGAGTGTGCTCACGCGGGCATCCCCGCCTTTTTCAATTCTGGTGATTGTCGCTGTTGATAGGCCGGTGCCTGCGGCTACGTCTCGCATTCCAAGGGATAGTGCCGCCCTGGCCATGCGTGCTTGTTCAGAAATCATAAGCACGACGTAGCAAACCGTATCGCTATTTTCAATGCAAGAGTTGTAATAAACAATGTTAACTGCTACGGTGTTTTCATAAGACGGCCCAAGCCGGTGCTGACACACCGACAAGGGCCTAACCACCAACCGATACCAGGAGCATCGGCAATGGCTAATTCCCATTTAATCCCACCTACATTTTCTCGCAACAACACCGCACCATCCAAGCAGCTAGACCGCAGGCGTTTCATAAAGTCGAGTGCATGCGTAACAGGCGGGGCCGCAGTGGCCGCGCTTCCCATAGCGATAGAAGCCCAAGCTAGCCAGGAAGAGGATGCAGAACTGAAGCGTCTTTGGGCTGAGTGGACAGTCAAGGAAGGGCGCCTACAGGAAGCCTATACGGCGCACAAGGAGGCTCTTGAGGCGCATGAGTCTGACAAGGCAGAGATACCCGCTCCATGGCTGTATAAGTGCATGACTGAATCCAATTACCCAGGAGCAAGTTTTGCGATTGTCGAGCGGCGGCAGCTGAGTTGGATGCATCCTAGTAATCCAGGCGAACAGCGCATCACTCCGATCAAGGCGAAGCGGACGGCGAAATTAATTAAGGCGGTTGATGAGTGCAAAGAGCGAAGCGCAAAGGCGTCCGTTAAGTACAAGCGCGATTGCACGGCCCTAAGAAAGCGGCACCGCATTGACGAGCTCGAAGGCGCAGAGAGTAAAGCGTGGAGCAGCCTGCAGCGCACCGAGATTAAGATATACAATGCTCCTGCCGAGGGTATCGCGGGCATCGCCATCAAGCTCCACATTTGGAGTCGGTGGAATTTCAGCAAGCCGCTCTTTGGTGTGGAAGCACTCCGTCATGAGGGGCGGACGCTCAAACCGCTATGTGCGGAGGCTCAGCAACTAGCGGGCTTGGACTTAGACGCATCCTCTAATGGGGAGCGGTTATCATGAGCGCACCCAAAATCATACCGCTCCCAAGCAACGAGTCGGCTATGGAGCGACAGCTTAAGCGCATCATCTTTGACGTTGAGGAGCCTTTGAGAAATGCGATCGATTGTGCCAGGGTCCTTGCCCTAGCCCTGCATTCCGCAACGGAGCAGGACCACGATTCGCTGCAATATGTGGCCTATCAGGTCTTAGATAATGCGGCTGCAGCCCAAGCTCTAATCTATCCGAATGGCGGGCTTCCATGGGGCCCGCGAAACGAGAAATGCAATCAAGGGAATTAGCGCACGAGGGGAGAGTGAGCAGATGAAATGTCAGAGACTTTTCTGGCTCGGTGCCGCTATGGCCATCCTTAGCCTCCCAGCAACTGCCGAGTATCGTGTCACCGTGACGGGAAACGATCTGCTCACACTATGCCGTGGCATCAATATCGAGACGATGAAAGCAAGCCCGACTGCGGAGATGCGCTGCCTGCAATATATTAACGGTGTAATGGACTTATGGGGGAAACTCCGCACTTTCAGAGCGGTCAAATCGGACGCCTTCGATCTAGATTTCTGTCTGCCGGTAGGTGGAATTCGCGGCGACGTGGCAGTCACAGTTGTCGCAGACTATCTCGAAAAAAGGGACGCGACCAAGCGCAGAGCAGATGCCGGGGCAGCGTTTGTCATACCCGCTCTTTCCGAGGCGTTTCCCTGCCGATAATTTCAAACAGAGACACTACCCATCAGGGCCCATTTCGTTGAGGCGGGTATGCCCGACTACCCATTATGATGATTTTCAACGCCCAGATTGTTTGCCCACAGTGCAAGGGTGAGAGCGTCGAGTTTGTGTCGACGCCCGACAACTTCAGTAGGGACTGGTGCAACTGGGGCTGTGCCGACTGTGGCTATAAGCTGACCTTCGCAGACGTTGGCCGCCAAGCTGTAGCGCAGTCAGCTGAGATGATGGGTGGGCCGGAAGAGAACTAATCGTCAGTCTCGCTTCGACTCAAAGCGCTCGACCTCGTCGGCATTTATCCGCCAAAGTTTTTCACCTAACTTCCAAGCGTTGAGGCGACCGGTATGGATTAGTTGTTTGACGTGACTCTGGGAACACTCCCAACGCTCAGCCAAACGCGCGATTGTGTAGGGTCTATCATTTGGCAACATTGCCCCTCCCTGATCCACTGTTCCGCGATGGTGGATGCGGTTATATTTCGCTGGATATTTCATTGCGGGGCTAAGCCAAGGACATGACACGAAATCCTCTCGCCCTCATGCGAGCCACACCAGATAACGGCCTCTTTGGGCAACTCAAAATTGAATGGGCTGGTCAACTTCAATCGGATGAAGACGCTCCAATCGAATATTACACGCCGATGATGGAACACGCGGAATCAATCTCCGGAGAAAATCCGCAGGACTCGCGATATGGCATTTTCGTTCTGGCTGACATCGATGATGACGGCAGCGTTCTAGCCTGTGAAGGGCTGGTGCACATAAACCATGCATGGCCCAAATCAAAGGATCCAGTCCTTCGTCTTGTGTGGAACCTCATTGCACCGAAGTATCAGTACGCAGACGATTTGATCGAACCTGTGGCTCGGATAATGACTGGATTCATAACGGAATCTTTAAAACTTTGCTGGGACGATATGCCGTCTAGAGAGCTAAAAATCTATCTCGGAAATGCGATCGACCGTGAATACGCCACAATTGCCGCTTCCATAATGCAAACTACGAATCCAGACTTTGGATTTGCAGTTCACGGAAATTGGCTCCATATTAGTGTTGCTGATCCTGTCGGAGGATAAATTCATGCAGACGGCATTTGAAAAGTCGGTTTATGAGGCTTTCTTCGTTGCTGGCCAAAAACTTGGAGCGAAGTTAAAGGGCCTGTCGTGCCTGCTGCATAATTGGGAAGCCCCTGTGAAGCAGGTGCCTGTTTCTGAAACAGAAAAAGAAGCAGCGTAAGACGCTCACCCATTTTTTGGAGGACGAAGCCCCGTCATTTCGAGCGGGGCTTTTATTTTGTGTGCTCTCCAAAATGGCTGCTTCTAACGACTCTTATCTGAAATAAAGAGTCGCATATTCAACGGCTTAGCTATTGCAGCAATGGCATTTGCGGCGCGCGACCCACACAGATAGGCATGCCCGCGAATATTATTGGTTTTCAATGGTTTGGGCATTCAGAACAAGGGGTTTCAGCACCATTGTGCGCCCAGCATCCACTAAACAAATTGCAGCCCGGATGGGCTTCTCCACCCGCCAGGTTGTGCGGCTGGCCTCGAGGGGAGTTATCCCCGGCGCCCATCAACCAAGCGGGCCGGGCGGAGCTTGGAAGTTTGATTTGAAAGAATTCGAAGAGTGGTGGGAATCGACCAAGGCTAAGCCAGACACATGGAGTGGCATTGGATGGGATGCGCCGCAACGCAGAATCGAGAAGTCAGAAAAGCCGTTGAGGAAGCGCCTCAAAAAATTATTAGATGACGCCCTCAAGCAGGCTGAGCCAGCATCTCGGGACCCTTATCGATGAAGGACGAGCCGCTTCTCACAATCAAGGATGTGGTTGAGCGCCTTCCTGGCGTTTCGGAGCGAGCGCTGCGGAGTAAAATTCGCGAGCTGGGATGCGCCACGAAGATTGGACGACAGCTGTATCTGACGGAGGAACACTTCGACCGGCTCATTGCGGGGACGAAGCTGCCGCCGAAATTTCCACCCATCTCTACTTAATGCGGCGTGGCAGGCGGCTTCCTCCCAAATGTCCAGCGCTTCGATAGCTTCTCGACAATTGCCTTAGCCATGATGCGGAGTACGTCCGTCGTTTGCCGCTTTTTCACTCTGTGGGGCGACTTCATCAGCGCCATCTCGATATCGAATTAGAGGTGCTTTTTGTCGTCCCATTCGTGCATTCAAGGAGGTTAGCGGCTTTGGAACGAAATGGGCACGCACTGAAGACGTGAATGGGACTCAATCGCCGAATATTGCCCAATCAGACGGATTTTTAGACCCAACGACCATCTACTTTTTTGAAACATAGACGGATGCTTGGGCCTTCCCCGGGTATTCTGCGCATTGTGAACGTTCCCTGAAGTTTCATCAGAATCTTAAAAAGTTCATCGCATTTCGCGCGCTGCTCCTTCAATTCATTCAAGTCGCCCACCGGGGGCTCAAATTTCAACCCCTCCTTCGAGGTCTTGCCCTTGTGCACCCTCAATTCAGAGAAATCTGAATCACTTGGCTTGGCCCAACCGATGTACCAAGTCGCATGGAGAAGTTGATTGCGCCGATTCGCCACTTCTTCCACTCCGGTCGATAACTGCTTCAAAATCGAGCGGATTACCTCAATCTCTTCGGCTGGCCAGGACTCGCCTTCCATCTTGATGCGCTGCGCATAAAGAGCTCGCATGCAGTCGAATAGAGGAGCCACCGTCATTGCCCTATGGTGTAGCAGGATGTTTAACAAGCTTTGATCAGCGACACTCCCCATTGGAAGCAGGTATAGGCAGTTGAGGCGTATCGCATTGACCATTTGCTCAAAGCTCTGAACAAACCGACCGAGCTCTGCGAATTGTTCTGTTGTTTGGCGCGCATAGCGGTCGTCACGAGACTCCACCTTTTGTTTGGCCTTGGCAGCTCTCTTTTCTTTCGGCACCCTTAGATGCTCCCTTCGAATGCAATTACCGCGGACAACCCTTTCGCCGCTTCGTTAGCCTCTTGGCTAGTGTCTCAGACATTTCAACATTGGATGCCCAGAGATTGATGCCCTTGGCCCTGGCTGCCCGCTCCGTCTTTCTGAAAGCGCAGTTGCTGTATTGGGTGTAATCGATCGCCAAGCCGTTCATCACCATCCAGTCATTGAGCAAGGTATCGCCCACGAAACACAGGGCGACGATCCGGCCATACTTATCAGCGTCCATCGCGTCACACTCGACCTCTTGGGAGCCGATCCGTTCGGTCAGAGCTCTCCTTGCGTCGTCGGCACAGTCCCACGGCTTGCCATCTCGCCGGCATCTCTCATTCTTTTCAGGTGTGTCTATGCCCTGGAGCCGAATATCGTGGCCGTTGATTACGATAGTGTCGCCATCCCATATCCTCTCCGGCCGGCCCTTGAGAGCATCGGCCGCTAAGCATGTGGTGGGCAAAAGCAGCAAGAGGCTTAGGATCAAAGCATCGGAAGTCGATCTAACGGTCATTGCTGATTGCTTGAAGGAGCGGGCATAGCTGCCAAGATTTTGTCGAGTTTAGCGGCCCAGTTTTCCAAGGCGCCTCTTTTCTCTGCGGCATAGGCGTAGCGGTCGTAAACCCCGGTCACGGTGTCCTTATCTACCGAAACATGATTGAGCACTTTGCCGATTACTATTCGATCAACTCCGAGCTCTGCCATACCGCTAGCAGCCGTGCGCCGCAGATCGTGGACAGTGAACTGGTCTAGTCCAAAATGCTTTTGCTCTCTATAGAGCGCCCGCGCCGGCGCATGTGGGTGAATGTGCCCAAGCTTGCCGTACGACGGGAAAATGAAGCTCTCTTCAGAATTGATATTTCGCATCAAGACATCAACGGCCATAGCGGGGAGGGGGACATTGTGAAGCTTGCCGTTCTTCGTGCGCTCGCCAGGAATGATCCATTCGCCCTTTTCCAAATTGAGCTCTTCCTTCTTTGCCCCCGCCACTTCGCTTACCCGCTGACCGAGAATAAGTACGAGACGCATAATATCGCGCACCTTGGGTTTGATTTTGGGTGTATCGAGTTTTGACAAGAAGGTGCGAATTTCTTGGTCATTAAGGACGCGGTCGCGCGCTTGCTCGATTGCACGGGGACGAATGCCGTGAATTGGGGCTACTTCGATTAGATCCTCGGCTTCAGCCCACCGAAACACGCCCCTCACTACGGCAAGTGTTCGATTTGCCATGATGGGCGAGCCTCTGTCGGCCACGGTATCAATGATGTCGAGCACGTCGCGTTTCTTGATATCGCCTACCGTTAAATCACCGATAGCTGGCAGCACGTCCCGGTCCAAGCTGCGCTCATCTGCCCGCCAACTTCTCTTGTTCAGCTTGGCATAGCGCTCGATGTAGAGGTCGGAGAGCTCCTTAAATGTGCGGTCATGGTCGGATGCCTGTGTGGCTCGAATAACCTGCGCAGGGTCTTCCTTTGCTCGCACCATGGAGCGATAGCTTGCAGCGGCCGTCCGGGCTTCGCTGAGCGTTGTGTCGCCGGCTGGGCCTATTGTGATTTTACGCTTCTTCCCGTCAGACGGGCGCCTGTAGCGAAAGGCATAGGATCTGTGGCTCTTTGGTGAGACGATAAGCAGTAGCCCGGGCTCTTTGGTGTCCCAATATTCTATCCACTTGCCGCCCTTGGGCTTTGCCCCTTTAACAAATCGGTCCGTTAGCGCCTTCTTTGGCATCTGGAACTGTCAGCGATTGAGGGTCCTCTGAGGGTCCAGAAAGCTAAAACTCGCTGAAACGCATTGCAACTCAGAGAGCCGAGATATCCAAATAAAATCAACAATTACGGCTTCTCATTAAGATGCACTATGTTGCAGGGCTTTTCAAGACGTGTTGATTGTGGATCAAGAGGTCCCTGGTTCGATTCCAGGCAGCGGTACCAATTCTCACCCGTTCTGCTTCGCTTCTTCGTCCTGTCGAGCCGGACTAATCTTTGTTCTGCGGCCTCAGCGGCGTGGTCTGGTATTGCCGCTCCAGCCATTTGCCGTCGCGCCTGACGAGCGTCTCCGTTACGAACACCCGCGGGGGGAAGGGCTTTCCCTTGTAGCTGCCCTTCATATCCACGATGAAGCTTCGCAGCGCCGCATCCGGCCCCAGCAGCGTCACGGTAACGTCCGATGTGATGGTTTGGTCCATTTTGAAGTCGGGCAGCGTCTTCATCACTTCGTCGAAGCCCATCGGCGCGCCGTAGTAGGACGTTATCGCCAGGTGATCCGGTGTCATTAGGCTGCGGATTTTGTCCGCGTCCTGGCGCTCGAAGGCATCGTCCAGTGCTGCGGACGACGCGTTGATCGCCGCGATCGTTGCGGCATCATCGGCGTGAGCAACGCCGATGGCGACAATCCAGATTGTCAGGAAAATGGAGACTGCTGTCGTTCGCATCTAACGCTCCGTTCGGTTGCCCATGATCGCTATTGCCGCGTGAGTTTAGGGTGACTGGGCGCCGGGGTGTAAGAATCAAACACTCGCTGCGGCGCGATGTCCTCAAGAAATCATTTCACGATGGTACTGAAATTCTACGCGCCCTTGCGTCATCCTGACACTGCGGGCGCTGCTCAAGATTGCATGGCGCGGAAGCGAAGCCCTAGCGTAGCCTATTGCCTACATCGTCAATTGTCCGCGTGGCCAAGGAGGAAGTGCAATGGCTGATACGTCCCCTGATCTCGTCTGGCACAAGGTCGCGGAGCCCGATGAGTTGGCCGATGGCCGCGTCAAAACTGTGACGGCTGCCACCAAGTCGATGGCGCTGGTGCGTTTCGAGGGCCAGTACGCGGCGATGGACAATCACTGTCCCCACCAGGGCGGGCCTCTGGGTGAGGGGTCGATCGAGACCGGCATCGACGGCAAATGCTGGCTACGCTGCCCGTGGCACGGTTGGGATTTCGATCCGCTGACCGGCAGGCCGCCCGGCGGCCACGAGGACTCGGGCCAGGACATGTTTCCGGTCGAGGCCCGCGCAGACGGCATCTATGTCGGCATCGAGGCTGAGCCCGCTCGCGAACGGACGGTCACGGACGTGATGGCCGAGACCATGGTGAATTGGGGCGTGAAGAGTGTCTTCGGTATGGTCGGCCACTCCAATCTGGGCCTGGCCGACGCGCTGCGGCTCCAAGAGGCGGAGGGGAATATCAGCTATATCGGCATCCGGCATGAGGGTGCCGCCGCGTTCGCCTGCTCGGGCTATGCCAAGCTCACCGGCAAGCCCGCGGCCTGCCTGACCATTGCTGGGCCCGGCGCCACAAATCTGCTGACCGGCCTTTGGGACGCCAAGGTGGACCGGGCGCCGGTGCTGGCACTTACGGGCCAGGTCAATGTCCAGGTGTTTGGACCGGGCGCTTTCCAGGAAATCCCTTTGTCATCCGCATTTGAGGCGGTGAGCCGCTTCAGTCAGAGCGTGCTGCATACCTCGGACCATGCCGAATTGATGTCGCTGGCGCTCAAGAACGCACTGGTCCACCGCGACGTGTCGCATCTGATTTTTCCGGACGACGTCCAGACCATCCCGGCCCACGGCGCCAAGGCCACTCACCCGCTGGGCAGGCTTGGCAAAACCGAAATCACGCCCGCCAAGGAATCGCTCGCCGAGGCGTGCAAGCTGATTGGCTCCGCGCGACGGCCGATTGTGATCGTAGGTTATGGGGCGCGCCAGGCGATGGACGAGGTGACCGCGCTCGCCAAGGCGCTCAAGGCGCCGGTGCTCACCACCTTCAAGGCCAAGGGACAGATCGCGGACGATCACCCCAATGCGGGTGGGGTTTTGGGGCGCTCAGGCACGCCGATCGCGAGCTGGTTCATGAATGAATGCGATCTCATCATCGCGTTTGGTGCCTCGTTTTCCAACCACACCGGAATCGAACCCAGCAAGCCCATCATCCAGGTCGATTTCGATCAAATGGCGCTTGGCAAGTTTCACGCGGTGACGGTGCCGGTTTGGGGCGAAATCGGCGTGACGGCCGAACTGCTGCGCAAGGGTCTGCCCAAAAAGATCGCGGCCAAGGATCAGCGGAAGGGGCTTGCCCAACGCTGGAAGGCGTGGCGGGAGGAAAAGCAGAGCAGGGCCGTGGACGATAGGGGCAAGGGGCTCAATTCGGCCGCCATATTCGCCGCTTTGACCCGTCAAGCGCCGGACGACGCCATTATCCCGGTCGATGTTGGCAATAATACCTATTCCTTCGGCCGCTACTTCGAGTGCAAGAACCAGCGGGTCCTGATGTCGGGCTATCTCGGGTCCATCGGTTTCGCGTTTCCGGCGGCGCTGGGCGCCTGGCGCGCGACCCAAGACTTCGACCAATACAAGGGCCGCAAAGTGATCTCAGTCAGTGGCGATGGCGGGTTCGCGCAATATCTGGCCGAATTCACAACCGCCGTGAAATACGGCATGGATATCACCCACGTGCTGTTGAACAATTCGCAGCTGGGAAAAATCTCCAAGGAGCAGCTCGCCGGCGAATGGCCGATCTGGCAAACCAACTTGCACAATCCGAGCTTCGCATCGTATGCGCGGCTTTGCGGCGGCAAGGGCCTGAAGGTCACAAAACTGGAGCAGTTGGACGAGGCGCTGGCGGAAGCCATCCAACATGATGGTCCCGCGCTAGTGGAAATCATCACCGACGCGGAATTGGTGTAGGCCGGGTGTCCAATGGCCAGCTTACGAAACCGGATATCGAAGGAGACGGCATGAGCCCGAAGGACGCCTGGGACGTATTGGGCGGGACGGACCTCAAGGACCTCGAGGAGGCCCGCCTGCAAGCGCATTACGCCGTCCAATGGGCAGCCCGGGTTGCCCGCGCTTATGTAGAGGCCCAGCCCGATGACAGCCATACCAGCCTCGACTGGGACCGGGAGCACCAAGCCCTGCGCACGCAGCCTCTGTCCGGCGGCCAAGCACTCGGACTGAGATTGGCAGATCTCAACCTGCTTTGGATCGACGGGGAAAACGTTGGTTCGAAGCTGCCGCTCGATGGTATCGCCGATGCGGAAGCCGGGGCCTGGGTCGCGGAGCTTGTTAAAGGGGCGGACTATGAAACCGCGCGCCTTAGCGAGCCATTGCCGTACGAGCTTCCGCCCCATGATGTCGCAACTGGCGGCAAGTATGCGGTTGGAGTGAACCAAGGCGCCTTCACGGAACTGGGCGCCTGGTATGACTCCGCCGATAGCGCGCTCGAAGCGGTCGTGAAAGCTCTGGGCGGTCTAGAGCCCGGACCATCGCCAGTGCGCTGCTGGCCCCATCACTTCGATATCGCCACTTTGATAGCCCTCGAAGAGGGCGACGCCGAAGAAGCCCGCTCCATCGGGGTCGGCCTGTCGCCGGGTGACGAGACCTACGCCGAGCCCTACTACTATGTGACGCCCTGGCCCTATCCCGATGCGGGCAAGCTCCCCAAGCTGCCGCCGTCCGGGCGGTGGCACACTGAAGGGTATGTGGGAGCAATCGCCACCGCCTCGCGGATCGGCGAATTGGGCAGCAAGCGGGTGGCGGTCATGGACTTTCTGCAATCGTCCATCGCACGCAGCCGGGAGCTGCTCGGCAGGTAGGGAGGCATTTTCGATGGCTTCAAACCGCAGGGCGCGCCCGCACAAGCTACCGCGTGGTCAGCAATTGCTCGAGCTGCCCCAGTACAACAAGGGGACGGCTTTTTCCTGGGAAGAACGGCTATCCCACGGTCTACTCGGGCTGCTTCCCTCACGCATCGAGACATTGGAGGAACAGGTCGCCCGCGCCTACAGCGCCTATGAAGCCAAGGATTCCGACCTCGAACGGCATATCTACCTGCGGCAACTCCAAGACTTCAACGAGACCCTGTTCTACCGCTTGATCATGGATTATCCGGCGGAACTGATCCCGATCATCTATACGCCGACGGTGGGCGAGGCCTGCCAGAAATTTTCTGAGATCTACCGCAAACCACGGGGACTCTTCGTGTCGTATTGTGAAGTCGACCACATCGACGCGGTTCTGGACAACGCCACTCTCGATCATGTCGAAGTGATCGTGATGACCGACAGCGAGGCGATTCTGGGCATCGGCGACCAGGGGGTGGGCGGCATGGGCATCCCGATTGGCAAGCTCGCACTCTATACCGCACTTGGCGGCGTCGACCCCAGGGTCTGCCTGCCGCTGTTGATCGATGTCGGAACCGACAACCAAGTGTTGCTCGATGACCCGCTCTATGTCGGCTGGCCGCATCCGCGGATCAGCGGCAAGGAGTATGACGACTTCATCGATCGTTTGATCCATGGGATCAAACGCGAATTCCCAGGCGTGCTGCTTCAGTTTGAGGACTTCGCCGGGCGCAACGCCAGCGCCCTGTTGGCACGCTACCGGGATCAGCTCTGCTGCTTCAATGACGACGTCCAGGGCACCGCTGCGGTCACCATGGGCACGGTCCTGGCGGGCGTGGGCGCCACGGGCCGGCCATTAGCCGAGCACGTCTTCACCATCGTCGGCGCGGGAGCGGCCGGATGCGGCATCGCTGAGCAGTTAGTTCGGGGCCTGGTGGCGGAGGGCTTGAGCGAGGCAAAGGCCAGGGAACGGTTCTCACTGGTGGATCGCGATGGCCTGGTTCGCAAGGGATTGAAATCCTTGACGCCGAGCCAAAAGCCCTTTGCCCACGGCAAGAAGCGGCTGGAAGGTTGGGAGGGCGATTTCGGTCTGACATCGGTCGTAGCCAATGTGAAGCCCTCCGTCCTAATCGGCGTTTCGGGCCAGCCCGGCCTCTTCAAGGAAGAAGCCGTCAAGACGATGGCCGATACGAACGAACGCCCCATCATCTTTCCGCTCTCCAATCCGACCAGCCGGGCCGAGGCCTCGCCGGCGGACGTGCTGCGTTGGAGTGAAGGAAGGGCGCTGGTGGCGACGGGAAGTCCGTTTCCGCCAGTGATTTACGAGGGTCAGACCCATCACATCGCCCAATGCAACAATGCTTATGCGTTTCCGGGCATTGGGCTCGGCGTGATTGCGGTGAAGGCGCGCCGGGTGAGCGACGAGATGTTCATGGCCACCGCACGGGTGATCGCCGAGGTTGCGCCCGACGCGGCGATTCCGGGCGCGCCGCTGCTGCCGCCGATGACGGATATCAGGGCGCTGAGCGTCAGAATCGCAATTGCCGTGGGCAAGGTTGCGGTCGACCAGGGCCTAACCGAGTGCCGGTCCCATGATGAGGTCGAGGCGCTGGTCGAGAAAAAAATCTGGTCGCCGAGTTACGACTAGCGGATAGGGCGGCTTACATCCGGTGCGCTGGGCGGTGGCGTAAAGGCAAAGCGGGCAATGGTGCCCAGGATTTTCGTGCCCGCGCCAATCGAGCCCCTGACCGTGCCCGAGACCTTCGAGAGACCGATCCGCGGCCGGTATCCGACCTCGACCTCACGGATTCTCAAATCCGCCAGCGCCGCCTTGATCTGCATCTCGATGGTCCAGCCATAATTGCGGTCCCGCATGCCGAGCCGCCGCAGGGCCGTGGCGTCAATTGCCCGGAACGGACCAAGGTCGGTGTAGTCGGTCCGCCAGATCAGGCGCATCAGCCGGCAGGCCAGCCAATTGCCGAAGCGCTGTTGGGGTGTGAGGGCGCCCTGACGGACGCCGGCACCGCGCCGCGAGCCAATCACGAAGTCGCAGTCGCCGGCGAGGATTGGATCGGTGATCGCCGCCATTTCGTCGGGGTAATCGCTGTAATCGCCATCCAGGAACACGATGATTTCGGCGTCGCTTATGGCAGCAAGCCCCGTCTGGCAGGCCGCCCCATAGCCCCGTTCCGTCTCCTTGATGGCAGTGGCGCCATGGGCGCGGGCGACGTCTGCGGTGCGGTCGCGCGAACCGTTATCGACGACGACGATCTGGTCGACCCATTTGGGTATGTCGGCGATTACCTTTCCGATCGCGTGCTCTTCGTTGAGGGCCGGGATCACCACGCCGATCTTGCGGTTATGACGCATGGGCGAGTCCTAATCGCGCGCGCCAACCTTGCCAATTGCGAGGCGCAAATTCCGCAGCGAGCAGCAGCCAGACCGGCACCCAGACAAACCAGACGATGGTGCTCGCGAACAACTCGTAGCTGTCGCGGGCGATGAAGTAGAAGCCCAGATAGTAGAGCGGCATGGTGACGGTGAGCGCCAGCAAGCCCAGCACCGGGCGCAGCGGCATCAGCGGCAACACCCAGAGGAAATACCAGGGAAATTGGGCCGGGCTCAGCAGGACCAGCGCACCGATCAACAGTACACATTTCTGAATCAGGTCGTCCGGCGTCCTGAAGGGCTGCCGGGCCAGCCAGAGCGCCAATCCTGACAGCACTAGCGCCACTGCACTCCGCGCGACGATCCAGGGCTCGAAGCCGCCGATCCAGCCCGACCAGACGCCCGCCAGGGCCTCGAGTTGTGGGTACAGCGCGCTGTTGGTCTTCCAATTCTGAGCGTAGGCGACGAGACCCGAATTCTGGTCGAATCCGGCCCAGAGGATTGGAGCCGCCAGCGCCAACCCAAGGACGGCGGTCAAGGCGACGGTCAGCAGCAACATGCGCGGGCGTTCGGCGAGCGGACGCCAAACCAGGGGCAGCAGAAGAACCGGCCAAAGCTTGAGCCCGGTGGCCACGACCAAGGCAAGCGTGGAGAGCAAAGAGCGCCGGTGTATCGCGAGGACGATGGCCCCGAGCACCACCGGGATCAGAAGCGCCTCGAGGTGGCCCGAGTTGATCAGCTCCTTGACCGCCAGCGGATTCCACCAATAGAGCGCGACCCAGAGGGGTGAGCGGCCCAGTTCCCGCAGCAGAAGCAGCAGCAGCGCCACGGTGGCGATTTCTGCTAGCAGGCAAAGTGCGCGCCAGGTCTGCAAGCTCCATGGCCCCAGAACGTGTGAGAGCGCGAACACGCCCTGGGCAACCGGGGGATAGACGGTCCGCAGCTCCGGGTGATTGACGCGGTCGAGCACGTCGCCCGAGGCGATCGCAAGTCTGCCGATTGCGGAAGTCTCGGGCTCCGCCGTTTTGGCGTCTTCGGGCGAGACTTCGTAAGGGTTCAGGCCGTGTGCCGTCATCGCACCATCCCATAGATAACGCTGATAGTCGTCCTCCAGAACCGGCTCGCTCGCGAACATCAGGAGCCGCATGGCGAGGCCCAGCACCAGCACGAAAAGCAGCAGCGCATATGATTTTCCGGGTATCTTGCGCAGCGTGGCCGGGATCAACCGAAGCAGCGCCAGATAGAGTACGCCCGCCAGCGCGAGGCCGCCCACCAGCCACGGCACGGGCATGTCGCGGACGGCGTGGTCATAACCAAACTGAGGCGAGGCGAGGGTTAGGATCAGGGCGAGCCCAAACAGACCGGCGCCAATGGCGCACCACGCGCCGATCTGTAAGGAAGGCTTGCGGGTTCGATCCAACGGCCTTGCTCCAACTACCGGAGGACGGCGCAAGGCGCGCCGTCAGCCCGGCCTATCGGAAACGCCTAGTAGGAGCCGCGCGTTTGGCGCACGCACTTCTTCTTTTGCTGATCCCATTCCCACCCCTTCGGGCATTGCTGCTGCATGAACTTCGACTGGTTGCTCAGCTCGACTCCCTTGGCCGCGTGGGCCGAAAGGCCCCAAAGGCTCAGCGAGGCGGCGAACATGGCGAGGGCGGTAATCTTGGCGGCGGTCATGGCAGCTCCTTGAATCTCTGATGTCAGGTCCGTCAGGCACGCCACCTTACTCAGGAATTGGCTCACACGGATTCACGTTCATGTGACGCCCGAGTCCGTTCGGATCGTCCTATTTGCTGCGCCGTTCGAGGAACCTGGGATTGGTGATTTCCAGCTGTTCCGTGACGTAGTCGAGCAAGACATCGAGCAGTCCCGGACTGGTATCTTCGGTGAACTGCCCCTTTCTGATCCCATCGGCTAGCGCGCGCAGATCCATGGAGCCGTCGGGGAAAAGTCGGGCAAGCAACGTGTCCGCCGGATCACCGGCCACCAAGGCCCGCCGTGCGATTTGCATGGCGTTGGCGACCATCGCCCCGGTATAGCGCTTGGAGCCCGCCAATTCGCCAAGGATCTCATCGCGATAGGTCTCGAAGGCGATATCGAGCAAAGCTCGGGATGTGTGATTTGGCCTAGCCACTGGTGGCCATCCTCGTCTTGCCGGTCCGAGCGGCGATGTCGGTCAGCGCGTCATAGGCCATTTCGGGCGCCATCAGGCCGGTCAATATCAGCTCCAGGGATTCCTCTTCGCCCGAATTGTGGCGTTCTCCCTGCAATAGTGCGACGACGCCCCAACGGGCGGCAGCCATGGTTTCCCAATAGGGCACCAAGTTGGGATCGATTGGCGTATCGGAGACCGCGTTATAGCCCCGGTAGAACGCCTCGCGGCTGCCCACGCCGCCGGCTTCGAGCTGGTCGGACCCAAAGCGCCAGCATCGGGCGCAGAACCAGCCCAAATCCTCGTGCCTGTCGCCCCAATGGGCGAATTCCCAGTCGAGGATGGCCGTCAGCTCGCCATTGTCGACCATGTAATTGCCGGTGCGGTAATCCGAATGGACCAGCACAAGACCCGCGGCGGGCGGCGCATTGTCCTGCAGCCAGCGCAGAACGTATTCGAGGGCAGGCTGGGGCTCCGGCACCAGGTCCAGATGACCCCGTAGCTCGGCCACTACCGCGAGCGCCGGGGATTTGTCCGGAATTTTCAGGAAATCCAGGTCGTCGCGTGGCGGATGGATCGAGTGGATTTTCGCGAGTTCGCCGCCAAGCCGCTCCACCAAAGCTTCACCGAATTCGCCCACTTGCGGATCGCGCACGATTTTGCGCGCTTGCCCGATGCCCGCTGCATAACCGACCAGCATGAAGGGCGCCCCGATCACGCCTGCGTCCGCACTCTGGGCGATCGGCTCTGGCGCCATTGCGCTTGCATCATATGCGGCTTTCAGACAGGCGAATTCGTGATGTCTTTGGTGGCTGGTGGCGACCCGGGAATGAGCGTCCGTGCGCAGTACCCAAACATGCGTTCCCTCGTGCGGCCCGCCTTTTATTTGAGCACCGAGCCGCCAATTCTCGCCGATGGCGCCGCCGGAAAGCAGTTTTGCCGGACCAAGACTGACCGTTTCAGCCTGCAACTCCCCGGTGAGCCAGGACTCTAGGGGCCCAAGATTTTCGGGATCGAGGGTGCGGGGCCGGTCCTCATGGGCCATTACGCACCCCAAGCCCAGAAGTCATTGCCTTCCTTGGCGTAAAACCGCGCCAGCACCATTTTGTGGACTTCGTCGGCACCGTCTACCAGGCGGGCTTGCCGGGCGTAGCGGTAGACCCATTCCAGGATGGTGTCCTTGGAATAACCGCGGGCGCCGTTCAGTTGGATGCAGGTGTCGGCCGCCTTATGCAGCGTTTCGGCGACCTGGATCTTGGCCATCGAGACTTCCTTACGGGCGAAATCGCCCTGATCGAGCATCCAGGCCGCATGCATGGTGAGCAGCCGCCCGATCTGAATCTGATAGGCGATCTCGCCCATTTTCAGCTGAACGGACTCGCGTTCGGCGAGCTTGATGCCGAAGCCCTCGCGCTCTTCGATATAGGCCTGCGCAATTTCCATGCAGCGTTCGGCGAGGCCGAGCCAGCGCATGCAGTGGGTTAGACGGGCTGGCCCCAACCTGATTTGCGTGACCCGCAATCCGTCGCCGATCTCCATCAGCCGATTCTCGTCCGGTATTTCCAGGCCGTCGAACGTCAGTTCGCAATGGCCGCCATGTTCCTCCGGCCCCATGATCGGGATCCGGCGCACGATTTCCCAGCCCGGGTCGTCGGCGTTGAAAAGAAATGCGGTTAGACCGCGGCGGGCATCATCGGAGGTCCGCGCCACCAGGATGAAGAACTGAGCCCAGCCCGCGCCGGTGATGAACCATTTGTGGCCATTCACGACCCAGACATCGCCCTTCTTTTCGGCCTTGGTTCGGATCATGCCGGGGTCGGAACCGCCACCTGGATGGGGCTCTGTCATGGCGAATGCACTGCGCACCTGACCATCGATGATGGGCTGCAGCCATTTGGCCTTTTGATCCTCGGTACCCACCTGGTTGAGTAGCCGCATATTGCCATCATCGGGTGCCGCACAATTGAAGGCGACGGGCCCGAAAAGCGAACGGTTGGCTTCCTCGTACATCACCGCCTGGCCGACCATGGGAAGGCCCATGCCGCCGCGCTCCTTGGGCATTTGCGGCGCCCAGAGACCGGCGTCTCGGGCTTTCGTCCGGACCTCTTCCAGCACGTCGCCGCGAATATTCTCGTGATCGTCGTAATTCGCGCGGTCGAGTTCGAGCGGCATGACGTGCTCGTCGACGAAATTCCGCACTCTTTGGCGAACTTCTTCAGCTTCGGGGGAGAGTGAAAAATCAATCATCGCTCGCGCAAACTCCTAAGCCATGGAAACCAAGGCGCCGCCATCGACGGCGATTACTTCGCCCGTCATAAAGGACCCTGCGTCGGAGGCAAGCAGCAGCAGCGGCCCATCCAATTCATGCAGCTCGCCGACACGGGCTTGGGGAATTTTGGCAATGAGTTTCTGACCGGCCTCGCTGGCGAGGTGGCCCTCGTTCATCTCGGTCGAGAAATATCCAGGCGCCAACGCATTGACCCGGATGTTGTCGCGGGCGAGCTCCAGCGCCATCACCTTGGTGAGCTGAACCACGCCTGCCTTGGAGACCGCATAAGGGGCCAGTTTTTTGACCAAGCCTCCGACGCCGGTGATCGACGAGATGTTGACGATCGAACCGCCTCTTTTGGCGGCTTTCATGCGCCGCGCGGCTTCCTGGCCCACCCGGAACACGCCATCAAGATTGACGTCCATCAGCTGCCGCCATTCGTCCTCGCTGACGTCCAGGAACCAGGAGTAGCTGGGCACGCCCGCATTGTTCACCAGAATGCCGATCGGTCCGGCCGCGGCCTCGGCCTCATCAAAGGCGTGGGCGACGGATGAGGGGTCCGCGACGTCTAGCTCGATCGGTACCGCGTGGCCGCCCTCGCTATTAATCTTATCCGAGACTTTCTGGAGCTTTTTCATCCGGCGCGCGGCCACGATCACCGTCGCGCCGGCTGCGGCTAGGGTTTGCGCGAAGTGCGCGCCGAGACCGCTTGACGCCCCGGTCACCATCGCGATCTTGCCCTCGAGTCGGAATTTCTTTGTTGGGTCCATAATGCCGTCCATCCAGCCGATACATCATCAGCTCAGCAAAGTTGTTGATACCGCGCAAGAGTCCGTGTTCCGCACTACAGCGGGTTCAACGGCCGGCCTCGAAGCGGGACATGATCGCGCGTGCGGATTTGGCTCTGACCGCGAGCCGTTGGGGGTCGAGGGTAGGGTGAACTTCGAAGGCCAGACTGGTTTTGCCCAGGTCGTGGGCGGTGGGCCGAGTTTCGATTCCAAGGTCCTTAAAGGCCTGCTCGCGATAGATCTCCGGGCAAAAGCCGGAGAGTGCGTGGATTCCACCGTCAATGAGAGTAGCCAAGATGCCGTCCCGCGATGCGCCGGGCGCGAGCCGGTCGGGCTCCAGGAAGACGCTGTATTTGTAATAGGCATGGGCAGCGTCATCGGGCGGCACGGGCTGGCGTAGCACGCTCAATGCGTTGAATTCCTCGCGCCAGATGCCGGCGTTCCTGCGGCGGTCTTGCAGCCAGCCATCGAGTTTCTCGAGCTGGACCAGACCTATAGCTGCCTGCATCTCGGTCATACGCCAATTGGTTCCGACTGTTTGATGCACCCAGCGGAATCCGGGCGCCGCAGCGGGCTCTTGCATAAGATCCCAGCTTTTGCCGTGATCCTTGAACTCCCAGGCCCGCTTCCAGGCATCCGCGTCGCGGAACAGAGCCATGCCGCCTTCGCCGCCGGTGGTGATGATCTTGTCTTGGCAGAACGAGAAAATGGAAGCATCGCCGAAGCAGCCGACCGGCTTGCCGCCGATCTCGGCGCCGATCGCTTGGGCGCAGTCCTCGATAACCGATACGCTCCGTTTTTCGGCGAGCGCCATGATGGCCGGCATGTCGGCGGGCCAGCCGGCCAGGTGAACCGGGATCACGGCTCTAGTGCGCTCGGTGATCAGGGGCTCGATGGTGGCGGCTGAAATGTTCTGGGAATCGCGGTCCACATCGGCAAAGACCGGCGTGGCGCCCACCAGCGGCACGCAGCTCGCCGAGGCGACGAAACTGCTCGAGGCCACGATGACTTCGTCGCCCGGTCCGATCCCAAGCGCCCGCAGCGCCAACTCCAGGGCCACGCTGCCATTGGCCAGTGCCACCGCGCGCGGCATGCCGATGCGCTCGGCAACCGATTGCTCGAATTGCTTCACGCGGGTCCCGGTCCACTGATTGACCTTGCCCGAGCGCAGCACTTCCGTAACCGCGGCGACTTCATCTTCGCCGAAATAGGGCCAAGCCTCGTCCAGGCCGACCTCCAGGGTGTCAGGGGCGGAGTCCGGCATCAGGCGTGGTTCTCATGGGCTGCGGCGGTCGTCTCGGTAAGGCCCAGCGCCTGCATCATGGCTTGGTTCACCTGCTCCACGTCGAACTCCCGCTCGGCGATGGCCCGGCTCTCTTGGCCCATCTTAGACAAGCTGTCAGGGTTTTCGAGCATCTGCGCCATAGCCCCGGCCAAGGCGTTCGCATCACCTGGCGGGACCAGCAATCCGTTCTTGCCGTGTTCGACCGTCTCGCGGCAGCCCCGCGCATCGGTCGTGATGACAGGGCGGCCCGTGGCCAATGCCTCAAGCACGGTTCGCGGCATGCCCTCGCCATAGGAGGGCAAGACGTAGACATGGGCCCGGGCGAGGTAAGGGCGGACATCCTCGACAGGCCCTAGATAGTCGACGGCGCCATTCTTGCCGAGCTCCGAGAGTGGGTAGCCGGCCGGGCCATGTTCGACTGGCCCGATCAGTAGCCACCGGGCCATTGGCGCATGAGGTGCCAACAGCCGGGCCGCCTCGCAATACTCCGCAATCCCCTTGTAGCCGACCAGCCGCGCGATCATCAGGAAAGTCAGACCGTCGGCCGTCGGCGGCAATGGCTGCTGGGCGTAATGCTTTAGATCGACGCCCGAGCCGCGCACCACATGGGTGGGGTGGCCAACAGGAACGCAACCCATATCGATCAGCACGCCCCGATCATCCACATTGTGAAAGATGATGGCGTCGCTGGCGCGAAACGCCCGCCGGTAGAGCATCTTGGTGGCTTGACGGATCGCAGTGGCCTTGGGACCTCCGCCCTCCAGAAAGGCGTATCCGAGCCCCGTTACCATCGGCACGATGCGGGGTACTTTCGCCCGCTTGGCGGCGATCGAGGCGTAGATCGCGGGCTTCGGCGTGTAGCCCATGACCACATCGGGGCGCCATTCGCGAAACAGGCCAGTGAGCTCGTCCACCGATTTCATGTCGCGCATTGGATTGAGACCGGTGCGTTCGAGGGAAATGGTTTTGGTTTCCGCGCCGAGATGGCCAAGCTCACCGGCAACCGCTTCATCCATATCGGGCGCCGCGCACAGCACCTGATGCCCGTCTCCCAGGATGGTCTTGATCAGCGAGCGGCGAAACAGCAGCAAGGAAGGCGCGTGCGATGCGACGATCGCAATGCGTTTGGCTCGGGCGTCGGACGTCAATGGATGGTCCGTGGGGTACCCGTCCAGCCTTCGAATTCGCTACCCGGCGCTTCGTGCAGCGTGCCAGCCTGCCGGTATCCCTCAACGGTCGCCTTCAGCATCGGTTCGACGGCCTCCAGGTCCTGGGACTCGACGGCTTGCCTCAGCCGGTCGAGTTCCGCCTTGAGGCTTGCCAGCGGCACCAGCGGCTCCAGATTCTTCATGATCCGGGAATGCTGGGTCCCGGTGGTGTTCTCGCCGATCAGCAGCTCCTCATAGAGCTTTTCGCCCTTGCGCAAGCCGACATATTCGATGGCGATGTCCCCGGTGGGATTGTCGTCGTCCCGCACGTCGAGGCCGCTCAAGCGGATCATGGTGCGCGCCAGATCGTCGATCTTCACGGGCTTGCCCATATCGAGGACGAAGACGTCCCCGCCCTCCGCCATGGCGCCGGCTTGGATTACCAGTTCTGCGGCTTCGGGGATCGACATGAAATAGCGCAAAATGTCCCGGTGGGTCACCGTCACCGGTCCACCCTCCTCGATCTGCGCGCGGAAGCGGCGCACCACCGAGCCCGATGAATCGAGCACGTTGCCGAACCGCACCATGGTGAACATGGTCTGCGTGTCCGGCTCTGCGGCAAGCGCCTGCAAGACAAGCTCGGCGAGCCGTTTGCTCGCCCCCATGACATTGGTGGGGCGCACTGCCTTGTCGGTCGAGACCAGCACGAAGCGCTCGACGCCAAGCTCATTGGCGGCTTCGGCCAGCGCCAAGGTGCCGAGCGTATTGTTGCGCAGTCCCGCAAGCTGATTGATTTCGACCAGCGGCACGTGCTTGTAGGCCGCGGCGTGGTAGATCGTATGAATGCTGTTTTGCGATATCACGTGGCGGATCAGACGGTCGTCGAGGACGGAACCGAGCACCGCAAAGACCTTGATGTCCCGCCAACGTTTGCCCGCCTCTTTGGTTTCGTCACGCAGTTGCTGGCGAAGCTCCGCGACTTCCATTTCGATCTGATAGAGCGCGGTTTCGGAGAGATCGAGCAGCACCAGCGTCTTGGGCCTTGACCGCATCACCTGGCGGGCCAGTTCCGAGCCAATGGAACCGCCCGCGCCGGTTATTAGAACGGACTTGTTGCGGATGTCCTGATCCAGCAGCTTGGGATCCGGCGGCACCGGATCGCGACCCAGCAGATCGTCCACGTCGACGGGGCGAAGGTCGCTGATTTGAACCTTGCCCGAAGCGATGTCCTCCAGGCGAGGCAGGGTTTTGACCATGACGGGCAGGGTTTCGAGGTTGTGGATCACGGCTTTCCGCTCGTGCCGGGAGGCGGAGGGGAGCGCCAAAAAGATCTCCCGAACGCCGTCGCGCTCGATCAGCTTGGGGATTTTGTCAGGCTGATAGACCTTGTTGTTGGCGATGTTCTGCCCCCAAAGCGATGGGTCGTCGTCGATGAAGGCCACGGGCTTGTACTGGGTGCTCCCGCTCAGCGCCTGCCTGAGTTGGGTACCAGAGTCGCCCGCCCCGTAGATCGCGACCTTGGTGCGAGGGTCCAATTTTGCGGGCGTGGCGTGGGGCAGGGCCTGCAACACCCAGCCCGCGTAATACCTCGAAAGCCGGATGAAGGCGGCCGCGATCAATCCATAGATCACCACGACGGAGCGCGGCACGCTGGTAACGCCCAGCATCAGGATCAGCAGCACCCAGAGCAAGACCGCGAGCGCCACAGTGATGTAGATCCGTCCCGCCGCCTCCTGGGTGATATAGCGGGTCACGAGCCGGTAGAGCCCGCGGAAATAGAACGTCGCCACGCCAATCACGGGCGCGGCTAGGAAAATCATTGCGGTCTCGAGATCGGGCGGGACGTATAGGACGTTGAGCCGGAGCGTGTAAGCCAGCCAAAGCGCCAGGGCGAGTACGAAGAAGTCGTTGCCGATCAGCAGCACGCTCTTGGCCCAGCGCGGCAGCTTCAACAACCAGGTGCGGAACTGATTCGTCGGCATCAGAGGACGGGCTGCTCCCCAATCTCAAGGCGAAGCTCGGCTAGCTAAATGACTATACCTTGGCGGCTTCGATGGTGCGGGACCATAGCGAAAGGCCTTGCCTGCGCAAAGTCTGTTGACGGGATGGCGTTAACCAAATCCGGGTTGCGGCGAATCTCCGATAGCCTGGGAGCTACCAGAATTTGACCTCTTTGCCCTCTTCATGGAGTTTCTCAGCGCGAGCCTTCAGAAACTCCTGGAATCCCGCCTCTTTGTAGTGGTCATCACGGACATAGATCAGCATGGTCTGGAAGTGGAAGGGCTTGAAGTAACCGGGCATCCGGGCAATTTCAGCCTTACCCCCCACCTTGCCCTCGACCGCAGCGGGATCTTTCGGAAAGAAGTTCAAGGTGGGCGTAAAACTCACACCCCAGCGCCTGGCAAGCTCCCGCTCGCTCATCTCCTCACCATCGAAATCGGTGACCTTGCGGTCGCCCCAAATGTCCAGCTGCAGGATCGCGAAATTGTCTTTCGCATAGGCGCCGATCGCGGGATCGGCGAGATTGACCTGATGCAGTTCGCGGCAATAGGGGCAACCCCGCTGTTCCCACAAGACAGCAAATTGCTTGCCGGCCGCGTTCGCTTCCGCCAAGTCGTCCTGCAGATCGAAGAAGGACTGCACGAACCAGGGCTGGGTGTAGAGCCCGTCCGCGCCGATCATGGGCTCGGCCGTCTCGGCCAAGGCCAGCCGGCTGGGCAGGGCCGCAAGCGCAAGTCCGGCGCCTGCCGTAAGGGCTATTAGACTGCGTCTGCTCAGAGTTTGATTAGGCATCGATCCGTTTGCTCGCTCCGCCCTTCAGGGCATGACCTGCTGAATATAGTGTACCAATTTCGGCTTGGCAGCGCTTGGCGGGATGAACTTCCGCGTTCAACCAACGATGATTACGTGCAGCCGGCGCGGCCCATGGGCGCCCATCACCATGGTTTGCTCGATATCGGCTGTGCGCGACGGGCCGGAAATCAGATTGACCGTGCGGGGCAGTTGGCCCTCGCCATATTTGGCGCGCAGCCGATTCCAGGCGTCCTCGTAGCTTCCCACCAGGTCGTCCGCCCGGATCACCGCGATATGGTTGTCGGGCAGGAAGTTCAGCGTGGTCGGGTTTTCAGGCCCCGAGGTCAGGAACAGAGTACCGGTTTCCGCGGCACCCGCCTGTGCCCGGCTGACCGAGACCAGGTCATCGCCGCTGGCCCGCCCCGATTGCCGCTCTAGGGCGGGCGTTTTTTCCCAGGGCGCGACGGCTAGCAGCTCGTCGGAACCCATGCGGATTCTGGCAGGCAGATTGGCATCGCGCAGATACCGCGCAACTGTCTCGGGAATATCGCCTGCATTGGCGACGCGCTCGACGGTTGCCTTTTGGCCCAGCAGCTTCTCGACGAAGAGTTCGCCAAGGGCCTCGCCATTCTTGCGGGCGCGTTCGGGCACTGGGCCTGCGGGGTGCCTGGCCAAGCGGGTTTCGACAGCCTCGCGGCGCTCGCTATCGGCGCCGGCTACTCCTAACGCCGAGCGGATGCGGCCCAGAATTTTCGTGCGGGAATCGCTGTTGGCTGGGCTCATTGCTGGTCCTGCCGGGCGCGCCAAAGCTGGATGAAGGTTTGGCCCTGGGGTGCGGAAAGATCGCGATACCCGGTCCAGGCACCGGCAAAGGGAAGCCACCGGAAGCGGCCACGCTTGGCGCCCAACGCCCCCAGCACACCGATCACGGTGCTGGTGGCAGCGCGGTAGAGCGCGGGACGCTTCGCCATATACGCCCAAATTTTGATAGCCATTCTTTGGGGAGCCGATATCTGGCCCCTGGCGACCTCCCGCTCGCGCCAGCTGCGCATCATGCCGGGAAGCGGGATCCGCATCGGGCAGACCTCTTCACAGCGGCCGCAAAAGCTCGATGCATTGGGGAGGTGGCCGGTCCCGCCAACGCCAATAAGGGATGGCGTAAGCACGGCGCCCATGGGGCCGCTATAGACCCAGCCATAGGCGTGGCCGCCGACCACATTGTAGACCGGGCAATGGTTCAGACACGCGCCGCAGCGGATGCAGCGCAGCATGTCCTTGAACTCGCTGCCCAGCATCTCGGTGCGGCCATTGTCAATTAGAACGACATGGAATTCTTCCGGTCCATCGGGATCGCCGCCGCGGCGGGGGCCGGTCGAATAGGTCGTGTAGGCCGACATCTCTTGGCCCGTCGCCGAGCGCGCCAGCACTCGCAGAATCGTGTTCGCGTCTTCCAATGTCGGCACGATCTTTTCGATGCTGGCGATCACGATATGGGTTTTTGGCAGGGTCTGGGTCAGGTCGCCATTGCCCTCATTGGTGACGATCACCGAAGTCCCGGTCTCGGCGATCAGCAGATTGGCGCCTGTGATGCCGACATCGGCGGCCAGAAACTGCTCTCGCAAGACCTGGCGGGCCTCGGCGACCAAGTGGCTGGCGTCATCCAGGTTGCGGTCGCTGGGAAACTGGGTGTGGGCGCGCCGGAAATCTTGCTCAATCTGTCCACGGTTCAAGTGAATTGCTGGCCCTATGATGTGGCTCGGCGCCTCGCCGCGAAGCTGAATCAGATATTCGCCGAGGTCGGTCTCGACCACCTTGAGGCCCGCCGCCTCCAGGTGGTCGTTGATGGCGATTTCCTCGCCGATCATGGATTTGCCTTTTGTCACCGTCCGCGCGTTTCGCCGCCGGCAAATGTCGAGAACGGTCTCGCAGGCCTCGGTCGCGGTTTGAGCCCAGTGGACCTGGCCGCCTGAGTCTTCAACCTTGCGCTCGAATTCCTCGAGATAGACGTCGAGCAGCTCCAGCGTGTGCTCTTTGATGTCGCGGGCCTGGTCGCGCAAGGCGTCGAATTCGGGCAGGCCGGCGCGCGCTTTGGAGCGTTTTTCGACAAATCCGCTGCGAACGTTGGCGAGCGCCTGCTGCAGTTGCTCATCCCCCAAGGCCCGCGTGGCGCTCTCCTTGAAGGCGCTGGATGTAGGCTTCATGCGCTCTCGCCCTTCGGCGCGCCGATCGGCGGTTCATCGGTCAGACCGGCAAGCACCTCTGCCACGTGGCGGGCGGCGATAGGACGACCCTCGCGCGCGAGCTTACCCGCCAATTGCATCAGGCAGCCCAGATCGCCGGCCAGCAGGGTTTCCGCCTCCGTGGCGGCGATATCGCGCGTCTTCTGTTCCGCAATCGCGCTGGAGATCTCCGGATATTTGACCGAAAAAGCGCCGCCAAATCCGCAACAAGCGCCAGGGTCTTTCAGTTCCCTTAGCTCTAGCCCTTCGATCGACTGCAACAGCCGCCGGGGCTGTTCGCTGATGCCCAGCTCCCGCAGGCCCGAGCAGGCATCGTGATAGACGACGGTTCCCGAATGGCGCGCCTCGACGGCATTCACGCCGCGCACGTCGACCAGGAACGAGACCAGCTCATGGACTCTTTTGGAGAATTCTTCGGCGCGGTCGGCGAAATCGGGATCGTCCGCCAGAAGTGCGGGATAATGCTTGCGAAGCATGCCCGCGCATGAGCCCGATGGCGCCACGACGTAATCGTAAGGCTCGAAAAGCTCGATGACCTGCCGCGCAATGGTCTCCGCGTCGGCCCGAAAGCCCGAATTATAGGCAGGCTGACCGCAACAGGTCTGGGTCTGCGGAACTTCAACCTCGCAGCCCGCGTCCTGCAGCAGCTTAATGGCGGAAAATCCGACCGTGGGGCGAAACAGATCGACGATGCAGGTGACGAACAGGCCGACGCGCGGACGCGTTTCGGCGGACGTGTGAGGCGAGGCCAATCGATCAACCTTTTCCACTGCTACGGCATGCCGGGGCCTGATGCGCGCGGCGGTTCAATGGAGCCGCCCGCGAAATGCGGTTCCTTGGTAGCCCATAGAGAAGGGGTGGGGCAATTGCGCAAGCGCCGCCTGTCGGGCGGACACCTACGTCAAAAAACAGCTGTGGTGAGGAGCCGAGCAGTCCTACAGACTACTGGGCCGCGGGGGTCTCGGAGAACTGCTTGAGATAGACGATCACGTTGACGCGGTCCTCTGGCTTCTTCAGTCCGGCAAACGCCATCTTACCCTTTGGGATAAAGGCCCGGGGTTTTTCGAGATAGGTGTCCAGGTTTTCTACCGTCCAAACGGTGCCGTTCTTGCCCGCTTCAACCATCGCGGCTGAGTATTTGAAGTCCTCTTGAGCTCCGGCAGTGGCCCCGATGACGCCATTCAGAACAGGGCCGACTTTCTTCTTGGCGCCCTCTCCGACCTGGTGACAGGCCTTGCACTTCTTAAAAACCTTTTCACCTGCGACCGGATCGCCGTCCTGTGCATAGACTGCGTTTGCGAACGAAAGAGCGGCAAAGGTTGTCAGGGCGAATACAAGCGTCATCTTCATTACGACTTCTCCTCAATGGCAGCGGGCGCTGTTTTGCACGATAGCGCCCGCAACGCAACACGGCTCAGTGAAAGTTTGGCATTTGTCGCAAACAATCAATGAATGGCGGATGAATGCTAGGCCTCTGCCGGTTCGGTTAGCACGCTCCCAAATGCCCTGAATTGCAGAGTCGACTAGGCTCGGGGCTTGCGAGCTGAGGGGGACTGGCATAGTGCTCATTGGCCCGCTAGTCTATTAGTCTAACGATATCGGCGGCGGCGACGAAAGTATCTATACATTGGGTGTGATCCCTTTGGGCCGCCGGTTTGCGACCCCGTTTTCTTGCGGATACCAAGATGGCGCCTCACGCACTCCTGGAACCAGACCAACAAGTTTTGAGCCGGCGCTCGGCGATCGTGCGGCAGCTGCGGCGGATCGCTGGGGCGGAAAATGTGATCGACGATGAGGATGGCCGGCGCGCCTTCGAAACCGACGCTTTGACCGCCTATCGGCGATTGCCGCTGGCAGTTGTGCTCCCTACCAGCACGGATCAGGTTTCCCGCATCCTGAAATATTGTCACGGCGAGGGCATCAAGGTGATCGCCAGGGGAGCCGGTACTTCGCTGAGCGGCGCGGCGCTGCCGCAGGAAGACGCCGTCATCGTGGGCGTTTCCAAGATGAACCGGGTACTGGAGGTCGACTACAACAACCGCTTTGCCCGGGTGCAAACCGGCGTCACGAATCTGTCCATCTCCGACGAGGTAGCGGACCGGGGCTTCTTTTATGCGCCCGATCCCTCGAGCCAGCTCGCCTGCACGCTCGCCGGCAATATTGCAATGAATTCCGGCGGTGCGCATTGCCTGAAATACGGCGTCACCACCAACAATATTTTGGGCGTCAAGATGGTCCTGATGACCGGCGAGGTGGTCGAGATCGGCGGTGACGCCTACGACTCCCCGGCCTATGACCTGTTGGCGCTGGTCGTGGGCTCCGAGGGCCAGTTCGGCATTATCACCGAGGCGACCGTGCGTATTTTGAGAGCGAGCGAGGGCGCGCGTCCCATGCTGCTTGGCTTCGCTTCCAGCAAATCGGCGGGCGCTTGCGTTGCAGGCATCATCGCTGCGGGCATCGTTCCCATGGCGATCGAATTCATGGATAAGCCCGCCATCAAGGTCTGCGACGACTTCGCCAAGGCCGGATATCCGCGGGACGTGGAAGCGCTGCTGATCGTGGAGGTGGACGGATCTGACGACGAGATCACCGAGCTGCTCTACGAAATCCAGAAGATCGCCCGGAAATACAGGCCCAAAAATATTCGCATCAGCCAGAGCGAGGCTGAGAGCGCCGCAATTTGGAAAGGCCGCAAGTCGGCCTTTGGCGCCATGGGCCATATCTCCGATTATTACTGCATGGACGGAACCATTCCGCTGAGCAAGCTGGCGGACGTCCTGGTCGAGATCAGCCGCCTCTGCAAGGAATATAAGCTTCCCGTCGCCAATATCTTTCACGCCGGCGACGGCAATCTGCACCCCTTGATCCTTTATGACGCGAACAACCCTGAGGAGGCCGAGCGGGCCGAGCAATGCGGCGCCGAAATCCTCAAGCTTTGCGTTGAGGTCGGCGGTTGCCTTTCGGGCGAGCACGGGGTCGGCATCGAGAAGCGCGACCTGATGCCGGTCCAGTTCAGCAGAGCCGATCTCGCCCAGCAAATGCGCATCAAGACCGTCTTCGATCCCGATTGGCTGCTCAATCCCTCGAAGGTGTTCCCACTCGACGCCCGACAAGTTTCCTAAAAGGGCGATCCGGGTGTCAGGTATCATTTCTCCCATCGACGAGAGACAGTTGGCCGAGGCCGTCGCCGGTGCAGCGAGCGCGAAAACGCCGTTGGAAATCTGTGGCAACGGATCGAAGTCAGCCATCGGGCGGCCAATTCAAACCGAATCTCAGTTGACCACGCAGGCGCTCGCCGGCATCACGCTCTATGAGCCGAGCGAACTGGTGCTGTCGGCGCGATCGGGAACGCCGCTCAACGAGGTCGAGGCCGCATTGGCCCAGAACAGGCAGCAATTAGCGTTCGAGCCGGTCGACATGAGCGCGGCGCTGGGCGAGGCGCCCGGAAAGGCGACGATCGGCAGCGTGTTCGCCATGAATTATTCCGGTGCGCGCCGAATCTTTTCCGGAGCCGCCCGCGATCATTTTCTGGGCGTCCGGGCCGTGAACGGGCGCGGCGAACTCTTCAAGTCGGGGGGACGGGTTCTAAAGAACGTCACCGGATACGATTTATGCCGGGGTCTCGCCGGCTCCTGGGGAACGCTCGCCGTAATGAGCGAGGTGACCGTCAAGGTGCTGCCCATGGCCGAAGTGTCCGGGACCTTGATTTACGATGGCCTCACCGATGAAGTTGCGGTCGAGGCGTTGTGCGCCGCCATGGGGACGCCTTACGAGGTCTCCGGCGCAATCCATCTGCATGGAGAGTTGGCCGACGCGCTGGGCCTGGGCTGGCTCGGCAATGCGGGCAGCTCGGTTACGGCATTGCGTCTCGAAACCCGGCGCACGTCGCTCGACTATCGCGGCGAGCGTCTCGCCGAGGCACTCGCTGCGTTCGGCCAGCCGCGTGCCTTGGAGGATAGCCGGAGCCGGCAGTTTTGGTCGGCGTGGCGCGAACTGAAATTTCTTCAGGAAGCGGGCGGCGCCGTCTGGCGCATTTCCACCATGCCCCGGACGGGGCCGGCTCTGGTCTCCGCGATCGCCCGCAATGTCGAGTGCCAAGCCGCGTATGATTGGGCGGGTGGGCTGATTTGGCTGCTGATCCTGTCGGCCAGGGATGCCGCCTTCAGCGACGTGCGCCGCGTGATCGCGGAAGTCGGCGGACACGCCACGCTGGTCCGCGCGGACCCTGCGATCCGAGCCAAAGTCGACGTCTTTCAGACGCTCGATCCCGGCATCGCCCGGCTGACGGCGGGCATCAAGCAGGCCTACGATCCGAACGGGATTCTCAATCCCGGCCGGATGTATGCGGGGGTCTAGTCCAGATGCAGACCAAATTCAGCGAGGCGCAGCTGCAAAATCCCCGCATTGCCGAGGCCAACAACCTGCTGCGGCGATGCATACATTGCGGTCTCTGCACGGCGACCTGCCCGACCTATGTGCTGGGCGGCGACGAGCGCGATAGTCCCCGCGGACGTATTTATCTGATGAAGGAGATGTTCGAAGCGGGAGGCAAGCCTGGAAAGACCGTCAGGACATATGTCGATCACTGTCTCTCCTGCCTTTCCTGCGTGACCGCTTGCCCGAGCGGCGTCGACTACATGCACCTGGTCGATCTGGGCCGCGCACATATCGAGGAAAAATCCTCCAGGCCGCTGAGAGAACGCGCGATACGGGCGACGCTCGCCAATGTGCTTCCCCATGCGGGCCGCTTCCGTTTGGCGCTTTGGGCGGCGGTTCCGGGCCGGTTGCTCCGGCGCACGTTAGGCCGTGTGGGGTTGCGCCGCCTCGCCGCGATGCTGGATCTGGCGCCAGCGGGCGGTCCCAAACGGGGCACGTTCGCTGCTTCGGGTGTGGTTCGCCCCGAAGGCCCAAAGAGGCACCGGGTGGCTCTGCTGATGGGTTGCGCGCAACGCTCGCTGCGCCCTTCCATCAATGACGCCACGATCCGGCTGTTGACCCGTCACGGCGTCGAGGTGGCGATCCCCGAGGGCCAGGAATGCTGCGGGGCGCTGGTCCACCATTTGGGCAGGCATCGGGAGGCCGAAGCTCAGATCAAGCGCAATGTGGACATGTTCAATGCGCCAATGCGCCACGAAGATTTCCACGCCATCATCGTCAATGCATCGGGTTGCGGAACCATGATGAAGGATTACGGGCATCTGCTCGCCCGCGACAAAGCCTATGCGGAGCGGGCGGGCCAGGTGGCCAGCGCGACCATGGACATCACCGAATATCTGACCAAAATCGGCCTCGCGCCGCCCAAGCGTTGGACGGATCTGACGGTGGCCTATCATTCGGCATGCTCGATGCGGAATGGCCAACGGATCGACGCCGAGCCCCGCGCATTGTTAGCGCGCGCCGGCTTCAGCGTGGTCGACGTGGGAGAGAGCCATTTATGTTGCGGCTCAGCCGGCAGCTATAACATCCTGCAGCCCAAGACCGCCTCCGAGCTGCGCGACCGCAAGGCCAAGCAGATTACCAAGACCAATGCCGACGTAGTGGCCACCGGCAATATCGGATGCATCACGCAGCTCCAAGACGCCGTAAACGTGCCGGTTGTGCATACCGCCGAACTGCTCGATTGGGCTCTGGGCGGTCCGTGTCCTCGCGAGCTCAAGGCTTTGGCTGGCCGCGCGAGGCCGGTTCGAAAGATCGCGGAAGACGCTCCGAGTCAACGGTCTCGATTCCGAAGAAAGCAGAAGGTGGAAGAGACCCGTGGATGACGTAGCACTGCCGGATGCGCCCGCTGGCGTTGAGATCCGGGCGCCGTTGCGCCCGGAATTCGAACCGGTTCTATCGCCCGAAGCGCTTGCCTTTCTGGCAGACCTTGCGCGGCGAATCGAGCCTACTCGCCGGGAGCTGATGGACCGGCGGGCCGCCCGCCAACGCGAATGGGATACAGGCGGCCTCCCAGACTTTCTGGAAGAGACCAAGGCGGTGCGTGACGGGGACTGGACAATCGCCCAAGTGCCGGACGCGCTCACCAAGCGCTGGGTGGAAATCACAGGTCCGACCGACCGGAAGATGATGATCAACGCGCTCAATTCAGGCGCCGACGTCTTCATGGCGGATTTGGAAGATTCGCTCTCGCCCACCTGGGACAATGTCATCGAGGGACAAGCGAATCTGATGGATTACCGGCGGGGCGCGTTGGAATTCGACGACCCCAAATCGGCGAAGCATTACGAGGTGGGGGACGATCCCGCCACGTTGCTGGTGCGGCCGAGGGGCTGGCACCTGGCCGAAGAACACGTCTATGTGGACGGCGCGCCGATCTCAGCTTCGCTGTTCGACTTCGGGCTCGCCATGTTCCACGGCGCCAACGGATCGGGCGGACGCGATTTTCTGCCCTTCTTCTATCTGCCCAAGCTGGAGAGCCATCTTGAAGCGCGCCTCTGGAATGAGGTCTTCGAGCACGCCCAGAAGGCGCTGGGGCTGCGGTCGGGCACCATCAAGGCCACGGTACTGATCGAGACCCTACCGGCCGCCTTCGAGATGGATGAGATTCTCTATGAGTTGCGCGATCATATTGTCGGGCTCAATTGCGGGCGCTGGGATTACATCTTTTCATTCATCAAGGTGATGGGAGCCAAGCCCGACTATCTGATGCCCGACCGTGGACAGGTGGTGATGGGCAAGGCTTTCCTGCAGGCCTATAGCCTGCTGCTGATCCAGACCTGCCATAAGCGGGGCGCCTTCGCGATGGGCGGCATGGCGGCGCAGATTCCCAATCGAAAGGACGCGGAAGCCAATGAGGCGGCGATGGCCGCGGTCATGGCCGACAAGGAGCGCGAAGTGCGCGATGGCCATGACGGCACCTGGGTAGCCCATCCGGACTTGGTTCCCGTCGCGCGGCAGGTGTTCGAACAATTCATGCCGGGGGCCAATCAATTGGACCGGGGCCGCGAGGACGTAACCATCACCCAGGCCGATTTGCTGCGGGTCCATGATGGGACCCGGACCGAGCAGGGTCTGCGCATCAATATCCGGGTCGGCGTGCAATATATCGAGGCTTGGCTGCGGGGGAACGGGGCGGTGCCGCTCTACAATCTGATGGAAGACGCGGCGACGGCCGAAATCTCGCGGGCGCAGATTTGGCAATGGCTCAAACATGGCGCTGAGCTTGAGGGCGGAACCCCGGTCACCGCAGAGCTAGTTGATCGGGTGCTCCGGGATGAGATGGCGCAACTGCGCGATACGCTTGGTGCCGATCTCTACGATTCGGGCCGCTTTCCCGAGGCAATCGAAATCTTCAAAGGTCTCTCGGAATCGGACGGAATGGTGCCGTTCCTAACCCTGCCGGCCTACAAATACATCGTCTAGGCGCCGCAGCGGCACTCAACGGCTCAGATCTCAAGCCGGCTTTTTCTTGGTCTTTCTGGGAGCCCGTCGAGCGGTGGCCGCAACGGCTTTCGGGCGCTTTGCGGGCTTGGTAGCGGGCCAGGGAAGCGAGAGTTTCATGCCGTCGGCGCCCCACTCGCGGGCATATTGGAAAGCAACGTAAAGCACCGGAATGAATATGACGCCGAGGAAGGTTGCCGCCAGCATGCCGCCGAACACGGTGACGCCGACGGACACGCGGGCCGCGGCACCGGCGCCGGTCGCCACCACCAGTGGGAATACGCCGAGCACAAACGAAAGCGCGGTCATCAGCACCGCACGGAAACGCAGATCCGCGGCTGTCTCGGCGGCTTCGACCACCGACTTGCCTTGTTCGCGCAGTTGTTTGGCGAACTCGACGATTAGAATCGCGTTCTTGGCCGCGAGTCCGATCAGCAGGACCAATCCGACCTGGGCGTAAGCATTTAGCGCGATGCCGTAGATCAGCAGCAAGCCCAGCGCGCCCAGCGCGGCGAACGCCACCGACAGCATAACCGGCATCGGGATCACCCAACTCTCATATTGGGCGACGAGGAATAGGTAGGCGAACACGATCGAAAGCACGAAGATGAAAGCGCCCGCCGCGCCTGCCTTGATCTCCTCCAGCGCCATGCCGGTCCACTCATAGGTATAGCCCTGGGGCAGGGTGGTCTCCGCCAGCTGTTCCATGGAGGTGATGGCTTGGCCCGAGCTGTAGCCGGGAGCAGGATTGCCGTTCACGGTGGCTGAACGGAACATGTTGTAGCGCTCGATGGTCTCAGGGCCCTGGATAGGTTTGACCCGCACGAATGTACGCAGCGGAATCATGTCGCCCTCATTGTTGCGGACATAGACCTGCGAAATATCCTCAGGCTCGGCGCGGCGGTCGCCTTCGGCCTGGATATAGACCCGGTAAACTCGACCGAACAGATTGAAATCATTGACGTAATAGGAACCGAAATTGGCATTCATGACCTGGAACAGCTCGCTCACGTCGACGCCTTTGGTCTTGGCGAGATCGCGGTTGACGTCGACGAAGAGCTGCGGCGCGTTGGCGCGGAAGGTGCTGAAGACGCCGGTCAATACGGGATCGCCATTGGCCGCGACGATTAGACCGCCCATTGCCGAGGCAAGCTCGTTCGACGGCCGGCCCTCGGCGTCCTGAAGCACGAACTCGAAACCGCCGGTGTTGCCGAGCCCCGGAATCGGCGGCGGATTGAACGAGATGATGGTGGCGGTGGGAATCGCCAACAGCTTCGGTTGCACGGTCTGTATGATCGAATCCACGTGCAAGTTGGGGGCATTGCGTTCGTCCCACGGTTCGAGCACCGCGATCAGCAACGCGCCGTTGGGTACTACGGCGCCGGACAGCATGCTGTAACCGCCCACCGCGATCACGTTATCGACACCCTCGGTCTCCATAAGAATGTTCTCGACCTGGCGAACCACATTTGCGGTGCGGGGCAGGGCGGCGCCGTCGGGCAGCCGAACGTCGATAAAGAAGGCGCCGCGATCCTCGGAGGGAACAAAGCCGGTCGGAATCATGCGCCCCAGACCGTAGACACCGGCAAGCACCACCAGGAATGCCAGCATGGAAACGGTGAGAACCCGGATCAGCCGGGCGACCAGCCAGGAATAGCGCTGGCGCACCTCGCCCAGGCCCTGTTCGAACCAGGCGAGCGGTCCGCGCTTCACCGCCTGCGGGGGACGCAGAATGCTGGCGCAAAGCGCCGGGCTCAAAGTGAGCGCGTTGATCGACGAAAGCGAAACCGCCACCGCGATGGTGGCCGCGAATTGCTGGAATAGGCGCCCGGTAAGCCCTGGTGTGAAACCGATCGGAATGAATACCGCGAGCAGGACGAGCGTAGTGGCGACGACTGGACCTGAGACCTCGGTCATGGCCAGGCGCGTCGCCTCGCGCGCATCCATCCCCTCGGCCATATGCCGTTGGACGTTCTCCACCACCACAATGGCATCATCGACAACCACGCCAATCGCCAGGATCAAGCCGAACAGACTGATGGTATTGATGGTGAAGCCCATCGCCAGCAGCGCCGCGAAGGTGCCGATCAGCGACACCGGAATCGCGATCGCCGGAATAAGGGTCGAGCGCCAATCCTGCAGGAAGACGAAGACAACGAAGATCACCAGGGCAAGAGCCTGGAAAAGGGTGACGACCACCTCGCGCATCGAGGTCTCGACATAGAGCGTGGTGTCGTAGGTCACGTTATAGGCCAGATCTTCCGGAAAACGACCCGAGAGACGCTTCATTTCGGCCTTGACGCCATTTGCGACGTCCAGCGCATTTGCGTCGGGCAACTGGTAAACCGCGAGCAACGAGGCCGGCTTACCGTTCAGCTGGCCGTACCAGCCATAGTTCTCCGCGCCCAATTCGATGGTGGCGATGTCCTTCAGCCGAATGATCGAGCCGTCTGGATTGGCGCGGATGATGATGTTGTCGAATTCCTGGGGCTGGGTCAGCCGGCCCTTGGCCTGGATCGTGTACTGGAATTGCTGCGAAGCGGGTGCTGGCTGCTGGCCGATGGCCCCTGGGGAAACCTGAATATTCTGGTCGCGGACGGCATTGATGACGTCGGAGGCCGTCAAACTGAGGCTCGTCATGCGATCCGGCTTGAGCCAAATCCGCATGCCGTAATCGCGGGCGCCCAGAATGTCGACGCGCGCCACGCCTCGCACCCGCGCCAGCGTGTCCTTCAGATTGATGCTGGTGTAGTTGGAGAGAAAGATATCGTCATAGGTTCCATCGGGCGAATAGACCGAGATCACCATCAGCATGTTGGTGGACTGCTTGGTGACCGAGATGCCTTGCCGGGTCACGTCATCGGGCAAGCGCGGCGTGGCAAGCGAAACTCGGTTCTGCACATTGATCTGCGCTAAATCGCCATCGGTACCGACTTCAAAAGTGACCGTGAGCGTATAGCTGCCGTCGTTGGAGCTCTTGGAGGACATGTAGATCATGTCCTCGACGCCATTGACCTCCGCCTCGATCACCGCGGCGACGGTTTCCTCGACCACCTGGGCGTTGGCGCCAGGATATTTCGCAGTGACCTGAACCTGCGGTGGTGTCAGCTCGGGATATTCTGCGACCGGCAGCCGGGTCAGCGCCAGCATGCCTGCCAGGACGGTAACGATCGCGATGACAAATGCGAATTTGGGGCGGTCGATAAAGAACGCGCTGAACATTCGATCAGCCCGAGGCCTTTTGGTCCTGCTTGACCGGATCGACCAGGCCGCCCGGACGAACCTTTTGGATGCCCTCGACCACGATCATCTCGCCCTTGGTCAAGCCCTCGGTGACGACGATATCGGTTCCGTCCCGCTGGCCGGTCTTGATGGGCCGCATTTCAACCCGGTTCTCATTGTCCACCACCAGCACGAAGGGTCCGGTCTGGTTTTCCTGGACCGCGGCCTGAGCCACCACGAGCTGATCCTTCGGATCGGCGCTGACCAGGATCACGTTTACGAAGAGTCCCGGCAGAATCAGCTTGTCGTGATTGGGAAACTCGACCCGCACCCCGATCGTGCCGGTGGAGGGATCGACCTGGTTGTCGACGAAATCCCACTTGCCGTCATGTGGATATGTGGTGTCATTGGCGAGTTTGATGCGCGGCGTGAACTTTTCGGCATCGCCATTCTTCTCGGCTTGCTTGTAATCCAAATAGTCCTGTTCCGAGATCGAGAAGATCACCCGAATCGGGTCCATTGCGATCAGGGTTGCAAGCACGCCGGTATCCGGCCCGATCAGATTGCCGACATCGACCGAACTGCTGCCGATTTGCCCGGCAATCGGCGCGGAAATCTTGGTGTATCCCAGATCCAGCTTGGCCCGCTCCAAATCGGCTTGCGCGGCGGCCAGATCGGCTGTCGCCTCGCCCTCGGCGGCGGTGGCCTCGTCCAAACTCGCTTGGCTCGATGTGCCGCGCTCGACCAATATCTTGTAGCGCTCCAGCTTTTGCTTGGCTTCCAGAATAGTGGCCTTGGAGCGCTCGACCTTGGCGGCGGCCGAATCCTGTGCCGCTTGAAACTCCGCCGGATCGATCACGAATAGCAGCTGGCCGTCCTTGACCTGCGCGCCGTCGTCGAAATTCTTCTCTGTCAGAACGCCGGTAACCCGGGCGCGCAGCTCGACCTTTTGGAAGGCCTCGGTCTGGCCGACGAATTCCAGTGAATTGGAGACCGATTTGGAGGTGACGGGCGCAACAACAACGGCGGGCGCGGGGGTCTGACCCTGATTCTGGGCGGCCGCGCTGCCGGACTTATCCTCACTGCAGCCCGCGAGCGCCAGAATTCCAAGAAAAACGGCTAACGCGCGAAGCAATTTCATTGGCATGGTCCGAGCCGTTGACTTTAGCGCAACCTATCCCAATGCGCCTCCAGGGGAAATGGGCACCGAGCAGCGGCCATGTCAACCGCTCCCAGTGCATGGATTAGGCCCACGGGAGAGGCGCGGCCCCGACTTGCTGGCCTGGAATCGATAGGTTAGAACCCGGCCAAGCTCTGTGGTGAGCTTTTGGCAAGCCGGATCATTCCCATGGCAAAAAACAAGAAACCGGTGCGCCCCAAGGCACGCCTGCCGAAGGGGCTGCGGGATATCGATGCAGCCGAAATCCGGGCAGTTAAGGCCATGGTGGGCACGATTGCCGGCGTGTATGAATCCTACGGATTTGAACCGCTGGAAACCCCGGGATTCGAGTATTCGGACGCGCTCGGCAAGTTCTTGCCCGACGCCGATCGTCCCAATGAAGGCGTGTTCTCCTTCGAGGACGATGACGGGCAGTGGCTTTCGATGCGCTACGATTTGACCGCGCCGCTCGCCCGCTACGTTGCAGCCAACTATGACGCGTTGCCCAAGCCTTTCCGCCGCTATCAGGCGGGCGTGGTTTGGCGCAATGAGAAGCCGGGGCCCGGGCGGTATCGGGAGTTCCAGCAGATCGACGCCGACACGGTGGGCGCCGAAGGCCCGGCGGCGGACGCCGAACTCTGTATGCTGGCCGCCGAATCCCTGGAGCAGGTCGGCATCGCGCGGGGAGATTATCGAATCCGCATCAACAACCGAAAGCTGCTCGATGGCGTGCTTGAGCGGGCCGGCCTGAACCCCACCGACTCATCGGGCGATGGGGTCCGCAACACGGTCCTGCGGGCCATCGACAAACTCGACCGGCTCGGGCCAGAAGCGGTCTCGCTGCTGCTGGGACCGGGCCGCAAGGATGAATCGGGCGATTTCACCAAGGGAGCGGCGCTTGAGGCTAAGCAAATCGACCAGGTCATGAACTTCGTGCAATCGGGGAGCGAGGGCCGCGGCCAGACGCTGAGCGCGGTAGCGGCACTCGTGGAGCAGAGCGAGATCGGCCGCAGCGGGCTCGACGAGCTCACCCGGATGGACGAGCTACTGGCGTCCGCGGGCTTCGATGCCGACCGCGCCGTGATCGACCCCAGCGTGGTGCGGGGCTTGGACTATTACACCGGCCCCGTATTCGAGGCCGAACTGACCTTCGAGGCCGAAGCGGAAGATGGCGCAGTGGCGAGGTTTGGGTCCGTCGGCGGTGGCGGGCGCTATGACGGATTGGTCGAGCGATTCAAGGGCGTGCGGATTCCCGCCACCGGTTATTCGGTCGGCGTATCGCGCCTGCAAGCAGCGCTCGAGGCCCTTGGCCGGGCGAAAGACCGCAAAACGCCTGGACCTGTGGTCGTCTTGGTGATGGACCAAGATCAGCTGCAGATTTACCAATCATTTACCATGAGGTTGCGTTCAGCGGGCCTGCGGGCGGAAATGTATTTGGGTAGCTCAGGCATGCGAGCCCAGATGAAATATGCGGACAAACGCGGCGCGCCTTGCGTCGTGATACAGGGTGAAGACGAGCGCGCCCGCGGCGAGATCACCATCAAGGATCTTGTCGAGGGCAGCGAGCTGTCGCAGACCATCGCCGACAATGTCGAATGGCGCGAGGGCAGGCCAGCGCAGTTCTCCGTCTCCGAAGCCCAACTCGTCGATGCGGTCAAAGAGGTCCTCTCCCGTCACGGGGCTTGACCATGGTTGCCGAATCCGCCCAGCAGTTCGAGGCGCTTGAAGCGCAGGCCGCCGCATTGATGGAAGGCTTCGGCGCGGCTGGTTACGAGCGCATCGCGCCCGCCATGATCCAGCCGGCCGACGTCTACCTGGACCGCGTAGGAGAGGCGATTCGCGGCCGGACCTATCTCTTCAGCGATCTCTCAGGCGAGGAGCTGTGCTTGCGGCCCGACCTAACCGTGCCGGTGTGCCGGCTCTATCTGGAGCGCCACCCGCAAGGCGGGCATGCGGCCCGGTATTGCTATAACGGGCCTGCCTTTCGCTATCAGCCAAGCGCCAATAGCCCTGCCGAGCCGAGAGAATTTCGCCAGGCGGGCATTGAATCCATTGGCGAGACGAACCGCGAACGGGCCGATGCGGAAGTCTTCGCGCTTGCGCTCGAAGGTTTGCGGGAGGCGGGACTCGTGGGCTTTCAAATCAAGATCGGCGATCTTGGGCTGTTCGAAGCGCTGATCCTGGCGATCGATATGCCCGAGCGCTGGCGCCAGCGCCTTTGGCCCAACTTTTGGCGCCCTGCAGCCTTCCATGATCTGTTGTACCGATTGGCGGCGGGCAAGGGCGGGTGGATATCGGAGCCCGCCGGCGTGCTGCTGGCGGAAATCGATGCGGACGATATCGGCAATGCCGAGGAGTGGGTTGAGAAATATCTCGAAGCCCAGGGCATTCCACTCATCGGCAACCGGACATGCACGGAAATCGCCGAGCGGCTGGTGGACCGGGCGGCCGATGCTCGCGAGGCGCCACTCGCCGACGAAGCGGTCAAGCTGATCGAGGATTACATGCGAATATCCGGGCCGCCGGAAGTGGCGATCGGGCAGGTGGCCAGTGTCGCCGAGCAGCTCGGTCTCGACCTCTCGGGGTCGATTGAACGCTTCGAGAACCGCCTGCGAGAATTTGCCGCCCATGGCGTGAATGTCGGAGACATGGAATTCGGCGCCGTGTTCGGCCGCAATATCGAGTACTACACCGGCTTCGTTTTCCAGATCGAACTGCCCAAGGCCGGCAAGGCAGGCCAGGTCGCGGGCGGGGGCCGCTATGACGGGCTGTTGACGGAGCTCGGAGCGCCAAGGCGCATTCCCGCCGTCGGCTGCGCCATCCACACCGAGCGGCTGCTTGCGGCCGTCAATGGAGCGGTGTGATGAGCGCCGGGAACATCATACTGGCCGTGCCCTCCAAGGGCCGTCTGAAGGAGCCCACCCGCGCCTTATTCGCCGAGAGAGGGCTCGAAATCCGGAATAACGGTTCCAGCCGCGGCTACAGAGGCATGCTGGATGGCATCGAAGGGGTCGAGGTGGCGTTTCTGTCGGCATCCGAGATAGCCGAGCAGCTAAGGCTGGGCCTGGTTCATTTCGGCGTGACAGGCGAGGACCTGATCAGAGAAAACATGCCGGACGCTGAATCGAAACTGGACTTCATTCGACCGCTTGGCTTCGGCTATGCCGACGTCGTCGTGGCGGTGCCCGATTGCTGGATAGACGTCAACCGAATGAGCGACCTCGAAGACGTCGCGGCGATTTTTCACCGTGTCCATGAGAGACGGCTTCGCGTGGCCACCAAATATGTGAACCTGACGCGGCGTTTCTTCGCGGACAAGGGCGTGGCCGCCTACCGTATCGTGGAGAGCCTGAGCGCCACGGAAGGCGCGCCCGCGGCTGGAACGGCCGAGGTCATCGTCGACATCACCTCGACCGGCGCGACGCTCAGCGCCAACCACCTGAAGGTGCTGGAGGATGGCGTGATCCTGCGCTCGCAAGCCACCCTATTCGCCTCGGGCAAGAGTTCGGCTGCGGGCGCAGTGGAAGATGCCAAGGCCATGATCGTCTCCAAATTGGAGGCGGCGGCCTAGGAGCCTCTCTCACGTTCGGCAAAGAAAAGGGCCGCCCCAAACGGGACGGCCCCAATCCATCAAATATGTGTCTGAGTATGGCTTGGCCGCGGCCTACATCATGCCGCCCATGCCACCCATGTCGCCCATGCCCGGAGGTGCCATCGGCGGCTCGTCCTTCCTGGGCGACTCGGCGACGCCTGCTTCGGTGGTGACGAGCAGGCCGGCCACCGAGGCCGCGTCCTGCAGAGCTGTTCGAACCACCTTGGCGGGATCGATGATGCCCTTCTTGAACATGTCGACATATTCGTTGTTCTGGGCGTCGTAGCCGAAAGCAGACGACTTCTGATCCAGGATCTTGCCGACCACGATCGACCCTTCGACGCCTGCATTTTCCGCGATCTGGCGGACAGAGGCCTGAAGAGCCTTGCGGACGATATTGACGCCTGCTTCCTGGTCGGAGTTGTCACCCTTCGCTGTGATCGCGTCAGCCGCCCTGAGCAGGGCGACGCCGCCACCGGCGACGATACCTTCCTCGACGGCGGCCCGGGTCGCGTTGAGCGCGTCATCGACGCGGTCCTTGCGCTCCTTCACCTCCATCTCGGTCGCTCCGCCGACCTTGATCACGGCAACACCGCCGGCCAACTTGGCCAGACGTTCCTGCAGCTTTTCGCGGTCGTAGTCGGAAGAGGTGTCTTCGATCTGAGCCTTGATCTGTCCGACCCTGGCTTCAATCTCCGACTTGTTGCCCGCGCCGTCCACGATCGTGGTGTCGTCCTTGGTGATGGAAACGCGCTTGGCGCTGCCCAGCATTTCGACCGTGACGTTCTCGAGCTTAATGCCGAGATCCTCGGAGATCAGCTGGCCATCGGTTAGAACGGCAATGTCCTGCAACATGGCCTTGCGGCGGTCGCCGAAACCAGGAGCCTTGACGGCAGCCACCTTGAGGCCGCCACGAAGCTTGTTGACCACCAATGTAGCCAGAGCCTCGCCTTCGACGTCCTCGGCGATAATCAGAAGCGGCCGGCCCGACTGCACCACGGCTTCCAAAACCGGCAGCATGGCTTGCAGATTCGAGAGCTTCTTCTCGTTGATCAAAATGTAAGGATCCTCGAGCTCGCAGATCATCTTCTCCGCATTAGTAATGAAATAGGGAGAGAGATAGCCGCGGTCGAACTGCATGCCCTCGACGACGTCGAGTTCGCTGTCCAGGCTCTTGGCCTCTTCGACGGTGATAACGCCCTCATTGCCGACCTTCTGCATGGCCTCGGCGATCATGTTGCCGATTTCGGTTTCGCCATTGGCCGAGATCGTGCCGACTTGGGCGATCTCCTCGGACGACTTCACTTTCTTCGATTTCTTCTCGATATCGGCGACCACTTGGACAACGGCTTTTTCGACGCCGCGCTTCAGGTCCATCGGGTTCATGCCCGCGGCCACGGCCTTAAGGCCTTCGCGAACGATCGCCTGGGCCAGAAGCGTTGCAGTCGTGGTGCCGTCGCCGGCCTCGTCATTGGTCTTGGAGGCCACCTCGCGCAGCATCTGCGCGCCCATATTCTCGAACTTGTCTTCGAGCTCGATTTCCTTGGCGACGGTCACGCCGTCCTTGGTTGAGCGGGGCGGACCGAACGATTTCTCGAGAATCACGTTTCGGCCTTTGGGACCGAGCGTGACGCGAACGGCGTCGGAGAGAACGTTGACGCCGCGCATCAACTTGTCGCGGGCATCAGCGGAAAATTTCACATCTTTCGCAGCCATATTTGACTCCTAAAATCTCTTGTCACTGACTTTGGCTAATGGGGAATGACAACTGCCGTATAGGGCTAGAAGGACCGGTTTAGCCCTCGATAACGCCCATAATGTCGGACTCTTTCATGATCAACAGGTCTTCGCCGTCGATCTTGACCTCGGTGCCCGACCATTTTCCGAACAGCACCTTGTCACCCTTTTTCACGTCTAACTCATGCACTTTGCCGTCATCGGCGCGGGCGCCCGGCCCAGAGGCCAGAATCTCGCCTTGCTGAGGTTTTTCCGCAGCGGTATCGGGGATGATGATGCCGCCCGACGTTTTCTGCTCCTCATCAATGCGCCGCAACACGACACGATCATGGAGGGGACGAAACTTCATGGAGAAACTCTCCCATTGATGTGTGGGTTGAAGATTTAAACTTCGCTTTGCGCAAAGCTTTGGATTTGGACGCTGCTAGCACTCGAAATACGAGAGTGCTAACAGCACTCGATGGTGATATGGCACCCCCCGCGCCATTGTCAAGGAGGGCGGGCCGAAAAGCGTTAACCGCCGCCTCGGTCCCGCTTCGGCCAGCCTTGACCGTTGGGCCCCAAACCCCTAGGCACGCGCCGATGGCAGAAACGTCAAAACCGGTCGCAATCATAGAGTCGATCGCCCCGCTGGCGCCGCGCTACGACGTATGGCTCTGCGATGTCTGGGGGGTAATCCACAATGGCGAGCGCCCATTTGAGGACGCGACGTCAGCTTGCGTGCAGTTCCGCGAAAAAGGCGGCACGGTGATACTGATTTCGAACTCGCCCCGGCCCTGCAAGGCGCTGATCGAGCAACTTGATGACATTGGCGTGCCGAGGCAGGCCTATGACGCGGTCGCAACCTCAGGCGAGCTCACCCGCCAACTGGTGAGCCGGCGCGAAGGCATGCGCGTGTTTCACTTGGGCCCCGACCGCGACAAGCCGATATTTGCCGGCTTAAGCGTCGAGCACGTAGCCCCCGAGCAAGCTGAAATCGTGGTTTGCTCCGGCCTTTTCGACGACCGCACCGAAACGCCCGAGGACTATGCTGAGCGCCTGGCGGAGCTCAGACGTCTGGACCTCACCATGATCTGCGCTAATCCCGATCTCATGGTGGAGCGGGGATCGGAGTTGATCTACTGCGCGGGCGCGCTTGTCCACGCCTATGAAGTTTTAGGCGGAGAGGTAATCTATGCGGGCAAGCCCTATGCCGAGATCTACGATCTCGCGCTTGGGCAGGCTGAGGAGGCGAGGGGCGAGCCCGTGGCCCCCGGGCGCGTGCTCGCCATCGGCGACGGACTGGCCACCGATATGGCGGGTGCCATGGCCGCCAAGATCGACGCGCTCTTTATCGCGAGCGGTGTGCATATCGAGGGTCATAATGCTGGTGAGGAGCTCGAGGCGGCGGCCGTGACGGCGCTATTTGCGGGCCATGAGGCGAGGCCGATCGCAGCGCTTAGCGCGCTCAAATGGTAGCTTCTTCGAGGACCAACCGGCGGTCCAAAACGGTTTCGATTTTTCCCCGCAAGGTGGCGGCGCTGAACGGCTTGACGATGTAGTTGTCCACGCCCGCATTCTTGGCGGCGATCACGTTGCTGATTCTGGATTCTGCCGTCACCATGATGAAGGGAACAGGCGCCAGCCGCTGGTCTTGGCGCACCCGTTCCAGCAGCTCGTAGCCGGTCATCGGCTCCATGTTCCAATCGGAAATCACCAGGCCGTAGCGCTTCACGCGAAGCATCTCCAAGGCCTCCGCGCCATCACGAGCGTCGTCGACGTCGCAATAGCCCAGCTGCCTCAAGAAGTGGCGGATGATGCGGACCATGGTGCCGAAATCGTCGACCACGAGAATAGGTGTTGCCAAGTCTACCGCCATTTTGTCCTCGTTGGTGATTGTGGGCTGATCCGGCTGTAGACCGTCCAATCGGCGCGGTCCGTTACCCGGACCGAACCCCAGGCATCCTTGGTGGCCATGCTGAATATTGGGTTAATTTGCTCTCGGCTGGCCGGAATCATCGGCCTTTGCAGCGCAATCGGCGGTAGTTGCGGCGGTCTGGCGGCTCAGTTATTGTGCGCCGCGAAAAATGAGGGGGCGAAGCGAGATGGGCGTGGCACAGAAAAACGATGGTGGCTTCAAATCTTACGGTTTCGAAGATCTCGAAATCGGCATGGAGGCGAGCCATGACAAAACCATCACGGCAGACGACATCGAGGTTTTCGCCAAGCTGACGGGCGACAATAATCCGGTTCATATGAGCGACGACTACGCCGGCGGAACGATCTTCAAGGAGCGCATTGCGCACGGGATCTTGACCGCCAGCCTGCTCTCGACCGTGTTTGGCACCAAGATGCCGGGACCGGGCTGCATCTATGTCTCGCAAAGCCTGAACTTCCACGCACCGGTAAAAATCGGCGATCACGTGGTGGCAAATGCGCGGGTCACAGACTTGGTGGCAGACCGGCTTCGCGCGGTCTTCGCCTGCCAATGCCTGGTGAAGCAAAAGGTCGTGCTCGACGGTGAGGCCGTGCTCTACGTTCCGCGGCGCCAGGCCTAGGCCGCCGGAACGGCGCGGCGCGCGAGGACCGATGGAAGTACTTCGCGGCTATAGCGCCACCCCAGACCACCTGAAGAACGCAGCCGTCGCCATTGGCAATTTTGACGGCGTTCACCGGGGCCATCAGGCGGTGTTGGCCGCGGCCCAGCAAGCGGCCAGCAATGATGGCCGCGCTGCGGGCGTCATGATGTTTGAGCCCCACCCAAGGCAGTTCTTCCAGCCCGACATGCCCCTGTTCCGGTTGACGCCATTGCCGCTGAAGCTCGAACTGTTGGAAGCCTACGGGCTCGACTTTGCCGTAGTCCTCAACTTCGACGCCTCGCTGTCGTCGCTGACGGCAGACGAATTCGTTGACCGGGTTCTGGTCGATGGACTGGGCGTAGGCCACATGATCGCGGGCTATGACTTCCACTTCGGTAAGAATCGCCAAGGCACGCCCCAATGCTTGGCGTCGATGGGCGAGGAAAGGGGCTTCGGGGTCTCGATCGTGGAGCCGGTCGGTGACGGGAGTGACCACTTCTCGTCAAGTGCAATCCGCGAATTGCTTGGCGCGGGCGACATGGCCGCGGCAGCCGAAATGCTTGGCTATTGGTGGCGGCTTCGGGGCGGCGTGGTCACGGGCGCGGGCCGCGGCTTCGATCTCGGATTCCCGACCGCCAATATTGCGGTGAAGGGGGAACTCGGGCTCGCACAAGGAATCTACGCGGTGAGAGTCTATCACGGCGATCATCGCCTGATGGGCGCGGCCTATTACGGCGAGCGGCCCACCTTTGGCGGCCACGAAGCCGGCGTCGAGGTCTTTCTGCTCGACTTCGACGGCAATCTTTATGGCCAGGACATCGAGATCGAATTCATCGCGCGTCTGCGCGATGACGAAACCTTTTCCGGCGAAGATGACCTGAAAGCGCAAATGACCCGCGACTGCGAGGCGGCCCGGGCGGTGTTGGGCCAAATCGATCTCGATGATCCCATGTTGCGGTTTCCGCTGGGCCAGGCGCTCGCGCGAACCTAGGGTCAGGACTCATAACCAATATATGACACTTGCTGCGATTACGATTGTGCTCATGAAGGCGTGGGCACAGCGGTCGTATCGGGTAGCAATCCGCCGCCGGTGCTTTAGGCCGCCGATCATGCGCTCAACGCGATTACTGCCATCAATTTGATGACGAGGACATGATCGATAAAATTGAAATACGCGAAAGCCTGCCGAACGACGTTGCCCTGATCGAGAAGCTTTATCCGAGGGCGTTCCCCGATGAGGATTTGCTGCCTCTTGTGATGGAATTGCTAAGAGAAGAACCGATTGTTCTCTCGCTTGTCGGGATTGCTGATAATGATCTGGTGGGGCATGTCATCTTCACGACATGCAGCATTGCCGGACGAACTGACAAGGTCGCGCTGCTGGGGCCGCTGGCCGTCGCTCCCGCTTGGCAACGGCAAGGCATTGGTAGCGCAATTGTCCGCACGGGCTTGCGACGGTTGGAAAATGCCGGCATGAGCCAAGTCTACGTGCTCGGCGACCCTGCCTATTACAAGCGCTTTGGCTTTGAGCCCGATGATGGCGTCGCACCACCATATCCTCTGGCAGAGGAATGGCGCGGTGCATGGCAATCGCTCAGCCTAGGCAGTAGCAAGCCAGATCTCCACGGAAAGCTTTCCGTGCCGCAACCCTGGCGCCAACATGCCCTGTGGGCGGCTTGAATCATTAGTGCGGCCCAGCTCCGTTCATTTATGCGTCCTGGGCCTAGGGATGGGGAGGCCGGAATTTTGCGGCCGCCAATGATCGCTGGATTGTTGGGGGAGCGGTTGCTAGAAACCGCGGCCAAGCGAACCATCTAGACCAAACCGATCACCAAATAGATCTATGGGCAACAAGGCCAAGGATAACGCCGAAAAGGGCGCGCGCGACTGGCGCGAAACCTTGTTCCTGCCCAAGACCGATTTCCCGATGAAGGCAGGACTGCCGGAGCGCGAGCCCAAGCTGCTCGAACGCTGGGCCAGGCTCGGTCTCTATGAGCGCATGCGCCAAGACGCCGAGGGCCGCGAGAAGTTCATCCTTCACGACGGCCCGCCCTACGCCAACGGCCACCTGCATGTGGGTACCGCGCTGAATAAGATCCTGAAGGACGTAGTGACCCGCTCGCAGCAGATGATGGGCAAGGATGCCAACTACGTGCCGGGCTGGGACTGCCATGGCTTGCCGATCGAGTGGAAGATCGAAGAGCAATACCGGGCCACGGGCAAGAACAAGGACGATGTTCCCCTGTTAGAGTTCCGCGGCGAATGCCGGGATTTCGCCCAGCATTGGATCGGGGTGCAGCGCGAGGAATTCAAGCGTCTCGGCGTCACCGGCGATTGGGATCATCCCTACACCACCATGTCCTTCGAGGCCGAGGCAATCATCGCGCGCGAGTTGATGAAGTTCGCCATGAACGGGTCGCTCTATCGCGGCTCCAAGCCGGTGATGTGGTCGGTGGTCGAAGGAACTGCGCTTGCCGAGGCGGAGGTGGAGTATCAGGAATACACCTCGGACACGATCTGGGTCACGTTCCCGGTGGTTTCCAGCGAGGCAGAGGGGCTTGGCGAACTCGAGGATGCCTCGGTCGTGATCTGGACTACGACGCCATGGACCATTCCGGGCAACCGCGCCATCAGCTTTTCATCGCGCGTCGATTACGGTCTCTATGAGGTGACGGCGGCGCCGGACGACAACTGGGCAAAAAAGGGCGACCGGTTCATCTTGGCCCAATCGTTGGCCGATGAGGTCATGGAAGCGGCCAGGGTCGAGGGCTTCAAGAAGCTTGCCGATGTTTCGGCCGAGACGCTCGCCTTGCTGCAATGTGTCCATCCGCTAACCGCGATGGGGTATGACTTCAAAGTGCCACTGCTCGACGGTGACCACGTCACCGAGGAGGCGGGCACCGGCTTCGTCCACACCGCGCCCGGCCACGGACGCGAGGACTTCGAGATTTGGGGCGAAAACCAAGCTCGCCTTCAGGATCTCGGCATCGACACCGAAATTCCTTTCGTGGTCGATGCGGATGGGTACTTCACCGCCGCCGCCCATGAACTCGAGGGCAGGCGCGTTATCGATCAGAAGGGCAAGAAGGGCGACGCCAACCAGGCCGTGATCGATGCATTGGTCGCGGCGGGCCGGCTAATCGCGCGCGGTCGGCTGACCCACGATTACCCGCACTCTTGGCGCTCGAAAAAGCCGATCATCTTCCGCAACACGCCTCAATGGTTCATCGCTATGCAAGACGATGAAGGGGCGGAGGGGTTGCGGGCTAAGGCCCTTGCGGCAATCGCCGCGACGCGGTTCGTGCCGGCAGCTGGGCGCAACCGGATCCGTGCCATGGTGGAAGGGCGGCCCGACTGGGTGATCTCCCGGCAACGGGCGTGGGGTGTTCCGATCACTGTCTTTCTCAACAGGGAGACGGGCGAGGTGCTGCCCAATGCCGGCTTCAACGGTTCAGAAGAGTTGATTTCACGGATCACATCCGCATTTGAGAGCGAAGGCGCGGATGCATGGTTCGTGGAGGGAGCAAAGGCGCGCTTCCTCGATGGTCTAGTGGCGGACCCGGAAGACTACGACCAGGTGATGGATATTCTCGACGTCTGGTTCGACTCCGGCTCGACCCACGCCTTCGTGCTGGAGGTCCGCAAGGATCTGGCGTGGCCCGCCGCGCTCTATCTGGAGGGCTCCGACCAGCACCGGGGCTGGTTTCAGTCTTCACTGCTGGAGGCTTGCGGCACCAGAGGGCGGGCGCCGTTCGATGCGGTGCTAACCCACGGCTTCTTCGTGGACGAGCAGGGCCGCAAGATGTCCAAGTCGCTCGGAAATACGGTGGCCCCGCAGGACGTCATCAAGCAGAGCGGTGCCGAGATCCTGCGGCTCTGGGTCGTGAGCTCGGACTACACGGAGGATCTGCGCATTGGGCCCGAGATCCTGAAATCGAACGTGGATGCCTATCGCAAGATGCGCAACACCATCCGTTTCATGCTCGGCAATTTGCATCATTTCGAGGCCTCGCAGGGCGTGGCGTACAAGGACATGCCTGAACTCGAACGCTACATGCTGCACCGGCTGACCGAGCTCGATGTGCAGGTCCGGCAGGCCTATGACGATTTCGATTTCAAGCGAGTTTTCGCCGCTCTCTTCAATTTCTGCACGATCGAACTCTCGTCGCTCTATTTCGACATTCGCAAGGACGCGCTCTATTGCGATCCCCATGACAGCCGAACGCGGCTTTCCTGCCTGACGGTGCTGGATGAGCTGTTCTCCTATCTCACCGCGTGGCTCGCGCCGATGCTGTGCTTCACCATGGAAGAGGCCTGGCTTGCCCGTTTTCCCGAGCCCGATGACTCCGTCCATTTGCGCCAATTCCCCGATGTTCCTGACGAGTGGAGGGATCAGGCCTTGGCGGCGCGTTGGGCCAAGGTCTGGCAGGTGCGACGCGTGATCACCGGCGCGCTCGAAATCGAGCGCCAGGAAAAACGTATCGGCTCAAGCCTGGAGGCAGCGCCCGTGGTCCATGTGCGGGACGACGATCTGCGCGCATTATTGGAGACGCTCGATTTGGCGGAAATTGCGATCACCAGCCAGGCCAATCTTCTGGCGGGCGATGGGCCTGATAATGCCTTTCGGCTGGACGACGTGCCGGGCGTCGCCGTGGTGCCGCAACTGGCCCAGGGCGAGAAGTGCGCCCGCTGCTGGAAAATCCTCCCCGAGGTCGGATCGGACCGGGAATTCCCGGACCTGACGCCGCGCGACGCCGAGGCTGTTCGCCAGTTCGACGCGCGGCGCCCGGCCGCTTGATGAGTGCGTCCATGCCGCAAGCCGCCCGAAGCCCATGGATTTGGGGACCGCTAAGCTCCTTGGGAGTCACCGTCGGCGTCCTCACGCTGATTGCAGACCAGCTCTGTAAATTTTGGATGATTTATGGCTACCAAATCACCCAAAAGGGAATAGTAGCGCTCACGCCGTTCTTCGACCTGGTGATGGTCTGGAACGAAGGCATCAGCTATGGCCTGTTTCCCCAGGGCAGCCCTCTGGGCCAGGGGATTCTGATCGGGATCGCGCTGGCGGCAACGCTGGCCCTGCTGGTTTGGCTCGCACGGACAACGTCGACACTGGCGGCGGTCTCAATCGGCTTGATTGTGGGGGGTGCCCTCGGCAACGCCATCGACCGCGTTCTCTATGGCGCGGTGGCCGATTTCTTCTCGCTGCATGCCTTCGGATTCTATTGGTATATCTTCAACTTAGCCGACGCGGCGATCGTAGCGGGTGTCGCGGGCCTGCTCTACGAAACGCTGATGCGGGGCCACAAAAAGGTCTCAAATCCGTCATAGGAATCCAACCAGGGAAACTGCGCAAGAATTGCGCGGAATTTGAGTATCGACGGGGAACTCGGACGAATGGGCTGCGCAACCCTTCATCGAATCGGGACATCGATTGCCGTAATGCTCGTCGCGGGCGTTGCGCTGTCGGGCTGCGCAGGTCAACAGATCGAGTATGAGGGCAAGATCTTCGATATGGTTGGATTGACCGGAGACCGGCAGCAAAAAGACAAACAAGTGGAGGCCCGGGCTCCGCTCGTGATGCCGCCATCCAAGCAATTGCCGAAACCCGGTCCGAAGGATCAGGTCGCCTCGCCGAACAATTGGCCGGTCGATCCGGACGAGCGCCGCGAACAAGAGCTTGCCGATCAAAAGGACGCGCTTGAAAGATATTACCGGGAGGGCGACTTCACCGACCGCGCCGGCATCGAAGAGTTCGAGCACATCACCGGAAAATGGGATCGCCGTCCGGGTCTGTTGTCCAAGAAGGCGAATGAAGCCATTGAAGAGGGACGGCAGGGCACGGCTGAGAAAGGCACGAGCGGGCAACAAGCCGCCCAATAATCCCGTGCTGGCCAATCTAAAATATTCGTAAGTACTGACTCACGGCAATTTGATCTAAGTTTCATGATCGCGCCGGCCTTGAAATGCGCGGGCCCGGGGCCGAAGTTGTGACAGGAGCGCGCGCGGCGGAGGGCGGTCCCGCGCCCGGAAATCCATCCGGATCATCGATCCGGCGCCCTCTATCGTCGCAGTATTCTAAAAGGTTCAGTATGATCGAACATCTCACCGGCTCGTTTCTGCGGCGAGCCAGCCTTATCGTAGCTTGCTTAGCATTGGTAGCGACCGCAATGACCACAACACTCGATGCAAAATCCGCGGACACACGGGCCGCTCATTTCTCGCTCGATAACGGCATGGACGTCGTGGTGATTCCCGATCGCCGGGCGCCAGTGGTCACCCATATGGTTTGGTACCGCGTGGGCGCGGCTGATGAGCCCCCCGGCGACTCCGGCATCGCGCATTTTCTTGAGCACCTGATGTTCAAGGGCACCGAAGAGGTGCCGCCCGGCGAGTTCTCCAAGATCGTTGCTGCCAATGGCGGCGAAGACAATGCGTTCACCACCCAGGACGTCACCGCCTATTTCCAGCGCGTCGCCAAGGACCGGCTCGGCCTCTTGATGAAGATGGAAGCCGACCGCATGGCTAATCTGCGGCTGAATGAGAAGGACGTGACGACAGAGCGCGATGTGGTCCTGGAAGAGCGCCGCTCGCGGGTCGAGAATGAGCCTTCCAGCATCCTGAATGAACAGATGATGGCGGCGCTCTACCAGTCGCACCCTTACGGAATTCCGATTATCGGCTGGAAGCACGAAATCGAGGACCTGGACCGCGAAGACGCGCTTCGATTCTATCAGCGCTTCTATGCCCCAAATAACGCGATATTGGTGGTGGCAGGCGACGTCGAGGTCGATGAGGTAAAGAAGCTGGCCACTGAGACCTATGGAAAGGTCAAGCCGGCTGATGATGCCGAGGCGCGCCAGCGCCCCAAGGAGCCGAGACACCAAGCGAGCCGCCGATTGCGGCTGGAAGACCCCCGGGCCGGGCAAGCGACGGTCCAACGATTCTATGTGTGTCCGAGCTATACGAGCGCCGAACCCGGCGAGGCTGAAGCCCTTGATCTGCTGATGAAGATTGCAGGATCCGGCAGCACCAGCCGCCTCTATAAGAAATTGGTGGTCGAGAAGAAGATAGCCGCGGGCGCAGGCGGCTGGTATGCGAGCTCTGGTTTGGATTCAGGGCGTATCGCGGTCTACGGGGTCGCTGGCGGCGACACCGATATCGCAGCGGTGGAGGCGGAAATTGACGCCGTGATCGCCGATGTTCTCGCCAATGGCGTCACCCAAAAGGAGCTCGACCGTGCGCGCGAAGCCATGATCGCAGACTTCCTTTATGGCTCGGACAGCCAATCGCGGCTGGCCCGGCGCTATGGATGGGGCATGGCCACGGGCCGCAGCATCCAGGACATCGAAGCGTGGCCCGATCGGCTGAAAAAAGTAACGGTCGACGACGTGAAGAAGGTCGCAGCGAAGTATTTTGATGCCAAGCAGTCTGTCACCGGCGTCTTGCTTCCGACCAAGAAAGGGCCGGATAAAGCACGCGATGCCAACGGCAAGCAGAAATCCTAAGCGCGGTCATGGAAAAACCCACTGCTGTGATGACCCTCACCCGCAATGCGGCGGCAGCGTGGTCGAGCCTGCGCCGGCTAATTGTCTTGGCCTTTCTGGCCGTGACGGCGTTCGCCGCACCCGCTAACGCCATGACCATTCAAACCGTCAAGAGTCCCGGTGGGATCACGGCATGGCTGGTAGAGGCCCACGAGGTTCCCCTGATCGCCATGCGCTTTGCCTTCATTGGAGGTGCGGCACAGGATCCTACCGGCAAGGAGGGTCTGGCCCACTTCCTGTCCGGCATGCTGGACGAAGGTGCGGGCGATCTGAAATCCGTCGAATTCCAGGAGAAGATGGAAGAGGCGGCGGTCAAGATCAGCTTCGATGCCAGCCGTGACGTCTTTATGGGCAGCTTCCAGACGCTCACCAGGAACAGCGAGCAGGGCTTCGAATTGCTGCGCATGGCGCTGAATGAAGCCCGGTTCGACGCCGATGCGGTCGAGAGGATACGCGGCCAGATTCTGACCGGCCTTAAATTCGATATGAATGATCCCCAGCGCGTGGCCGCGCGCGAGTGGTACAAGCTCGCCTTTGCGGGCCATCCCTATGGCCGGCCGGTAAAGGGAAACGAGACCACAGTCGCCGCGATCCAGGCCGAGGACTTGCGCGGCTATACCCGCCGGGTTTTTGCCCGCGATTCGCTGAGGATCGCCGTAGTCGGCGATATCGACGCCAAAACGCTGGGCCGGGTGCTCGATCAGGTTTTCGGCGCGCTGCCTGAAAGCGGCACGCTGACCGCGGTGCCGGAGGCCATGCCGCCCGAGGGACCGCAACGCAAGTTCGTGGAAATGAAGATCCCCCAATCGGTGGCCCAGTTCGGCCACAGCGCCTTCAAGCGCGACGACAAGGATTTCATCGCCTCTTACGTCCTCAACTACATCCTGGGCGGGGGCGGGTTTGCGTCGCGGCTCACGGAAGAAGTTCGCGAGAAGCGTGGATTGGCCTATTCGGTCTACAGCTACGTGCACCCCTATAAGCATGGTGCGATCTATTCAGGCAGCGTCGCGACCAAGGGCGATGCGATCGGCAAGTCGCTCGAGGTAATCAAGGGTGAGCTCGAACGCATGGCAGTCGAAGGGCCGACCAGGCAAGAGCTCAAGGATGCCAAGCAGTATCTGACCGGTTCCTATGCGCTGCGCTTCGACACCAGCATGAAGATCGCAAGCCAGCTGCTATGGATCCAGATCCAGGAACTCGGACTCGACTATGTCGAGAAGCGCAACGATCTGATCGAGGCGATCACGCTGGAAGACGTCAAGCGGGTAGCCAAGCGTCTGCTCAAGGCGGACGGTCTGATCGTCACAATTGTCGGAGAGCCCGAGGCGGTAGCCGAAAAGCCCGCGCCGGGATAGAAGAACGAATCTCCCGGCACGCCGAGTCGATTCTCACGTCGAGTCCAAACTTCAGCTTCATTCAGTATCGGCGCCCGGGGCGGCACTTTGGTGTTGAGCGCATGCGAGCAGGGGGCGGGCCTTGGCGTATCGACAATCGATAGAGGGTTGCCTGGAGGCTGCCATCGGGCCCGGCGGTTTGACCCCGGCCGAGTTGGATCAATGGCTGCAATTGGTCGAACCCCACGTCCAGTCCCTCAAGCAAGACTATCAATCCGGCGCCAATGCGCTGCTGCGCGTGCCCGAGTGGCGTGAGGATATTGATGATGCCCGGGCGGCCTTGGAGCGGCTGAGCCAAGGCGCCAGGACTATGGTTTTCTTTGGAACCGGCGGATCGAGCCTGGGCGGGCAGACCCTGGCCCAGCTGGGGGGCTGGTTCATTCCAGGCGAGCAGCGCCCAAACCAGTTGAAGCGTCCGCGTAACAGGTTCTACGACAATCTCGACCCCCGCACCCTCGAACGCACGCTAAACAGCCTAGATCTGCCGTCGACGCGCTTTGTGGTGATCTCAAAATCCGGAACCACGGCCGAGACCCTCGCCCAATTCCTTGCCGCGCTGCAGGCGGTGAAGGCAGAGGGGCTCGAGGACAAGGTCCCCGAGCTCTTTCTCGGTCTCACCATGAAGACGCCCAACGGCCTGCGGGAAATTTGCGAGGCCCATGGAATTCCGCTGCTTGACCATGAGCCCACCATAGCGGGCCGCTATTCGGCGTTGACCAATGTCGGGATGCTGGCGGCCTTGGCCCGAGGTCTCGATGCGGTGGCATTGCGGCAAGGCGCCGGGCGGGTCGTCGAAGCTATGATGGCAGCGCACAAGCCGGAAGCATTTGCGCCGGCGCTCGGCGCCGCTGTCGCGGTAGCGATGATGAAGCAGCGCGGCATTCGCGCCATGGTGATGCTTCCCTATTCGGACCGGCTCGAACGCTTCGCCCATTGGCACGCCCAGCTCTGGGGTGAGAGCCTCGGCAAGGGAGGCGAAGGATCGATACCGGTTTCGGCGCTAGGACCTGTCGACCAGCACAGCCTGCTTCAGCTGCTTCTTGATGGTCCACGCGACTATCTGATCACCACCATTCGGTACGACAATGCGGGCGTCGGCCCCGAGATTGATCCCGCGTTAGCCCGCCAGACCGGCGCGCCCTATCTCGGCGGGCACACGATTGGCGATCTGGTCGAGGCCCAGCAGCGGGCGATTCCCGAAGCTCTGACCGGGGCCGGGCGGCCGGTACGGACTGTGGATTTCGATGCACTTGATGAGGAAATCCTTGGCAGTTTGCTGATGCACTTTATGATTGAAACGATTCTGGCCGCTCGCCTGCTGGGCGTGGACCCGTTTGACCAGCCGGCGGTAGAGGAGGGCAAGCGCCTGACCCGGCAATATCTGGGCGGCGAACAGCCAGGGGGCGAGGAGGAAGAACAAGGTGGCCATTCGCCAGCTGCCGCCGTCGACCGTTAACCGGATTGCTGCGGGCGAGGTGATCGAGCGGCCTGCGAGCGTCGTCAAGGAGCTCGTGGAAAACGCGATCGACGCCGGAGCGCGCAATATCGAAATCGCTGTCCAAAACGGCGGCCTCTCATCGATCCGCGTCAGCGACGACGGCAGCGGCATGGACGCCGACGATTTGGCCTTGGCGCTGGAACGGCATGCGACCTCGAAGCTGCCGGACGATGATCTTCTGAGCATCAGCACCTTGGGCTTTCGCGGCGAGGCGCTGCCTTCGATCGGGTCGGTGGCAAGGCTCACAATGCAGAGCCGGGATCGGAATTCGAACACCGGCTCGGAGATTCTGCTGGAAGCGGGAAGGAAGGGTGAGGCCCGGCCCGCGGCGCTGAACGCCGGCACGAGAGTCGAAGTGCGGGATTTGTTCTTCGCGACGCCCGCGCGGCTCAAATTCATGAAGTCCGAGCGCGCCGAGAGCGCGGCCATCACCGATGCCGTCAAGCGGTTGGCGATGGCGCATGCCGATATCGCCTTCACGCTGATCAATGGCGGGCGGACCACGTTGCGGGCGCCAGCGATGGGGGACGACGCCGAAGCGCAGCTCGCACGGTTGGGCCGGATCATGGGCGATGAGTTCATGGCCGATGCGCTTCCGGTCGCCGCCGAGCGCGGCGAATTGCGTTGCGAAGGCTTCGCTGCGCTGCCGACGTTGCATCGCGCCAACACGCTGATGCAGTTTCTGTTCGTCAATGGACGCCCAGTGCGCGACAAGCTGCTTGTGGGGGCCGTACGCGCCGCCTATGGCGACCTGGTGCCCCAGGGCCGGCACCCCCTGCTCGCACTTTTCCTCGACCTTCCGAGCGACCAGGTCGACGTCAATGTTCACCCGACCAAGGCGGAAGTCCGCTTTCGCGACGCCAATGGCGTCCGTTCGCTGCTGATCGGCGCCTTACGCCAGGCGCTGGCCGAAGCCGGTCACTTAGCGGCGTCTTCGCTGGCCGAAGAGGCGATCGCGCGGGCTATTCCCGGAGGGGCGTCTGGCAGCGCTCCGTCGTTGCATCGGCATCGGATCCCAGGCAGTCACGGCCTCGGCTCCGCGGCGCGGGGATTTGCCGAAGCGATGCAGGCCCCACTCCAAGGCGTCGATGGCGCCAGCGCCGATATGCGGTCGAGCGCCGTCGTCGAGCCCGAGCTGCTGGATCATCCTCTGGGCGCGGCGCGCGCACAGCTCCACGACACTTACATCGTGTCCCAGACCCAGGATTCCATCGTGATCGTCGACCAGCACGCCGCCCATGAGCGCCTGGTCTATGAGCGCCTCAAGGTGGAAATCGCCAATGGCGGCGTCGCCCGGCAGATTCTATTGATCCCGGAGATCGTGGAGCTGGAGGAAGACGCGGCAAGCGCGCTGGCCGAGCGCGCCGAAGAGCTCGCGTCGCTGGGAGTGGCGCTGGAGCGCTTTGGCCGGACCGCGGTGGCCGTGCGCGAGATGCCGGCCCTGTTGGGCGACACCGACATCAAGGGTCTGGTGCGCGATCTGTCCGACCAGCTGCTGGAGCAGGGCGACGCGGTTGCGCTCAAGGAGCGGCTCGATCACGTCTCAGCGACCATGGCGTGCTACGGCAGCGTGCGGGCCGGGCGCCGACTGAAGGGCGAGGAAATGAACGCACTGCTTCGCGAGATGGAGGCGACGCCTCATTCGGGGCAGTGCAATCACGGCCGGCCCACCTATGTGGAGCTCAAGCTCGCCGACATCGAAAGACTGTTCGGCCGGCGTTGATTTCCGGCGCCGCGCCGAATGCGGGAATGAATAAAGCCAGACCTACCTGATCGCTCTTCTTACGCCTTCGAAGTCGGGCGGATATGCAATCAGTCTGAACGCACCGGGGGATTTGAGCCGCACGTATTCCGAGACATCTCGGCTTGCGATGACGTTCCCATCGGGCGCCACGAGCTTGGTTCGATTCTTCGTGCATTCGCACGTGAAGGTGTTCCCGGATTCTAGTCTTTGGGCCACGCCGACCACCGGTTCTGTGCCCAGGTCGGCGACGAAGACCGGAGATATCGGACCGTAGAACCCCTCTGGGGTCATCTCGTATGCGCCGTCGGGAAGGCGCGGAGGGATGATTTCAACAATTCTGCTGCGGCCCTCATTTGCGTCGTTGTCAAACATGATGATGTGGCCGGTCTCCTCGATCCAATTGGGGTCGTGGACACCCGCCAATGTAAAAGCACCGGAATTCTTTATTCCGTAGTTTGACGGATTGCCCCAGCGGTACAGGAATTCGCCGCCCCTGCCATACTTACCCCCGGCATCGCCGGCAGCCTCGGCTGAGGTTGTCGAATGATCAATGATGTAAAACTCGCTGTAGTTGTAGCTTGAAAGAAGGACCTGATCCCATTTCCCGATGTAGGTGATGGAATTGGAATGCATCAAGTCAGCGGGGAGCAGCACGTGCCGGGTATTGTTGATGTTTAGCTTCCCGGGATTTTCAGACAGCACCCCGTAGTTGTCTTTGCTGGAATCGAAGTCCTGGATCATGTGGTCCCATGCGTGCCATTCCCAGGCGACCTTCCCACCAGTGTCGCCGACCGGTTCGATCTCAAATATGGCGTCTACCCAGAGTCCATTTTTTTTGACGAGGCTCGGGTCGCGTCCAGCTTGGATCGCTTGCTGCGGCGTCTTGTATTCCCAGGCGATCAGCAAGACATTGCCATTGGGCAGCATCTCGACGTCGTGATGTGGCATGAATGAATCGTCGAAGAACGAGAAGTGCCACTTGGCCAGATTCCCAGGTGAGATTCGCTGCACAATGCCGCCGACATTGAAGCCAAGCACCATGTTCGGCATTTCGGCGAGGGCTTTCACGAAAAAGTTGTCAGCGTCGTGGGTCTTTCCGGCTCTGAGGATGCTGCCATCTTCCAAGAGATACGCGGATTGGCCAGCTTGATACTGGCTGAACCACTCTTTGACGACTTTGTTGTCCTTATCGATGAGATACGTGCTCGTTGAGAACAGAGGCGCGAACAGCACGAGATCGTCCTCATCGTGACTGCTGCAAGAGCCCAGAAACGGCAGGAGCGCGAGTGTAAAAAGGCAGGCAATAAATCTCTGCCACGCGTGGCTTGAAATGATGACAGCCAACCTCTTCACGGGATCCCAAACGACCTTTGCCAGATTTTGGATGACACTAGCACGATGCGCTCCAATGGGTTTCATTCGGCGCGCAAAATAGCAACCTGCGTGTCGCCATATTCCCGGATGTCCAGCTCCTCGTAACCGGGCGGAATAGCGATTTCCGCGCCGGCGCGCTCTTCCAGAACCGCGATTCCCTGCGGCTTGATCCAACGGCCTTCGTATGCCGCGCTCAGCGCCTGCTCACCCAAGCCCTTGCCATAGGGCGGGTCGAGAAACATCAGGTCGAAGGGGTCCAGATTGCCGGCGGGTCCAAGCTTGGTGGCGTCGCGCCGCCAGATCCGGGTAGCGCCGGTGAGCTGCAAGGTTTCCACATTACGGCGCAACAGGCCACGCGCCGCCGCACTTTGCTCGATGAACAGGCAATAACGCGCACCGCGGGACAGCGCCTCGAGTCCCAGCGCGCCGGTGCCGGCGAACAGGTCCAGCACCCGTGCGCCCTCGATCTCGAAATCCCCGATACCGTGGGCCAGCACGTTGAACAGCGCCTCGCGCACCCGGTCGCTGGTCGGCCTGACGCTATCGTCCTTGGGCGCGGCGAGCTTGGCGCCGCGAAAGCGGCCGGCGATGATCCTCATGTGGATTTGCGGCGGCGCGCGGCCCGCCCGACACCGATCGAGGCCGTCATGTTCGGGCCCAGCTGTTCGGCAAGCACCTTGGGTTTTATCTCCTCGACCGCGCCGGGCTTCAACTCGCCCAGCGCAAAGGGACCGTAGGAGATTCGGATCAAGCGCCGCACCTCAAGGCCCAGATGGGCGAGCACGCGCCGTACCTCCCGGTTCTTGCCTTCCCTCAAGGACATTGTGAGCCACTGATAGTTGCCCTTGGTGCGGTCGAGCTGGGCTTGAATTGGGCCGTAGGCCACGCCCTCGATGGTGAGGCCATCGTGCAGCCTGTCGAGCTTGTCTTGGGAGACCCGGCCCTCGGTCCGGACCCGGTAACGCCGTGGCCAGCCCGTAGACGGCAGCTCGAGATGACGGGCAAGCTCGCCACTGGTGGTCAGCAGCAATAAGCCTTCGCTGGCGATATCGAGCCGGCCGATTGAAACCACCCGGGGCAATTCGGGGGGCAGTGCCTCGAAAACCGTGCGCCGGCCTTGCGGGTCGCGGTTTGTCGTCACCAGGCCCTTGGGCTTGTGATAGCGCCACAGGCGCACTGTCGCGGGCCCGGCGAGCGGCTCGCCGTCCACCGTCACCCGGTCGTCGGGGCCAACTAGACAGGCTGCCGTATCAAGGGTCCTCCCGTTGACCGTAACGCGGCCCTGTTCGATCCAGCGTTCCGCCTCGCGGCGCGAGCAGAGCCCAGCCTGGGCCATGGCCTTGGCGATGCGCATCGGCGCCGGGGCGTCTTTGACCGGTGCACCAGCTGCTTTTTCCGCCATCATCTCTTGACCCTTGGGTCCCAATTGCGCGAGTCAGCCCGCATGGAGAGGCGCAACGTGACAAAAGGCACTGAGCCCGGCAAGTCGCGGACATTCATGGAACTGGCGCTGGCCGAGGCCGTGGCCGCCGGCGAACGCGGCGAAGTTCCCGTCGGCGCGGTCATTGTGCGGGCAAATGCGGTGATCGCACGGGCCGGCAACCGGATGGTCGAGCTCAAGGACCCGTCGGCCCACGCCGAATTGCTGGCGATCCGGCAAGCCTGTCTGACCCTCGACAATGCGCGCCTTGAGGGCTGCGATCTTTACGTCACCCTGGAGCCTTGCGCCATGTGCGCTGGAGCTATTTCTTTTGCCCGGATCCGCCGGCTCTATTATGGCGCGGGCGACGAAAAAGGCGGCGCTGTGGAACATGGGCCCCGCTTCTTCGCCCAGCCCACCTGCCATCACGCGCCAGAAATCTATTGCGGCATTGACGAAGTCCGCGCGGCCGACTTGCTCAAAGGGTTTTTTGCTGCGCGGCGCTGAAACGGGCTTCCAGCGCGCGTTTCAGCTCATCCTTGATCGGAGTGGCGGCGCGCAAAATCTCCTTGCTCCGGTAGAACTCCAGCACGCGGAACGAGTCGACATTGGGCTTCAGCACGATGTCGGGCGAATGGACCTTCAGTTTCTCGCGCACGATGGTGTTCTGCATGATCTGAGATGATGCGATGGCTGCTTCGAGGGAGGAGGGCACTCCACTGCCGGGATCGCCGGTGGGGCCGCCCACGACGTGCGAAGCGACGGTGATATCGGCGGCGGGCTCGACCAAATCGAAGGGAAGCGGATTTGTCAGCCCACCGTCGATCAGAATCCGTCCATCCCGGTGGACCGGCTTGAAGAGTGCCGGCAGCGCCACGCTGGCGGCCACCGCAGGCAGCAGCGCGCCCGTTTCCAGCACATAGGGCGCCTGCGCGTAATAGTCGGTGGCGACGATCTTGAGCGGCATTTCCAAATCGGCGAAGTCGCTCTTCAAGCGCGCCGGCAGCACGGCTTCCATGAGCGTTTCAGGCTTGATCAGGGCGGTCGAGAATGGCCGCAGAGGCAATTGCTCCAACAGCGACCTGGAGGTCGAGGTAAAGAGGTGCCTGGCGATGTCGGTCCATCGCCCCAAGACTTCATCGGCGTGGGACCGAATTTGCCGCCCTTCCATGCCCGAGGCATAGGCCGCACCGATAATGGCCCCGATGCTGGCGCCGGCTATGATCTTGGGCTTCAGGCCAAGCTCGTCAAAGGCCTCCAGCACCGGAATGTGCGCCAGGCCGCGCGCGCCGCCGCCGCCAAGCGCCAATCCGACCGAAGGGCCGGAAGGTTGGGGCGCACTGGGCGCGGATTCCAACGGGTCAGCCATCAGGTTCATCTCCGTGCAGTATATCCTCTGGTACCTGGATGGGGCGAGGCAAACCGCTCATGCCGCGGCCTCTTCGCGCTTGATCGCCCGCCAGCCGATATCGCGGCGGCAATAGCCTTCGGGCCAATCGATCTTGCCGATCGCCTCATAGGCGCGGGCCTGGGCCTCCTGCACTGAATTCCCCAGAGCGGTGATATTCAGGACGCGCCCGCCGGTGGCGAGGATCTCGCCGTCGCGGCTTGTGGTGCCCGCATGGAAGATCTCGACATTCGGGTCGGACGCCGCCTCGGCGAGGCCGCGGATCACGGTGCCTTTCTTGTAGTCGCCCGGATACCCCTTACTCGCCATCACCACGCCGAGCGCCGTCTCGGGCCGCCATCTGAGATCGACGTTTTGCAATACGCCGTCAGCGGTCGCCAGCAGGGCCGGCAGCAGGTCCGACTTCAGGCGCATCATCAGAACCTGGCACTCGGGATCGCCGAACCGGACATTGTACTCGATCAGCTTGGGCCCGGAATCTGTGATCATCAGGCCCGCGTAAAGCACGCCCTTGAAGGGCATGCCGGCTTCCGCCATGCCCCACACAGTCGGCCAAATGATCTCGTCCATGGTGCGTTCACACAGTGTTTCGGTCATCACGGGTGCGGGCGAATAGGCGCCCATGCCGCCGGTATTGGCTCCCCGGTCGCCGTCAAATATTTGTTTGTGGTCCTGGGCGGTCGCAAGTGGCAGGGCGGTTTCGCCATCCACCAGCGCGAAGAAACTGGCCTCTTCGCCCTCCAGGCGTTCCTCGATCACCACCTCGGCGCCCGCCTCTCCAAATGCGCCCTCGAAGCAGGCGTCGATCGCGCCAAGTGCCTGATCCATGGTGTCGGCCACAATCACGCCCTTGCCCGCGGCAAGGCCGTCGGCCTTGACCACGATTGGCGCGCCCTGGGCCTCCAAATAGGCCTTGGCCGCGTCCGGGTCGGTGAACCGGCCATAGTCAGCCGTTGGAATGCCGTGGCGGCGGCAGAGATCCTTGGTGAAGCCCTTGGAGCCCTCGAGCTGGGAGGCAGCTTTGGAGGGGCCGAACACCTTGATTTCCTGCGTTGCCAGGTCGTCGGCGAGACCGGCCACCAGCGGCGCCTCCGGCCCGACCACGACCAAGCCGATTTCTTCGGCGTGGCAGAAGCCAGCCACCGCTGCGTGGTCCGAGGCGTCGAGCCCGATGCATTCGGCGACCTCTTGGATGCCACCATTGCCGGGTGCGCAATAGAGTTTGGTCAGCATGGGGCTCGCCGCGAGCGCCCAAGCGAGCGAGTGCTCGCGTCCACCCGATCCGATCAGCAAAACCTTCATGGAGCCGTCACCCGCGTTGCGAGAGCGCCCTAGCCGCTAAAATCCGGCTGGGCCTCGGTCATTGGACTCATGTACCATCCCCGACGGACCTAAGGAAATCAGGGAATGATCTGTGGCCATCGGCGCCGATACTGACCAGCAGCCGCAAGGCAATGTGGCGGAATTCACCGTCTCCGAGCTCTCCTTCGCGATCAAGCGCACCGTGGAAGAGAGCTTCGGCTATGTGCGGCTGCGTGGCGAAGTCTCGGGCTATCGTGGTCCCCATACATCTGGGCATTGCTATTTCGCCCTGAAGGACGAGAAGGCGCGGATCGAAGCGGTCATCTGGAAGGGTGTTTTCGGACGCCTGCGCTTCAAGCCGGACGAGGGCCTTGAAGTGATCGCCACGGGGCGGGTTTCGACCTATCCCGGCAGTTCGAAATACCAGATCATCATCGAGTCGTTGGAGCCCGCCGGCATCGGCGCGCTGCTGGCGCAGCTCGAAAAGCTGAAGAAGAAGCTCGCAGCCGAAGGGCTGTTCGACGAGGAGCGCAAAGCCCCGCTCCCCTTCCTGCCCCGCGTGGTGGGCATCGTGACATCGCCGACGGGCGCCGTGATCCGCGACATGCTGCACGGCTTTGGCGAGCGCTTTCCGGTCCGTGTCTTGCTTTGGCCGGTTCGTGTTCAGGGCGAGACCTGCGCGGGCGAAGTCGCCGCCGCCATTCGTGGCTTCAACGCGCTTGCGCCTGGCGATCCGGTGCCGCGGCCCGATCTTCTGATCGTGGCGCGAGGTGGCGGGTCGCTCGAGGATCTGTGGGGATTCAACGAG
>Ga0209633_10000128_pt1 | contig 87632 bp, 57 predicted proteins | sample Cruoilmetagenom1_FD_187290 | JGI IMG/M metagenome (GOLD analysis project Ga0209633, IMG submission 187290) | Oil polluted marine microbial communities from Coal Oil Point, Santa Barbara, California, USA - Sample 1 (SPAdes) (version 2) | ecosystem: Environmental > Aquatic > Marine > Oil seeps ... | reverse complement strand
CGCCCATATAGGAGTGACAACCCGCGACTGGAGTTATGCGGTACGCGGAATGACCCCGCCACCGGCACTTATCCTCGTCGAACTGACCGGCCCCACAGGCGACCACTGGAGCTGGACCGCGGGCAAAAAAGACCGATCAGAAAACCAACAGGAAACCCCTCTGGCAAACAGCGTGCGCGGGTCTGCGCTCGACTTCTGCCTTATCGTGACACAGCGCCGCCACCCCGACGACACCGAAATCCAAGCAAAAGGCCCCCGCGCGCACGAGTGGCTCCGCATTGCCCAGACTTATTTGGGAGACCCCGGTCCCGGACGTACTCCCGGGCAGTTCCCCCACTGAATCGCGTCTCACGTCCACATCGCGCTCCCCCTTGCACGTTAACACCAGGAGAAAACACTCCAGGGTGATAATTCTTACACCCGAAACCCCGCCCCAACACCTTTTTCCCAAGGCCACGCGCCAAGCCTGACTACGACACACGCGAGAGGGCACCCGTCCCAAGGGGAGGAAGACGGGTGCCCAACGGAGCGAGCAGCTCCTTCTCTCTGGTTAGAAAAACAACAACTACGTTACCTATCACTTCAAACAAAGTATGCCGGCCACCAGAGTCATAGGCATTACAACAATATATCAATACCATAAACTCAAGAACAACCACATATCACTTCAAAACCACCAAAACGCGAGAGGGCACCCGTCCCAAGGGGGGGAAGACGGGTGCCCAACGGAGCGAGCAGCTCCTTCTCTCTGGTTAGAAAAACAACAACTACGTTACCTATCACTTCAAACAAAGTATGCCGGCCACCAGAGTCATAGGCATTACAACAATATATCAATACCATAAACTCAAGAACAACCACATATCACTTCAAAACCACCAAAACACGAAAGGGCACCCGCCACAAGGGGGGGAAGACGGGTGCCCAACGGAACGAGCAGCTCCTTCTCACACACCCGTAAGCGATGACCACACATGCCTATCGCTTACACGTAGAAGTATGGATTACGATATCCTCATTTGCATTGCATATACGTGTCAACCTGATGAATAGCTGAGAAACACTCGTGATTTTTACGCATTTTATCATCATATAGTGCAGAAGGAGGGGGCATGAGCGAGGACACAGACACGAAAAAAGACCTAGACGACGCAAGGGGAGGGCAAAAACCCAAATATTCTCCTCACGGACGAACACAGACCATCGTTCACGATTTTCTCACCCATGTGAGAGAAAAGGCCGACAAAGCAGCTATCGTGTCACACCATCAGGCATCGGACACCATAGAAACCTGCACATACCGCCAACTCGGGCGTCTTGTTGACCGGATCGCCGTTGCCCTCCTTGATCTCGGCGTACAACCCGGCGATATCGTCTCAATACAAATGCCAAACCAGTGGCAATTCAGCGCTCTCCACCTTGCGATCTCCCGCATTGGAGCCACCACAAATCCCCTAATCCCGATTCTGCGTGACCGAGAAGCACGCTTCATCTTGGAACGCACCGAAAGCCCAATTTTTATTGTCCAAGATGTTATCGGTTCACTCCATCACGCAGAAATGGCTTCCAACCTGCACGAAAGCATCCCTACCCTGCAACACGTCTTCGCCATTGGCGACCGCCACCCTGAGAGTGTGAGAAATTTTGACGAGTTCTTTCTCCGCACGCGCTGGGAAGACCGCTGTGCATCTGCCGAGCTCGACGCACTCCGTCCCAATGGCGAAGCATTCGGCCAACTGCAATTCACATCGGGCACCACAGGAGAACCAAAGGGTGTGCTCCACACCCACAACACCATGTACGCGGCCACCCTCGGCATCCCCGTTGTGCTCGACCTCGACGAAAACGACGTCGTCCTCATGGCATCCACAATGGCCCATCAAACCGGCTTCCTCTACGGCCTCTGCATGCCCATGCATTACGGCATGAAAGCCGTATATATGGATGCATGGGACCCCGCCGTCATGCTTCGTCTCGTCCAAGACGAAGAAGTCACCTGGACAATGGGCGCCACCCCATTCGTGCTCGACGCCTGCAGCGCCGCCCAGCAAACAGACACCACACACAACCTGGCTTCGCTGCGCTACTTCACCTGCGGTGGGGCACCGATTCCCCCTCATGCGATTGATCTCGCCCGCCGACACTTGGGAACCAAGCTCATTGCGGTGTGGGGCATGACCGAAAACGGTGTCTGCACCATTAGCAGCCCCACAGACAGCGACGAAAAAGTCGCCTCCACCGACGGAAAACCACTCCCCTGGATGAGCGCCCGCATCGCCGGTCCCCAGAACGAGGACCTTCCAGCGGGCACCGAGGGCCGTCTTCTCGTACGGGGCGCTTCACAGTTTGTCACCTACTTCAAACGTCCAGACCTCTACGACGCTGCCCACGGCGCGGACGGCTGGTTCGATACCGGCGACCTCGCGTACCTCACCGAAGACGGCTATCTCCGCATCACAGGACGATCCAAGGACATCATTATTCGGGGCGGAGAAAACGTGCCCGTGGCCGAAGTTGAAGCCATTCTCTACCGGCACCCAAAAGTCGCGGAAGCTGCCCTTGTTGGCATTCCCGATGAACGGCTCAGCGAACGTGGCTGCGCGGTCATTGTTCCCGCAGGTGAGATCCCACCCACACTGGAAGAACTCACCACCCACCTTGACCAGGCCAAAATGGCCCGGCAGTTCTGGCCTGAGCATCTCGAAATACGCGACACCCTGCCCAAAACAGTGTCCGGCAAAATCCAAAAATTCAAACTCCGCCAAGAGCTTGCCGCACGCGCCCCACAATCCCCGGCCCAAACCCCCTAGATCGAGCCCGAACCCGGACCATCCAGACCCCTAACGTGCGAGAGTCCGATGCTGTCTTTCTCGTGAGACTCGGTCTCTCGCAAAAAACCTGCGAAAGAAAACCTTGCCGCACGAGAAAACACGCAGCACACACGGCGCAAAAGAGGCAGGTCCCAATCAGGAGAAACGCGGAGCACGCTTCTCTACAAAAGCCGCGACGCCTTCTTGGGCATCGGGAGTCACAAACAAGTCCGCGATCTCCCTCCCCTCTACTTCCATGCCTTCGGCAAAGGGCAGGTCATACGCCGCGTCAACACACCGCACAATTGCGGCGTTTGCCTGCCCAGCACCTGCCGCAAAAGCAGTTGCCAGCTCACGCGCAACATCCACAACCTGATCGGCAGAAGCAATCCGGTCGACAAGCCCAACCGCAAAGGCCTCTTCGCCTGAAAGATTACGCCCGGTCAGCAGCAGATCGAGCGCGCGACCCCGGCCAATGAGACGAGGAAGTCGCTGCGTGCCCCCGGCTCCCGGCAACAGGCCAAGTTTGATTTCGGGCACTCCCAGCTTCGACCGAGCCGTGGCGACTCGCAGCGTGCAGGCCATTGCCAATTCGAGACCGCCGCCCAAGGCGTAACCATCAATCGCCGCAATCGACACAAGAGGAAGCGCGGCGAGACGCTCCAACACACCCCGCAAACCTGTGAGATACTCGCGGAAACCATCGGCATCAAAACCCGAGATCAGCTTGAGGTCAGCGCCCGCCGCAAAAAATTTCGGTATCGTAGAAGCAAGCACCAGCGATTTTGCTCCCGACTCTTCCATCTTCTCTATCCCGGCAGCAATGCCCCCAATGACCTCGCTCCCCAAAGCATTTGCCGGAGGGCTCGTCAGCGTGAATATCGCCACCCCGTTTTGCACCTCAACCTCAACAGCCGATCCAGTCACAACCCCGTCCTTTTTTCGCTGGTTTCTTTTCTCGCACTACCGCTCTTCCACCCTCACCAGGCCGCGCGTACACCCACTGCCTTCCACACTCGGCACCTCCCGACCGGAAACTATCTTGCGTGGCCACGCGAAGGCCATACGAGCAAAACCCCGACAGCCCCCACGCGCCCAAGGCCACACAAACCTACCCGTGCTCATGTGTGAGCACGCAACACCACGAACTACCACACAACACCATGAAGGGTCAGGCAAAAAAGAACTTACCGGAGTCTTGGTCGTCACTCTTGTGGATATGCCCGGCAGTCGGGGTGGCAAAGTGGGTTCCAAGAATAAGTATGTCGGCATCGGCCCAGTCGCCCAGCAGCCGGTCACGTGTGGTGACTGCCTTGGCGGAGTCAGTGTCAAACATGGTCATTGCCAGATCAGGGCGTCCAATCTGGACTGGGTGATGAAAAGCATCGCCAGTAATAAAGGCAAGCTCCCCGCCAGACTCGATCCGCACACACACATGACCCGGCGAATGCCCCGGCGACCAGTGCAAACTGAGGCCCTCACACACTTGATGATCGTGCCCCACCAGATCAACCAATCCGGCATCGAGCACAGGCTGCACCGAATCAGAAAACGCGTCACCATGTATCGGGTCGTTCTCCATAGACGCCCAGTGCTCCAGCTCCTCTTGCACAAACACATAGCGGGCATTCGGGAAGGTCGGCACCCACTCCCCCTCGACCAGCATGGTATTCCACCCCACATGGTCAAAATGCAAATGGGTACACACCACAAAATCCACGTCCTCACGCGCAAAACCAATCTCCTCCAACAGAGAAAGATACGGCGTCGAAAGGTTCGCAAAAGCCTCGAACATCGGACTGCGCTCTTTGTCGTTCCCATTACAGGTGTCAACCAGAATGCGCAGGTCTCCCAGCTGCACCGCAAAAGTGTGAAAGCTGAGATTGGGATTCCCGTTCTCGGTCAGAAAAGGGTGCAGCCAGTCGCCCATCGCCTGCAGGTCTTGCGGTGTAGAGCCTCCGAACAACATGGCCGGCATCTCTGTGCCAGTTTCCACGACACGTGTCACAGTCACATTGCCGATCTTCCAGTTGAGCAGGCCTTGTGTTGCGCCCATACTTGTCCCCCTTTTGACAAGACAGCTTCTTCTTCATGCCACAGCATGTGTTTTTCAGAATAAAGGATCACAGGGAAAGGAGAAAGCAGCCAAACAAAAACCATAAAACACCCAAGTAGGCTCTTGTTCATCCCACACGACTCGCTCTCACTCCCGTAACAGCACCCCTGTTCTGCTACGGCTCCACCGAGAAAAAAACTTTCTGGCCATCTGCCCGGATATAGCCGGCAGTAGGTGCCATAAAGTGCGTGCCAAGCACAAGAACACCGGCTTCTTTCCAGTCTCCCAACAGACGTTCACGCGTCTCTACAGCTTTCGCACTATTAGTATCTGCAAAACGCAAAAACCAGTCGGGATACGCAATCTGCATCGGATGATGCAAAGAATCACCGGTAATAAACGCCAAATCCTCACCCGACTCGATCCGCACACACACATGACCCGGCGAATGCCCCGGCGACCAGTGCAAACTGAGGCCCTCACACACTTGATGATCGTGCCCCACCAGATCAACCAATCCGGCATCGAGCACAGGCTGCACCGAGTCCACAAACGCGTCCCCATGCAATGGCATGTCCGGGAGCGACGCCCAGTGCTCCAGCTCCTCTTGCACAAACACATAGCGGGCATTCGGAAAAGTCGGCACCCACTCCCCCTCGACCAGCATGGTATTCCACCCCACATGGTCAAAATGCAGATGGGTACACACCACAAAATCCACGTCCTCACGCGCAAAACCAATCTCCTGCAAAACAGAGAGATACGGCGTCGCAAGCCCGCTCACCACCTCAAAGATACCTCCGCGCACTTTGTCATTACCGTTGCAAGTATCCACTAGAATGCGCAGGTCCCCTACCTGCACTGCAAAGGTATGAAAACTGAGATCAGGATTACCGTTCTCCGTCAAAAAGTCCTGCAACCAGTCCGTCCCCTGCAGAATCTCCGCGTCAGCCCCTTCAAAGGCTGCAAGCGGCATCTCCATTCCCGTCTCCACAACCCGCGTGATGGTCACGTCTCCGACGTCCCAAACAAGCAAGCCATTCTCAGTTCTCCGCTGCATCACAGTCCCCCTCTTCCGCCCGTTTCCCGCGCGTGCACGTGCGTCAACTCTTCGCAACCCGGGCAGCTGCATCCGATCCTTGCATCCCGGGCCTTGTGCCCTGGCCAGGTACTCTGGGCCTTGCATCCCGGGCCCTCCTCAAGCTCCCGCACCCCAGCTTTCAACACACGCACCACAGACTCTCTGCACTACACGCCGACAACACTTCCCAAGAACACCCGCAACATGCCAAACCCGAGGACGCGCGACTTGCCATAAAACCTCAGGCCCCACAGGCCAGAACCCGCAAAAAACACAGCCGGCAAAAAAGTCAAGCCAAAAAGCCGGGAACCCGTTCTTTTGGCCGCCCAATGATGACCTGGCCACCTTTGCGAAGCAGAGGCCGCTGCATCAGTTCAGGATGCGCAAGCAACAAGTCAATAACCGCACTGGCGTCTTGATAGTCCCCAGCATCAAGACCAAGTTTCTTAAAGTTGGCGTCTTTGCGCACAAGGTCCGCCACAGGATCATCAAGCTGTTCGATAATCTCCGTCAAAGCCGCCTGATCAGGAGGAGTCTGCAAATAGAGAACCGTTTCATACTCAATCCCGAGGTCGTCCGCAACCGCAATCGCATTACGCGAACTGCTGCACTTCGGGTTGTGATAAATGGTCAGATCAGCCATTGCTTCCCCTGTCGTTCATCCGTCGCAGGCCGGCCTGCCAGGTAAGAGCAGTCTCCCTGGTCGCAGTCTTCAACACTCTTCACAGGTCGCGCCATCCCACTCTACCTGTCGAGCAGGATACTACCGTCTCCAAAGAAAATGCTGCTTGCGACACGGGTGACAACACGGATCGTGCCGCGGGAAAAACAACGCAAGGGCTACCTTCATGCACTCGGTCACTTCCCCCTACAGCACGCGCACTGCAGCACACTGACTTCTCACCTGCAGCAACGAGACGGCAACAACAAGAGATTTCTTGGAACAAAGTTGCACAGCTCTCCACAGAAGACAAAAGAACAAGCGAGGGCTGCGCCACAAAAACAAAACACAAAAAAAGGACAGTGGTTATGCCAGTTTTTTGGCATAACCACTGTTTCTTACACGTCTACAAAAACTCAGCCGATACGGAACTGCACCGTCTCACCACTCACGGACATGGAATACCTCCCAACCGGCAACTCCCCAAGAGAAATCTCTGTCTTCTCCAAAGAAAAAGCAGGGGAATCACCACAGTGCATCATCGTCGATATTGCAAGAAGATCAATGCTGCTCACACTGTCAGGATCAGTCGACCCCACATTCGCACTCCACCCGATCGCATTACACGCCTTCAAAAAATAGATCTCCGCCTTCACCAGATCATCCTCATGAAACAAGTACATTCCCAGCACATCGGTCTCGCGCAGCGGAAACGCAGGAGCCCAAGCCCGCCTTACAGGTAGCTCTGGCCAAGCTCTGCCATCTATCCATTCCTCCGGAACCTGCTGAGCAGGCAAAGCCCCGGCCGCCCCGCTCCCTACCGTTATTCCTGCCAACAACACACACCCTGCGGCAAACACACCCACCACACGGTAAACAAACGATCTCCGAGACATCTTGTCAAACATTTTTCTCATCTCAACATGCTCTTTTGCTCCCGGCCAGACGCAACAATACGCCAAGACCCGCCTTGTTTCTGTCACACAGTCCCAGCCTGCTGCAACCAGTGCGCTTTATAAAATAAGACGGCCCAGCCTCCCGATGTGTTCCCTCCTTCCCAAAGATCCCTGCAGAGACTCCTGCAAAAAAGCCCCGAAGAGAAACCCTAAAAGCCTCATCCAGCCAGAAACCAGTCAGCGACCAAACACAGTTCCAATCCGGTCGAGCGGACGAGGCGCAGCGTAAGGCACAAACCCTTCAGCCTCAGCACGAGAAAAAACTCTGGAGATATTCTCCGGCACAAGCGCATAGTCAACCGTGAAAACCTTCACGCCCGCCTCCCGAAAAGCAGTCAAACGCTCAAGATACCACTCCGACGAAATATCGAGATCAGCCAGGTCCCCACACCCAACAGACAGCGAGTCCACATACCCCGAACTGCCCACATCTTTTTGCGTGGCCGGAAGCGGACAGTCCCCTTCTGGCCCATCGTCCCCCGCAGCACCATCAAAAAAGACCTGCTCTTGCGCGATCCCATCAATCAAACGAAAATACTGCTCCCCCTGCTCCGCCAGATCAGCAGCATTCTGGGCAACCAGCAAAAACTCCCCCGCACCCTGTTGTTTTTTGCCCCGACTTTCCCCACTGCCACCCGCCACACGAATCTCGCGCAGAGCCTCATTCCCCCACTCTCTCATATCCCCAATCAGCCGCAACATTTCGCGAAGCGGATTCTTGCCTTCTGCCGCAGCAAACGCCACCACCTGCTCGTCTTCATACACTTCAATCCAGTCCAGATACACACCATCAAACCCAAGCCGCACAGCCTCTCGCACCATGCCTCGCACAAGCCTCCGCCATTCCTCCCGCCAAAAAATCACCTGATAGTTCCCATCCCAACCATCAGGATCCGCCGCCACAATCCAAGAAGGCACCCCAACCCGCCACCCCTGCTGCCAATAGTCGCGATAATCCTCCGCCTGCCCCACATTCAGATACGACAACACAATACGACGGTCCAGCCCAGGACCACCCTTCTCTTGCAAACGGGCAACCTGCCCCGCCACATCAACCCCTGCCGCCGCAGAATCAGGATCAAACCCATCCACCACCAGCAAATCCGCCTCAAGCCCAGCCAGCCTCGCATACCCTTCCCCATCAAGCCCCTGCAATTGATACGCCCAAGCTTGCACCCGCCCCAGCTCTTCCCGCCCAACCAAACTCCTCTCCACACCAGAAAGGTCCCCACTCCCATTCTCCACATCACCCCCGCTACACCCTGCCCACAACACCCCTGCCAGCACCACAAAAACCCAAAGCCTCAAGCCCTCACAAGACACCAGCACCACACTCCCTACAAAACACAGCCCAAAACACCACCGCCCCATTCGAGAGTCTCCCACAACCAACCGACCCCCCGAGCCCCCCAGCCAAAACACAGCCCCACCAGCCCCACCTCGCCCAGCCCGCAAAAACCACCCCACTTCTCCAGGCAGAACCCCACGCGTTACACCACACAGAATCACCCTGCACACCCACATAATCCCGCCCATCAAACCTTCACCAACCCCGCACCGATAGCAACATCGCATGCCAACTGCACTCACCTCCCGCAACTGCAAGCAGTACACTGGCCACAGTCATGCAAAAGTTGACCATCATGATCGCGGAACCCCCACACCTCCCCAAACAAAACCTAACCGCCCAGGATGAGTCCCGACTCCTCTTCACAGAGGACTCTGACCGGCACCCGTGCGCTACCAGAACCTCTCTGTAAAAACACCGCAAAACCCAGACAAAAAATCGCATTTAACCTGCAATTTTAGATTACGGTTTCATCATCCCTCCAAGGGGTCACAACACCTGAGACATGCCCCAATTACTCGCAAGAGTATTATTTCATCATACCTGCGAGAGGTCACAGTACCCATAAACCGTTTCATTGCCCATCCAAGGAGTCGCGGTAATCGGGCGGGGAGGCTGGAGTGGGAACAACGGTGAGGATGCGCGGGAGACGCACGGTAAAGAGGCAGGTTTCGCAGGTTCCACCGCAAGGGCCACGGGTTGGTTCTTGTTCACCTGGGAGAGGGCGGAAGGCGGATGGTGCGGGGGTGGCGATGGGGTCAGAGAAAGGAGCCTGGGCCTGTTGTTGCCTGTTGTGTTTGTGTGGGGCGGAGGCCGATAGGGCCACAGGGGTGCGCACAGAGCAGGCAGAGGGATTGTTTGCCTCTTGGCATCCCTCTTCGCCTCCCTCCTCACGGAGTTTACCGGAGCGTACGAGATGGTCGATCATGCCATCAAGGGCGGTGCGCTCGATCTTGAGACGGGTCGCGAGATCGTCAAGGTGAAGTGGGCCAGACTTTTGTAGTTCTTTCATGATGCGAGAGAGCATGGGATCTCTTTTTCTTCCGATGGAGAAAACCAGTCTGAGAGGAGAGCCCGGCCACCAGGACCACTCGGGCCACCGGCCAGACCACCCGACCCGACCACCAGGACCACCGGGCCATCGGCCAGACCACCAGGACCACCAGGCCACCCGACCCGACCACCAGCCGGGCCATCGGGTCGCTGGTTGCGGGGCTAGCTGAAGCCGAGGAGTTTGCCGACTTGGAAAACTAGGACGGTGGCGGTCCAGGCAACGGAAAGGTTGATGGCGATGCTGGCCCACATCCATTTTGTGCCGAATTCGTGGCGTTCGGCGGCGACGGTGGCCATGCAAGGTACGTAGAGGAGCACGAAGATCATAAAGGCAAAGGCGGCAAGGGAGCCATGTCCGCTACTCGCTTCCTCGAAGTCAGAGCGAATGGCTGCTTCGAGCGCGGTGTCTTGTTCTTCTTCGGCGGAGACGAGGTCGATCCCGATGATACGGGGGAGTGTGAGGATGGCGTCTCCGCCGGCTTCGGCAAAGCCTTTGCCGATCTCGCGCAGGTCTTCACCAAAGGATTCGTCGTCAGCGGTATCGCCGGTGTCGCCTGCGCTTGAGTAGACCTGGCCCATTGTGGAGACGACGATTTCCTTGGCGACAAAGCCGGTGACGAGAGTGCCGGTCAGCTCCCAGCTGTTGTAACCCGCAGGGGCAAAGACTGGGGAGACGGTTTCCGACAGGCCGGCAAAAAGGCTGTCGTCAATCGGGGTGTCGGCAAAAGAACCCTCGCCGCTCACTGGGACTGCAAGCAAAAACCAGATGACCATGCTGCAGCCCAAAATGACTGTGCCGGCTTTACGGAGGAAACCCGCGGTGCGTTCCCAGGTGTGGATGCGCACAGATCGCACGGAAGGCAGACGGTATGGGGGGAGCTCCATGACGAAGGGGAAGCGTTCCTTGCCGCGGAACAAGGTGCGCGAGAGCACTATTCCTACGATGATCACGAACAGGATGCTCAACAGATACATCGCGAAGACAACAGTGCTTTGCCGGCGCGGAAAGAATACTGCCGCCAGCAAAATATAGATGGGGAGGCGGGCCGCGCAGGTCACGAAAGGGAGGAGCAGGCCGGTCAGAAGACGGTCTTTACGGCTCTCCAGGACGCGGGTGGCGTAGACGGCAGGCACGTTGCAGCCGAACCCCACCATAAGGGGAAGGAAGCTCTTGCCGTGCAGACCAAGAACGTGCATGAGGCGATCCATCACGAAAGCGGCCCGTGCCATATAGCCGGAGTCTTCGAGCAGAGTGAGCATCACGTAGAGAAAAACGAGAATGGGCACAAAGACCAGCACATTACCCACACCGGCAAGAGCGCCGTCCACAAGAAGGCTTTCTCCCCAAGTGCCGTCGATGCCCACAGCATCGGCGAGGTCGCGTGCCCAAGCGGCAATCGGGCCGTTCACGGTGGCGTCCACCCAGTCCACAAAAGGAAGGGAGACATCGGTGATGAGCTTGAACACCGCCCACATGACAAAAAGAAAAATGGGGATACCGAAGTAGCGGTGCGTGACAATCCGGTCGATCCGATCAGACAAGGTGGGGCCTTCGGGGCCGGTTTTTGTCACAGTGTCGGTCACAACGCCGTTGATCCACAGATAGCGTCGGTCGGCAAGCAGGTTCTCGGCGTCTTCTCCGGTGCGCGCCCGGATCCGGTCGGCACCCTCTTCGCCTGCGGCAACAAGGGCAGGGCCGCCGCGCACGCCCTCCAGCTTTCCTGCCACATTCTCGTCTCGTTCGAGCAGCTTCACGGCAAGCCAGCGCTGGGGAAACCTCCCCCTGACGTCCGGGTACTGGGCAATTTTCCTTTCGAGGGGGAAAATCTCGGCTTCAATTTCTTCCCCGTAATCGAGAACAAAGTCGGGAGCAGGGCTGCAGAAGGAGCCGGCAGCAGGAGTAAAGTCTCGACCTTGCGGCCCGTGTTCACCTCCCGGCAGGGAGTGGGCTACCGCCAAAATCTCGTCGAGAAGATCGTCGACCCCCTCGCCTTCTCGTGCCACTGTCGGCACTGCTCGCACGCCAAGCCGTTCATTCAGGGCTGGAATGTCAATCTCAATCCCACGGGACACGGCAACGTCAAACAGGTTCAGCGCCAGGATGACAGGAACATTAAGCTCCAACACCTGCACAACCAGGTAGAGATTGCGCTCCAAGTTGGCAGCGTCCACAACGACCACAATCGCGTCGGGTTTCTCATCGAGCAGATAATCCCGGCTCACTACTTCTTCCAGGGAATAGGCCGTAAGGCTGTACGCGCCGGGAAGGTCGACAAATTGAATTTCTGCCCCGTCGCGCCGGCAAAACCCCTCTTTTTTCTCGACGGTCTTGCCTGGCCAGTTCCCCACATGCTGGTGCGACCCTGTGAGATGGTTAAAAACCGTGGACTTCCCCGTATTGGGGTTTCCAATAAGCGCGACACGCAGGTTGCCCTGCTTCGTGTGCCGGCTTGTCGTGCGCGCTCCGGCATCCGGATCATGTTTCGTGACAGTTTTCGACACAGTCCTCACGCCCCTTGGGCACGCCGGCGTCGCAAACGCCGCCTTTTGCCCTGCGTGGTCGGGTCCTCTCCCAACGCGCGCACAACAAGCCCGTCGGCAAGATGTCTACTCAGCGCAAGACGAGCGCCCTTGACATCGAGTAAAAGAGGATCTTGCCCGGCCCTGCTCAACACTTGCACAAGAGACCCAAGGTGCAGACCAAGCTCAGCAAGACGCTGCGATGTTTCCTTATCGTGCCGGATCTGCAGGACACGAACGACCGTTCCTTTATTGATTCCCGTGAGCGTCATGAGGTCACCTCGACCTCGACATCAACTTCGACGTCCGCGGCCTCGTTTTTCCGCAAAGAAAGATTGTAACCACGCACCCGGAATTCAATGGGATCACGAAAAGGAGCCGCCCGAATCACTTCTATCAGAGTGCCTGGAGTAAGGCCCATATCACCCATACGGCGCCGCACAGGACCGCTCCCGCTCACCCGCACAATCCGCCCCTGCTCAGACGGTTGCAGCTGATCAAGCGTCTTTCTCATCTTGCACCACCTCTCTACACGCGTCCATGGAGGTCCCCCATGTGGTGCTTCCCCAAAAAAATCGGAGACAGGGTAACCTACATTAAAATATAAGGGCAATTGAACATAAAGTACAGCAGAAAATAAGCTTACTTCCTCCCCTACCCCATTTTTTTCTCATACCCCCTCAAAAATCACCACACACACTCAACACCTCAAAACTCCCCACAATCCCACCTCCCCCAGACCAAGCCCACCCCAAAATCCCCAAGACCACAACACCCCAGCCCCCAGCAGTACACTGGCCCAAGCCATGCAAAAACTCACCACCATGGCCACTCCCCCCCACACACACCCACCCAAACCAAACCAACCGCCCAGGATGAGTCCCGACTCCTCTTCACAGAGGGCTCTGACCGGCACCCGTGCGCTACCAGAACCTCTCTGTAAAAACACTCCGAAACCCAGACAAAAAACCACCTTCGACCTGCAACTTTACATTGCGATTTCATCATCCATACAAAGGGTCACAACAGGACAGGGACGAGAGACGAGAGTTCGGCCCGACGCGCGGTTTCACCGTCCCTATAAGAGATCACAAGCGGCTGGTCAAGCCCATATTCCGGGACACGCCAGCGCGGTTTCATCCCTGCAGGGCCCCGCAAACCAGAAGGCCTCACCAGTTTTCGCGCTTGGTCGGTAGGAGCGACAGAGTAGACAGGGCGGTATGAGTCTCCTGCCGGAAAAAGCGCGCAAGAGGTCCGGGGATCGGTATGGCCTGTCCTGTCTCGGTTGTGGACTTGCTCGCAAGTCCACAACCGGTTACACGTTCCCGGCGGGAACGGGCTGTCCGGCCGTTCCCGCCGGGAACGAAATTTACTCCTCGGCGATGGCGGTGAGAGGGTTGAGTCGGGCGGCGCGGCGGGCTGGAAGGAGGGCGGCGATCATGCCTGAGAAGGTGAGCAGGATCACGAAGCTGATGATCATTCCAGTGGGAACAGCAATGGTGAGGCCATCTTCTGCGGCGGTGCTCGCGGCAATGCCGAGTCCGAGGCCGATGAGAACACCGGCAAAGGCGCCGATCAGGGTGATGATGACGGATTCCCAGCGGATGCTGGAACGGAGTTGGCGACGGCTCATTCCGACTGCGCGGAGGAGGCCGATTTCTCGGGTGCGTTCAAAGATGGAGAGGGCGAGGGTGTTGACGACGCCGAGTAGGGAAATTATCAGGGTCAGGCCGAGTAGGACAGAGGTAATACCGAGAAGCTGATCGATGCTACCACGGATGTCTTCGACAAATTCGTCCACGGTAAGAAGGCCCAGGTCTGGGTATGCGGAGAGGAGGTCGGTGACTTTGTTTGCTGCGGCCTCGTCTGACAGTTTCAAAAGGATGAGGCTGTCGGTTTGGCTGATGATGTTGCGTTCGTAGTCGACGAGGGAGAGCAGGTAGGGGGAGAGAACCCGTGCACCAAAAATAGCATCAATGCGCACTTGTTGCAGGCCAGTCGCAGAAAATTCCATTGGGATTTCGTCGCCCAGGAACCAGCCTTCATCTTCGGCTTCGTCTTCTCGCACGGCGATACCACCATCGGCAAGGTCGGCGAGGTTTCCTGCTTTCAGGTCGAGGTCAAGAACTTGGTCGATTCCTTGGGGGTCGATGCCAACGAGTGTTTTCAGTTTGTCATCGAGGCGCCAGGGGGTGCCGTAAAATTCTTGTCGGATGGGGAAGACGGTTTCGACACCGGGAAGGCCGGCGAGTTCGTGCGCGATGTCGGGGCTGATGCTGCCGAGTTGTCCCTCGCCGGACACAACACGGTCAGCGAGTAGTGCTTGTTCGGTTTCGTCGCCAACGGTCTTGCTCAAAGACTGAATTATCACGCTTACGGTGGTGATGAGGGCGATCGCGATCATGATGGCTGAGGCTGTGGCAGCGGTGCGTCGCGGGTTACGCAGGGCATTTGTGCGGCCCATGCTACCGCCAATGCCGAAGATGCGGGCGATGGGTGCGCCGATGAAGCGCACGAGGGTGGGTGCCGCGTAGGGCGCGAGGACGGCGAGCGCCAAGAAGAGCAGGGCGCCGCCGGCGAGGACGGCTTCCATGCTGCCGTCTCCGACGAAAAGGCCTGCCACAAGGAGTGTCACGCCGAGAAAGGCGAAGACAAAGCCGGAAAGGGTGCGCCGCCAGGGGGGCATGTCGGTGGCTTCGGGTTCTTCGCGTAGCGCTTGCAGGGGCGCGACTCCGGCACCTTTGCGGGCAGGGCCAAGCACGGAGAAGAGAGTGATCAAAAGGCCGGCAGACACCGATATGAGGACGGAACTGGGTCGTATGTCGGGCGCGACGTCGGGCAGGCTCCCGCCTATTGCCTCAAAAGCGGCTTGAAGGAGGGCTGCGATCACAACGCCGAAGCCGATACCCAGTATGGAGGCGATTGAGGCGAGAGCGAGGCTTTCGAGGAGGACAGAGGAGAGGACTTGGCGGCGGCTTGCGCCGAGGGCACGAAAGAGTCCGAGTTCTCGGTTGCGTTGGGCCACGACTATCGCGAAGGTGTTGTGGATCATAAAGGCGCCCACGAACAGGGAGATTCCGGCGAAGACAGCGAGGAAGTTGGAGAATATGGCGATTTGCCCGCTGATGGCGTCTTGGGTGCGCTCAGTCTCGTCTTCTCCGGTGATGATTTCGAGTTCTGCGGGGAGGACGCTGCGCAGTCGGTCCACAAGCTCGTCTTGTGAGAGGTTTTCGCTTGCGACAACTTCAATCCGGTCGACTTGTCCTTCTCGATCGAAGAGTTTTTGTGAGGTGGCGAGGTCGAAGAAGGCGAGAGAGGTGCCTGCCATATTGTCGGTTTCGGTGAAGCCGATGACGCCGGTCAAGGTGAAAGAGTGGCGTTCTTCGTCAATGAGGAGTTCTATCCGGTCTCCTACGGAGAAGTCTTCGTTTTCGACGAGGGCGGCGTCGAGAACGATTTCTTCTGAGGTTTCGGGCGCTTTCCCTGCGCCACGGAAGGAAAAGACTTGCAGCTCGGGAGAGGACGGCCAAGAGATTGCGGAGGCAAATGGCCAGCCTCCGGCTCCGACAACCTCGCCGTCTTTGTCGAGGATTTTCACGAAGTCCACGACGTATCCGCTGACTGCAGCGACGCTGTCGACGGTTCTGATTGTGTCGACGAGGCCTGCGGAGATCGGGGGTCGTGGAGTGAGGGTGTCGTCGGGGTCAAGGCTCTTGCCTTGCACGACCACGTCGACATTTTGGTTGGCGTCTGAGATGGCTTTACCGATGGCTGTGTCGAGGGTGTCGGTGAGCACAAAGGTGCCCATCACGAAACCGACGCCGAGCATGATGGCGAGACCCGTGAAGATGAAGCGGGAGAGGTGGGAACGAATGCTTTTCAGGGTGATACGTAACATGGCAATCACTCCGTCACGGCGAGGGGGTCGCCCCACTCGTCAAGGTGTTCTGCGTTCTTATTTTCCTGTTTTTCGTCGAGTTCCTGCACAATTTGCAGGATCCGCTCGACTGTTGGTTTGGTGATCTCCTGCACGACTTTTCCGTCGGCAAGAAAGATCACGCGGTCTGCAAAAGATGCGGCGACGGGATCGTGGGTCACCATGACAATGGTCTGATTTTTGTCGTGGGCGACATGGGCAAGCAGGGTGAGGAGGCGACGACCGGACCGGGAGTCGAGTGCTCCTGTGGGTTCGTCGGCAAAGACAATCTCGGGACGGTGCACGAGGGCACGCGCGGCCGCGACACGTTGTTGTTGTCCGCCGGAGAGTTCGGTGGGGGTGTGTGAGAGTCTGTCGGCGAGGCCCATTGTGGAGACAACTTCGTCAAACCAGGCTTGGTCGGGTTTTGTTTTTGCAAAGGTGCAGTGCAGCAGAATGTTTTCTCGTGCGGTCAGGCTTGGCACAAGGTTGTAGGACTGAAAGATGAAGCCGACACGGTCACGTCGCAGTTCGGTGCGTTTTGCTTCGGAGAGGGCGGTCACGTTGGTGTCGCCAATGGAAACAGAGCCGGAAGTAAGGTTGTCGAGTCCTGCCATGCAGTGCAACAGGGTGGACTTGCCGGATCCTGAAGGACCCATAATCGCGGCGAATTGCCCCTTGGCAAAACTTACTGTCACGCCGTCAATTGCGCGGACTTGCGCGTTCCCTTTTCCGTAGACACGACCGGCATTGTGCGTTTGGGCAGCCACCTCGCGGTGGGGGGGCGCAAGTGTGGTCTCGACATGGGAGCCGTCTTTCGTGGAGCCGTCTTCGGTTCGGTCAGAAGGCTGCATTGCTATTCCTTAATTACAGGTGACACAGCGAGGTGACACAGCGAGGCGGTGTAGCGAACCGGTACGTTGGTCTCTGGGATGGGCTACACAGGTGCTTGTAGAGGGAAGTTGGGGGAGGATTGCCGGCGCCGGACTTGGTATGGCATCGAGTGCCTGATCTTCTTTGTTCGAGCTGTCCAAGACAGTATCGGCAGGTGCAGGAGTGGGGCAGACTGCAAACACAACGCAAAACCTGGTGTCATGATTCGCAACCCACTCCAGAACCACAGTACGACATTAGTCGTGTATATTGCCATGAATTTACACTGCAACTCCAGCAGAAATCAACCAGGGTATCTCCCCTAATACAGTCGTCGGCTTTCCCAGCATAAGAAAATATCCCACCACAAACCTCATAGGCGTGAGACCTCCACCACAACGCTGCAACTCCTTACACAATAAACACGACCATAAACACGAGGAAAGACCGTGACCCGGCAGCAAAACCCCGCACAGTGCAACCGAGGCGGGATTTAAAGGTTTGAAACACCGGGGTGTCTTCCTCTCGGAACTCGCTTCGTTGCCGGGGTTTTTCTTCTGTCCTTGTGAGCATCGGCTTCCTCTTTTTCGCGCGCAAGGCCGACTTTCTCACCAACTTCGTTGTCCCAGTCCTTGCCGGTACCGTCCTCACTCATCTCGTCTTCTTCACCCAGGATGTCCATATCCTGCAACCCATCCAGGTCGAAGAAAAAATCAATGTCGGGATGAGCCCCAGGATCCAAAGAGAAGAGCAGCTCACGCGCCTGGCGGGTTTCAGGATGGGCCGGCCCCAGCGTGGTCTCGAAAATTTCAAGGGCTTGCACGATCAGCTCGCGTGCTTGTCCCCACATGCCCAAAGACCATTCTGTCAAGCCTAGACGGACAAGCGTGCGGGCAATATCAGGGTGCATCTCGTCGAGCGCCTGCTCATATATTTTCAGCGCATCACGATACAGGCGGCGGGCATGCCGGTTATTTCCAAGCGCCCGTTCTACATCACCAAGCGCGTTCAGTGTACGAGCAATGTTGGGATGGCCAGAGGGTAGGCCAGTTTCAAAAATCTCAAGCGCTTCCCGGAAGAAGCGTCGTGCATGATGCCAGTTTTCCGAGCCCGCTTCCACAAAGCCAAGTCCGAGAAGGGTCTCCCCAATGTCAGGATGCGGTGCGTCATCATAGGAGACACGAAAAATGGCCAGTGCCCACGTATAAAGCGCCTGGGAGTCTTCCCGGTTGCCAAGGAACCATTCGGCAAGGCCGAGATTGTACAACGTACGGGCTACTTCGTGATGCGACTCTCCCGCATATACCGTTGCAAAAATATCGAGCGCTTCCCGGTGCAGATCCCGGGCTGCATTCCAGTTTCCCAAGGCGCCTTCGGTGCTCCCAAGCGCATTCAAGGCGGCAGCAACACCAGGATGCACAGGACCATAGGCCTCTTCGAGCACTCCTTGCGCGCTCTCCAACAGATCTCTGGCATGTTCGTAGGAGCCAAAAGACAATTCTGAGAGGCCAAAATTATAGAGGGTGGTCCCAAACCCTATGGGGTCAGTACCTTCTGACGAGTTTTGGTAACTGTGCAGGGCCCTGCGATAGTAAACCAGCGCCTCTTGTTTGTTTCCCAGGGCACTTTCGGTATTGCCGAGTAGTGACAAAACTTCTCGTATCTCACGGTGACGTACGTCAAAGTTCTTCTCGAAAATATCGAGGGCTCTCTCGTAAAAATCGAGGGCATGAACATTATCCCCAAGGCTCTGCTCAACACCACCAAGGTTCACGAACAGACGAGCAATGTCAGGATGTCCCGGTCCACGTAATTCTTCGAGTATCCGGAAGGCTTCTTCATAGAAGAACCGCGCTTGGGGTTGGTGTCCTAGTGATTCTTCCAAACTTCCGATATTGCAAAGAAGCACTGCCACATTTTGATGCACTGTTCCATATGCAGCTTCGGAAACGGCAAGGGCCCGCGAGAAGAGGACGCGGGCTTGCTTCCAGTTTCCTCGTTCGGTTTCCAAAATCCCCAGGGCATTCAAGGGCACTGCTGTGGCAGGATGCGTTGGTCCGAGTGTGAGCTCTGCCATTTCCAATGCTTGAGAAAAAAGTTCCGCGGCCTTGTCCTGATTTCCAAGAGAAAACTTGGCCGCGCCATAAACCCCAAGCATCGAAAGAGTATCGGGGTGTGTGGAAGAGTAGACCTGACTTGTCAGCAGGAGTGACTGCTCGGCCAGAGATTCCGAGTCGGCATAATTGCCGGCTCGATACTCCACGAGAGCATGGTCGTGCAGCATTGCCGCGATAAAGAGATCGTCAAAGGGATTCCCCACGAAGAAAAAGCCAAACGCCCCGATAGACAGGAGGAAGGGCGCGACTCGGGAAGAAGCAGAGCGAAAGACGGAACCCAGGGAGGCAAGCGAAGCAAAAGAACGCCGCGGTGTTCTCCCACCTTGTCCGACCGGCACAGCGGCTTGTCCGGTCGAGGAAGCGGGAGAGGTGGTTTCCGGGGGGAGCAGATCGGCGGCACGCAACACGATTTGATCTTGCAGGAGAGTGTGGGGAAACCGGTAGCTCTCTCCGATTTTATAGAGAAGGCCGTGTTGGGCTGCCATGTCGAGGAAGGCAGGCAGACGCGGCGGGATGCTTTCCTTGCGTCGGAGGAAAAAACACAGGATCTCATGCCATGCGTAAGGGCCAATCCCGTACTTCCATCCGAGGACAGGAGCTATCACGGCGCCTGTCACGAAACCTACAGCGAGTCCGTCCGTTCCCCGGCCAACCAGAAGGCCCATGAGTGTGGTTGCCAGGAAAACAAGGCTGCAGACGAGCAGGCCATTCCAGAGGAGACGGTCTTGGAATGACAAAAAAGAACTGCCATCTTTATCTGTATCTGCAATATGAATGAGGCGAAAAAAGGCTCCTACCGCGAAACCACCGAGGACACTTACCCCGATCCAAGAGAACAAATTACGAGAAAGCGTTTGGAAGATGTCCTGGTTCATATCAACTTGGAACATCACAGCGACGATCAGAGCAATCGCCGAAACCATGCCGGCAATCACCCCAGCCCGCATACCTGACAAAAAGGCAAGAAAAAAGCGGCCCATGTCAGGTCGAAAGGACCAGCGTGCACCGAGCAGACGGGTCTTTCCATGTCGAACACCGCACATGCTCCATGCAACGAGGGCAGCGGAAAGGCCGATCGAGAGTCCAGTCTTCCACCCTCCGGAAAGCCAGGCCACAATCCCTAAATAGGGGCTACTTTCTCGCATGCCTTCCGCGAGTCCTTCGATCGCGAATTCGACAGGCGCACCTGAGGAGAAGCTCCCTGCAATCCGCGCAAAAAACGTGCCGGATGCGCCCACAAGCAGACCAGCGAGAAGCCCGCACACGCCGAGGGCAATGCCAAAGTGCAGCACCCGCGCCCAGAGGCGATCTTTCAGGGAAAACCGTTTATCGTCGATGTCGTCAAGGTGGAAAAAACTTTTTTTCCGGGCACGCATCCCCTTGGAAACCCATCCCAACCAGCGTAAAGTTGCTTCTTGTTCCCCTGGAGAAGGTATCTGCCCATGCAATGTCTGCTGCAATAAATAATCGATATGCGCGTCGAGCAGGATGCTGCAACATTCTTCTGAAGTCGATGTCGGCGAGAAAAGGGTAAGGAGATCAACTCGGCGCGAAGCTTCGATAGCCAAGCTGAGCATAAAAGAGGTGCCCAGTGCCTTTCGTAAGCCCGGTGAGGAGTCGAACACACGCACGAGAGGAGTGAGTGATCTTTCCTGGACAAGCGGGGAGTCCTGTACAAAAGATCCGTGGTCAGGAAAAGTTCCCTGGGCAAGCAAAAAATTGCGGGCGCGTTTTTCATCAATAGGAAGAATGACGAGGGGGTCCGAGGAAAAAGCCAGTCCTTCAGTGAGCTGAGAATAAGCGTCTGGGGAACACGAAACAGCCAATCCTTGGGAAAAGACTTTCCGGTGGGCGTTGATCTGTTGCACACACTCGTCTCGTCGAGATGCAGGAAGATCCTCTATTCCATCGAACAGGGGACAAATCAATCCACGGCTCAGCCAGACACGCGCGGTACCCCGCCGCTGTTTATAACGATCTGCGAGTTCTTCTGCCATCCACGAGAGCAGGGGCCGGGCAGGATCCCAGCTGCGGAGAGGAAACACAACCGGGATTGGTTCTCTGCTCTCGCCGACTTTGGGTAGCAGCGCCTCTGCAAGCTCGGCCAAAAAAAAGGTCTTCCCTGAACCAGGAGCACCCAACAAAAGAAGTTCTCTTCCCGATTCTCGAAACAAGCGAGAAGGAGACTTGCGGCTTCCGGTCTCCGGTTCCAGGGAGAGGGACACTGCCGGAGCAGTCGAACCTGGCCGGTAAAGCGGAGAAGCCACTATTTCCGGACGATAAGCAGGAGATTCTCGCCTGGTTTTACTATTTGTCTGGAACAGAGGTTCTATCCAAGTGACGCGCACACACCGGATCAACCGTTCTCTCGCCTCGAGTGAAATCTCCCCACGTCCTTCGAGCACACGAATCCCGCTCAGCAGAAGGGCCAGAAATGTCAGCGCCATTCCCGCTGCAACAAAGAAAAAACCTGCCACGCTTGATATCGGTATGACCATTGCCCCAACAAGGCTGCACACAATCCCTACTGGTGCCAACCAGAGTTCACGCCAAAACGAAAACCCCTGATTTTTCTTCATCCACATGACCCCCCACACACAAAACCTGCATTTGTTTTACAAACAAGTACATATGACACTGTTGACCTGTCTTCGTTTTTCTTCTCTTCCTGATAAAGTGCCATCTTCTTTCGTCGTACTCTTTTTTCTTGCCATCATCCAAAAAGTGCGGTGAAATTATCAGAAGAACCTTTTCTTCCCGCTTCCCAGCAGAAAGCACCCAACACCTCAAGAGCCAAGAAAACAGGGGAAAGGGAAGAAGTCCCTAGCCCCCTATATCTTCTTCTAATAACAGACTATATCGCCGCAACAAGCCTGCACACACCCAAAAAATGAGAAATCCTGAAAGCTTCGGATTCTGCTGAAAAAAGGTCCTGTTCCCCAGATGGTCGAGACCCTAGACATTCTTCCTGATCCACTACATCTGTTGGCTTTTCGCGAAAACCCAACAGATAACGATATATCCCGCAAAAACCTAACTTTACCTGACATTACTCCTCTCTTAAAAAAAGGAAATGCTGCTTGGACCTTAAGAAATTTGCCATATGGGAAAAATAATGGATTACTTATTTTTCGAGGATTTTCCCGGCTTCCAAGCCGCGGTACTCGCTTCTTCTCACACGAAAGATCTCGACGAAGTACTCGGTCTGCCCCATAAAAGAGAAAAGAAACGAGCGCAAGCTCCGCATAATCTATACGAAGACTGCAATATTCTCTTCACATAACCGTCGAAATAGTGTCTTTCTCAAAAACTCACCCGCCTTCTCCTTGCTTTTCCTCCCGTATCTCCATTATCCCTGCAACTTTGAACAAAGAAAACATACAAACCACGACTTTCCACAAAAACCATCAAAAAACCACGGAAGCAGCTACACAAAACAGAAAGTGCCCGACAAAGAAACCCCATCAGCCCGCGGCACTGCCCTCAAATCTCTGCTTGACATGCATGACAGAGAAACAAAACTTCACGCGACAAGGCAGCCTTCAGCAGCCTTCACCAGAGAACAGCGCACGTGAGGACTTTCTCCACCCCAGGAAGTCGTTCATCTCCGGCTCGACAAGCCCCCATCAATCACTATCGTCTCTCCTGTCATAAAGTCAGAAGCCTGAGATGCTAAATAACAGACAAGTGGGCCAAGTTCTTCTGGCGCACCCACACGACGCGCCGGAATGGAACGCAGGACTTTTGGTCCGATAGCGGGATCTGCAAACGCCTCAGCATTCAAGTCAGTGGCAAAATGCCCGGGAGCAATACCGTTGACTTGCACACCATGACGCGCCCACTCAATCGCCAAAGTCTTTGTCAACGAAACAAGCGCCCCTTTGCTCGCGGCATACGCGCTATAACCTGGCACACCCATCAGCGCGAAATTCGAGACAATATTGATCACTTTCCCGCGTCCTGCAGCAGTCATGACACTGCCTGCCGCACGAGTACAATGCACGGCTCCTCCCACATTTGTTTGAAAAATTTGCTCCCATACTGCATCAGGAGTTTGCAAAAAAGGCAAGTCAGCTACAGCGCCGGCATTGTTCACAAGAATGTCGAGACGACCAAATTTTTCGACTGTCTGATCGACAAGAAACTCACAAGCATCGGAATCGCATACGTCAGTCACAACAGCAACAGCAGTTCCTCCTCTTCCCGTAATCTCCGCCACTACTGCCGCAAGGTCTTCCTCTCGACGCGCGGCCACGACGACAGAAGCACCGGCGTCAGCCAAGGCAAATGCCATCGCCCGACCAAGCCCTCGACCCGCTCCCGTCACAATCGCCACACTATCGGTAATCCCCCAGTCAAAAGCCGGCTTGTCCACGATGTCTTCTCCTGCTGTGCTGCGTCCCACGCGCCTTTTCCCCTGCCTCGTGCCCTGTGCCCTGCTGTGCCCTGTGCGGGAGTGCTATACCCTGGCCACCTGCTATTCCAGTGTCTCGCCCACCGCGCGACCTGTCACAGCAGACTGCGGCAAAACACTATCGCCCAACCTGCCCACCGCCTGCTCCAGCAAAACCCGCACCTCGGCAAAACGTTCAAACTGGGTAAGCGGATCAGGCGCTGCGGGAACCAGCACAAATTCCCGTACACCCTGCGCACAATAGGTTGCGAGCTCTGCTGCCACTTCAGATGGCCCGCCAAGTGCAGTCCAGCGCTCTATTTTCTCGAACGGCATTTTGTACTGTCCATCGACAAGCGCTGCTGCCTCTGCCCGCCCACGGGAACGATCCGCATTCACATTCACAAAAACCAGCATGATGGTGACAGGAGTAGGACGCCCCAACAACGCGGCCTGCTCGGCCAGAAAAGCCTGCTGCTCGGCCAGACGTTGCGGACCAAGCCATACTGCCAGCCAGCCATCGGCGTAACGCGCCGAGCGCACGAGCGCACGAGCGGACCGTCCCCCGACAACGAGAGGCAACATGTAGCCAGGTACAGGAGCGATACGCGGGGAACGAATCGGCGCAAGCGGTCCTGGGTGATCGACCGGATTGCCCGACAAAAAATCGGGGAGAATCGAGAGGGCTTCATCGAGACGGCGCCCCCTCTCGCGCACCGGTACTCCTGCCGCCTCAAACTCAGCGGGATTCTCCCCGCCGACACCTGCCCCGAGAATGACTCGCCCCGGCGCCAAGGCGTGCACTGTGCCAATCTGGCTTGCCGCATAGGCCTGGTTGCGCATCGCAAGTAAGAGCACACCAAAGCCCAAACGCAGCCGCTGTGTGACCGCAGCCACCGCAGACAGGGCACAGGTCGCCTCAAGAATGGGCGGGTGAAAAGAGAGATGGTCTCCCACCCACCCGGAGTCAAAACCAAGGTCTTCTGCCAAACGCGCGCCTTCCAGTAAAGGCGGCGTCCCCTGCAAAAATGGGTCGAAACTCGGAAGCATGACTCCCCATCCAGCCAGACCAGGCTTGCCTTCAGCCCGCCCAGCAGCGCTTTCACCCTGGGATTTCTTGGCCGCTGCGTCTTTTGCTTCTGGTGTTCCCCCGCTTCGCGCGTCTTTGCTTTTTTCCCCGCGCTGCATTGCAATCCTATCTATGCGGTTCTTTTCTCTTGGGTCTGGTCTACAACATCTCGCGTCGATGCCCGTGTCCACCCCCGTGTCGACCGTCCAGATGCAACAGCACGATCAGTCCTGGGTTGCACGATCAGTCCTGGGTTGAAGGAAAAACGGGAGGGCGTTTTTCCTGGATTGCGATCGCGCCTTCGCTCACGTCGTCATCAAAAAAGTTGAGGATCTCCAATGCCAAAGACGCATCAAAAATGGGTCCTGCGCTGCGCACCCAATTGTTGAGGGAGCGTTTTGTCCACCGTATCGCGGACTGTGGGCCAGTTCCCAGCTTCTCTGCGACCGACAAAGCCGTCGGCAACACTTCTGTGGCAGGAACACATTTACTCACAAGACCGATGCGTTCGGCCTCTCGCCCGTCAATAAAGTCGGCTGTAAGGAGATAGTATTTCGCCTTTGCCATGCCACAGAGCAGGGGCCAAATAATAGCGGCATGATCTCCTGCGCCAACCCCGAGGCGAAGGTGGCCATCAGTAAGCCGGGCATCTTCTGAAATAATGCTTATATCGGCCATAAGCGCAACCGCAAGACCAGCGCCGACAGCCACGCCATTGATGGCCGAAATCACGGGCTTTTCGCAGTTCACAATGTTGTAAACAATATCTGAAGCCTCTTTCATCACGCCTGACATCGCCTTGAAGTTCTTTATTTGCCGGCGCACCATATCGAGATCCCCGCCCGCAGAGAAGGCCTTGCCCGCCCCTGTCACCACGGCCACGCGAGTCGCGGGATCTTGATCCACGTCAAGCCACACTTTCGACAGCTCCCAGTGCAGCCGTTCATCCGTGGCATTGTATTTTTCAGGCCGATTAATCGTGATAAGCAAAACACCATGCGGTTTGCGGGCGAAAAGCAGGCCCTCATACTTCTCGTAACGTTCCAGACTGTCTGCTGTCGTGTTTTCGCTGCTGCCCATGCTGCGGTCCCCTCACTCGCGCCGACCTTCACTTGTAGGCGGCAAACTCTCGTCCATACACCTCACGCGCGATGACAGACTTCATAATTTCCGGCGTTCCGTCCCCAACCTCAAGACCAATCACATCCTGCAAGCGCTGGCTGAACGGCATGTCCGTCCCGTAACCCGACCATCCATGCAGGAGCATGCAGGCATGAATGGCTTCCACAGAAAACTTCGGACCAAGCCATTTCGCCATTGCTGATTCGGCAGTGTGTTTTTTGCCCGCGTCCGCAAGCGAAAGCACTTCATACGCGAGAAGACGGGCCGCGTGAAGCTGGGCAAGATGCTCTGCCACTTGAAAGGCCACTCCCTCATGTTTCGCGAGGGGCTTACCAAAAGTCGTGCGCTCTTTCGTATAGAGAATGGTTTCATCCATGGCTTGCATGGCAGTGCCAATACACGCAAGAGCAATCACAGAACGGTTAAAGTCAAAAGCGGTCATTGCCTGAACAAAACCCACGCCTTCTTCGCCAATACGATTTGTTGCAGGCACCCGCACACTGTCAAAAAAGAGAGAGCCACGCCGGCTCAAATGGCCACCAGCGCTGGAATAGACCTGACGGGAAACGCCGGGAAGATCAAGCGGAACAAAAAAACTACTGATACCACGGGCCCCAGGACCACCAGTACGGGCAAACACAATGCAGGCATCGGCGAAACCAGCAAAAGTGATCGAGGCTTTTTCGCCAGTAATGAGAAAATCGCTGCCCTCGGGGAGTGCCATTGTCGCCAGATTGGCGGCATCAGAACCCACACTTGGTTCGGTCAGGCCAAAAGACAGCACCTTCTCCCCGGAAGCGACTGCGGGCAGCCACTCGCTTTTGATTTCTTCAGGAGCTCCATTCCCCAAGATGGCTGCCGCTATTGTGCCAAGCTGTAAAAAGTAGCTCACATTGAAGTCGCCACGAGACAGCTCTTCTGTGGCAACGCCGAGCGACACAAAACTCCCGCTCATCCCGCCATATTCCTGCGGAATCCTGATACCCAGAACACCCAGTTCGCCAAGTTCTTCAATCTTTTCTCGCGGAAAAGGACGTTCTTTCCAGCTCGCATAGTCCGGAAGAAGCTGTTCAAGCGCATACTTACGAAGGACCTCGCGCAGCAGGTCGTCTTCCTCGGAGAAGCTGAAATCCATCGGTTTCCCTCATGGGGCAAAACCGCGAGTCAAGCCGTCGAAACAGCACGGGCCACGCGGCAGCGAACAGGATGTCTCAGCGTACCAAGGGACCCCACAAGGCAAGAAAGCCGCCGGGACCAACCGGCGGCGAAACCGGACAGATCTCTATGGGCGCGGACGATTTCGGTCCGCGCCCATAGAGATCTCACATATATCCGCGAGAGGTCTGATACAGATCTTGCACAAATCTCGTGCGGATCCTGTACAGGCCAGACCAGCGAATCAGGATTACTCTTCTTCTGGGCGGCGGAACACCATTTGCACGCCAGTAGAGCCGTGGTCCACACCGGTGACGCCTTCGCCCAGCATCTTTGTCATGGCAGACATATCCATACTCATACCACTACTGCCACCTTCTGACATCCCGCCCGAAACGCCAGGACCAGCAGGAGTAAGTCCTCCGTCCACGACGAGCGCGTGACCAGTCACGAACACAGCGTCATCACTGGCAAGGAAGAGCGCTGCCGAGGCAATGTGCTCGGGGCGTCCGGCTTCTGGCCAGGGCTGCATTTTTGCCAGCATTGGTGCCATCGCGTCGCCCATACCACGGTGCAAAAGTGGCGTGAGAATACCCCCCGGGCAGATCGCATTAAGGCGAATACGGTCCGCTGCCAGCTCTGCGCAGGTGGCCTTGACGAAGTTGATCACACCGGCCTTGGCCGCGGAGTACGCTTGAGGTCCACACCCCCCGCCAACACCTGCGACGGACGCGGTATTCACAATCGAACCACCTTCGCCCTGTTCAATCATGACACGCGCCGCGTGCTTGGTGCCGAGAAAAACACCACGCATCAAGACAGAAAACGTAAAGTCCCAGTCTTCCAGTTCAAGATCGGTGACCTTGCCGAAGGCACCACCAACACCGGCATTGTTGAACATGATGTCGAGACGCCCAAACTCGTCGACAGCATACTTGACTGCTGCTTCGACATCGGCTTCTACCGACACATTCGTACGAATGAAACGGGCCCTATCTCCGAGGCCGGCTTCATTGAGTTCACCGAGAAAATTTTTCCCCGTCTGATCGTTGAGATCAGCAAACACCACAGAAGCGCCTTCATCAAGAAAACGCTCAACTGTCGCTTTTCCGATACCGCTCGCCCCACCCGTGATGACTGCGACTTTCCCTGCGAGACGATCCCCCATGTGCTTTTCCTTCCATAGCGGCCATGTTCTGGCAGCAGGACTCTTCCAAATACCATCATCACAGCACTCGTTGTCTTCTACAGAAGATACCTAGAGGAAACAGGGAAGGAACAACGAAAACGGCAGGAGAAACCCGATAAATACCACGAAATTCGCTTTCGGAATATTCAACCCCTACTGAAAACTCCCCAAGAACCACCGAAGGCAAGTTGCCGACAACCCTCTCCACCCGCGAATATCCTGCTCAAGCATCTACATTCCTCCCTTTCTTCACAAAGGCTGCGTACAGCAGTAAAAGCCAAGAGCACCGAAGAAGACAAAAAAAACAGGACAACATCACAGGAGAAAACGGAAAAACTGGGGCCGCCCCTGCTCCTGGGCAGCCCACAATCAAGTCTTCAGCTACGAAATGCACGTCACGCGTTTCGGAATCTTTCCTCACTGGGAGAAAGGTTCCCTCGTCTCGCAGCCAACTTGCCTCAGACAGGCCGGAAGTATACGAAGACAAACTCGTCTCCGGCTGGTTCGACTTCGGCCACCATAGGAATGCCGATCTTAAGATCCGCGAGATCAAGGCCCCGCAGGCCTCCGACCACACGCACCTTCTCCTCGTCCATTTCGACGACAACAGTGGCGTAGGGCACTTCGGGCATCCAGCCGGGATCAAAGACCCGATGGTTCACCGTCCAGGAAAAGAGTTTGCCTTCCCCGCTCGACGGCACCCAGTCATGCTCACTCGACGCACACTTCCCACAGAGAAAACGCGGAGGATGATGGTATGTGCCGCATTTTTTGCAGCGAGGAAAATGCAACACCCCATCAATGGCGTGCTTGTAAAAATCGTAGTTCAGCCCATCTGGCGTGGGAACGTACTTTCCAACAGACTCGGCCATCACACGCCCCTTCCCAGAATGGCGACACTGCCGTCGCCGAGATCTCCATACCCGGTCACCACGCCAAGCTCGGCGTCCGGCACCTGCGCAGCGCCTGCCTCATGACGAAGCTGTCGTGTTGCCTCAACCGTGTGGTTCAAGCCCCAACAGTGCCCCTGAGAAAGCAAGCCCCCGTGCGTGTTCATCGGGTACTTCCCTCCCAACTCGATATTACCGTCTTTCACAAAGTCTGCGGCACCACCTGGCTCGGCGTAGCCCAGCGCTTCGAGCTCCAGCAACACGACATACGTAAAGCAGTCGTACACTTGCAGGAAATCCATGTCCTCAGGTCGCACACCGGCCATCTCAAACGCCAACGGTGCGGCATCGTGAATACCCAATTTCAAGGGGTTTGCTCTGTTCGTCACATCGTCTGCCGGATAAGGATGGCCTTCTGCTCCACCCAAATACACCACAGGCGTGTGCGGGGAATCTTTCGCACGTTCCGTCGACGTCACCACAATGGCACAGGCGCAATCGGTTTCCACACAGCAGTCAAATTTGCGCAGCGGCTCCGCAATCCAAGGCGAGGCGAAGTAGTCGTCGAGTGTCATCTCGCGTCCCCGCATAAGCGCCTTCTCATTCAGATGAGCGTGCTTACGACAGGCGAGCGTCACTGCCGCCGCAGCCTCATCCGGAACGTTGTACAGCTGCTTATATCGCATCAGGTAGAGCGAGTAGATTTGCGCAGCCGAACGGATACCGTATGCCGCGTAATAGTCTTGGCTCACATGGCCGAGCATGCCCGGATCCATCACCCGACGAGGCTGACGCACGTCAGGACGTGGGCGGAGGGCTGAAAAACCATTCCAACCCAAAGTAATCAGCACATTCTTCGCGATCCCCGCCTGAATTGCCATCGCTGCTGATTGCAGCGAAGCAGTAGGGCTCGCTCCCCCAATATGGACTGTGACCGAATACCGCATGTTCTCGACACCAAGATTCGCTGCCAGCTCCTCGCTGGTAGTGAAGCCAGGCGGCGGAATAATCGCATCGATATCCGACGGCTTCAGTCCCGCGTCGGCAATCGCATCTACCGATGCCTTCAACATCATGGTTGTCGGAGAATCCTCCGACCCTCGCACATAGTCGGTCTCCCCGACACCGACTATCGCAGCAACGCCTCCAAAACTCACGCGTTCCCCTTTACAATTCTCTCGGAAAATCGACCTGGAAATCGATTTCTCCTCCCGAGTCTGCCACAACACCTCGCCGAATAAGGAGGCAGCTCACCAGGCGCCGAACAATCCCCAGGAAAATCCGCAGTACGCCAAAACCTACACATTCACATGAAAACCGCTTCACCCCTCGGGACCTGCCCCCAAGCTGAAAATCGTCCTTTTCCAGTCGCCGCTCCCCAGAAGCAGGATCTTTCGAAAGACGGCATTCAGTAACAGCGCAACCCCATGGAACGAGCGATCCCATTGCGCTGGATCTGACTTGTCCCTCCCGAAATTGTCGCCACAATCGACTCTCGATAACGGAAACTCATGATGCTTTCTGTGGAAAAGCCGTAGCCTCCCCAAATTTGCATGCCCCAACGTGCCGCTTTCACATAGGTTTCTGAGCCAAAGAGCTTTGCCATCGAACCCTCCCGATGACACGGCATTCCCTCCCCCAGCATCCAGGCACAACGGTACGTAAGAAGGCGAGCCGCATCCACCTCTGTCTGCAAATCCGCAAGCGGGTGGGCAAGCGACTGAAAAGTCCCCACTGCACGGCCAAACTGCTCACGCTCTTTTGCATACGCCAATGCTTCATCGACCGTGGCCTGAGCGACCCCTACATAGCCGCCGCTCAACAGCACCCGTTCCAACTCAAGACCGGAGAGAAGGACTTGCCATCCCTGGTGCAAAGGACCCACCAGGTTTTCTTTGGGAACGCGCACGTCGCGCAAACTCACCTCGTTCGTCCCAAGAATATGACGGGCCAATGTCGGGATAGGGCGCACTTCTACACCCGCCATCTGCGGATCAACAACAAGCAGACTCAGACCTTTGTGCTTGGCTGCCTCTCGATCAGTGCGCACATACATCGCAATCAGGGTGCCCGGCAACCCCGCCCCAGTACACCAGGTCTTTTGCCCATTTAAGAGAAAATGGTCACCTTGGTCTTGCGCATAGGTAGAAAGAGCAGCCGCGTCAGAACCAGCACCCGGCTCGCTCATCGACACCGCAAAACGTTGTTTCCCCGAAATTACCCCGGGAATAAAGCGCTGACGCTGCGCTTCATTTGCCCACCGGAACACCGTCATGCCCGCAATAAGACTGGCGATATAACACATTGAGACGTCAAAACTGGCCCGTCCCAGCTCCTCAGCCACAATCGCCATCTCTGCAGGACCAGCTTCCACACCCCCATATGCCTCAGGAAAAGGTAGGCCCAACCAGTCAAGGGCGGCCATTCCCTCAAACAACTCCGGCGGACACACATGGTCTTCATCCCATTGTTTCGCAACCGCAGGAGGGCAGACCCGATCCACGAACAAGCGAGCAGTTCGACGCAGTTCTTCCTGCTCAGGAGTGAAACTGAAATCCATCCCGGCTCCTTCTCTCGATCACACCCGACTTGCCACAAGCTCAGCGCGAGAACGTCCTCCAAGAGATCCCCAAAGGATCCAAGGGATCTCCTCTCACCTCGGATCCACTCTTGGGACGAAGCATTCGAAGAGCCTCGGAGTCGCTCCTACAGGAGATATCGGACGAGCTACCCAAAGAGCTAGCGCAGCAGCCACCCAAAGAGCTGTTGCGAAAAATTCGAGGGGGACCTCAAGCTCCGCACAGATCACGAGGTCTGCAAAAATCCACAGTGATCCACAGTGATCCACAATGGTCAGAGAGAAACTCCGGGCTTGTCTTTTGCACTCCGCACAAGACGAGCAGGCCGGTACTCCAAAACCACCTGTCCCCGCTGGTTCCGCACAGTATTCCGGGTCACGACCACGCCGCGATCCGGGTGACGCGTCGGTCGCGACTGCACAACCTCGACCTCAACCTCAATCGTGTCCCCCACATACACTGGCGCACGCGCCGTCAGTTCCATGCCCAAAAAGGCAATGCCCATGCCCTGCAACATTCCAGTTTGGATCACAAGCCCTTCTGCGAAGGCATACGTGAGCGCGCCAGGCACAAAACGCTTTTCATAGGGAATGCTCTCGGCATCTGTCTCAGCAGCAGACGCACCGTCTTCCCCATGAAAAAGGGTGGCGTCCATGAACAGACCCTCATTAAATCCCGCAAGCGTCACAAAATTCACCAGGTCTGTTTCCGTGACCGTGCGCCGAAAAGTGCGGAAACAAAAACCTACAGGTGTTTCCTGCCAGCCCTTCCCTGCTCCCAACCGAGCAGCCAACCGAGCAGGTCCCTCTGCAGGTCCCTTTCCGGACGTCCCGCCAACATCACGCTTGCTCGCTTGCGGAAGAGAGCCTTCGTTCTCACTCATCGGTACAACTCACTCATCTGCCTGCTCTTGTCTAGGGAAATCCCCATAAATTCACGAAAGACACTTCGCGCTCAAGATGGTCTTTCCGTCAAGATGATGGCAGGAAACACCTCCATGTCACGATGACAGAACGACCAGAAGTTGCGACAACCCCGTGCGCCAAGACGCACGCGAGTCTCCTCCCATTCCCACTGTGCACCCCAATGCATCGAAGCATCACCTCCGAAAACACTTCGATATCCAAAAAACCCAGCAAAATTCGACAAGAGAAAAATTTCACCGGCAGGCCTTTGTCGGACAGTTCTCCAAGACTCCACTTCCCAACACACGACCTCTCTCCGCACGACTTCCCTCCGTGCTCTCCCCGTGGACACAACAAGAAAGAGTCAGCGTGCTCTTCTCTTGCCTTATGCGTTACGATCCTCCGGGGAAGGCAATCGTGCGGGACACCAGACCTGCACGAGCGGGAACCACCTCTGATATTCGTTCATACTCACCAGGGATGCAATACCCATGACAGCGTCCGGTGTCACTGCCGGGGACAAGGAGAATTTCTTGCAACGCGAAGATCTAACAGATGTCCTGTATGAGATTGACAATGGCTTGGCCTGGATCACCATCAACCGACCTAAACGTTACAATGCTTTCCGTGGCAGAACGGTCGACGAACTGATCTGGTGCTTTAAAAACGCATGGGCTGACACAACAGTCGGAGTTGTGGCACTCACCGGAGCCGGGGAAAAAGCATTCTGCGCAGGCGGAGACCAGAAACAACGCCAAGAAACAGGCGACTACGGACCAACCGAGTCCGGTTTGTTTGAAGTGGAAACCCTGCACCGTCTGATCCGGGACATCCCAAAGCCCGTCATCGCCGCAGTCAACGGCGTGGCAGTCGGAGGTGGCCACGTCATTCATGTAATCTGCGACCTCACAATCGCGGCAGATACCGCTCGATTCGGCCAGGCCGGGCCACGAGTCGGATCATTTGACGCCGGCTTCGGCAGCGCCTACCTCGCCCGTGTTGTGGGGGAAAAACGGGCACGAGAAATCTGGTACCTCTGCGACCAGTATGACGCGGAGACTGCCTACCAATGGGGACTCGTCAACAAGGTCGTGCCCTTTGCCGACCTCAAGCAAGAAGTCAGGATCTGGGCCGACAAGATGCTGGCAAAAAGCCCGACTGCCTTGAAAGTTCTGAAACACTCCTTCAACGCAGACAGCGAGTCTGTCGCGGGCCTTGGTGCCGTTGCCTTCGACGCGCTTGACCTCTTCGTGACTTCTCCGGAAGCACAAGAGGGCGTCAACGCCTTTAATGAGAAGCGTGACCCAGACTTCTCGCCCTACCGCTGACACAAGAAACAGCAGACACAGCCCCAGGAACAATCAACCTGTTCCTGGCGGCCAAGGTTGACGCGCTTTCCACCATTTCCACAAGCGCCCACAAAAGACACGAGCTCGTCCTGCAACAGCTCCCAACACACGACACCACACCACACTGGGTCGATACGACCCCGGTCAATACGACCAGGGACGAGTCTCTCGAGACATGAGCGCAAACCACAGCACAATAAAAGCAGCGCCCAAAGCATTGACGGCCATCGCAGTCCTGACCGACATAGAGTCCGCGAGAAAACCCAGAACAATCGGGCCAAGAACATTGCCCATGTCACTTACAGTTCGATACATCCCTATAGCCACACCGCGCAACTCGGCAGGAGCAATGTCGACAACACAAGTGGCTACCACCGGACCAGCCATACCCGCCCCGATCCCAAGCAAAAGGCTCCCTGCAACAAACAAGGCCGCACCAGGAGCGAACGCCATGACGGCCACTCCTACCACCAGGCTACTCATGCCTGGAACAATCGCCCATTTTCGCCCGTGATTATCGCTCACCGCGGCAGAGGGAAGCAGAAACAAAAACCCGAGCAAGGAGAGCACGGCAAATAAAAGCCCAATGGACCCAACCGTCAAGCCGAACTCTTCATCTCCAATCAGAGGCATCAGCGTGTTACGGCTACCTGCACGCGTCCCGAACAGGGTAAATCCCACGAGGCAGACTGCAAAAAAGTCCCGAGAAAACAAAAGATGCCGCCACGCCCCCGACTCTCCTGGCGAAGCTTCCTTTTCTTCTCTTCCCGCTTCCCTGCTTTGCGTTCCTTTTTCGCTCGCGTCGTGTGATGCAGCGAGCATGGTGCTTCGCTCTTGCATCTCCGGTAGACCAAACCAGGCATACACAGAGGTGAGTCCGGCAATAGCCCCAACAATGAAGAAAGGCGCACGCAATCCCAAACCCTCTGCGGTCAAGCCACCGAGGGCAGGACCAACTGATACTCCGATGAGAAGAGCTCCGTGATTCATACTCACAAAGCGCGCGCGGCTCTCAGGCGGGGCAATCTCTGCCAAGTAAACCTGAGCCCCCATGGCATACATCGCGGAACCTGCTCCGGCCAGAAACCGCCAAAAAAGCAGAGGGGAAAGCCCTTCAGCAAAACCAGACCCCACCATGCCGACCGTGGTCACTACCGGACCCCCCACAAGCGCCAGGCGACATCCGTACTGGTCACACAGGATTCCAACAGGGATGTTCAAGAGGACTCGTGCGAACGCAAAAACCGAGAGCGTGAGGCCGACAGCCACCGTGCTGATCCCCAGCTCATCAGCAAACAAGGGAAGTATCGGGGTCACGACTCCTTGTCCAAGCATGATCGAGGCCGAGGAGACACAGATCATGAGGAGACGCTTGTTTTGCCGGAGAAGACCAACTTGGCGTGACGATCCAGTCACTGGATGCAGATTTCAGCTGGTCTGGCTTGTGCACATCCCTCTTGTGCACATCTCTGGAATTTCGCGCAAGCCCCTTTCCTCACGAAACCCCCATTGAAACATGAGTGCGTACTGCTGAATTTCCTGTTCGGAACGCGAGACCACGCCTGCCCGCTCTCCAACATACTTACGTTTCCCAACAGATAATGCTTACGTTTCCCACAAGTCATACTTTATGCAGATACGTCAAGGACAGCTCGCCCTGGGCAACAGTTGAAGAACGCACCCAAAAAACGCACTGCCCACGAGCCAAATAAAGTAGATACAGTCCTGTCTCGAACTATTGCCTCACGCCTGATACCTCGGAGATTTTTGCGTGCTCATGTGGCGTGAAAACTTTCCATTTTCACGCCACACACCTTTCCGACAACATCGAGTACGGCTCCATCAAGAAGAAGCAAGTCGTGCAGAAAACACCAGTCCAACGGCAACAGAAAGCATCATGGCACGCGGGAGTAATGACTTTGGTTGGCCCGGTACCTGGCAAGCGGCAAAAGCAGCAGAGAAAAGAAGGGTGAGGCTCCAAGGGGGTAGAGCCTCACCCGATAAGCGAGACCAGAAACGAAACCGTTCCCTGCTCTCGACCTGTGAGCGATGAGGACCAGTCAACGATCCAAGACGGCGGCATGTACGCCGCAAGATAGAACAACTGATCCCACCAGGGGTCTCTGTAGCACCAGGGGCATGGTGCATACGATGCACTCTTCTGCGGAAAGATTTAGAAGACAGAAGATACATCTTCCAGATCACACTGTCCTGTTACTCGCCCAACACAAAAGGCCCGGATTTCCTCACTTTTTCCGCGATTTCTTGTCGAGTTTCCCGCAATACTCCTTGCCAGATTTTTTCTAGCTGATGCGCTGTCTCTCTCCCCAGCCTTCTCGAAAAATCTTTTTACATCGAAAGATCCCTCGCAAGAGGAGGTCTTCACGAAATGCTTTTTGGGAGAGAGCACTCTTACTAGAGCATCCCAAATAGATTCTCTCAAGGAACTTTAGAGCAATAATAAACCCGAAAAAAACTCGTTCCAGCGCCTAAATCCAATACAGTCACCAGCCTGTCAGATGACAGAATAGAGTAACAGTCTCGACCTTAGGAATTCTGCAAACGACCTCGGGAATATGTAGGGCCACTCAACAGCTCGGTGGAAAACACCGAACCAAATAATGCCAGACCAGCAGCAAGGCAGTCCCTCATCGTTTTCCTCTCCAAGAGCCCAGTGCATCCGAAGATCCAGAGAACTTTGAAAAAGAATTTGTACGAGGACGACAGCGCGGTATGGGATTTCTGCGATGATTCGCTCTGACTAAGGGGGAGTTACCACTGGGGCTGTAGCACTCACCCTCCGCTCAGCAATAGAGTGCCACAGAATTCAGCAAAAAGCAAGCGGAAAAGAGAAATATAAAAAAATTTCTCAGCACTTACAACAAACACATCATGACATATTTTCTCAAAAAATGTCAAGCAAAAAAAGGAAATAGTAAAAAAATTCGGCAGAGAAATCTATATAAAACCCAATTTCCTCCCCTATATCCAGAAAAATACCATCATCGAAAGAAACTACCCATAGCCCTTGCAGTAGATGTAAAACACCTCTCTTACCTCGAAAGAGATACTAGTTAGTTCCAACAAAAAGAAAGCAACAAAATACATATTCCCCGACAAACTCCAGTGTCGCACAACGCAGCCCATGCAATAAAACGGCAAAAATGATTCTGACAGCAGAACAGACAGCCTCAGGTCCCAGACCCCAGGCCACAAAAGTCAGGCCACAAAAGTCAGAAAAACACGGACCGTACGCGAATCTATGTCATGCCAGATCTCGAGAAAACCGCACACCCCTCAAGAGAAGCTGCCAATGCCTGTTTCCCTCAGCCACATAGCCCAGGCAAAAAAGACCCTGCTCCAAGAAACCCACAGGCAAATCGTACGCTGCTCTTGGCCCAACAGGCCGAGAGACCTCTGCCTGCGGCGTCTCTCGTTGCCGGCAAAAATGATCCCCAAGGAGCCAACCCCCGGGGGAGAACCCCAAAGGACGACCCTCGGAGATCACCCGCGAGACATCAGAGAGCACCATGCTTCAAGCTGCACGAAGCACGGCGGCTCTTTCTACAGCGCTCAGGTAGTGATGCCGTAGAGCTCAGCGGCATTATCATGCAGAATCCGGTCTACCTGATGGTCCGAAAGATGCGTCGTGTGCTCCGCAAGCATCTCTTGGCTCCATGGCCAAGTGCTGTCACTATGCGGAAAATCATTCGCCCACATCAAACGATCCGTGTTCATCAGGTTCGCGACCTTGAACGCCACCCAGTCATCCTGAAAAGTCACATACACGTTTTCCGACAAGTACTCACTCGGCAACTTCGACAGGGTCCCCGCCGGAAGCCAATGACGATGCCGCTTGTACGCGTGATCCATCCGATACATGTAATGAGGCATCCAACCAGCGTCCGCCTCCACACACGCCACTTTCAAATCAGGATGCCGCTCAAACACCCCACTCAAAACAAACGTCCCAATAATATCCTGACATCCCCGAATGATCGCAAGAAAAGTATTAAGGCGCGGACCACGTACAGGGTTCCCGAGGTTACTTGAGCTTTCCGTCAGGATGTGGAAAGAAAGCGGCATCTCCAAATCAATGGACGCCTGATAAAAATCATCATAAACCAGACTGTCATAGTCCTCGACAACCGGGTCACCTGGCATCATGACACCCTTGAAACCGAGCTCTTTCATGCGCTCGAGATCTTTGATGCCCTCTTCCGGCGAACGCATCGCCGTCTGCCCCATCCCAATCAAACGATCCGGCGCCGTCTCACAAAACTCGGCCAACCACAAGTTGTACGCATCAAAACACGCCTTCTTGTAATCCGCATCCTCATGGTTACAGAGAACCATGCCCACAGTCGGATAAATCACCTCAGCATGCACACCATCGCGATCCTGGTCCGCCAAACGCGCCTTCGGTTCCCACCCCCCTGCATACATTTCCTCGAACTTCACGCCCGCAATACGGATCTCTTCCGGAGGCTTCCCCGCAGCCGCCAAAAGCCCCATCGGAATGGGAACTGGCCATCCGTCAATGATGAACACATCGCCAAGATTCTCGATGTATTTCATATGAGGAGCGGTATCCCGGTACACCGGATCAATCCGGTCCACATACGTCCCCGGTGGCTCCGTAATATGAGAATCAGCGGAAATAATAGTTTTCGGCATAGGCCCCCCTTGCACGCCTTTTCTGCACTCTACCAGGAGGTCTCTGAAAAGGAACAGGCTTCACGAAAGAATCCGTCTCCCGGCCTGCGACATCTTCCCCCTCACGGAACATGCGGTGACGAAGCATGCACTCAACATGCCACGCCTCGTCACGCTGTTCTTCCCAGCCAGGCTTCTCGCCAAAGAACCTCTGAAATGAAACCCTCCGGGACTTCGTAAGATCCTCTTATGAGAGGAAAGCTGAGAACGGGCTATTTTCCTCTCTCAGTGCCTCATCACACACCCGCGCTCAGGTAGTGATGCCGTAGAGCTCAGCGGCATTATCATGCAGAATCCGGTCTACCTGATGGTCCGAAAGATGCGTCGTGTGCTCCGCAAGCATCTCTTGGCTCCATGGCCAAGTGCTGTCACTATGCGGAAAATCATTCGCCCACATCAAACGATCCGTGTTCATCAGGTTCGCGACCTTGAACGCCACCCAGTCATCCTGAAAAGTCACATACACGTTTTCCGACAAGTACTCACTCGGCAACTTCGACAGGGTCCCCGCCGGAAGCCAATGACGATGCCGCTTGTACGCGTGATCCATCCGATACATGTAATGAGGCATCCAACCAGCGTCCGCCTCCACACACGCCACTTTCAAATCAGGATGCCGCTCAAACACCCCACTCAAAACAAACGTCCCAATAATATCCTGACATCCCCGAATGATCGCAAGAAAAGTATTAAGGCGCGGACCACGTACAGGGTTCCCGAGGTTACTTGAGCTTTCCGTCAGGATGTGGAAAGAAAGCGGCATCTCCAAATCAATGGACGCCTGATAAAAATCATCATAAACCAGACTGTCATAGTCCTCGACAACCGGGTCACCTGGCATCATGACACCCTTGAAACCGAGCTCTTTCATGCGCTCGAGATCTTTGATGCCCTCTTCCGGCGAACGCATCGCCGTCTGCCCCATCCCAATCAAACGATCCGGCGCCGTCTCACAAAACTCGGCCAACCACAAGTTGTACGCATCAAAACACGCCTTCTTGTAATCCGCATTAGGATGATTGCAAAGGAGCATGCCCACAGTCGGATAAATCACCTCAGCATGCACACCATCGCGATCCTGGTCCGCCAAACGCGCCTTCGGTTCCCACCCCCCAGGGTGCATTTCCTCGAACTTCACGCCCGCAATACGGATCTCTTCCGGAGGCTTCCCCGCAGCCGCCAAAAGCCCCATCGGAATGGGAACTTTCAGTCCATCAACAACAAAAACATCTCCCACATTTTCAACATATTTCATGCTAGGAGCGGTATCCCGGTACGCCGGATCAATCCGGTCCACATACGTCCCCGGTGGCTCCGTAATATGAGAATCAGCGGAAATAATAGTTTTCGGCATAGGCCCCCCTTGTACAGCCTTCCTAACTCTAACATGCCTTCCGAAAAATGACACTCAGGGGTGACAGGAGTACAACAGACTCCGACCAACCAGAAGAGAACTACCGGTCAGAAATAAACTCCATCAATATCGCGACACAGTCACATAAACAGATGGCCACATATAGGTTGCGTACTACCTTCTCACGCAGCAGAAAGAGTGAGCGAAACTCACATTCGCGCAGGCGCCACAGGACGCTTGCCAAACATCACCTGTCGCAGGCCGTGTGTCCGCGTGAAGTGCAGCATCGATCGAAAATGTAACCAAGTATTCCGACTAAAAAACTTCTTGTCACTCACACCTTGATGAATATGAACGATATGAGCGTCTGGTACATACAGGACGCGCCAGCCTCTTTTATGCATTCGAAGACACCAATCAATGTCATCGACATAGAGAGGCAGCCCCTCATCAAGTAAACCGATTTCCTCCACAGCACAACGCCGTCCGATCAATGCTGCACCGAGCATGAAATCCACATCCTGTGGAATTTCAAAATCAAAATCAGCGCGGAGATGGCGACGATCAATCATTCCCCCTGACAGGACAAAACGCAAGGGCGTGCGCCGCACAAGAGCAGACATCAAATTCGGAAAACGGCGCACTGAATGCTGATTCGTCCCGTCTGGATTCAGGAGCCTCGGGCCCACAAGTCCAACACCAGGATGCTGGTCCAAAGTTTGCACAAGACGGGAAAGAGCGTTTGGCCCCACTTCAGTATCAGGATTCAAAAGACCAAAGTAACGCCCTGTCGCCTTTTGCAAGCCAAGATTGGAATTTGGAGAGAACCCCATCTTACGATCTGTACGAATAACTATTGCGTCCGGATTCTCCGCCCGCGCGACCTCTGCAGATCCATCGGTACAGACATTGTCGATGAGAATGTGCTCCACTTGCAGGTCACCCTTGTGGCACTGAACCGAAGCAAAACAAGCTCGGATCAGCTCAGCCTCATTCGTACTGACAGTAACAAGCGAAATATCAGGACATGTAGCCATAATCCACTGTTATTCGCTAATTACCAGAAAAACCCTAGCTTTCCATTCAATTTGCCCTATATCACGAAAAAACCTAGATTTCTGCCCTCCTTGTTTTTCTCAGCACCACTCCACAGAAATGCCCTTGCGACCAGCAAAGACAGAACAGCAGAGACAGAACAGCAAAAAAAAACATATGCCGGCCTGACACACCCTCCTTCCCTTTTCTCTCTCAGCAATACCACTGCCTTCTTCCGACATCGCACCAAACCCAACCCAAATCCCCCTCACAAACACGGCTACTCCCGCGCACATCTCTGCAGCAGCCCTATGCAACAGGTCTCAATAAATCAAGCTGATCGAAAGGTAAAAATATGCGACATCCTTTTACAACAACAGGTGCCAAAGTGATTGCTCTTGGCACCGCTCTTCTGCTCACCGTTGCAGGGTGTGGCGATGATGACGACAGTGCCATGAGCGAGAACGCGACCAAGGAGAGCAGTAGTATTCCTACGAGCTGCGAAGATCTCGCCGTAGAGCTGGTGGAGATCGTCGAAAAAAGCCCAGAACTCCAAACAAAATTTGCAAAGGTCACAGAAGGCGTAGAACTCAAAGACCTACTCGTTGACCTGGAAAAGATCACAGAACTGCAAGAGCTGCTCGTTGACAAAGAAGAGAATGAAAGAAAAGCCAACGAACTTTCTGCAGCAGCCATAAAAATGGATTGTCCGCAACAAATTCTGCAAGAAACCCTGCAAGAAACCCTGCAAGAAGAAAATCTTCAGGAAACAACCACCACGAAACATGCAGAGTAACGTTTACTAACGAAGCCTTGTAATAAGCTGATGAGTAGTTCTGACGCTAGATGACGTGCAACGTCCCAAGACCCGAGGCAAATAGATAATGTCTTGGTCCATCGAAGGTATCGAACAATACAATTCGATCCTCAGTTCCAGCGAGGGCCATGTTCTCACGAAAAATATTCCGGTCAGGCATCGGGTATCTTCTCGCCACGGTTCTACTCATCAGCTGCTCGTCGACTTCTGACACATCGAGCACCACACGCCCACCAGTGACGTGCGAGCATGTCGTTACAGACATGCGGCATTACACATCAAAAATATTCAAACTGCTCACAGCACCGCTTTCCCTCAATAAACATGAGAAAAAGTGGATCGAAGAAAGAGGCACGAGCCTCCGTGCACTCGCACAATCTCTCTGCGACCAATCTCAGCTTGAAAGCCAGTTTTCTGGCTTTTCCTTTACCGAGCCTCTTTCACCCCTCCCTTTTAAGGATATGTCCCAAGACTGAGAAGTGAGTTCTCGGGGAAAAGCAAACGACAGAATCCTCCTCTTTCTCAGGAGAATCTTCCCCTTTCTCAGGCCCAGTCCTGCCCCACAAAAGAGAATGATTTTCCCGCGCGAAAAAAATCATTCTCTACCCTACACATACTAAATTAGCAGGAGCATTGAAGTAGGTCAGAAAGAAAGTCCTAAGAAGTGGCAGAAAAACGCAGCTGAAACAATGTAGGTCAGCGGAAAAAGAGCGAGAAGAGGAAGCAGAAAAAACACTTAAAAGAGCGAGAAAGAAAGAAAAACTTCTAAAAAAGACGAGTGTCCCACCACGGCGCTCCCCTTGTGCGATCGACATAACCCACGCGTATCGCAAAAGCGATAGCCCCCCTCAGGTCGCGTGGACACTCCCCCGAATGTTATCGATCACGGCTTTCGCCGATCATGTTTGGCGTCGTAGTGGGACTCTCGTGCCCCCCTTGTTGCAGATAGTGTAGGGTCGCTCATCGGACGAAACCAGACCGATGGATGCGAAATTACCCCTGCCACCATCTTGTGGTTATAAAAGCATACTCGGCGAGCTATGTCTAGAATCTCCAAGAAATTGTTGAAATTTCTTGGAGAAAATCTTCTTTTACCGATCTTTTCTCGCTGTTCTCTCTTTTCATCCTCGGCTTTCTCTTTCAAACCTCAAGTCAGAACCCGATACGTCGAAATCATCTGCAAGAAAGAACTCGCCACACTCTTTTCGAGGCCAGGGTGCGGAATCAAATGTCACGATTTAACACTGCGCCAGGAGAAGCCCGTCTCACACGTCGTCCTTATACGGGTATTCCAGCGAATAATCTTCCGCGCCGCCGTCCCAACTTCCGTCGTCCGAAAAGGCCATCATCTGCTCAGGTTTCTGCGCGACGTTTACAATGCGAGGAAAAAAGGCTCGAACAAGATAAAGACCCCGATGAAAATGCGTTGCAGTAAACAAAAGCTCACATAAACAAGAAAACCACATCGATCGCGAACAGGCGATTCGAAAAAACACTTGCCCATATAGAGGGATCTTCTCTTCCGGCAGACTCGAAAGAAAACTGCATCATCAATGCGCTAGAGCATTCATTCGGATTTCGCACATCTTCCCCCAGGAACCCCCTTCCCTCTCACTCGTCACGCTTCCCATTTTTTCCAGTATTTTTCCTCTTCCAGCCGTCTTTCCTGCGAGTACACACTACTGGCACTACGCTTTTTGCAAATGGAAATTCTGGACACTGAACTGAGCGCGATCTCCGACACGTCCGTCACGCTGGCATTTGTGACTGTTGACGAAAAAGGAACTCCCAATCCTCAAGACGTTGACATTCTTCTTATTCAAACTGAGAGTGAAAAACGCCGTGTTGTTTGTTCTCCTGGCGAAACAGTCGACCCCGACACGGGAGCGCGCGTTCTCCTAATCGAAGAAATGACACCCCACACCGAGTATTGCGTTCGCGTGAGAAAGGACGGGGCTGAAGCGGAAATGAAAAGCGACTGGTTTCCAGAGCGTTTCCGTACTCTGCCCACTCCACCTGGTGCGCTACTTACAAAAGTGGCCACAATCTCAGATCTTCACTTCGGCGAACAAATCTGTGGTCTTGGACCTTCCGGCAATGAAAAACCCGTTTTTTACGCGTCAGAAACAGACCCTCCTTACTGGCACTTCATGAACATGGCGATCATCGACGAGATAAACAAAACAGAAGTAGACAGCGTGATCGTCAAGGGGGACCTCACCGGGGAGGGACTTCCCACAGAGCTGGAAGCAGCACGCACTGCACTTCACACGCTGAAGGCTCCCTGGTATGCCATGCGGGGGAATCATGATGCAATGCAAAAGGACGTCAATCCCCTCAGTGTTCTCGGCCAATCTTGCAGCTGGGTCCGCTCGATCATCATAAATGGGGTGGGTCTTCTTCTGGCGGACTCTGTCGATGATGGAAAGGCCGCAGGCATTTTTCCTTCTGCCCGGCTCGAAGCACTATCAGCAGAACTCGCCGCGCTCCGCGGTACACCCACACTCTGTTTCTCTCACCATTACATCTCGAAACCCCAGCCCGAAGAGTCAAAGACCTTTGGCATTCAACGCAAAGACTCCCTACATCTCCTCAATCTGTTACAAAAATATCCTGATGTTGCAGGCTGGTTCGCAGGGCATACCCACCGGAATAGGGTGCGCTTCTTCCAGGAAACAGGGGCAATGCCCCATGCCGAAGTATGTGCGACGAAGGAGTATCCCGGAGGTTGGGGCTTCTATCGCATCTACGAGGGTGGATATATTCAAGAATTACGAAGATGCACCGCCCCTATCGCAGCAGGTTGGTGCCATCGCACGAAAGACATGTATTCCGGCCTCTTTCGTCGTTACGCCATGCGCACTTTACCGGAAAGATGTTTTCTTCATCTTTTTCCTTAAAAGTAAGGTGCAAGAGAGAAGCCTATAAAGTAAACAGAAGTCCGAGTTCTCACAATAATTTCTGAGGACACGTCGGATATACGACCACACTCCCTTCCGACTTACAGACACCACATACGCGAGAAGTCTGTCTTCTTGCAAAATTTTTCTCACGCTGCGGGACCCAGGAGGAAGCAGTCTCCACCTCTCCATCTTTCCCTAGGAAAAACCGCGATCAGGGAGAAGAAGGAAGGAACCCCCACGGTTCTCCAAGCTCTCACCCAACAGATCTCCGAAGTATGTACCTTTACTCCCGACACCAGGGTCTTGGGCCTGCCGAGGATGATCTATTCTCAAAAGAACACACCAATCAGCCCAGACATTAGAAATAAAATACTCAAAAACTGCGGCTAACTCATATCCTCACAAATCTTTCCCACACCCCCATTGCCTTTTCTCCACTTTTCGAGACCTTCAGTTTCACCATCTTTTCAAAAGAGAGAAAGGGTTCTTTCCCCTTTTTCCGGAACTTTTCCTAATAAGAAGGAAATCTCGTCAGCTCCGTCACTGAATAAGCACACACTTAACATTGTTGACACACAGGCCGACCCGTTGTACGGTAAACAGAGCGTTCACCCCACCTCGGGCCATGTCCTTGTGAATGTTCTCACGTGCACAAAGTCGTTAGGCGCTGGTCCCATGTTACGCAAAGATGCGTCGCATGCTACGGGGGGCAGAACAAAAGGAGGCGGGTCCAGTGCAGGCCCTGAACCGTATTAGAGAACAAGAAACCCTGGAAGAGCGGGAATGGACGTCAAGTTCAGCGTGCCAAGGCACAGATCCCGATCTTTTTTTCCCAGTCGGTACAACTGGTGCAGCTCTTGAGCAGGTAAAAGCAGCGAAAGCCATTTGCAAAATGTGCGTGGCTCGCGCTGAATGCCTGGAGTATGCACTTGTCACGAATCAAGAATCCGGAATATGGGGGGGCACAAGCGAGGATGAGCGCAGAAAGCTCCGAAAAGCCTGGCTAAATCGGCAACGTCGCCGCAGCGCTTGACTGCTGCCGTCGACAACAAGCAGACCCACACGTCCGCTTTACCAGCCTTTCGCGCCCCTTTTTCTCCAACAGTGCTCTAAACCTCTTTCTCAGGAGGAAGGAAACCCGCCGAGCCCACGGATCCCGTGGGCTCGGCGGGTTTGTCTACAGCACATCCTCAACTTTTCAGCCTTCAAGAACAGAAAACAGAATGAAGGCAAAGTTCATTCCAAAAATTTTAGAATCTTTCCCTGCGGTGGAAACCGAGTTCGGCTTCCGACTCTTCAGGCGGCAGAGAAACAGTGATGCAAACACTTCCCCCAGGTGCTCCCAGGTCTATTCCCATCTCGCCACGGAGTTCACTTTCTACAAGAGTGCGGGCGATCTTCAGGCCAAGCCCGGCATCCGCATCAAAATCGAAGTCAGGGGGAAACCCTGCTCCATCATCGGTCACTGCCACCCGCAATCTATCTTTATCTCGCTCAATCTCGACGGTGACATTCCCTATAAGATTCTGGATTGCGTCTACAGAAGTACCATTTTCTTTCTCCCCATTCCACTCTTCTACACCTACTCCGCCAAAGGCATGTTCCACAGCATTTTGCAATAACTCAGTTAAAACTACCGCAAGAGGCGTCGACATTTCTGCAGGCAAGATACCAGCGTCTCCAGTGACAGAAAAATTGATACGTCCGTCATTCACAAGACCCTCTTCAACATATCGGAGCAGAGGCACAAGAATACTGTCAAAGGGCAGCCATCCAGCGCCTTCTCCGGAAAGCGTCTCATGTACAAGGGCAATCGAACGGATACGTCGTACTGACTGACAAAGAGCTACTTTCGCTTCTGCAGAAGAAGTCCGTCGCGCTTGCAGTTGCAAAAGTGAGGCTATCGTTTGGAGATTATTTTTCACTCGATGGTGCATCTCACGGATAGCTGCTTCTTTTGACAAGAGCAAACGGTCCCGTTGCCGCAGCTCTGAAATATCCCGCATTAATATAAGCGCACCCGCGGAACAGCTCGACTCAAGCAGAGGAAAAACTCTTAATAGGATGGCTACGTCGCCTTGCTGAAATTCGTCGCTTGCCGGCTCGCCTGCCCGCAATGCCGACCATACTCCTGCATCCTGAAAAGGCAACTCGCGAATGGAGCTGCCTTCATAATTTTCATAGAAACCAAGACGGCGCAAAACAGAAGTCGCATTAGGAGATATGACTTCGATTTTCAGATCAGCATCACAGAGAATAAACCCGTCACCGATCCGCATCAGTTCGCCCGGTACTGGCCCCATCGCTTGATAAGGGAACACTCCCTCGGAGATCATTGCCACAAACCGCAAAACCAGGTCGCTGTAGACCGCCTCGACAAAGCTTGAGGACCGTCGAACCGAGCGTTTCCAACGCTCTAGTGACAAGACCGCCACTTGTTCCTGCCGGCAGCGCACCGGCACTGCGCTCACCAGAATTGGTTCTTCGGCGTCTTTAAACATGATTTCGCCTGATGAAGGTAGTTCAGAACGCCACGTTTGATGCACAAGCGGACGTTCTGCAGAACTAAAACTATCTCCCACAGGGTCTTCAAAGTATGTGGTTTCCGCATTAGAAGGTCGGATATGGGCAAGTACAATAAATCGTTGCCCCTCGCCACTTGGGACAAATAACAGGAGATCAGCGAAAGCAAGATCCGCCAGCACTTCCCATTCCGCCACCAAATGCTGCAAATGAGCTATTTGATAGGGAGGAAGACAAATCTGATTTTTTGTCAGTTCGGCGATTGTCGTCATTCCGTCCTCGATCCTCGTGGAAGAATCGCCTTCGTGAACATGTTGCTGAATGCGAGTGTAGAAGAAAGAACTGTCCCACTTGCAGACTTTCGAAGCTCCCGAAAACCCAAAACCTAAAAAATCGCCTTGAATCCACACATTTCCTGTCGATATTTCGGTAATGGAGCATATTCCTGGCTGGCCAAAGCTTCCCGAAAAACTCCCCAACGTGATAGCTGTGGGAATCGATGATACCTATCGTAAACGTTTACAGAGTGTTTGCCATGGCCAAGTTCGTCTCATCACCCGATCTCCGACCAATCTCGAAGACCTCAACCGTCTTCTGGACCATATTTCCCCTGCTGTTGTCCTACAAACAAACTTTTTCAACGCGAATCCAGGGTCTATTATCCGCCAGCTCAAGGCACCACCTCATCGTTCATTCCTGCCTTTTATCGCAATAGTTGACAACGATATACAAAGGCGAGAGATCGAGAGCATGGGCATCGATGCTGCGTTCACTCGTCCTTACAAAAGTGAAGATATTGAGGCCGTACTTCTTGGACGTCTTGCTTATCACGAACAAATCGAACAGCAGCTAGGCATCGATCCTGCAACTGGATTACTCGGCCCACAAGTTTTTATGGAACGCGTGGAGGATGCCGTTTCCCTCTCTCGTCGTTACCGTATGAACGGCTGTATGGGAACAATCAACTTGGTCTCTTCCGGAGACAAAGACAACGAGAATCTCGACGAGGGAGCAGGGGCCGCTTCACTTGCACTCCGATGGGCTGCAACAGTGACACGAGCTGCTGTCAGGGATGTCGACTTGCTTGGCCTCCTCAGCAATATGTCCCTAGGGCTTTTATTTCACAGTACGCCTATCGGTGGCGGAATTGTCGCAATGCGGCGTGTGCTCGATCACTTACAAGAGACCACTACAGACACCCTGGATGGCACACGCCTCACTATTGAGACAACAGGCACTATTGCCTCATTTGGAGAGAATGGCATAGAGCATTTACTGGCCCGCATTCACCGAGCTATACAACACCGTCCCGACCGGACACCAGGAACCCTCATCATTTTGTAAGGCAATTCCACACCCCGAGCATCCTCTTCCTTTCCGCAAAAACAGCACTGTCTCCTCCCGGAACCACACCAGAAAAGCCACAGAAAAGCCACACCAGTGACATTCCTCCGAGAAAAAATATACCGAGCGCAAGAAAAACGCAAAAAGAAGCGCGAAAGGATCAGCCGAACATCTCAAGAGAGCAGGAAAAAAAGCGATGAAAGAAGAGAACAGATCGCCCCACACAGGTCGTGAGGCAGAAGGACGTCTAGACAGAGACGTTGGTCGATGGCATAGACACAATCTTCTTACTTGCGACGTATCAGCGCAGTCTCCGACATCCCGGGTTTCCGGTACCGTCGAAAGGAATATGATGGCCGGGTCGGATGAGAACATACCAGACGGTCCACGGCGCGTACTGCTTGCGTCCCACTCTTCCCAAGAAAGCTCGGCAATAGCAAAAGCGCTCGAACACATTGGATGCCGGGTTTATGTATCATCTCCAGGCAAAATCGAAGAGCTCGAACAGCTTCTTGACCTGCTAGGCCCTGCGATTCTTATCTTGTTGGACTCTTTTGGTCACGATCAAATCTCTCTCTACCAACGGGTAAAAACCCCGCCCCACCGGGCCTTACTTCCAATTATCGCAGTCTGTAATTCTCCCGAGGACCGTCTGAATATGCTGCGGGCAGGAATTGACGCTGTCATCCTCGCTCCTGAAAGCACCGAAGAAGTGCAGGCAATCGTCAACGGCATCGTTGAACGCGTCACGGTGATGAATCAGCATAAAGAACTCGATGACTTGACTGCTGCTTACACTGCGACTGCCTGTCAGGAGCGCCTCGACTATGAAGTAGGACGTGCCCGCAGATACCGGAGACACGGCTGCCTTACCCTGATCGACCTCGACAATTATGAAAAAGTACGAGAAGCAGTCGGCGAATTGGCGGCAGATGCCGGCTTACGGCGCTTCTGCCAAATTGTGCGTCATGAACTTCGCGAAACAGACATGATAGGGCGACTCGCGGGCGACCGATTCGCGGTCGTCATGCCAGACACTGACCTCACCGGCGCTATTCAAGCCATGCGCCGCGTGCTCGCTGTCATTGGATGCGCCACAGTCGAAGTACCAGGCGGGCAAAAAGTCACGCTCGCAGCCTCAGCGGGCGTCGGTCCTTTCGGCACCGACAGTCCAGAGACGCTTATGCGACGCGTAGGAAACGCTATTGAACGAGCGAAGACGGCAGGTGGCGGGGCGCTCTTCACAGCATGAGACTTTTTCATACTGTGCAACTGCCGAAAACCCCCGTTCTTCACGGTCTATAAAACTCGAACAACAGTACAAGAGATTTTGCCTCAGCTCGCATAGGAAAAAAACCGATGGCTAGGAGAGACGCGGTAATGGAGTAGGCGCCAACGCAGAAGACAGCGACGAGGTCAAAGGTGATGTCACCAGCACAAGTAAAACCTCAGAAAACCCAACCAATGGCAAAAAACCTGGAACACCGCCCCAGACGCTTCTTCTCCATGGTGGTTCTCTCTACGAGACACACTCTTTTCCACACAACCTCGCGTGCTCATATCTGACAGAACTCCCAAGGAGCTGCAGTGGCCACAGGACTTATCATCCTTTTGCTCGGCATCGTCATCGCAATTAGCGCCACCGTCGCTCTTGAACGGCGACGAGCGAAAAACCGAACAACAACCCCAACACCCACAACTGAGTTTTCTGATTTATCAGAGCTTGCACCGCCGACTCGTTCGCTTTCCAGCAACCGTCCAAAACCAGAAGACTATTTCAAACGGAAATCCGAGAGCGCCCCCTCCGAACCCACAACTCATTCTGAATCTCTTCCCCCGTTCCCAAAAACCCCTCAAGCCTCTCAAGCCCCTCTTCCTGCGGAATCATTCTCACCGCCAACAGAAGAGTCCAATTTCGACGAAATGCTCGAAAACATCCGGGCTCTGATCATCAACAACAAGTCAATTTCAGGACAAGACCTACAGCATCTCCTGCAAACAGTGGGCATGCGCGCCGATATTGCCAAAGACGAGATGCAATCTCTGGATCTCCTCTATGAAGCAAGCGATAAACGGGATCCCTATATGGTCGTTTTAGCTGATGCTGCCTTGGCAACAAAATCAGACTCAAAGCTGGTACAGGTCATTCTGCTCGACACAAATGTGCGCACACCAAAAATCATCTCGATCATGCCTGCCGGCATCCATCGGCGACAGGAATTCAACGACTCTCGTTTCGTGGACGCGGTACTTCACCAGCCTATACAGAGGGAACAAACAGTAGAAACGCTGAGGACCATTCTGACAGGACACCTCACATCAGTGAACAGAAAAGAAGCTTCGGGGGTCTAGCCACAACCCCTCTATCTTACCGCTCGACAAAAATCTCACGAGAAAAAACGTAGACAAGCCAGGTTCGAAGCTGGAAATCTCGAGAGATAATCACATTCCCGCTCGAGCAACAAAGCGAGCAGATCAGCCAAACAGTCTTCTTTAATCCCCTAGCGTTCCTTCCCATTCCCTACCCTACCGCACCCTACCGCACCCTACCGCACCCAGAAGGATAGGGGGTTCTCCCCGATGGTCGCGAGCACACCCATTTCTACAGTGGAACAGGACAGGGCACCTTCGAGCCCCTCACTCAGACAAGATAGATAACAACATCAAAAACTCGGACAAGGGGCCGACTGAAATGGGAAGTTGGAACGACATTGAAGAGATGCTCTTGGATGATTCATCCAAGAGCATCTCCGACTGGTGGCAGATCGAAAATAGCGCGACTGACCAGACTCATCCATCGCAGGAATTGCAAGGAGTGATCGTTCCCGAATGGAATGATCACTCTATTGAAGACAAGTACAGTTTTACAGACGATGCGAATCCAGAATTCCTCTTGGCTTTCGGAAGCAACTTGGAGACTGGCCAAGAGTTCTCTCCGGAAAATCTTCATGCAGACTCTTCAGAGAACCTCCTCGACATACACTTTTTGCATGCAGAGAGTTTTGATACCGAAGGTATCTCACCGATGAGCGGGCCGCAGATAGATTTTGACACTGCGATTGAGCGTCTTCCCGAATTCACGGAAGAAAGCAACTTTTTGACTGACATCCCGCAAGGAGAACTCGGAGCCTCCAGCGGCCAAGAATCTGCTCTCCCCACCGAAAATAGATTTTTCTCCCCTGAACTTTCTTCGAATGTACTTCCTCTTCCCGATAAAAATAGCGGGCCAAATGCCGAGGACTCTTTGTTCGAAATCGAGAATCCAGATCACTCTTTGCCGATGGAGTTCTAAAAACGGTAGAAAAATTTCATTGTTCGTGTGTCGCCTAGAGGCTGGGAAGAACAAACTTCAGGCGTCCGCGACGGGCTTGTAGACAGGTTTCCCCTTACCTGTCTATAAGCTCGTCCACCAGGCCTTTCCGGGCTTTGGTGTGACATAAAACCCCCGCCCTCAGGGAACGGGGGTTTTGTGTGTCTTCCTGCTTTCCCCCAGTTCTCTCGGGGCCTTCGCTTCAGACTTTCTCTCCACACAAGAGCCAAGAAGGCAGGAAAGAACCCACGGATCTCTTTTACTCCGCTTTCGACCTCGCGTCAGTCTGTGGCGAAAAGAAAACTGCCGATTCGTAATAGACCTTGAAGATCGTGCACATCAGACTCAAAGTGCGGAACAGAAAGAATTGTGGTCGGAGAAGTACCAGCCACGCCGTTTCTCAGCTCGTTTCGCTCTTCCGCTTCTCTTTTCGCCACAGACGAGAAGTTCTGATAGTTCTCTCCCACTGTCCGTAAAAGATGAGACAGCATACGGCGATTTGGGAAGTCTTCTGGATATTCTTTCATCAGCTTCTCCACGATCTCACCTGAATCGCAGAGCTGATCAGCGACAAGAGCAGCATCCCGGTCGAGTAGATAGCCAGGAAACACCCGATTGCAGATAAGAGCGCCAAGAGGAAAATTGTTTGCCTCAAGCTCCTGACAGAAAAACTCTGCTTCCCGCAGAGGAGCGGATTCAAGCGTCGTCACCACAGTAAAAGTCGTACGGTGATCGCGTAAGAGGCGTTTCACATCCTTCGCACGCTGCACAAACCCATCTTGCATCGTATGAAAGTGCAGCAGGAACTCTCCAAGCCCCTGCATGAAATCAGCCCCAAGTACACGATCAGCAAGCAGATAAAAGGGACGAGAAGCCATGTCGACTATACGCCCCATACGCTTTCCGCCGACACGATAGGGAAGGGTGAGAAGCTTGAACATCTTTCCACTAAAAAATTCCACCATCCGGTCGGGAGCATTCAAGAAATCAAGCGCATTGCGGGTGGGAGGCGTATCAATAATAATCAGGTCGTATTCACCAGATTGGTGGAGTTCATACAAGCGTTCCATCGCGATGAACTCATGCGCATTCACAAAGCGCCCGGTAATATTGAGATAGAAAGGGTTCTCCATGATGAGATGCGCAGTCTCTTCATCAGAGGCATATCGCACAACAAGATCATCCCAAGACTGCTTCGTATCAAGCATGGCAGCAAAAAGCTGACCATGTGGCTGTATCCCAGCCTCTGTAAACAGATCTGGAGAAACCTCTTTCACTGTATTCCCGAAGTTATCGAGACCGAGGGCAGTTGCCAAACGCCGCGCAGGGTCAACTGTCATGACAAGCACACGGCCACCCAATGTAGCCGCTGCCATCGCTGCAGTCGCAGCCGCAGAGGTTGTCTTGCCAACTCCACCAGCACCGCAAAAAATCATGACTTCTCGACTGGCAAGAAGTCCCTCGTAAGAGGGGAGTTCTGGACTCGGGGGAGAAGAGGTACTCACAGGTCCATCTCCACTTTTATTGCTTCAGCAAACAAGGTTGTCCAGCGCGTTCCCTGACTACGCAAAAATAAATAAGGCAAATACAGCATGGGCAGCGGTAACTCTCTCCGCAAACGATCAATATAGTCAACACGCGAGCGCCGCAGCTGAGTTGCAAGATGCGCGGCATCCGCAACCGGCTCAAAGTTATTTCCCACAAGCTCTGTAAAATATTCATGAGGCTGTCCCGAAAGTATTTTCGTAAACAGGGCCTCTTCATTCGTATTGAAGAGCTCAGGCAATACTTTGTTAATGACCACACCCTCAAGCTTTACGTCAAGCGCTTGGGTGGCTTCGTACAGTTCGATAGTCTCTGTGACAGGCATTTCTTCTGGCGTCGTCACAATGACAAGGGCTGTCCTCGCGTGATCCGAAAGAACGTCACGCATCCAATTTGTTTGGCTCTGCACCATTCCACGTTGGAAGAGTTCGTTAATCGCAGCAGGGGCATCAAGCTGACCAACAATACGACCGGTAGGGGCGGCATCCACGAGGATGAGATCCCATTTGAAGCTGTTTTTCCGCATCAAGGTGGCTTCATATGTGATCTTGCCTACAGTCAAGATCTCTTTCACGCCCGGAGCCGCGTCCGAGACGAAATCAAACACTCGGGCCAAAGGACCAACCTTGGCAACTCGCCCCATACGCAAATGGATTTTCAAATACTCGTAGAGCGAATCCTGCGTGTTCATTGTCATGCAGAAAAGGTTGGGATGAATTTCGACAGGAGTAAATCCAACAGGGGAATGTTCAAAAAAATCAGTGAGATTTCCCTTGGCGTCAACTTCCACCATGAGGGTGCGCTTCCCGATACCAGCCGCTAACTCACCAATGGCCGCCGTTACCGCCGACTTCCCTGTACCTCCTTTTCCTGTAATAAACAAAAGCTGTCGACCCAGTAGGTCGATCGTGTCTCGGGCTGCGCCCCGAACAACCTCGGGAACCGCCATACTCATCGCACTCCAGTCAAACCTCGGCTCGGTCGACAGATACTATTCGTCGATCAAGCACGTTAATATAAGGGCCAAGACTCCCACTTTCGCCCTTAATCGTCCTTCCTTCTCACTCATCAGCGCAACTTGAGACAAGCGAAAAAGGACACCGAGGTTACGAGCGCTACATCAAAAACCGAACCCGATAGAAGAGTTCTTTACAGGGATCATCTGAATAAAGGCCAGCTGGGAACGCGGAATCAGTACCCGGTTTCCTTGCGTCGATACTAAGTCGAGCAAATCAGCTTCCTCTGCATAAAGGGCCTCTACCATAATCACCAGCTCCTCTACGGTCATATCAAGCTCAAGTTCCAAGTCTCGAACCGACGTGCCCGCGCTGATGAGCACTTTGATCTTTCCGTTGTCAGCCACCGGTCATTCCTCTGGGGTTGTCTCTGAGATTGTCGCGAAAAAATTGTCACGAAAATTTGCCCGTCATCTCGTCTGTGTCTCCGAAAAGGCGGCGACAAGGACACTGGTGACTTCAAGAGAAACAAAAAATCCGCTTCAAAGAGATGGTACTGCCAGAACACAGGGGCAGACGAAGCTTTTACGAGAAGTGTTCTTTCCAGGATGCAAAAAACTCCAAAGCAGCTTTTCCCCTACTTCACCGACTTTCACGGGCGTCTTCTGTGACAGCCTGCCCGGGAACGGCGTTTTGAGTATCTTCTCTGGCAGAAAACTCCGCAACCCAGGCTTTATGATGCAGTGCTCCCCATTTACGGCTTACTTTTCCGGTGATCATGCCGCGCAGAGATTCCCGGTCTCGCAAAGCAAGCAGCACATGCCCTCCCACAAGAAGTACGACAGCAATTGCCACAATATCATGGACAAGGATTGCGCCCTGTTTCAGCCATAGCGGAAACCGAGTGTGGAAATACATGACAAGACCGGTACCAAACAAGAGGGTCATCGCAGCAGCAGAACAAATTGCATTCATTTTCTGGCCGGCGTTGAACTTTCCACTCGACGGTACACGAGGAGAAGGAAGGCCGGAGATCTCCTGGCGCGAGGGAAAAAGGTCTTCGAGCCACCCTCCGCTCCACCATTCCCGGTCAGCCTGATCAAGACGGTCTATCTCGGCAAGGTCACGCCGCAAGAAGGGACTGAGCGCAAGGGCAACCATCGCGAGAATCGGGACCGCAAAACCGCCAAACTCATGGGCAGTGCGCACAATATTGCGATTTCCCACCGCTGTGGACAAGGAGGGAAAGAACATGACAGCCCCTGTTCCTGCCAGAAGGAAAAAAGCAAGCGCGTGACTCCAATGAAAGACACGCTCCCCCCAATCAAAACGCAAAATTCTCGTGGAAAGAGCACTGTCTCCGCGCGTCACCTCAGGAGCCAAAGCCATTGGAAGCCCCCACTGTTCCGTCTTGGTCATACCCACGCAGAACCCAATATCCCGCCACAAGATCCTCTTCAACAAGGATGCGGTCCACCCACTTCGTTCCCTTGTATCCATACATCGAAGGAATAATCACCCTGGCAGGAAATCCTTGTTGCAGTGAAAGTGGGGAATCATTCAGGGCAACTGCCACCATATTCCCAGGAAGACGGGCCTCCCTCACGGAAAGCGATTCGGTGTAGACACCATCGAAGCTAAAAAAGCGTACATTACGGTCTTCTTTTACTCCCGCAAGATCAAGCAAACGCCCCAGCGGAATACCAGTCCACCGCACGTTGTACACACTCCACCCCGTCACACAGTGGAAGTCTTGTTCATCCGTCTCAAACCCCAAGGCTTCAAGATCTGCATAGGTGAACCGCTGCGGGTTTTCCACATCTCCTTCAATCGTCAGTGACCAGTCTTCCAACTTACGTCGGGGCATCTCATTCGTGACCGAGTAAATACGAAAACGTCCCGTAGCTGGGAGAATTCTCCCCAGCACAGTGTCATCAGCGACACGCGACAATCTTCCACCAACAAGAGTCACCACAGCACCAAAGCCCACAATCCCCAGAAAAATACGCCGGCCAACACCACGCGTCACGCGTCCCGCAGTGCGAAGAAGAGGCGAGGCAGGCCCTGAAGACGCTCCCTTCCCCTCCGGCATATACGTACTCTCATGCCCGACGTCAGGCACAAGGGCTTCAGAACGATCGGCTTCTGCCAGAGTGGATGCCAAGCCTTTCAGACCATGCGACGTACCACGCGTTTCGCCTGATCCAGATGCGGAAGCAGATGCGGACACATCGTCTTCTTCCGCCTGTGCTGCAGTGTGAACGGTAACGTCTTTGGGGGTTTCCTCTGGGTTGTCCTCCGACTTGTCCCCTGCATCGTCCTTTGCGTTATCCACGGGGATGAGCACTCTCCTTTCGTTGATCAGTCTCGTTCCGCGGCCCCTTGCCGCTCTCGTCTGCCACAGGAAAATCGCCACTTCTGAGCATTTCACTGGGCCAGATCGCATGGAAGGGAAGAAAAGAAGGCAAGAGAATGCGTCTCAAAGAAAGTAAGCGTTACACACGCCATAAAAGTCCAGAAAATCCCGAAAAAACTCACACAATTTCTTGGTCACGGTTTGCCTGACCGCTCGCGCAAACCAAATGCAGGGTCTCTCCATGACCATTTGCATACCCTTGTATGAAATATCGAGACTAGGCTGTTCAGTCGTGTCTCGCTCACAGAGAATTCACGTAGACTTTCCACAGAATTCCCTGCGAAAACTCGCCATCAGCTCAGCCTGCCAAGCACTCAAAGACTTCACACCGTGCTGATTTTCAGTTCGGGGCGGCGGATCTTGCGCCGTTTTTTCTCCGCGAGAAGACCTGCAATCTCTAGAATCGCACGTGCGGCAGGGTTCTCCGGATCCGTGACGACCACAGGTTCGCCGATGTCGGATCCGATGCGCAATGCCTCGTCAAGAGGCACTTGACCAAGCAGAGGAACCTCCAAGGCCTTCGCAAGCTCGGCACCACCACCCTCGCCAAAGACCATGCGACGTGAACCGTCGGCAAGTTCAAACCAGCTCATGTTCTCTATCACACCAATAACGTCCTGGTTCACCTTTTCGGCCATAAAGCCGGCACGCTGTGCCACTGTCTGAGCAGCAGACTGTGGGGTTGTGACCACCAGAATTTCTGCGGTAGGAAGAAACTGCGCCATTGAAATATTGATGTCACCGGTTCCTGGCGGCATATCGACAACCAAGAACTCCAGATCATCTCCCCAGTGCACATCTACGAGAAATTGCTCCATTGCTTTATGGAGCATCGGCCCCCGCCACATCACAGGACGGTCTTCATCCACAAAAAATCCCATGGAGACAACCCGAACGCCATGTGCTTCGGGCGGCAAAATCAGGGAGTCGTCGATCACTGTCGGAGGATGGTCAACCCCGATCATGCGAGGCACGGAAAATCCGTAAACATCGGCGTCCAAAATTCCGACGACGGCGCCCTGCGCAGCAAGCGCTACCGCCAGGTTGACCGCAATCGAGGATTTTCCTACGCCGCCTTTCCCCGACTGCACAGAAATCACACGAGCGCGGGAGGCACCAGTCGCAAAGGGACTCTGGCGAATATTGCCGTGCGCAGCCCCCGCATGCCCTAGTTTCGTACGCAACTGCGCACGTTCCTCATCAGTCATTGTGGTGAAATCCACCTTGACCGCCGCAATACTCTCCAAAGAAAGAACTGCTTCCGTCACGCGTTGCGTGATCTCCTCTTTCATCGGACAGCCTGCCACCGTCAAAGCAATCAAGAGCAAGACTTCCTCGCCCGTCACTTCGATGGCGCGCACCATATCCAGATCCACAATGGAACGATGCAACTCCGGGTCTTGCACAGGGCGCAAAACCTCGATTATTTCTTTCTTTGTCGACATAGTCAGTCTCTCGCTCGAATCTGCTGCCACTTCAGACTATAATCCCTATTTGCATAGTGAAAAATGGGGGTTATGCAAAACAAGCGGCACCGTGCAGCTCGCACTAGTCTCAACAAGCCGCCCGATCACGGCAGCGAATTCTCTGACCATATCGCGGAACTCACTGTCGCATTGGGAGACAGCACCCGACGCCAGATTTACCTGCACATTTACCAGGATTCCAAGAGCATAACTACTGCGGATGTCGCTAAACATTTCAACATCCACCCCAATGTCGCACGTCACCACCTCGAGAAACTCTTGCAAACAGGATTTCTCACCATAGACACAACACGAGTCCGCGAGAAATCCGGCGCGGGACGTCCCTCCAAGCTCTACCGCGCATCAACAAAACAGGCACTTCACCCTGCCCCCTCGCAAAAAGATCGCCTCCTCATTGAACTCTTGCTTGCAACCCTGACAGGCATTCCAACGGAAGATGCAGAACATCTTGCAGAAGAAGCGGGAGTACGCTATGGCGCACAACTCGCAGAAAACGCACACAAAACAGGAAACGCCCCGGCCCTTTCGCGCCGAGACGTCTTACACATTGTCGCGGAAACGATGAACAAACGAGGTTTCCACATTTCCGCCAGCCTTGAAGAAGAAACACTCATCGCGCAACAGTGCCCTTTTGCAGAAATGGCAACCAAACATCCACAGATTGTCTGCGCGATCGACCGCGGCATGCTCCGGGGCATGTTCGACAACCTGCTCGGCGTGGCTTCTCACCTCTCCACGACGAGCAAGGCTTTGGGCGACAAAACCTGCACCGCCAAACTCTGACCTTTCCCTCCCAAGCCTGTGAGACTGACCATGCCTGATACCCCACCTCCTGTACTCTCGCCTCCCCGCCACTATCTCGACCATGCCTCTGGCACGCCTATGCGCCCAGAGGCATATGAGGCAATGGCCCTCTGGTTTGCACAGGCAGCGGACCCCGGTCGAGTGCACACAGAAGGAAGAACAGCACTTCAGGCCATAGAAGGGGCACGTAACCATGTCGGAGCGTATATGGGCACAAGTCCACGCGATGTCGTGTTCACAGGTTCGGCCACTGAAGCCCTCAACTGGTGCATCTTCGCGGCGTGCGGTCTCACTCCAACATCACGTGGCCCTTGGGGAAAACGCCTCCTCGTCTCACAGGTCGAACATACCGCTGTGCTGGCAGCGGCGCGTGCTGCTGCAGCCAAAGCGAAAATCGAGTTGATCGAGCTTCCTGTTGACAAGACAGGCATCGTACAGGATTTCGATATCCCTCCTGATACGGCCCTTGTTGCAGTCCAACATGTAAATCACGAGACTGGCGTCATACAGAAAGTTACCGACATCCATAAAAAGTGTCAGGAGCACGGCACGCTTCTCTTAACCGACGCGTGTCAGTCTGTCGGAATACCTATGCCTACGGCAGATTTTCTCGTCATCTCCGCACACAAATTGGGGGGTCCTCCCGGCATAGGCGCACTCGCGCTAAGAAGACGCGTGCGCATCGACGCGCTTTTTCTCGGTGGTGAACAAGAACTTGGCCGCCGCGCAGGAGGAGAGAATGTGGCGGGTGCCGTCGGATTCGGGCACGCATGCACTCTCGAAATTCCTGACACAACGTCCCTGCGCGATCAGCTGATCGCAGGGATCTCGACCTTGAGAGGAGTTGAGATTTTTGGAGCGTCCGTCAACAGAGCTCCTCATATTCTCGGTTGTTCAGTCGCAGAATGCAGCGGAGAAGGTCTCCTTATTGGCATGGACAATGCCGGCATCACGCTAAACTCCGGCTCATCCTGCGCTTCCGGCCATCTTGAACCAAGCCATGTACACTATGCCATCGGGGCCAACGCCGATACCTCTCTCCGATTCAGCTTTGGCTGGACTTCCACCAAAGCTGACGTTGACGCCGTACTCGTCGCTCTTCCTCCTCTTGCCGAACGGCTACGCCGCCTGCGTACGACACCTATTTCGTCACAGCACTGGAACAACATCTAGCCGAAAAGCACCGACAAACCCGCTTTCATTTCCCACGAAACTGAGACTTTCATATCCGTACAATTTCCGTAAAAGACAGCACGCCGGCAAAGCAGTCCCCCACTCAAACCCCTCCCGAGACGACAAAAAAGACGACAAGAAAATGCTACAAAGAAAAGCTCGAAAGAAATCGGCAGGAAAAAAATCTTGCCGAAACCGCGTGCTCCCCCAGCGCGTCTTGTACTAGGCAAAACCCCTAGGAAAGACCCTGGAGAGGACCCCTCGGCAAGACCATCGACAAACATTGCAGGAGTCAGTACAACCAGGAACCACTGCAAACCAGTAGAAATCCTTGACAAAGAAAACGGCAAGGCATTCCCAAAAGAAAAAGCCAGAATCCTTGACAAAACTCACAAAGCAGGGTCCTCTTCGTTTGGGAATAATGCAGAAGTAACCCAAAAAACACCGGATAAGAGACAAGACATCCGGTGTTCCTTCCCACAGGGGCCTATGTAACAACAGGTTGCCACATGAGGCACCGGAACATGGACCACAGGTGGACCCCCCCCACAGGCAGGGCCCCCTCCCACGGGGACAGGCATCTCGGAAAAAACTCCCGGAATCAGAGGAAGAGGGCCCCAGCCCAATTCCTCATATTTATCGGGGTACAACAGGATAGGGAGCCATTATGAACACAGACACGCCACATCCCGCTTCTGCAACGCCTGATTCCCCTGGCCCAAAAGGCGTAACCCCGCCTCATCCGTCTTCCTCTTCAGGGTCGCTTCCCACTTCAAAGGGCACGCGTATTATTCTCGCGATCTCTGCTTTCATCCTGGTAAACCTGGTTATTTTTTCCGTTTTCTTCGACGAAACGGTAGACTCCGACGCCCCACTTGCTCCAGCCTTCACAACAAAAAACTTTCAAGGCGAACAGGTCTCTCTCGAGGGTTTTCTCGGGAAACCTCTTGTCATCAATTTTTGGGCCTCTACATGTCCGCCTTGCCGGAAAGAAATGCCAGATTTCCAGAAGGTCTACACTGACCTGGATGGACAAGTAGAGTTCTTGGGACTCGCACACAACGACATCAAGAGCCAAGCTCGCGAATTCATCGAGGAAACCCTGGCGAAAGAAAAAAATGTGCGCATCACCTACCCTTTAGCGCTCGACCTGGATGGGCGCATTGGTGATGCATACCGTCTCATCGGACTCCCGAACACTTTCTTCCTAGATAAAGAGGGACGGATCGTAAACGCTGTAGCCGGGATACTTGACGAAGAAGAACTACGCGGTCATTTGCGTAAAAGTTTTCTGGATGTCAACATCTAAAACAGCTCACGCTCAAGGGAAGAACAGCAGAAAGCAAAATCTCAAGGTTTACCGGCGACGAGAAATAAAACTTTCGTACCAGTTTTCTGCATTCTCCGGCAGCACTCCTCGAGGTTGCCATCAAAATCCGGCGTCAAAAAATGTCGCAAATGGCGGCGCTGGTTCGCAATGCTGTTTCCAGGCATTCGGTGGAACCCGAAAACCTGGTGAGCAAAGCACAAGGGCGACAGGGATAACAGCAGGTCTTGTCGAAGGCATCCGTGTCGTACGCAATTCATACGCCATTTTAGTTTATGCAATACTTCCAAATGCCTTGTACATCGCTTTGCGGCAGGGGATGTAAACAACAGGGGATGTACAGCAAGGAACACAAGGAGAATGACACCTATAGGCACCTGGAATGGAGAAACACCTCCTTCTTTCTCTGGAGAGGACATCCAGCGTGCTGCCCAACGGATCAGGGAAACCATTACCATTCTTCGGCATCCTGTCACAGCCCATGTGGGCGTGGCTTTCGGAGGACACTTCACCCCGTTCTCTCCTGATCTCTCACCAGGGCAGCAAAGCGAAGAAAGCGGGTGGCCCGTTCTCGGAATTCTGCCTCCGCTCTATCCGGAATGGCTCGGCGACCGCTCTTTTCTTGAAACACATGGAACACGCTTTCCCTACGTGACGGGGGCGATGGCCAACGGTATCGCCACGACACGTCTCGTCATTGAAATGGCGAAGCACGGCTACTTGGGCTTTTTCGGGGCAGCAGGTCTTGCGAAGAAACATGTTGAAGCCGGGATTGCAGAGCTCACGTCTGTGCTTGGTCATAACGGACCAGCTTGGGGAGCGAACCTCATCCACTCCCCGAATGAACCGGCGCTAGAAGCAGCAGTTGCTGATCTCTACATCAATAGTGGGGTGCGTAAAGTCTCCGCCGCCGCGTACATGAATCTCACACCAGCAATTGTTCGATACGCTTACAGTGGCATTTCCAGAGATGCCACTGGAGCCATCCACCGCACAAACTATGTTTTCGCCAAAATCTCACGACCAGAAGTCGCAGCCTCCTTTTTAGCCCCCGCCCCATCAGGCATGATCGATAGCCTGGTCAATCAAAGGCTCCTCACCCCAGAAGAAGGGCAACTCGCTCGTTCCCTCCCCGTTGCAGAAGATTTCACAGTGGAATCTGACAGCGGAGGACACACCGACAACCGACCTCTTGCAGCACTTTTCCCGGTCATCACCGCTCTCCGGAATCAGATGGCAGCCGAATACGGATATCACCGGCCGATTCGCCTCGGGGCTGCAGGCAGTCTCGGCACACCACAGGCTGTCGCTGCCGCTTTCGGTCTCGGTGCGTCCTACGTGCTCACAGGAACGGTGAATCAGGCCTGCGTGGAATCTGGCCTTCATCCCGAAGGCAAAGAAATGCTCGCTGCTGCAGGAATCGCCGACGTCATCATGGCGCCGGCTGCCGATATGTTCGAGCTCGGCGCTGAAGTACAGGTGCTGAAACGAGGCACAATGTTTGGTGTCCGGGCAAAAAAACTCTCAGAACTTTATCGTTCATACGCTTCGCTCGATGAGATCCCCCCTCACGAACGCGTCGCCCTGGAAAAGAGCATCCTCGGCATGAGCATCGAAGAATGCTGGGATTCCACGTGCGCCTTTTGGCAAGAACGAGACCCTGGCGAAATTCAAAAAGCCGAACAGGAGCCAAAGCACAAAATGGCTCTTGTTTTCCGTTCCTACCTAGGATTATCAAGCCAATGGGCGATCCAAGGCACAAATCAGCGCCGCATGGATTATCAGATCTGGTGCGGTCCCGCTATAGGGGCTTTCAATTCATGGACAGAAGGCTCCTTCCTCGCTGATCCGGCCAATCGAACAGCTGTTCAAGTTGCCAACAATCTGCTCGAAGGAGCAGCGGTTGTCACACGAGCCCACCAATTACAAACATACGGAGTCCCTACTCCCCCCGCTGCCTTTGAATATCGGCCACGCCCCCTGAACTAGCCCCCCTGAACTAGCCCATTGTCTGTCATCCCAGAGGAATACCATCCGATGACCAAGCGCCGTGACCAGTTCGAGACGCCGATCGCCATTGTCGGCGTCTCTGCTCTTTTTCCGGGGTCTCTCGACAGCACCGGGTTCTGGAGTGACATCTTCAGAGGAGTAGACCTCCTCGAGGAAGTACCACCGACACACTGGCTACTCGAAGATTTTTACGATCCCGACCCAAAAGCACCCGACAAAACCTACACAACACGTGGTGCTTTTCTGCAAGATATCGATTTCGACCCGCTCGCCTGGGGCATCCCCCCCAGCATTGTGGAAGCTACCGATACCTCCCAGCTCCTGGCCTTGATCGTAGCCCAGCGCGTGCTCGATGAAGCGTCGCAAGGGCAGTTCGCCGCAATGGACCGCTCCCGCATTTCAGTGATCCTGGGTGTCACCTCTGGGCAGGAATTGCTCGGCACTATGGCGAGCAGGCTACAACGTCCTGTTTGGCAGCAAGGGCTGCGTCAAGCAGGAGTCCCTGAAGACCAGGTACAAGAGGCCTGCGATCGCATTGCTGCCCACTATGTGGAATGGCAAGAGAGTACCTTCCCCGGCCTGCTCGGAAATGTTGTGGCAGGCCGCATTGCCAACCGGCTGGACCTAGGAGGAACAAACTGCGTCACCGACGCGGCCTGCGCGTCCTCTTTTTCAGCCCTCGCAATGGGAGTCAGCGAGCTTCGTCTTGGTAGTTCCGACATGGTGATCACCGGCGGAGTGGACACCATGAACGACATCTTCATGTACATGTGTTTTAGTAAGACGCCGGCCCTTTCACGCACTGGTGACATCCGTCCCTTCTCGGCAGACGCAGACGGCACCATGCTCGGAGAGGGTATCGGCATGGTAGCCTTAAAACGCCTTTCCGACGCGGAACGCGACGGAGACCGTGTCTATGCGCTCTTGCACGGTATCGGGTCATCTTCTGACGGACGCTCCAAAAGTGTCTATGCCCCTGTTTCCGAAGGACAGGCAAATGCACTGCGTCGGGCCTACACACAGGCCGGTTACAGCTCTGACACGATCGAGCTCGTGGAAGCACACGGCACTGCCACTTTTGCCGGAGACGCAGCCGAGTTCGGCGGTCTCCGCTCCGTATTCGAAGAAACCGACCGCACCGACCAGCAATGGTGTGCATTGGGTTCAGTGAAATCCCAGATAGGGCACACAAAAGCAGCGGCCGGTGCAGCAGGCCTGTTCAAAGTCATCATGGCCTTGCACCACAAGGTCCTCCCTCCCACTATCAAAATCGATACACCCAATCCCTCGATTGAAATTGAGACTTCTCCCTTCTATTTGAATACGGAAAGTCGCCCCTGGGTACGGGGAACAGACCATCCGCGACGCGCGTCCGTCAGTTCTTTTGGCTTTGGCGGCTCCAACTTTCACCTCACATTGAGTGAGCCCACAGGAAATACCCCGCCACCTGCACGTCTACGCTCCTTCTCACATGAACTTGTCACACTCACCGGCGAGTCCGGCGCAAAAATTGCAGCATCGGCACACGAGCATGCAGCCGAGGCGGCAACACCTGGTTTCTTGGCCTGGCTCGCCCAATCGAGCCGGCAATCATACCGGGCAGATGCCGGAGCTCGCCTCGCGGTTGTCGCCACAGACGAAGCCGACCTGAGGGACAAGCTCGAGAAAGCGGCCGAAAAAATCACAGCGTGCCCTGATGAGTCTTTCGACCTTCCGGGAATACACTACGGCACCGGTCCGCAGCTTGGCACGCACGAAATCGCTTTCCTCTTCCCTGGCCAGGGAAGCCAGTACCCCGGGATGGGCGCGCCTCTCGCCATGCAGTTCGATGCGGCCATCGCCGCATGGGACCTCGCTGCAGACGCCGATTGGGCAGCACAACCCCTACACGAGGTGGTATTCCCCCATCCCGTTTTCACAGAAGAGGCAAGGAAAACCCAAGAAGCAACGCTTACCCTTACCCATTGGGCACAACCGGCCATCGGCACAATGAGCCTGTCGATCCTCAACCTCTTGCGGAAACTCGGCATCACACCCGCGCATACAGGTGGTCATAGTTTTGGGGAAGTGACCGCTTTACATGCTGGTGGCGTCTTATCCGGCGCAGACATGATTCGCACAGCACGCACCCGCGGCCTTCTCATGGCAGAAGCCGCAGACACCCCAGGTGCCATGACAGCGGTCTCTCGCCCAGTCGAAGAAGTCCGGGCACTGGTAGAAAGCTGGAAAGAAAACGGCGCTTCTGCTGTCGTTCTCGCAAACCACAACAGCCCAACCCAGATCGTGCTGTCCGGTCCGACTCCTGCGATCGAAGAGGCCGAAAAACTTCTGGCCGAGGCAGGCATGAAAGCAAAACGCCTCACAGTTGCGACCGCTTTTCATTCACCTGTGGTAAGCAATGCTGCAGGCGCCTTTCACAATGCACTACAAGAAATCTCCTTCACTCCCCCCACCATCCCTATCTATGCGAATGAGACAACCGGCCTGTACTCAGACGACCCTCAAGAGATTCGTTCCCAACTCGGTCGACAGCTCGCGTGTCCCGTACGTTTCGTCGAAATGGTCGAAAAAATGTACGAAAACGGCGCTCGTGTCTTTGTGGAAGTAGGCCCAGCAGCAACACTCACAGGATTAACCGGCAAGATCCTTGCCGATCGACCACACAGAGCTGTGGCTCTCGACCGGAAACCAAGCCGCAAAAAACAAGGACAAGACGCAACGACCAGCCTGAAACCCTTTCTCGAAGGGCTTGCGACCCTTGCCGCAGCAGGAACCGACATGGACCTGGGCGCCCTCGACGACGAATACGCTGTCTTGCAAAATCCTCATGAACTGCCAAAACAAAAAATGAGTATTCCGCTCAGTGGAGCGAATTACGGTCGCCCCTATCCTCCCGCTGACCTCTCCGAGATAGCCGGCCCCAATCCCCCACAACAAGAGACTCGGTCGCAAGTATCACGCGCAGCAGCAGAAGCTTCCGCCACAGCCCAGACCATGCCTACCCCACCATCCCCAGCCCAGACCATGCCTACCCCACCATCCCCAGCCCAGACCATGCCTACCCCACCATCCCCAGCCCAGACCATGCCTACCCCACCATCCCCTCTTGCACCAGCAGCCTCTTCTCACACGAACCAGCCGGGTACTCACACCCCTGCTCTCGTACACCCCGCCCCAGCCCCGTTCTCCCCGACACATATTCCCACGGCATCCCTGCCTCCCATACTCAGCGCTTTCCAGACTGTGCAACAGCAAACAGCCGACGCGCATCGCTCGTATCTAAGTGCTGTGGCCCAGTCGCATAATGCCTTCCTCCAGGCAGCCCAAAGCGGTTTCGATCTTTTGTCGCAACTCGCGAGCGGCACTCCCAGCGCACAACCACAACAACCTCTGGCATCTACCACATCTTTCGCCAGGTCTGCTTTTCCACAACCAACTTCGCAAACTGCCAATCTCGCGACCCTTCCCCCTGCCCCATCATCCGTTCCACAGCCCCCTGTCGAAAGCACACACGCCTTCCACACTCCAGACCTCTTCGCCTCTCCTGCGGGAGGCACTGTCGAATACACCCAAGCTGTTTATCCCGAACAATCCCCCAATGGAGACACAAGCGTCCCTGTAGTTTCCCCGCAAAACGGAACCAGTGAGATCACACCTACTGCCTTTGCGCCCGCTCCAGCACTTGCGGCAACGCCGGCAACAGACACTCCGGCAGCTGTTCCTTTTGCACCGGTCACTCTCCCCACCGAAACTCCCTCTACCGAAACTCCCCCTGCTGCCCCGCTCGACATCACCCAGCTTCTCCTCGACACAGTGAGCGATAAAACCGGCTATCCCGCCGAAATGCTCACCATGGAAATGGAACTCGAAAGCGACCTCGGCATCGACTCCATCAAACGTGTCGAAATCCTCTCCGCCATCCAAGAAACCGTTCCAGAACTCCCAGAAGTCGACACATCCGTACTCGCCGAACTACAAACCCTCGCCCAAATCGTCGAATACATGGAGAACGCAACCGACAGCGCCACCAGCGCCACCAGCACGAGTACCGCCCCGCTCGACATCACCCAGCTTCTCCTCGACACAGTGAGCGATAAAACCGGCTATCCCGCCGAAATGCTCACCATGGAAATGGAACTCGAAAGCGACCTCGGCATCGACTCCATCAAACGTGTCGAAATCCTCTCCGCCATCCAAGAAACCGTTCCAGAACTCCCAGAAGTCGACACATCCGTACTCGCCGAACTACAAACCCTCGCCCAAATCGTCGAATACATGGAGAACGCAACCGACAGCGCCACCAGCGCCACCAGCACGAGTACCGCCCCGCTCGACGACACACCTGCAGACATTCCTGAGAACGCTCCGGCAGACACGCTCGACACAACAGTGGGTTTGCACCTGGTGCAGACCAGAGAGACCGAAGCGCCGGGCAGACCATTACAAGGTCTTACGGATGGCATTAATGTGGCAATTACCGACGACGGCAAAGGCATCGCATACGAACTCGCCCAACTCCTCACTGCGAATCAGATGAAAGCAGAGGTCGTGACGGACCTCCCCGCCGACGGCATAGAAGGAATTATCTTCTTGGACGGTCTGCGGTCTTTTGAAAAGGCGAATGACGCGCTTACCGTGAACCGGACAGGATTTAGTGCAGCGAAAGCAATCGCAAGCAGGGCAGCGCAGGGCAGCGGGGTGTTCGTGAGCGTGCAGGACACCGGTGGAGCTTTTGGTTCCGGTGCTTTCGATCCCCTACGCGCCTGGTCTGCCGGCCTCTCCGGACTCGCCCGCACTCTCGCTTTGGAATGGCCGGCTTCAAGTGTCAAGACCATCGACATTGAACAGGCAGATCGCGCTCCCGAAGTGATCGCCGCGGCCATCGCGGAAGAACTCTTCACTGGAGGCAATGACCTGAACGTCGGCCTTCGCGCAGGCGGACCTCGACTCACCCTCTCCGTCAACCCTACGGAACGCAAGCAAAACAAGCCTCTTCTTGGTGCACAAGACGTGATTGTGGTATCTGGAGGAGGACGAGGAGTAACCGCTGCAGCAGTCGTGGCACTCGCCAAGGAAACTGGGGCTTCTTTCGCCCTACTCGGGCGCACAGAGCTGCTCCCCGAGCCTGAAGTGTGCCAAGGAGTTGAGGGTGATGCCGCACTCAAGCAAGCCTTGCTCGCAGAAAGCAAAAAAACAGGCACACCCCGCAAACCTGCTGAACTTGGCCGTCTTGTAAAAAACATTCTGGCAGGCCGTGAAATCCAGACAACTCTCGCACACATCGAAGCTGTCGGAGGGCGCGCCCAGTATCTTCCTGTGAATATCACAAGTAAGAAGGCCGTCGCAGAGGCCCTGAAAAAGGTGCGCTCCGACTGGGGGCCTCTCACCGGAGTGGTACATGGCGCAGGAGTCTTGGCGGACAAGCTCATGACAGACAAAACCAAGGCCCAATTCGACAAGGTTTTCAATACAAAAGTCCAAGGTGCACTTCACCTGGTCGATGCCACTTCTCAGGACCCCCTCCGACTGCTTTGCTTCTTCTCTTCGGTGGCTGCTGTTGCGGGAAACCCCGGCCAAGCCGACTATGCAATGGCAAATGAGGTCTTGAACAAAGTTGCACTTGCCGAACGCCGGCAGCGTGACACCTCATGCGTGGTCAAAGCCCTCAACTGGGGCCCCTGGGCTGGTGGAATGGTCACTCCCGAGCTTGAATCCCACTTTAGAGCTATGGGTGTATCCCTCATCCCATTGGATGAAGGTGCCGAGATCTTCGTGGAAGAAATGGCCGACACCAGTCCTGACCGCACAGAACTCGTCATCGGAAACGGCCTGCTTCCCAGCTGGAACACAGGCAACAACAAGCCAGGAAGTAGCCAGGGAGCACCGGTGTGACCTTCACGCCAATCGCAATTGTCGGACAAGCATGCCTGCTTCCTGGAGCCCATTCTCCCGCAGAACTATGGCGTGCAGTTGCCGGTGCAGAAGATCTGATCTCTTCTGCACCGCAGGACCGATGGAAAATTGCGAAAGAACGCGTACTCTGCAAACCGGGCGAGGACAGTACTGACCGCACCTGGTCAGACCGGGGCGGATATGTCGAAGGCTTCCCAGAGATCTTCGACCCGGAAGGTTTTGCCCTTCCCGCCAAAAATATCCTCAGTTTAGACCCTCTTTTTCAGTGGGTACTCCATACCGCAAGAGAGGCGCTCCGTGACGCGCGAAGAGACAGCGCGCAGGAGAAAAAGGCTGACCTCCCCCAAAAAAATACCCAAGATTTTCCTGAGAACAGCAGAACAGGCGTTATTTTCGGCAATCTGTCTTTTCCTTCGGCTGCAATGTCGCAGTTTGCCGAATGCCTTCACCTGCAACGGAGCGAAGGATACGGCGAGCAAGCCCTCGCTGCGGCAGGCATCAAGACGCCCGACGCCAGAAACCGGTTCACCTCTGGGCTACCTGCCCTCGTCCTTGAACGAGCGCTTTCTCTGGGGATGGGCGCATTTGCACTCGACGCCGCCTGTGCAAGTTCTCTGTACGCCATAAAATTGGCATGTGATCGTCTGCAAGATGGCAGCGCCGATCTTATGCTCGCAGGCGCGGTGAACTGTACCGATGACCTCTATATTCATATCGGATTCTCTGCCCTCCAGGCATTGAGCCAGACAGGACAATCCCGCCCTTTCCATCGCGATGCCGACGGGCTCGTGCCTGCAGAAGGCTGCGGATTCGTGGCCCTGCAACGCCTTGAAGACGCGATCCGTGAGGGAAACAATATTCATGGCGTGCTACGCGGTATTGGTCTCTCAAACGATGGCCAAGGTCAAGGCCTACTCGTGCCCTTCTCAAATGGGCAGACGCGGGCGATGCGCCTTGCCTATGAAACGTCCGGCCTCGACCCCACAGATATTTCTCTTCTGGAATGTCATGCCACCGGCACTCGGCTTGGCGACGCCATCGAAGTTGAAAGCACGCGCCAGGTATTCGCAGACCACCCTGACCTCCCCATCGGCTCCCTCAAATCCAACACCGGACACCTGATCACCGTGGCCGGTGTCGCTGCCCTTTTCAAGATGACCGAGGCGATCCGCCACAAGCAGCGTCCTCCGACGCTGCATATAGAGGACCCGCTTCCGAGTTTATCTGATTCGCCGCTTCGTCTGCTCTCTGCTCTCGAACCTTGGGAAACCCAGGGTCCACGGCGAGCTGCGATTTCAGCCTTCGGGTTTGGCGGGAACAACGCCCATTTAATTGTGGAGGAATTCCTTCCTGACCAGCTTCCCGGGCAGACTTCGCGCACGGGGATTCCCACCCAGGCCATAGGACGTTCCGCACACGGCGCCGACGGCACTCACGGCACCGACGACGCCACAGGGCAAAGAGAAGCTGTGGCCGGCGACCGACAACAGTCCGCTGCAAAAAGTGGGACATCCCTCGCGCCACGTCCTGTTGTGCCCACAGGAGATATCGCCATTGTCGGGGCAGGAGCACAAGTGGCTTCTGCGACTTCATGCCTGGCTTTTACGCACGCGCTCTTTTCTCCAGACTCATATCTCAGAGCAAACCCGGACGCAGACCCCAACGGGGACCCGAACGGAGATCTTGAAGGTCGCATCAGCGAAGTCACGGTTTCTCTTCCCGGCCTCAAATTTCCACCAAACGACCTGAAGCGTTCTCTCGGACAGCAGGTCATTGTTTTTGAAGCGGTCCGTGAAGCCTTTGCCGACGTTCTCCAAACTGGGGCATCCCCCTCGCAGCAAACCGGGGTGACCGGTGTGTATGTTGGCATGGGGGCCGACGTGGAAGGCACCTACTATGGCATGCGCTGGCGTATGGCCGAATGGGCGCAAGCCTGGGGTCTGACGACTGAGGACTGGATCGACAAAGCACGTGACGCGGTTTCTCCCCGGCTCGATATTGCCGGGGTTCTCGGGGTTATGGCCAACATCCCCGCGAACCGCATCAACAGACAGTTTGATTTTACTGGTCCGAGCTTCACAGTGTCGGCAGAAGAACATTCCGGCTTCTTCGCCCTCGACATTGCGGTACGCGCACTGCGCGCGCATGAGCTCGACGCGGCAGTCGTGGCCGCAGTTGATCTCGCCTGCAACCCCATACATAAAGAAGCGGCAAAGGCCTGCCTGACAGCGGACCATCAGGTTCCCGGGGATGCCGCCATCGCGCTCGTCCTGAAGCGCCGAGAAGACGCCGAACGAGACGGAGACCGCATTTATGCGGTCGTGCCAGGAAGCAGCATTATAAGTACGCCTGCTGGGGTGTCGGACGCCGACGCAAAAGAACACACACAAAATCCTGATCCCACAACATCTGAGCTGCGTCTGGGCACAGGATCAATCGATCTTTCCTCCCATTTTGGTCACGCGCACGCTGCTTCGAGTCTCTGTCACCTTTTCGCAGGTGCCTTGGCATTGCACTATCGGAGGTTGCCGGGAGGCGCTTCCTGGCATGCGGCCACACATCGTCACGTGCGTGTCGAAAGCACGGCAATGGAAGGCCACGGAGAAAAAACCCTCTCATACATTCTCACAGAAGAAGGCGCCTCTCCACCTCCCTTTCTCGACCCAGTCCCACGTCTTCATGTGTTCTCTGGTGCAAACCCTGACGAAGTTCTCGCCAATCTCGACGTCAGAAAAGAAAGCAACACAGGACCGGCACGGCTCGCCATTGCCGCCGACTCCCCTGCCCAGCTTGAAAGTCGCATCGAACGTGCCCAAAAGCACCTCAGGCTGGGGGCACCGCTCGGGGAAGGCGCCCATTTCCGGGCTGCGCCGCTTGAGGGAGACCTCGCTTTTGTGTTTACCGGGGCCGGCGCTGCCTATACCGGCATGGGACAACAACTGTTACACGCCATGCCCGAACTCAGTACGTCTATCGGCGGAATGCTGCAATCCCATCCCGAGATCACCGCATGGATCCAGGACGGCAGCACCCCCGATGCCTCGGGCTATTTGTGGGCAGCTTCACTACTTTCTCAGGCACACGCCCACCTCACACTTGACCTGCTACAGCTCCGGCCTCAGGCGGCAATCGGCTATTCATCCGGCGAAAGCAACTCCCTTTTTGCTTTTGGCGTATGGAACGACATGGACGCCATGTTCGCCGAGATCGCAGAATCCGGGATGATGGACGCTGAGCTGTTCGGTGCTTTTCACGCGGTATGCCGGGCGTGGAAAGACACGTCCGTAGAATGGGCAGTTTGGAATCTTCTCGTACCTATCGAGACAGTGCAGGAAGCGATCGCAGACGAACCCCATGTGCATCTTGCCATCGTCAACTCTGCAAGAGATTGTGTGATCGCAGGGGATGCCGCTGATTGTGCCCGTGTCGTACAACATTTTGGCGCGGGGAAACGCCTGCAACTTCCTTACAATCTCGCGTGTCATGTGCCCGAAGTGCGCGAGGAATTTCACGAGCCCTGGTACAAAATCCACAGACGACACGTGACGCCCGTTCCCGGGGTGCGCTTTTACTCCAACGGCAGTGGCGCTGCGTACACGCCGAGTTCTGATGCATGTGCCAGGGCTATCACTACCCAGGCCGAGAACACTCTCTCTTTTCCTGACACAATCCGCGCCGCCTACGCAGATGGCACACGCATCTTCCTTGAGCACGGCCCAAGAAACGCATGCACAGGTTTTATCCGCGAGATCCTGGCAGACGAAGAGATTCTGGCAATCTCGCTCGACCGAAAAAACCATGAGATCCCACAAATTTTCAATGCCCTGGCAGCCTTAACTGCAGCCGGTGTTCCTGTTGACCATGCCGCGCTCACCGACCGCTTGTCCCAGGGTGCCCGTGTGAAACCGCAAGCACAACCGTCCGCTTCAGCACAGAAGGTTTTTTCTCTTCCGGCCCATGCGGCCCACATGCAGCTCCCTTCCCGTTCCGTCCCTCCCGCTCTTCAGTTTGAAGCAGCAGAACCGTCCACTTGCCGACCAGGAAATTCCGCCTCTGACATGCAGACCATGCCGCACGCTCCGTCTTTGCCACCCACAAACCAGCACCCGCCGGCCCAGCCTTTGCCGGTAAAGGCGGCTCCTCCTGCAGTCGCTGTCCTGTCCCCTCCCCCAGAACACATACCAGGCCCAGCACCTCTCCCGGCGATTGAGGGCTCACACGCAGCACTTTCCAGTGCAATGAGCACGCACATGCAACGTCTCGCCCAGCAACATCAGGAGTTTTTGGCGTACCAGACAGCGCTGCATCAGCAGTTCCTCGCCATGCGCCGGCAGGCAACTCAAGTTTTGTCCTCGCTCGCGCACACCTCAGCACCGCTGTCCCTCCCACCTGCACAGGAAGCAGCAATCCAGACAGCCCCGGGAGAAGGAAACACTCCGTTCCATCCTCCCTCACAGCTACCTGTGCCACACGCTCCGCCCGTACCCCCGGTCCTCCACACAGGGCCACCAGCCCAGGCCCCGGTGAGTACCCTGCCAGGTGGGAATCCGGCAAAACCCAGCGTTTTCTCCCCACCACCTGCAGATCTTTCCCCAGAAACAGCACCCGCACCCCCGCGCGACGCACAAATACCGCCAGACTCTGATACTACTCAAGTGCCCCACCCGATCGTTGGGACACGACCGTCAGAGGACGGTACCCGCGCAACCCAGCAGCCGACCGGTCCCCGTTGGAACAAGCAACAGCTTGAAATCCACTCCTCGGGCGAGATCTCCCAACTTTTCGGTCCGCTTTTCGGCCGGCAAGATAAGTACACACGTCAATGTCGCATGCCTGAGCCTCCACTGCTCCTCGCCGACCGTGTCACCGGTCTCGCAGCAGAAGCCGGCGTCCTGAGTAAAGGGACCATCTGGACAGAGACAGATATCGAAGAAGGCGTGTGGTATCTCAATGACGGGCGTATGCCCGCGGGGATCATGATCGAATCGGGTCAAGCCGACCTCATGCTCATCTCCTACATGGGAATAGATTTCCTGAACAAGAGCGAACGGATTTACCGTCTACTCGGGTGCACTCTTACGTACAAAGGAGACCTTCCCATTCCCGGGGAGACACTACAGTACGAAATTCGCGTGAATGGTCACGCCCAGCATGGGGACGTGCGCCTCTTCTTCTTTGAATACGACTGCATATCAGACGGTAGGCCACGCCTGATCGTGCGTCACGCCCAAGCGGGATTCTTCACTGACGAAGAGCTTGAAAACACTCGGGGCCTGCTCTGGACTCCGGAAGAGGCAGAGGACGACCTCGACCCTGAGGCCCGTGTTGATCCGCCCGCGATAGCGTGCACACACTCGGCTTTCAGTAAAGAACAGGTCGCAGCATTCTCCGAGGGAGATACTTTTTCATGTTTCGGGGAAGGTTTCGCGTACGCCCAAACCCACACTCGCCCTCCAAAAATCCAATCCGGCAAGCTTCTCTTTATTGACGAAATCACGAACTTTGACCCAGAGGGAGGACCCTGGGGCCGGGGCTTCATGCGATGCAAGACGAAAGTCAACCCCGACGATTGGTATTTCAAAGGGCATTTCAAAAATGACCCGTGTATGCCGGGCAACTTCATGCTCGAAGCCTGCTTGCAAGCCATGTCGTTTTATTTGTCGGCAAGTGGCTTCACAGTACGACGAGATGGCTGGCGCTTCGAGCCCCTACAGGAACGTGCCTTTGAATTGAAATGCCGGGGAGAGATCGCTCCGTCAACAAAAGAGGTCATCTACGAGCTCTATGTCGAGGAGATCTGGGACGGACCCCAGCCAACGATCATCTGTGACGTGGTCGGCATCATGGACGGTCGTCCTGGTTTCCACGCCCACCGTATCGGCCTTAGCCTCGTCCCCGACTGGCCACTCACATCTCTGCCGGAGCTCACCGCCGACTATGTCGAGCCAAAACCTGTTTTTATCGACAAAAACGGCTTTCCCTTTGGTTTGCACTCCCTGCTGAGCTGTGCCTGGGGTAAACCGAGCGACGCCTTTGGCGAAATGTATACCGTGTTTGACGAAGGCTCACGGCGCCCCGCGCGCCTGCCGGGTCCGCCGTATCATTTCATGACACGCATCACAAAGCTGCATGGGGAACTGGGCACCTACAAAGCGGGCACCTATGTCGAAGTCGAATACGATATTCCTGACGACGTCTGGTATTTCCAGGAAAATGGCTGCCAGACCATGCCCTTTTGCGTCCTCATCGAAGCCGCATTGCAACCTTGTGGCTGGCTCGCCAGTGGAGTTGGCTCGGCTTTGCTCGTCGACAATGAACTGCTCTTCCGCAACTTGGATGGCACAGGCACACTCACGGGAGAAATCACACGCACCGCAAAAGTGCTGCGTACTCGGGCCACAATCACCAGCTTGTCCCGTTCCGCAGGCATGATCATCGAGTCTTTTGACGTGGAGTGCTTCCTTGATGACCAGCCAGTTTACAGTATGCAAACGGTTTTTGGTTTCTTTCCTGTCGAGGCCTTCGATCAACAAGCCGGCCTACCGGTAAGCGAACACCAGCGAGAACTAAGAGACTGCCCTGCGGAACACACGGTAGATCTCATACTGGAGCCGGCACGTTATTGTGCAGGATCTCTGCGTCTCCCTTCTCCCATGCTTCTCATGCTCGACCGTGTGAGCTGGTGGGAAGAGGGGGGAGAAGCCGGTCTTGGGACGTTACGCGGAGAAAAAGACGTCGACGCCTCAGAATGGTTTTTCAAAGCCCACTTCTTTCAGGATCCGGTGCAACCAGGATCACTCGGCCTTGAGCCCCTCCTGCAGCTTTTGCAGTTCTTCATGATTGAAACGGGAATGGGTGCAGATCTTGCCCATCCCCGTTTTGAACCGATCATGCTCGGCACACCAATGACCTGGAAGTACCGTGGGCAGGTCGTGCCGAAAAACAAACTCATTACCACCACAGTGGAGATCACTGAGCAGGGTGAAGACGAGATGGGACCCTACCTGATAGGGAAGGGGATCCTCTGGTGCGACGGCATCCGCATCTACGAAACCTCCAATATGGGAATGCGCGTCGTGTCCGGCCCTCCTCCCGGCACACGAGCCGGACAGGATGCCAAGACAGCCGAAGTAATCACATCAGGAGGCGGGCCAAGCAAGCGGGAAGAAAAAGTCTCCGTCCCAGTCCTGAAAGACCGGGTGGCAGATCGCACCACACGAAAAACGGCAATCCAGGTAAAACCTGAGACGTCACAGCAACCGGATCGCGCTGCTTCTCTCCCTGTATTCGAGACTGTTTTCGACCCGGCAGTCGACAGCTGGATTCTGGACCACTGCCCCACCTGGACTCGCCCCGCTCTCCCTGCCATGTGCATCCTGGACGAGATGGCCAAGGCCGTACACGCCACTGGGGCGACTGTCCGCGGAGCACGCAATGTCCGGATCAAACAATGGTGTGACCTGGAGGGGGCCATTTCGCTTCGGAGCGAGATCATTGGCGAAACCGGCGACGTCACCAAGGTCATTTTGCGCAGGCACTGCGCTGATGGACAAGAAACAGACATCGCAGAAGGAGAGATTCTTACTGGGTCCTATGAGCAGAGGCCTGCGGCACTGCCAGCGCTTCCCGGCGAGAAAATCGCGGATCCCTACGAAAGCGGGGAACTCTTTCATGGGCCGGCCTTTCAGACTCTCGTGTCACTGGTGCGCCATCCGACAGGGGCATCCGCGGTTTTTGATTTGTCGCAAACGCACCTCGCACACAAAGTACCGATAGGCATCGTGCATCCCGTCCTGCTCGATAGCGCCACGCACACCATTCCAAATGACCAACTCGAAATATGGTCACACGACATTCAACCTGGGAAAGTCGGCTATCCCGTCCTCATTCAGGATCTTCACTTCCATGGCCCCCCGCCCACCGCGGGACAAGTATCGTGCGAGGTGCGTTTCCAGGGATTCATGGCGAAACCAGATTTTCCACGCTTCAATGTGCAATGGATAGTGGACGGAAATGTGTGGGCAAAATGCTCACTAGTATATGCATGTTTTTCTCAGGGAGCAGTGGCAAAACTCAGCCTCGCCGACCGCCGCGCCTTTCTCCTGCACAAGACCTATGTCGAAGGAACACAGTTCTCGCAATCTTCTGACGGTCTCACTTGCCTCACACAAAAACAGCTCAACGCGGCAAACTGGATGCCCGGCACCGTCCTCGGAATCTTTGGCACGCAAGACCTGGCAGCATGCGCGGTGAAAGAGCACTGGGCAGCGGAACACCGCCTGCACCCTTCCATCTTGCCCGAGGCTCTTCCCCTGACTGCGGTCAACTACACCGTGCAAGAAAAAGGTGAACCACCAGAGAGAGAAGTCACTGTCCGTACCACAGGGCCAATGGCACTGAATCTGCACTCGGTACTCGATTTCTGGCGAGAGCATTCGCACACACCATCAAGTTGGCTCGGCAAAGATGTCATCCATTGCCTGAGCCACAAATACGTACGGCGTATTGTCGTTCCGACACCAGCATTGCGTGGCCAGAGTGCCCTCTATATGGGCAACCATCAGATCCAGATCGAGTCTTTTCTCATTACAAACCTCCTGGCCGGTCTGACTGAACACAGAGTCACCACCATGGCGCATGCCAAGCATGAGCAAGGCTGGATTGGAACTCTCCTACGCCGGCTTGATGCCTATCCAAGAATGCAGCCTTCTCGTAACATTGTTTACTTTGACCAGGCAAAACCCCAGTCCATGCTGACTATTGTGCAGGATCTCAAAGAAGAAATACGCCAAGGCAGGACATCATTTTTTGTACACCCCCAAGGCACAAGAAGCCAGAGCTGTCGCGAACCCGTGACAAAGGTTTCCTCTCTTTTTCTTGATATGGCACTCGACCTGCACGTGCCTATCGTTCCAATCCGGTTCACGGGAGGTCTTCCCGTCGATCCCATCAAGGGAAAATCCGAATTTCCTGTCGGACATTCCATGCAGGATTATTGGATAGGGGCACCGATTTGGCCAGACGAACTCGGTTCCCTGCTTTTGCGGGACCGCATTGCACGAGTTCTCGAAGCAATCAACACGCTGGGAACACGGCCAGAGCAAGAAGAACCCCTCCCTCCCGACCTCGACTTCGCAAAACGCGTCGCTGCCTGGCAGACACGCACCGGGGCGCATGAGGTGTTCTCCACCATCTATTGTCTTTTGGAAGATCTCACCACAACAGGAGAGAGCAGCCAAGAAACCGCACGCCTTGTCGCCGGCGCACAGGCCGGGCGTTTCGTGAGTGACGGCTCTCCCCTCGACAATTGGATTGCCGGCTTTGCAACCCACCTCTATGGTCCACGCGGTCCAGTTGTAGAGGCACCAAAGCTGTGACAGACCGGGTACCCCAGCAACCTCCTCTCATGCATGCTTTCCTCAACGCGTACCAACAAACAACACACACCCATGCGCAATATGTCGAAAACTTGACAGCCTCCCACCTGCTCTTTTTACGAACTGCCCACACAGGCACAAAAATATTGGAGCATCTGAGATATCTCCCGGGAGCAGACACTCTCCCCTCTGCTTCACCCGGCTCCCTGCGACCCCCAGTGCAGCCACCCGCACCACACGTACCCCCCTCGCAGCCGTCAGAAGCAAGAAAGACCGGTGAGGATCTCCCAACAAACAGGTTTCCCGTACCGGAAACGTTCTCTCCCAGCGGGAGCACTACCTGGAAAATACAGGTGGGTGCGAAAACCCATCCTCAGCTGATCGACCATAGCATCGCAGGTGTCGTGGTCGTTCCTGCGGCAATGGCAATCGAATGGTGCAGCCGGGCGGCCCGTGCTTTCGCCCCGCAGCTCTATCTGCAAGAAATCACAGATTTAAAAATCCTCAAGGGGATTACTCTTCCGGGTTTCCACCAGGACACTGCAACAACACTCACTATTTCCTGCCGCCTGCTCACTCCTGCTCCCGGGGACAAAAACCGAGGAACACCAACAAGTAATGCAGCAGTCGTCCTGCTCGAGATCAGTGGACCCCAAGGAAATGTCCACTATCGGTGCCGCGGGCAGCTTGCGACAGAAGCAAGACTTCCAGAAATTCCTTCCGATCTACTGCCCGACACGCTCCCCCGCCTCCTTGCAGGCCATTCTCTCGCTCCCTGGCCAGAAAAGAGCATTTATGGCGATTCGCTGTTTCACGGCCCAGCCTTTCAAATGTTGTCCATCATAAATGGGGTCTCTCCCACGGGCATCATAGCCACGCTTGCGGGCGTGCGCGCAGCAAACTGGCCGCAGGACCTTTGGGTCACCGACCCGGTGATCTGCGATGGCAGTTTGCAACTCGCCCTCCTCTGGGCCACAGAGATGCTGGGATCGCACTCTTTGCCCACGGCCATTGGTGCAGCTCATACTTATTACTCCCCGGGAACAGGCCCTTTCCGTGGGGTTTTGTATGGTCGCTCCACTTCCCGCAACAAAACCGTGTCAGACATATTTATCTTCGACATGAACGGAAACCTTGTAGCAGATTACTTGCGGGTCGAAACACATGTACGACCCAATAGTCCGCGACCTGCCAGTCCATGATCTCTTTTGCTCCGCTCCCTACCCCTCTGGTTCCCGCCAGGATGTGGGAGCGGTTGGAACGAGAACACCATGCCTGGATCATGTTTCCTGATGAACACAATGAGGGAACCGCGAACAGCGCAGCAAAGGCGCTTCTCTCCCCTGTCGAAATCAATCGCTATCAGCGTTACCGCCGAGCCCAAGATCGTCTTCTTTTTCTTGTCGCCCACGCTGGAGTACGTACTGCGCTTTCTCACTACGGGGACATCTCTGCAAAAGACTGGGACTTTTCCACTAGTCCGCAAGGGCGACCTGAAATCGCGAACAAGGACGCGCCACCAGGACTGCGGTTCAATCTCTCGCACACGGCCGGCATGGCGGTTGTGCTGGTGCATAGAGACAAGGATGCTGGTGTGGACGTGGAGCGCCTTCATCGGGTGAAAGATCTTACGAGCATGAGCAAGATGGTATTTTCCCCGGAAGAACAGGCAGATTTTGCTTCTTGTTCCCAAGCTGAACAGCCAGAACGCTTCCTCCGCTATTGGACATTAAAAGAGGCGTACACCAAAGCCCGTGGCATGGGACTCAAGCTCCCTCTCCAGGAGTTTTCCTTTGAACTCGGTCATTCTCCTGAATTTTTCCCACCCCGCATCTCTTTTGCCCCTGGATTCCCCGACAGCCCGCAACAATGGCATTTTCTCACGACAAAAATGTCAGGAACGCATTTTCTTGCGATTGCGACACGAGAAAAAAAACAGCCACCCGGTGCAGCCCTTTTCTTTCGCCACCCCCTCAACACAGGGTTCCTCTAAAGAAGATTCCATAGGAAAAGTCCTGGTAAACGAATTTTCTCGCTCACTGCCGGTTCATGACCACTTCTTCCCAGTTTAGAATTGGCCTCGATCCCCTACATTTCCAGCGATCCTGCGCACGTCTCCGATATCTGCATTTCAACGCAAAAAAGCACCATAATACCAGCTGAACCACCTATAAACGTTAGAAAAAAGGAAATAACAGGATACGACACTGAGCGCGCAGAAAACCCCTTTGAGAAAACAGGAGCCCTACTTCAGATTCACTCGAAGTAGGGGGAAAAGCTGCGGTCCCAACGATCCACTTTGTGGGGAATCAAGCGTACTCAAACAGAAAATATGCGGCTGACATGGCTGGTGTGACTGCAGTAGCCCAAAATTTTCCTACAACTTCCCAAATTATTCCCACTTTTTTAGACATGAAACGGGCATTTCAGCTATAACGTTACCGGTCGGCGGGTGGAGCCAGGCCAAAGCCCAACGTTTTAAAAAACACTGAAGAACTCACATGGAAAGGCCACACATGACAGCAACTCGGAAAGAGAGGTCGAGACAACGCCTCAAGGTCACAAGTGCCGCGGCAGTTCTCGCCACCTCGTTCGCCCTCGCCGTTCCAACTTTTGCCCTCGCCAGCGGTGAAGTAGACGAGTGGGAAGACACAACAACAACAACAACAACAACTGCCCCCACTCCAACAACAACTGCCCCGACAACAACCCTCCCTCCCCACAAGGGCTCAAAAGTCGGCAAGATCTTCAAGAAGATCCACTACGGGATCAAACATCACGGGGCCTTCTGCACCTTTATTTCAGATTTTGACCTCGTCGATGTCGGCCCGGACATTGAGCCCGAAATCGACCTCGTCGATGTCGGCCCGGACATTGAGCCCCGCATCGACTGGCTTGACGTAGGCATTGACATTGAGCCAGGCATCGACTGGTTTGACATTGGCCCCGACATCGAATGGTGGCCCATGCTCTTCCTCCTGCCTCCTTACATCGACTTTATTGACATCGGCCCAGATTTTGAGCTGATTCAAATCGACTGGTTCGACGTTGGCCCAGACATTGAGCCCCGCCTCGACCTGATCGACGTTGGTCCAGACCTTGAGATCGGTCTCGACCTGATCGACATTGGCCCGGACTTCGACGCCGCACGCGTCTGCCTGTAAGGCAATAAGAGGATAAAACCTCTTTCACGCTCTTGGAGAAAGGGTTGGTCTTCTGACCGACCCTTTCTCGCGCGTACGCAGCGAAACAGAGCGCAACGGGGAGAGCCCCCGAACCCCACACCTCTCCTCGCGAAGATCCCGGCTATACGTCGCGCTCGTCCTTCCCGGACTCAGCACACTCACCACGCACAGCCAAAGCCAAATAGCGATCCTCGCCGTCCTCCCACAGTTCAGACAGCCAGCCGGTCGCAAGAAAATCCCTTTCCAGCTGTGCAGGAGCAAGCGGATCCTCGTTTGTTGCGACTTTCCCATGGCGTGCTGCCAAAGCTCTCCGGCTTACCGGGTGAAAAACACAAAGTCGCCCCCCCGGACGCGTCACACGAGCAAGCTCCTGCAAACCTCGGTGCGGAGCAGCATGAGAGAGAAACCCCGCAGTAAAGACTGCATCCACAGAGGCATCCGCGAGTGGAAGACGAAATCCATCCGCGACGACAAGCCCACCCAATCTCGCTCTGTCGAGACATACCGCTTCTGCGATCATCTCTGGGGTTACATCAAACCCTAGAACGACACCATCAGGCCCAACCGCCGTACGCAACGGCACAAAAGCCCGCGCAGTTCCACATCCCACATCAATCGCAGTATCCCCACGTTGCACTGCAAGGTCTACGACTGCACGCGCATAAGAAGGGCCATCATCAGGAAAACGCACCTCCCATCCTGCGGCTCGTCCAGCAAAAAACTCTTGCACTCTTTGCACGCGGTCCATATCGGAAAAAACCTTTCGAAAAACTTTTTCGCGCATGTTCTTCCCTCCCTTCCCCCTCCACCCTCCGTTCCATAGGCCCTCACAGCCCCTCAGAGAGACAAAAAGAGAAATACCCAACAACAGGGCGAAGTAGCATCATTCACCGGCTGACAGAAGAAAACCCTGTTTCCCCACCACACCGACAACTCCCCCCACAACCCCTCACCACAAAAAACCCCACCCCAACAAAACACTTTCCCACAACACCTATTCCCACCTGAACACCACCAAACCCCAGTCTGTAAAAACAAAGAACAACAGAAGCAACAAGACCAGAAAGCACCAAATCAAATACTGGTAAGACTTTCGAGACCAATCTGATCAAGAAAACGTGTGACTTGTCCGGAAACCCATGTGATCCGATCAAATACCAGCAAGAAACCAAAAATCACCATGGTTGTTCCTGCCATCAGATTGATCACACGAAAGTGGCGTTTCACAAAGCCAAACAATCCTGACATCTCAGAAAGAGCCAAACCTGACAGAAGAAAAGGAATACCAAGCCCGAGCGAATAGGAGAGAAGCAGGGTCATCCCCCGTCCCACTTCCCCACTCGTACTTGCCAGCGTGAGTACAGATCCAAGAACAGGACCGATACAGGGCGTCCAGCCGAAAGCAAACGCGACACCCAAAAAAGGAGCGCCCCAGTTACCGGATTCGCCAGAAAATCGGAAGCGACGCTCTTGCTCCAAAACTGTCGGGCGCAGAAAGCCCGCCAAAAACACTCCAAAGATAATGACGAACACACCAGAGATAGTTTGCAAAAGGGTGCGGTTATCCAAAAGAAACCGCCCGACTGCGCTCGACGTCGCACCAAGAAAGACAAACACCACAGTAAAGCCAAACATGAATAAAGCAGTGCCACGCAAAACGCGAAGGCGTGTGGGAGAAAGTCGCCAGAAAGGAAGCTTTTCTCCGACAATAACGTCTTCACTTTCGGCTCCGGCCCCCGCCCCTGCCAGTTGTGTGCTCCCAGCTCGGATCTCCTCCACAGAGACCCCTGAGACCATCGACAAATACGCAGGAACCAGCGGCAAAACACAGGGGGAAAAAAAGGACAATGCCCCAGCCCCAAATGCCGTAATAATTGTGGCGTCGGCCATGTTTATTCCTCCACACAATCGAAAAAAAGGGCACTTTACCCTTTCCCCTGACTGTTTGGTCACACTCGTACTACCCCAGATGTTCTTCTGAGGATGCTCTCCCCCACCGATGTGTCTCGCAACCCGAGAGACATGACAAAAGACAGCAAAACTCAAAGGGTGCCATCCTCACAAAAAACTCTTCTGCCTAGAGAACTCCCCAGAACCCCGACTTTGTTCCAGTCACAAAATTCCTCAGACTATTGCTCCGCGCTGCGATTGACTTACGCGCTTCCGCCTCAGGAAAAAATCGGAAAATTCTCCCAGAAAACAAGAGAAAATCAGTATCTTTCGATCCTTTTATAAGGGTTCGCTCCTGCTGCTCCCTCGAAGACGCCCCCCAGCCCCTTTTGCCATGGAACGTGTCACACAAGGCATCACAATCCGCGGAAATTTGGACTACGACGTTCAGAAAAAGCTGCGAGACCTTCGCGTAGATCTTCCGAACGAAAGGCACGGAGCGACTTCTCTGACCCGGCACGCCAGCTTTCGGTATCAGGAGACAGCCATCCGTCTTCTATCACGGCCTGCAAAGCCGCTTTGTGTCCTTGCACCGCCAATGGAGCACGCGACCCAATCAATTCTGCCCAAGCACTCGCTTGCGCAAGCGCGTCTGCATCTGCCTCTACCCTGTGCACAAGGCCTGCTACCTGCGCTTCACGCGCGGAAAGCAATTCTCCAGTCAGAAGAAGACGCCGCGCGGTCGCCGCTCCCACCTCGTGCACAAGCCGCGTGATATTTGCCATGTCAAGCATGAGACCGATCTTGACGCCAGTGATACCAAAGACCGCGGATTCTGCAGCGATCGTGAGATCAGCTTGCGCAATAATCTGACAACCGGCACCCACGGCGGGACCATGCGCAAATGCCATGACCGGGACACGTAAGCTCGCCAAACGATCAAGCAAGCTGTGAAATTTCGGAGCGAAGCCTCGACGGTCAGGACCATCATCGAAGTCTGCAAAGTCAGCTCCTGCGCAAAAGGCAGTACCCGCCCCCCTGAGCAAAACAACACGCGCTGCAGTCTGTTCCACTTCGTCAAGCACCAGAAGGAAGCGATCCAGCATAGGTACAGACAATGCATTACGCCGCCCAGGACGATTGAGAGTGACTTGAGCCACAGTACCCGCGAGATGAAAATCTACGTCCCCATCTCCGTCATTTCCCTGTGCAGCTGCCAAAGTGTCTTTTTTACTCATGCCAGACGCTCTTTCCTTCTCATTCTCATTGTTGTTTCTCTCGTTCCCACTCCGACTGTCCCACTCACTGTCCCTCTCCGACTGTCCCACTCGCTACTCCACTCGCTGCCCCGTTGACCTCCACTGAGTGTCTCCAGCAAATTTTTTCTGCCGCTTGTTTTCTTTTGCGTTCCACACCTGCTGTACTGCGGCGCCTGCTCCCAGGTCTTGTACATGCTCTTGGGGCAGTCACCGCATGTCATCTCACACGAAAGACTTCTGCACGGACAAAGTGCCTGCTCTTGAAAAAGCACTTTTCCCAAAAAAACTCCCTCAAATACATGCTCAAGAGAAAATCCAGCTTCCCGCCTAAAAAACAAGCCCAAGAAGCGTCGCGAGGAACTTCACAGGCTGACGACTAGAGCAAGCAAAAATATGCAAAAGTTGACATAAGCTTGGTTTCGATTTATGTTTCAAGAACAAGCTATTTGCTCGCAGGCAATACGCTCACGAAGTGCTCGGACATCCTCATGCCCTACAGACCTCGGGCAAAGGCTCAATCGAGGCAAGCCTTGATCGCGAGAGCAGCGAGCAAGACTACAGGTCGGTCACGGAGGCGCCACCTTGAGCCAGAAACAAGCGGTAAAAACCGGTCGTCCACAAGTTCCTTTTGTCGAACGTCAAGCAAAAGTAACGCGGGCAGTCAACCGTATCGATAACTTTGGCATTGGAGAAATTCGCCGTCTCATTAACACGGGACGGGCTATGACAAGAGCCGGCGTCTTTGAAGGCGCCCGATATGCTTCACGCATCCCACGCCAACCACTGCGACCCGAACCACTGCCCCGCGCCGCAGCAACAGCTCTTCGCCGCGGCTGTGAAGAACTTGGCCCGGCCTATGTGAAATTTGCGCAGATCATCGCGTCTTCACCAGGACTCTTCCCGGACGTCCTCTCAGACGAGTTCCGCAAATGTCTTGATGCCGTGCCTCCTATGCCCAGGCGCGAGGTGCACCAACGCATCAGGAGAGAGCTTGGCGCGCCAGTCAAGGACATCTTCGAGTATTTCGACGACACACCTTTGGCCTCGGCATCCATCGCCCAAGTGCACAGAGCCCGCTACGATGGCAATGACATCGTCGTAAAAGTGCGCCGTCCTGGCCTTGTGCGGCGTTTCCGTCACGACCTGCGCATCCTACGCCGCATCGCAGGCATCCTGAACGAGTTTGAAACAACAGCCGTGGCAAACCCGATCGGCGTCGTTGAAGACTTTGCCCGCACCCTCTACGAAGAAATGGACTTCGCCCGTGAAGGCGAGTCCATGGAACGCTTCGAAGCCAACATCTCCAAAGGTGACTACCCCAGCGTTAACATCCCAAAAGTCCATTGGGATTACACCTCTGAGCGCGTCCTCACCATGAGTCGGGAATATGGTGTCGCCCCCGACGACGCGGACACCATCCTGAACACCTGGAACATCGACGTCATGCCCGTCTTTCTCGAGGCGGCCGGCGCCTGGATCGAATCAGCCTTCGTGCATGGTTTCTTCCACGGCGACCTCCACGCGGGCAACCTCATGCTGAACGAGAACGGGATCATCACCTTTCTCGACTTCGGCATCATGGGAAACCTGGAAGAAGACGACCGCAAGGTATTGCGCAAGCTCATCCCGGCCATGATGGTCCAGGGGGACTTCGACCTTGTGGCAGAAATGATCACCGACCTCGCGGCCTTCTCTTCCTCTCAGGTCACAAAAGAACAAGCCACAAGCCAACTCGCCGACGATATCCGCAAATTACACAGCGAAACCGTCACCAAAACCGTGAAAGAACTTGCACAGAGTTTTGGGAGCATCCTCTCCGACGTGATCACAGCAGCCCGCACTCACGGGCTCTTCATGCCAAAAGAGTTCGTTCTCATCGGCAAGCAGATGCTTTACCTTGAGCGTTACGCCCAAGTGCTCCTGCCCGACTACGAGATCTTCACCGACCCCAAGATCATGGAAACGCTTATGACTTCATTGGACCTCTCGGACAACGAAGTACACTAGCCGTCCCCCTAGCCACAACGCGACGGCATGGAACCCAATCCGGCCCAGAAACAGCTGTTTCTGGGCCGGATTGGGTTCTCTCGCGAAAGAGCAGAACCGATCACAAAACCAGCCCTTTGCATAGCCCCGCATCACCCTTTGCGGCCTTTCCTCACATAGTGCTGCAACCGTTCGAATCCTTTCTTGACCTCCGAGAAACTGGGAAACACCTCTAGCGATACGAGAATATGTCATCATTA
>Ga0209633_10000127_pt1 | contig 87970 bp, 90 predicted proteins | sample Cruoilmetagenom1_FD_187290 | JGI IMG/M metagenome (GOLD analysis project Ga0209633, IMG submission 187290) | Oil polluted marine microbial communities from Coal Oil Point, Santa Barbara, California, USA - Sample 1 (SPAdes) (version 2) | ecosystem: Environmental > Aquatic > Marine > Oil seeps ... | reverse complement strand
CCGCCGCTACCGCGACGGCAGTCATGACTGCGCGTTTCATGTGACTTTCTCCCTCTACTTGTGCCGCGCGATACTCGCGGGCACCGAACACGACGCTGTCCATATAGGCGTCGGCTCCAAGTATTCAGGGTAGCTATCGCAATGTGCGGAAACAATGACGGCCCATTCAGGACGGTTATGATAGTCAGCTCATGCAACCGATCAGAAAGGCCCTAGTTTCAAGTGTAAGTGGATCCCGAATACACTTTGAATTCCGACGTGGTGTCTGCCGAGTGGACCGCCTAGTGCCAACCCGCTCTTCAAACATGAACCACGAATGAACGGCATGTTCCGTCTGAGTTCAGTGTGCTGGTTTCATACTCACCTCCAATCTTGCCCATAGCGCGTTCAAAGATGGAGACAAACGATGAAAGCAGCCATTGCAACCGATAGCGGCCACGCAAGTTCAGGACATGCTCAGCGAAAAACTCACCTGCTCATGGCCGCGTTTTCATTTGTTTTCATGGTTCTCTTTGCAGTTGCTGCAGCTTCGCCAGCCATTGCTCAAAAGAAGGACGGGGCGCAGCAATCGGGCGTCCCGGCAAAAGCTGGAAAAAAGTCCGGGCAGAAGAAATCAGCCTCTCAGAAGAAGATCGTCAAAAAGAAGGTGGTCAAGAAGAAGGATACGAAGAAGGCAGCCTCAAAAAATTCGACGAGAAAAAAAGTAGCGGGCCCTAAATCCAAACCAAAAGGCGCGAAAAAGACAGCGTCCGCAGCAAACAAGAAAAAGAAATCTACGGCGAAAAAGACGGTGTCCGCAGCAAATAAGAAAAAGAAATCTGCGACGAAAAAGAAGGCATCTCGGCAAAACTCCAAAAAGAAGTCCGCACCAAAAAAATCAGCCGGCAAGAAGAGGGGAGCCTCAAAGAAAGCCGCCACTTCGAACAAAAAGACGGGTAACAAGAAAACCGCCGCGAAAAAGCGCAACGGTGGAAAGTCCGCCAACCGCAAGAAGGCATCCGCGCGCAAGACCGCGAAGAAGCGCGTCGGAAACAGATCCATCAGCCGCAAGAAAACCTCGGCGCGCCGGAAAACTATTGCACGCAACAGAAATGCGGCACGCAGGTCCCGAATGGCTCGCGCCAGGCGCAAACATATCCGCCGTTATGGCGTGCCGCGCCGTCACGACGCCCTTGCCGCAATTATAGAGGGCGCCGCCTTCGCTATCGCGCTTCAAAACGAGCAGGAACTGGTTCACCCCCACCCTGTCCCATTACCACCGCGCCCGCGCTATCCCGGTCCCAGGGCAGTCGTGGATGCCGATCATGCAACCGGTTATGAGTTGGAGCAAACTTTGACGGCGCCACCACCCGTCCCCGTCGAGCGCACCTACAGCCTGGGTGAAATGCGTACAAACGGAGACTGGCATGGCAGGCTCAATCGCGTTGACCTGAAGAGCATAACCTTTGCGACGGACTCCGCACAGGTCGACAACTACGAGATCCCGAAGCTCGCAGATCTTGCCGGTGCCATGCACAGGATCATCGCGAGAAACCCGGAGGAGGTGTTCATGGTTTCGGGTCACACGGACCTTGTGGGCGGTGCGTTGTACAATCTTGAACTGTCCGACCGCCGTGCCGAGGCAATCGCTTCAGCGCTCACCCGATTTTACGCCATATCGCCACAAAACCTGGTGACGCAAGGGTATGGAGAACAATATCCGGTCATTCCCTCACCTTACGCCGAAAGGGAAAACCGGCGGGTGTCGGTGCAACGCATCACGCCGCTATTGCGAAACTCTCAATTCCAACCTTCTGGTGTAGTTTCGCAGCCACGCTGACCGCACCATCGAAAACGGACGGCTCCAATTGTCGGCAGGGTTGCAGGCCGGTCAGTTCCGATGGCCCTCCGTCGCGATACGGATTGGAATGCATAAACTACGCAAACCGCACCTCAGTTTTACAAAAACTCAAGCGCTTCAGAGCCTTTCCTCACGTCCATTAACCCTCCGCTAACCATATGGGCGGCAAATATTGCCTAGCTAATTCGACCAGCCGGCATCCCGGCTGCGGGGAGTTCGTAGGGCATGAGCGACACAACTGCAGCGGGGCCGGTTCCGAGCACCACGACGTCCGGGGCGGCCCCCGGCCAACCAAACGCTCTGGTTACCGGCCTTGGTGATCTGGCACATGCCGCGCGGCATGGCGAAATTGGCTTTGCCCTTGGCATTGTTGCCATCCTGGTGGTGCTGATCCTGCCGATGCCAGCGATGATGCTGGATTTGCTGCTGGCGATCTCTATTACCTTCGCGGTTCTCATCTTGATGACGGCGCTCTTCATTCACACGCCGCTGGAGTTTTCTGCATTCCCCACGGTTCTGCTGATCGCCACCATGATGCGGCTGGCGCTGAACCTTGCCTCGACGCGACTGATCCTCACCGACGGCCATGAGGGCACTGATGCCGCCGGCCAAGTAATTCAGGCCTTTGGCAACTTTGTCATGCAGGGAAACTTCGTCATTGGCATCATCGTATTCGCGATCCTGGTTATCGTGAACTTCGTGGTCATCACAAAGGGTTCGGGCCGTATCGCCGAAGTCGCTGCCCGCTTCACCCTCGACGCCATGCCAGGCAAGCAGATGGCCATCGATGCGGATCTGTCAGCCGGGCTCATTAATGAGGACGAGGCCCGCACCCGGCGCAAGAAACTGGAGGATGAATCGTCATTCTTTGGCGCCATGGATGGCGCCTCGAAGTTTGTGCGCGGTGACGCCATTGCCGGCCTTCTCATCACGTTCATCAATATAATCGGCGGCATGATCATCGGCGTTGGACAGAATGACATGTCGATGATGGATGCAGGCCAAACCTACACCCTGCTTACCATCGGTGATGGGCTGGTCTCTCAGATCCCTGCCCTCATAGTCTCTACCGCCGCCGGCCTGCTGGTATCGAAGGCCGGCGTCGACGGGGCCGCCGACAAGGCGCTCATCAGCCAACTCTCCGGTTACCCCAAGGCTCTCGGCATGTCGTCATTCGTGATGGGCGGCATGGCTTTGCTGCCAGGCATCCCGATGTTGCCTTTCATTGCACTTTCCGGCATTGCCGGCGGGCTCGCCTGGCGTGCGACGAAAAACAAGAAGGATCTGATGCAGGAGGAAATCGACGTCAAACAGGCAGCGGTTGATGCGGAAGCTGAACCTGTTGAGGAACCAATTTCCCAGACGTTGCAAATGGATGAGTTGAGGATTGAACTCGGTTACGGTCTGGTGCCGTTGATCAACGATCCCAAGGGCGATTCCGACAAGTTGACTGAGCAGATAAAGGCGCTGAGGCGTCAACTCGCAGCGGACATGGGCTTTGTCATGCCCGCCGTGCGCATCCTCGACAATATGCAATTGCCGGCGAACGAATACATCATCAAGGTCAAAGAAGTCGATTCCGGACAGGGTGCCCTCTACCCCGAACAACTGATGGCGATGGACCCGAAGGGCGCGCAAATCGACTTGCCGGGCACCCACACAACCGAGCCTACCTTCGGTCTGCCGGCCACATGGATTGACTCCAATCTGCGCGATGAAGCTGCGTTCAAGGGCTACACCGTCGTCGACCCTGTCACGGTCGTATCAACCCACCTTACGGAAATATTAAAAGGACATATGCCTGAGCTGCTCTCCTACGGCAACATGCAGGACCTGCTGGACAAGCTGCCCGAGAAATCCAGAAAACTGCTCGACGATGTGGTGCCCGCGCAGATCAGCGCTTCGGCTGTCCTGCGCGTACTGCAGGCCCTGCTCGCCGAGCGGGTCTCTATCCGCGACCTTTCCACCATCCTCGAGGCCATCGCCGAGGCTTCCGGCTTCACACAGTCGGTTCAGGCTATCACGGAGCATGTGCGTACACGCCTCGCGCGGCAAATCTGTGCCGCCTACACCGGACCGACCGGTTATCTGCCGCTCATAACCCTCTCTCCGCAATGGGAGCAGGAGTTCGCCGAAAGCCTCATTGGCGATGATGAGGATCGCCAACTGGCGTTGGTCCCGAGCCGCCTGCAAGAGTTCATCAAGGACTTACGGATTGCATTCGAGGCAGCGGGTGAAGCCGGCGAAGCGCCGGTCCTGTTGACCGGCCCGCACATCCGACCCTTCGTGCGCCAGATCATCGAGCGCTTCCGTGCGCAGACACCGGTGATGTCGCAGCATGAAGTACACCCCCAAGCCAAGCTGAAAACGGTCGGTCAGATTTAGCGAGAAATTGTTTCAGATCAAATTGATCAACCCGCCAGGATGATCAGGAATTTCTTGTGAACCCAGCCTTTCTTGCCTGGACCTTGATAAGCATGGTCTTTGGCAACGGGGCTGCAACTCAGTTCATTGACGCCGTAGACGACACCGACCCAGCTTCCCTGCTGGCCGAACATCCACACTTGATCCTTGGCATGCAGCTTGTCGATCATCGCGTAGTTGGTGCCTGGCCCTGATCTCACGGCGAGAAAATTGTCGCCCTTCGGGTTGAGACCGGTCACCCCACCCAACGCACATGTATCGAGGTCACCATCAGCCCTGACCATGACAGGCACTTCAAGATCGCCGGCACGCGAGGCGGTATGACTAAGAACCATTGCGATGAGGAAGACAGCCAGTTGCAATGGCAGACGCATGTCGATGGCTCCCGGTCGTGGTTGCTGAATGCTCAGACTAGATTTTGGTCATCTCGATTGCAATCCCTTCGAACGGCGCCCGGGATAGACCGGACAGGGTCTGTGTCAGCTAATCTCACCGCCCGTTCTCATGGAGGGTAAGGCCCCATTTGGCTGCCCGATGCGCTGGTGTGTCGAGCCCATGTTTGTCGGCGAGCTCGCACAGCCGCGACGACAACCAGGGAAGCTCGAGCTGCTTGCCGCGCTCCAGATCCTCGAGCATCGACGCCTTGAAGCCGGGCGGCAACCCGTCGAAGAACGCCAGTCCTGCCTTCACGTCCTCTTGCGTGAAGTCCTGCCCGTCAGCATTGGCGGTGGCGACTGCTTCTTCAAGCAGGGACGTGAAAAAACCGCGCGTCACCTCGTTGCCAAGCACATCGTCGATGGGTGACCTGGTCAAAGCTGTTGCGGCAGACAGGGAAACGAGACGGATGTATTTCTCCCAGATCGTCCGGCGCACGTTTGACGTCAGCTCCAGCTCGATGCCAGGCGTCTGCTCCAGCAAGCCAGACAACCGGGCAATGTGCGGGTCGCCATCATGATCACTCACGATCATCTTGTGTACGCCGCCTGAGTTCTCAATCACACCCGGGCGCGAAATGACTGCGAACAGATAAATCACGCCACCGACCACTTGGGCGGCGGGAATGTGGGCGGAGATTGCGTCAACGCTGTCGATGCCGTTCTGGACAGTAATCACCTTGGTGGCCTGACCGATCAATGGCGCTATCGCCTGCGCGGCCAAGTCCGTGTCCCACAATTTGACCGTGAATAAGACGATATCCACCTCGCCAATTTCCTCTGGGCTTTCGGTTGCCGCCAGTTTCAGGCTGTCAACGGACCCGAGCGGGCTTTCAACCGTCAATCCGTTTTGCCGGATGGCGTCGAGATGCGCCCCGCGTGCAACCAGGGCAACATCCCCACCCGCCTGCGCCAACCGCGCGCCGAGATAGCCTCCCATCGCGCCGGCGCCCATGACCGCTACTTTCATGACATTTTCCTTTTCATTCATTCAGACTTTTCAAACGTCCGGCTGCCGCCCCCGGCCGAAACCGGGGACAGCATAGTCGGGCAGGGGCTCCAAGCAGAAGTGGCCCTCACGATTTGTTCCGGCGCCCAAAACTGCGATTGCTGCTCCGAGGTTGCCGGCTCTGCCCACTTGGCTTGTGCGCCGATCGGTCCTGCATCCGGGTGGGCGGTCGGACTGCGCTACGGCTCGATGAGCGGTTGTTGTAGCGTGTCGCACGAGTCGGCCGTGGAGCCCTACGATGATCACGAACCCGTACAGGCGTGCGCTCGCGTTTGACGCGGTGATCTCTCACGATGCGCTTCGGCGCGCGAGCATCCGGTCGATGATCGCGAACGATGCGCCGGATTTTTGGCTGTGCGGGAATGCGCGGACGCTTGGAGCCGACCGGACGTCCCCAGGCCGAGCGGTCGCGCGCAATCTTGTCACGCGCCCCGCGACCATGGCCGGGCTTGAGGTTTTCCTTGCGAATACCCTGGACTGGTGCGTGGTCTCCGCGCCGTATTGGCACCACTTCATTGCGACGGCCACCACGTTTGATAGGAACAACCTCATTGCCCCGCTCATTGGCCACAGACTTCTCAGCAGGTGCGAGACCAGCCGGAACAGGACCCTTACGTGCGATTCTAGGCTTGTTGACCACCGCCCGTGTCGGATCGATGAAACCACCCGGATTTCGCGGTGGACCTCCCCAGGAACCAAGCCCTGTCTCGGGTGCCTGAGGTGTGGGCTGAGGCGCGAGTGGGGGCTTGAATTCACAGCCCAGCTTGCCGACATTGCCCAATCCGCAAAGCCCCATGCCCAATGTGACCGGACTGAGGAGATTGGGCGCGACGGCCGAGCGTATGATATTGTGATCATATGCGGCAGAGACACCATCCTTGACGTGGCCGCCGATCTTCCTGGCATCCCGCTTTGTCGCAGTACCCAAGTCCCTGGCGTTCTCGACTGCACCCTGCCCAACACCTTTCAGGCGTCCGCCGATCTTCTTTACGTCCCGCTTTGTTGCAGCACCAAGGTCCCGGGCGTTCTCGACCACGCCCTTACCAACTTTTTTGGCAGCGCCTGTTATGTCGTCGAGGCCAAAGGCCTTGGCCGGGCTTGCATTAGAAATTACAGCAACGGCAATCAGGCCCGCAGCGACGCCCACAGTGATTCCGGCGCCAAACATAGCAGCGCCAATGCCTCTGTGTTCACGGTTGCGCTGACTTGCATATACGCCCCGGTTGGGCGTGGTCATGGCGGTTTGCCGGGGGGGATTTTGTTCTGACATTATATGTCTCCATTGGTTTGGCCGCTCGCGGCCGTTTCATTTGCATTTCGGTTTTGGGGGAACCCGGAATTAGGCGGCCGCGCCAACCGCATCACCTGCTGCATGCTGCATGGTGCCGGAGACGAGGGCGTAGGCTGCCATCCAGGCTGCTCGTGCCTCATCGGTAAACGCCGACCCGAGCTCCTGCTCGAGGGTCGCAATGAGTGCAATGCCGACAGAAGTGTAGTGGTGATCCTCGACGCCATACCGCACATGGCGGCGGGCCAGCTCTTCAAGCACGGGCGTCAGGCACTCCGGCCGTTCTGCATTCTGAACGACAAGCCCCAGAGCATCCAACAGCATGCCGCGTTGCCGCTTCATGTCTGTTTTGGCAAACAGCCGCTTGGCGCCCGGGTCGATTTCAAACAGCTTTTCATAAAATATCTGGGCTGCGGTATCCGCAATCGGTGCAACTTTGCCCCACGTCTTGCGGACAAGAGTGATTTGGTTCGGTGTCATCGGTTTCGCATCCTTGTCTTGACGGGTTCATTTGTTGTGCGAACCGCCAGACAAAGGACGTGGCAGCCCGCGATTGTTATTTGCGAACGCCAGAACATCATTTAAAATGAAAAATAGAGATATTTTCATTCTCTTGGAGAGATTATGGATTTGAGCGGTCTGAAGATTTTCCGCGCGGTGGTGGAGGAAGGCGGCATTACCCATGCCGCGAAGAAGCTGCACCGGGTGCAGTCGAACGTAACAACACGGATCAAACAGCTTGAAGAAGACCTGGGCACGCAGCTCTTCATCCGTGAAGGGAAGAAGCTGCATCTCTCGCCGGCGGGTAAAACCCTGTTCGACTATGCGGAGCGCCTGCTCTCTCTTGCGGAGGAAGCGCGAAGTGCTGTGCAGGACCCGCGCCCACAAGGGCTTTTTCGTCTGGGCGCGATGGAAAGTACGGCGGCAGTGCGCCTACCCGGCCCGCTGACGGAGTATTACCGCCGCTTTCCAGATGTCGATCTCAAGCTGAGAACCGGAAATCCGACCCAACTGGCAACGGCGATCCTTGCTGGGGAAATAGATGCAGCCCTTGTGGCCGAACCCGTCGCCGAGGAGCAGTTCGAGAGCTTCATCGCATTCGAGGAAGATCTCATCATCGTCGCAAAGAAGGACCATGCGCCGATCGGCGATGACAGTTTGCCGCCACCAACGGTGATTGCATTCGAGCATGGCTGCCCGCATCGCAAACGCATGGAAACCTGGTATGAACAGCGTGGCGCGATGCCGGAGAACACGATCGAGCTGTCCTCTTATCATGCGATGCTCGGCTGTGTTGTTGTTGGAATGGGGGTCGCTCTGTTACCCAAGAGCGTGCTCGAGACCTTTCCCGAGCGGAAGCGGCTCAGCGAGCACGCCCTGCCACCGGGGCTGGACAAGGCGGCAACCTTGCTGATCTGGCGAAAGGGTGCGGGCTCTCCCAAGATCGATGCCCTGAAATCAATTCTCGAAGAGGGTCGGAACTAGAGTGTCTCTATCTTCAACCTCTGTTTCGCCTTTCATCCTAGTCAGGCGCAAATGGATCCCACGTCCCGCTCCGGCGGTGTGGCCGCCATATCGGCTGGCGCTCTGGATATGATGCGGCTGGACCAACCAGCATTGCGTTTCCAATTCTCGGGTCATTGAAATAGTCCCCGGCGTAGCGCTGCTCGGATGTCAGCAGCACCGATTGGAGTGCAGCCGATTGCACGTTGCTCGCTGAATGGTGCGACGGCAACGCTTTGAAGGCTGCGATTTTGGATGGCTCTTGATTGAAGTTCCGATCAACGTGGCGGGCCTGGGACACGAATTCTTTCCACATTTGAGCGGGTAAATTGCCGCCGGTTACATGGTTCATCGGTGAGTTGTCGTCATTGCCAACCCAGACGCCGACCACAAGGTTGCCAGCAAACCCGACAAACCACGCGTCACGATAGTTCTGGCTTGTGCCGGTCTTGCCATAAGACGCGATCGAGAGCTGCGCCGCACGTCCCGTTCCCGATTGAACTGTCGCCTGGAGGAATTCCCTCATCGACTCGCTCTCGGTCAGGCGCCAACGACCGGCGCCCTTTGGCGGCCGTCCGGTCTTTGCACCATTCTTGCCAAGAGAGACAACACCCCAGGGCTTCACCGGATAAGCATTTGCCGCAAAAGCAGCATATGCGGAGGTGAGACCAAGCAGAGTAACCTCCGACGTTCCCAGTGCGATGCTTGGATCTTCATCTGAAATCGGTGTCGTGATTCCCAGATCCCGTGCTGCCTTCGCAACCTGCATCGGCCCCAGCGCCTGGGTCAACCGGACTGAAACGGTGTTGATCGATGACGAAAAAGCGCGCCTGAGCGGCATCATACCCTGATACCGACCGTTGTAGTTTTTCGGGTTCCAGTCGCCAATCGTGATCGGCTCGTCGACTACCATCATGTCGGGACTGCCCCCGGCCCTCAATGCCGCCAGATAAACGAATGCCTTGAAAGAGGAACCCGGCTGGCGAAGAGCCTGGCTTGCCCTGTTGAATTGACTTTGCCGATAATCCTTGCCGCCGACCATGGCGAGAACCCGGCCGTCGGGCCGCATCGCGACCAATGCCGCCTGCCCGGCCCAGCGCTCGTGTCCGGACCGACGAAGGGTACTGCCAACCACATTGTCTGCGGCACGCTGGAGCATAGGGTCAAAGTTGGTCCGAATTGGTAGAGGCGCAAACCCGGCCCTATCAGCGACCTTCGCTGTGTCGGCGATCCAATCCGCATAAAACGCGCCAAAGGATCGAGCCTTCTTGTTGCGTCTTTTCGCGGGCTTTATTTCGTCTCGCAAACTAGGCTCGAGCCGGCCGTAGTTGACCATCGCGTCAAGCACATGGGTCTCACGACTCTCAAGCGCATCCTTGTCGTGGGTCAGCTGGGTTGGAGATTTCAGGAGCGCAACCAGCATCGCCGACTCCGAAATCGTCAATTTGGCGACAGGTTGTTTGAAATAGTATCGCGCAGCGGCACGCAATCCGAAGCACCCTTCGCCGAAATAGGCCCGGCTGAGATAGCGCTCGAGAATTTCCTCCTTCTTGAGAGCACCCTCCAGACGCAAGACCGCGATAGCCTCCTTGACCTTGCGCTCGAATGACTTTGCTGGTGTGAGATAGGAGACTTTCGCAAGCTGCTGGGTAATTGTGCTCCCACCCTGGACAATTTTCCCCGCAGCATAGTTGGTCACCGCCGCACGAACCACGCCGATTGGGTCGATGCCCACATGAGCAAAAAAGCGACGATCCTCCACTGCGAGCAGTGCATCAATAAAATGTTCCGGGATTTCGCCATAGGTGACGGGCGAGTCCACACACCCGCCGCGCCGTGCAAACGGCCTGCCCCTGGCGTCAAGCAATACAAGCTCTCGATCTGCCGGAACTTCAACAGTCTTGGCGAGCGGATAGGTAATTGCCGGTGCGGGATCGTATGCACGCGCCACCGTCAGAAGTGCCGCCGCCGCTATGACTGAAAGATTGGCAAGCGGTGAGAGAACATGAAACTGGAACCGCCAAGCCGTCTTCGGCTTTCTCGGGCGAATGAGATAGGCCGGCGTTACAGGTTTCGGGCTTGTTTTGGTCTTGAGGCGCAATGCGAAAAGCCGAACTGCCTGATCAATTTCCTGCAGGATGATCGAAATCGCGGAAGGATGCTTGTCTCGACGGATTTGTACGTCATTGCGCGTAGCGCGTCGGTGAAGTCCGATCAGCTTTGGTCTCGGGATGCTCAGCTTGATATTTTCCCGCGTGAACGACGCGACCGCGCGTCCGATGCCGACTGCACGCAACGGCACACTTACAGGAACCGCCTTTTGTTTCTCTTTCGCAGGAACTTGAAGGGGCATTCTGGAAGGGCGTGACGTGCCCTTCAGGACGGCTCCTTTTTCGATTGTCAGTTGTTGGTAGTATATTGCGCCTTCGACGACGGCACTCTCTTTGAGTGCGATGTCCTGACCGTCAATGGAGCCTGCTACGCGTCCGCAAACAATTACCCGATCGGCGGAGACGTTGCCGGTTATCGCGCCTCCCTTGACCACGAGAAGCGAACCGCATTGCAGATTGCCGTGAACTTTGCCTTCGACCTTGACATCACCGACAATCACGACGTCACCGTTTACCGTGTCGTCCGAACGAATGACAGATGACGTGTTGTTACTGATGTGAGCCCCCAATCAACCGCAACATACGCAAGGGCGAGTTTGCCGAACCGGCCACACCCGTCATCATCGCGAAAAACTAGGCGAAAGATAGACGCCAGCACATTTCAGCTTAGGGCTTGCCGAAAATTTCGACAGGCGCGAAGGAGCGAAAAAAGACAGTATTGAGCAGAAATCGGCTGCTCGCGGCGAATTGGATCAATATTCGACACGCGCCGGTTGTCTTTTGCCTATTGGGTAACGCGTGGCCCGGCCACGGAACCCCTGGATACGGTGTTCGAAGCTTGTGCCGGTCCCTCGCAATTGGCCCCGCCCTGCGCCCAATATCCCACATCGGCGACGAGCTTTTGCCCGAGCGCGTAAGGCAGGCGCTGGTTCTGGGCAATAATCTGCGCACCGTTGCGTTCTGGCTGGATATCAATCGTGAACGCCTTGAGGCCGCGTTTGCGATCGGGCGCCTGATCGTAAATAGCGATCTTGGTTACCTTGGCGCCGGTCGTGTTGGCACCCGCCTCGCCGCGAAACACATGTTTGGTCAGGACTGGAGAGGATGGATTGAACCAGCACGCGCGCACCTGTTTGGCGAGATGGCTGTATACTTGCACAGCGGTGGTTCCGGTCACGGTCGTCTTCGGCCCCTGCGAAACGGGAGCCGAACCGGAGCCACCCGATGTGCCGCAAGCGGACAACGACCACGCCGCCGCAATCAAAGCCGCTGCCTGAAGTGCTTTCGCCATTTCGGGTTCCTTGTTTTTCCGCATTCTATCGTGCCCGGCCGCAAGGCGGAAATTCACAATCAGTCCCGCATGTTCACGAATTGGAGCGGAATATCCGACTTCATTTCCTTGATGTGGGCGATTGCCCCTTGCAGGTCATCGCGCTTTTTCCCTGTCACACGGAGCTCGTCGCCCTGGATGGCAACCTGGACCTTGAGCTTTGCGCCCTTCAATTCTTTGACCAGCTTCTTGGCCAAATCACGGTCGATCCCCTGCCGCACAACAGCTTTCTGGCGCACAGACTGTCCTGCCGCTGGTTCCTGTGTCTGATAGTCGAGCACACCGGCGTCTATTTTGCGCCGAGCCAGATGCCCCTGCAGCATTTCGTGCATTTGCCGCAACTTCAGATCGTCATCGGCATGGATCGTGATTTCCGCCTCGTTGTGCTCGATGCGGCAGTTGGAGCCCTTGAAATCGTATCGCTGCTCCATCTCCCGCTCCATATTGGCGATGGCATTGGCGACTTCGCTCAAATCGGTTTTAGAGACAATATCGAATGATGGCATTGTAGGGTCCTCATTGGGGTGCGCGACCGGCATGAATGTTCGTGCGCATACCCTGCTTAGGCCGTGACAGGCAACATGAAAGGATCGCCCCGATATGGCAATGGGCAGTCACGACTATGAAGAAGACCCGCGCAACGCTGATGTTCTGATTTCAGTCAATGGCACACTTATGCCCCGGGCCGAGGCCGTGGTTTCGGTGTTCGACTCAGGCTTCATCCTGGGCGACGGTGTCTGGGAGGGACTGCGTGTCTATAACGGCGGCGTCGCTTTCCTGACCCAGCATCTCGCACGGCTTTATGAAGGCGCGAAGGCGCTCGATTTCGATATCGGTCTGGAGCCGGACGCACTCAGAGCCCGCATCTTCGAGTGTCTCGATGCCAACGGCATGGAGGATGGCGTTCATATCCGCCTGATGGTGACACGGGGGCTGAAAGCGACGCCCTACCAGGATCCGCGCGTGACAGTGGGCGCTGCTACGGTCGTCATCATTCCAGAACACAAATCTCCATCTGCCCAGTCGGCAAACAAAGGACTACGGCTTTTCACCGTGCATGTGCGCCGGCCCGGGCCCGATATTCAGGACCCCAAGCTCAACAGTCACTCGAAGCTGAACTGCATACTCGCCTGCATTCAGGCAACGAAAGCAGGTGCGGATGAGGGGCTCATGCTCGACCCCGATGGCTTCGTTGCCACGTGTAACTCCACGCATTTTTTCATTGTGCGAAACGGCGCGGTCTGGACATCGACAGGTGACTACTGCCTTGGCGGGATCACACGAGGAAACATATTGCGGCTGTGCCGCGATAACGGCATCGAGGCACATGAACACCGATTCAGCCTGACGGACGTTTACGGAGCGGATGAAGCCTTTGTCACCGGAACATTCGCCGGGCTCATTGCGGTGGGTGAGATCGATGGACGCAAGATCGGCAACGAAGGCGTGGCCCTCCCCGGGCCAGCTACGGCAAGACTCCGCACCCTCTATCGCGCGCTCGCCAAAAACGAGACTGAACGGCCATGAGCGGCGAGGACGATGAAACCGTCCGCATCGCCACGTGGTCGGGTCCGCGCAACATCTCCACTGCCATGATGCGCAGCTTCGAAAACCGCCCCGATACGGACGTCGTCGATGAACCTTTCTATGGAGCATTTCTCGCAGCAAGCAGGATCAATCATCCGATGCGGGAGGAGATTCTGGCGGGAATGGAAACCGATCCCGAGGCAATTGGCGAAAGCCTCTTGTCCGCGCAACTCCCAGGTCGCATCCACTACCAAAAACACATGACCCATCACATGCTGGCCGGGTTCCCGCGTGACTGGATTTCTCATGTGACAAACGTATTCCTCATCCGCGATCCGTGCCGCGTTGTCGCCTCTTATGCCGCAAAACGCGAAACGGTCACATTTGATGATTTGGGGTTTGGTCAGCAGCTCGAGATTTTCGATACGGTAGCGGAGCATCTTGGAGCTGCCCCCCCGATAGTCGACGCTGATGATGTGCTGCGCAATCCACAAGCCGTGCTGACTCTTTTTTGCGAAGCATGCTCAATTTCGTTCTGCGACGAAATGTTGAAATGGCCTGCCGGTCCGCGAGCAAGCGACGGTGTTTGGGCAGCGCATTGGTATGGCGCAGTTGAGCGCTCGACCGACTTTGCACCGCCAGTGGATTCTGTGCCGGAATTGGACGGAGAATTGTCACGATTGGCGGATGATGCCCGCCCGGCCTACGAGAAGCTTTACGCGCTCAGAATGAAGATCTGAGCGCGCAGAAACCAATGAGCAAGAATATCTGCCCTAGCGAGGATCGCTGGCCAGGCCCAGTTTCGGCATCAGGGCGATCTCGTCGAGCTCGACCTGTTCGCGGGCAGCATTGTGTGAACGCATGCGCTCAGCGTCCCGCTCTTCGATCAACTCCACCTTTTTAAGTTCCTCGAACGCTTCCGCCAAATCACCGCGGGCCTCTTCAAGCTTCGCCTCAAGTTCCTTGATCGAATTCTGAAGATTGTCGCGCCGCTGGATCGCCGCCTTGGCGAATGTCGGATAAGCGAAATGGTTAACGTCACTGACGCCGGCCTTTTCCTGCTCGACCTCAATCTGGCGTTCCAGATCGACAACCATCTGCTTGAGATCCTCAAGCATGTTTTCGATGTCAGCGACCGTTTGCCGCCGCTCGTCAACCTCGAAACGTCTTAGCTGTATCAGCGACTTACGTGACTTCATGACTCAGTACCCTCACTATGTTCCGACTGCAACTCGGCTTGCGATGCTTCGTTTTGCAATGCACTCATATTCAATATCCGTGCCAACTCGGCATAACCGTCTTCAAGCGCCGCCTGTTCCCCCTTGGTCTGATTCAGGAACGCCTCAAGCATTGGATGATAGGCGATGGCCTCATCAACCTCCGGATTGCTCCCGGCGCGGTAGGCACCAAGACGGATCAATTCTTCCATCTCCGAATAGGTCGACATCAGCTGCCGCGCCCGCGTTACCAGTTCGCCCTGATCGCCGCTCAGACAATCCGGCATGGTTCGCGATACAGACTTGAGCACGTTGATCGCCGGATACCTGCCCCGCTCGGCGATACCACGCTCCATAACAATATGGCCGTCCAAGATAGACCGCACCGCATCGGCGATTGGTTCGTTGTGATCGTCCCCTTCTACAAGCACCGTAAACAGGCCTGTGATCGAACCTTGCCCGGTTCCCGGTCCGGCGCGTTCCAGCAGCCTGGGAAGTTCGGAAAAAACTGTCGGCGTATAGCCCTTCGTCGTCGGTGGTTCACCGCCAGCCAGGCCGATTTCACGCTGTGCCATCGCGAATCGGGTGACGCTGTCAATCATGCAAAGGACTTCGTTGCCTTGGTCGCGGAAATATTCCGCCAAAGTCATCGTCATATATGCAGCCTGACGGCGCATCAGGGCTGCTTCGTCGGAAGTCGCAACGACGAGCACTGATCGCGCCATCCCTTCCTCGCCCAGATTGTCTTCGATGAATTCCTGCACCTCGCGCCCACGCTCGCCAATAAGGCCAATGACCGAAATGTCGCTGCGCGTAAACCTGGCCAGCATGGAGAGCAACACCGATTTGCCGACACCAGAGCCGGCAAATATGCCCATTCGCTGTCCCTTGCAGCAGGTAATGAAGGAATTGAGCGCGCGAACGCCAAGATCAAGAGGCGCGCCAACCCGGTCACGCTGATGTGCCGGTGGCGGACAAGCGCGCAATGGATAGTTTTGCGGACCACGCGTCAACGGCCCCTTGCCGTCGATCGGCTCACCCAAAGCATTCACGATCCGGCCAAGCCATGCGCTTGATGGTTGCACTGCAGGAGCAGCAGGTTCCAGCGACGCCTTGGCGCCCATGCGAACACCCTCAAGTGGGCCAAATGGCAAGGCCAGGGCGCGGCCGTTCCGAAAGCCGACAACCTCGCAAATGATTTCGCCGCGCAGGCCGCTTGCAATACGCACACGCGAACCGACGCTCATGGCGTTTACCGGACCGGCTATTTCGACCAGCAAACCTTGTACAGACCGCACTCGCCCGTACACTTCACACGCTGGTACTGCCGCGATTTCGCTGAGCAACGCCTGCACGCTATTCCTCCGAATGTTCTTGGAGCCTTGAAGCGTCCCCTGCTCCATCGGCATCCCCCATCAGACGATTTTGCAACGCGGACCATTAAGACCCGGTAAACCAAATCGAACTGAGATGGTTAGTCTGTGACGAAAACATTTGCTATCAATGAAGGGTCAAGTGATTCGTTTTGACTTTTCCAACCGCGTTTCCGTGTAATTCACAACAATCCGATCCGGCCGAATATCCGGATAATAGGGACTCGCGCGTTCATGTCTTTATCGCTTTGCGTGCAAGCATCAGAGTTCACAACCTGCAATATGGTCAGAGGGCGACAGAAGCGGCGGCTTGCAGCCTTCCGTGACTTGAGGGGATTAGGATTTGTTAACTATTAGAACCTAATTTATTGATTCGAGTTAACCATTTGGAACTTGGGCAACGAATGCCGACAGTTTTGGGGGCCAACTCCCGTAATGGGACCGGGGAAAGAGGATTGAAATGAGGGTTCTTCTTATTGAGGACGACAGCGCAACAGCGCAGAGCATCGAGCTGATGCTGCAATCCGATGGATTCAATGTCTATACAACCGATCTCGGCGAAGAGGGCGTCGATCTCGGAAAATTGTATGACTACGACATTATCCTTCTGGATTTGAACTTGCCGGACATGAGCGGCTACGAAGTGCTCAAAACACTGCGGGTTTCAAAAGTGCAGACGCCTATCCTGATATTGTCCGGCCTGGCCGGAATCGAGGACAAGGTGCGCGGTCTCGGCTTTGGTGCCGACGACTATATGACAAAGCCCTTCCATAAGGATGAGCTTGTTGCACGTATTCACGCTATCGTCCGCCGCTCCAAGGGGCACGCACAGTCGGTCATCCAAACAGGCGACCTTAAAGTCAATCTTGACACCAAAACGGTCGAGGTCGGCGGCCAGCGCGTCCATTTGACCGGCAAGGAATACCAGATGCTTGAACTCCTCTCCTTGCGCAAGGGCACCACCCTGACCAAGGAAATGTTCCTGAACCACCTTTACGGCGGGATGGATGAACCGGAGCTCAAGATCATCGATGTCTTCATCTGCAAGCTGCGCAAAAAACTCGCAGCGGCAACAGAAGGCAAACATTATATCGAGACCGTATGGGGACGCGGCTATGTCCTTCGCGATCCAGAAGACGAGTCCGAAGCCGCCTAGGCAAGCGACGCACCGTGGTCTGGCGAAAGGCCGAAGCAAACACGCAGGAAGGGCCCGTTCGGGCCCTTTTTGTTTGCGCAGGGTGCACGCCGCGCAGAAACGACGCGTCTTCTAAGCTTCCTTGATGTCTGAAATCTGGGCCAGGTCAGGCGGGCTTTGCGCCGCCAACGGCCAATGTCCCGAGAGCGGCAGCGGGTGCCGGTTGCGCCGCGGCGGCCGTTTGCACGGTAGCAGGTGCTGCGGCCGTCCCCTGTGCGGTTGCTGTAAGCGCGTAAAGACCACGAGAATCCGGAACCGGCTGAAAGTCATCGGAAATGCCAATTACGGTTTCGGCCGCACCCAGGACCAGATAACCGTCCGGCTGCAATCGCTTTGCCATGCGCGCCAGAATCTCCCGCTTGGTGGGAGGGTCAAAGTAAATCAACACGTTGCGGCAAAAGATGATGTCGAATGTGCCAAGTGCGGCGTAATCGTCGAGCAGATTGAAATGGCGGTAATCCACCATCGACCGGATTGCAGAATCGATCTGCCACATGCTTCCGGTCTGTTTGAAATACTTGACGAGAAGCTGGATCGGCAAACCGCGCTGGACTTCGAACTGACTGTAGAGTCCAGCCTTGGCTTTTTCGAGGACTTCCTCACACAGGTCGGTCCCGATGATACTCGTCTTCCAGCCTCGCAGTTGCGACTCCAGTTCCTGGATTTCGATTGCAAGCGAATAGGGCTCCTGACCGGTCGATGCAGCAGCGCACCAGATCTTCAAGTTTCGCGTCATGGAACGACGCGAAGAAATCATCGCCGGCACCATTATTTCGCGGAAGTTTTCGAAGGGCGTCTTGTCGCGGTAGAAAAACGACTCATTGATCGTCATCGCCTGCGTTACCTTGACACGCAAGGGCTCCGACCCTGCCGCCATAAGCGCCCTGGAAAGATCACCCAGGGACTCCATCCCTTCTTCGCGTGCCACTGGAAGCAGCCGCGACTCCAGCAAATAGCGTTTCTCCTCGCCCACAACCAGTCCCGACCGGCTCTTGAGCATATCTCGCAGAAATTCGAACTCGGCTGGGGTCATCACCTGCCTCCCCGCAATATCGAGTTTGTTTTTGGCCCGATTTCAGCCAGCGGCAAGACGGCTGCGCATACGCCCAACTCCGCTGTCGCACCAGGCATTCCCCAGACAACGCTGGTGGCCTGATCCTGGGCAATGATTGAACCGCCTGCATCGGCGATCACTTTTGCGCCCGCAGCACCATCATGGCCCATTCCTGTGAGTACGAGCCCAAGAACGGCGGGACCGTAGGTTTTTGAAATGCTTTCAAACAGCGGATCGACTGCCGGCTTGCAGTAATTCACAAGCGGTCCATCAGTGAGCTTCAGCACAACGCCTTGTTCTTTTTTTGCAACGGTCATGTGCAGCCCTCCCGGTGCCACATAGATGGAACCAGGAACAATCACCTCACCGTCCTCTCCCTCCTTGGAGGGACGACCCGACGCACGGCCGAGATGTTCGGCCAAAATGGCGGTGAAAGTCGGCGGCATATGCTGGGTAATAACGCAAGGTACGCCGCGCAGGTCAGGCCCAATCACTTCGATCAGCTTGACCAGCGCCTGCGGCCCGCCGGTGGAACTGCCAATCGCGAGAACTTTCGGTGCGACGAGCGAGAACGGGCGCAGTTGAATTGACGCGGCAGCTTGTGGAGCAGCAGCTTGTGGGCTCGCCGATGTTGAGGCGCCGGCGGGCGCATTGGTGCGAGCCCGCGCCACTCTCCTTGGCACCACGGCCTTCATCTTGCGCAGCAATTCGTCGCGGAATTCCAACGACGTCGTCACGCCCCGGTTGGTCTCCGGCTTCGGAATATAATCGGTAGCGCCTAACGAAAGCGCCTTCATGCTCACTTCCGCGTTCTTGCGGGTGAGTGTGGAGGCCATGATGATCTTGACGCCAGGTTTGCGCTTGAGAAGTTCCGGAAGTGCCGTCATGCCGTCCATCACCGGCATTTCGATATCGAGCACAACCACGTCCGGATCGCATTTCAGAATGCCATCGAGAGCAAGTTGTCCGTTGGAGTATCTGCCGCAGGCAACCATGTCCGGGTCTTCCTCAACCCAGCGGCATACAAGGCCACGCACAACCGCGGAATCATCCACGACCATGACCTTTATCTCATCGGAAAGTTCGCCTGTTGGACTGCTATGAGCCACTGCAGGAGTTGTCATTATGGCCTCCCGGCACTCAGTTTATATGAGGCCGACTTCTTGCAATTTTGCTTCAATTATTTCCCGGTCGAATGGCTTCATGATGTATTCGTTTGCGCCTGCAGTGATCGCTCGGGTGATGTGATCAGCGTCGTTCTCTGTGGTGCAAAAAATCACCTTGGGCACAGCCCCGTTGTTCTCTCGACGCAGTGCCACGAGAAAATCGATGCCGTCCATCACTGGCATATTCCAGTCAAGCAGGACTGCATCCGGCATTTCCGAGCGGCACCGGTCGAGCGCCTCCTGCCCATTCTCGGCCTCGGTGGTTCGAAAGCTCAATTCCTCGAGAATACAACGCGCAACTTTGCGAATGACGCTGCTATCATCCACAACCAAGCAATGTTTCATTGACTGCTCCTTCAAAAAACAAGCGCCTGCGGCGAGTTGGTCGGCGCCACCCCTATGCGGCTATAACGATCTCATCCTGGGCCAGTACTTTTTCCACGTCGACAACGACCATGAGGCTGCCCTCAAGTCGGTGAACCCCGGCCGAAATCGCCACCCATCTTGGATCAAGGTTGGCGGGGTTTGATTCGAATGTGTCTTCCGCAAGTCGGTGCACTTCGCCAACCTTGTCGATAATCAACCCGTAAGATTCGCCGTTGCTTTCGATACCAACAGCCATCCGAGATTTATCTTCTTCAAGTGGCGGAAGTCCGAGGCGCTTTCGCATATCTATTGCCGTTACGATCCGTCCGCGAAGGTTCAGCACACCGGCAACGTCCTGACTTGCCAATGGCACCTCGGTGATCGCTTCCGGCATGAATACGTCCTGAACTTCCAGGATCGGCAGACCGAACAACTGGTTCGCAATCATGACGGTTATGTACTCTTGGGCAGACTGATCAGACCCATTTTCAGAACTCACAATCTCGGTCATGCGGCAACTCCGGTTTGCGTGCTGCAATCTTTGATGCTTTCCATAAGTCCCTGCCTATCGAACTTGCCGACAAAGTCCGCAAAGCCGGCCTGGCGGCTGCGTTCGATGATGTGCGGCGCAGTGTGGGAAGAAAGCGCGATAATCGGCGTATCTTTCCAGGCCGGATCGCCGCGTGCCACTTGAGCGAAGGTGATCCCATCCATTTCCGGCATTTCGATATCACTCACGATAATATCGAATCGGACCCCGCGATCTTTGAGGTCCAACGCCTGTTTGGCGGATTCAGCGAGCGTGACGCTGTATCCCGACGCCGACAAGAGGGGCGCCAGCATGTTGCGGAAGAAGGCGCTGTCATCAACCAGCAGCAGGCGTGCGCCACGGACCTCTTCCCCGGCGTCCTGACGCTCCATCCAGTCATCGAACGCCTGTTCGATGAAGTATCCGATATCGACGACTTCGGTTGCTTTGCCCTTGATCACGGCAGAACCGATCATGCCCGGCTTCTCCGCCTTGAGCTCAATCTTCAGCTTGTCTTCGACGATATCCACGATCTCGTCGACGACAAGGCCCATCGAGCGATCCTGATCGGAGAATACAAGGACCGGCTGTTCGCCTTCGCTCTTGCGCTGGGCTGCTTCGTCGAAATAGACGAGCGGCATGAGAACGCCGCGATACTGCACCAAGTCACTGCCATTGGCGCGTTCGATTTCCTCGACTTTTATTTCCTCAAGACGCGTCACCAGTGACAACGGCACGGCCTTGGGGTCATCAGAAGCCGCCCGGAACAGCAGAACGGCGGTCGTATCGTCGCTTGTATGCTGATGTTCCGCAGGATCTTCCTCGCTCTCTTCAGCACGTCCAGTGCTTTCCTGAGCAACGGCTTGAGCAATACCGTTCGGATCGATGATCATGATCACGCTACCGTCGCCGAGGATGGTGTTGCCGGAGAATAATGCGATGTCGCGCAACATGCTCGACATTGGTTTCACCACAATTTCCTCAGTATCGAAAACACTGTCGACGACGATGCCGAACAGCTGTGCGCCAACCTGGATCACGACGACAAAGAGGTTCTCTCCATCATTATTCTGGCTGGCCTGGATGGCGTCTTCCTCGCCATTGTCTTCTGTGACAGCTTCTGCCTCGGCTGGCTCAATCTGCTCTTGCTCTGACGGGGCCAAATCGGGCGCCCGCTCATCCGTGCCCACTGGACTTGCATCCGGCAAAGCCTCTTGTGCCATCTGCAAATCGAGCAGTTTTGATAGCGTCATGAGCGGCAGAAGTTTGTTCCGCAGTCGCAGCACGGGCGTGTCGTTGATCATCTCAATGCGGTGATCCGCATTGTTGTGAGTACGCACCAGCTCCACAACGGACAGCTGCGGGATCGCGAAACGCTGGCCGGATGATTCAACGATCAATGCCGACACGATCGCCAATGTCAGCGGGATCTTGATCATGAACGTACTGCCGACGCCCTTCTCGGATTTGACGTCAACGGTGCCACCGATAAGTTCGATATTCGTGCGCACCACATCCATGCCGACGCCACGGCCCGAGACACTGGTTACAGCTGCTGCGGTCGAGAAACCGGCCTTGAAGATGAACCGGTGAATTTGATTCTCGGTCATCTGCTCAAGCTCTGCAGGCGTCGCTAGGCCATTTTCTATGATCTTGGCCTTCACCTTTTCGGTATTCAGTCCAGCGCCATCATCGGCGATTTCGATGATGATATGGCCGCCTTCATGATATGCACTCAATTTGACGACACCGACGTCAGACTTGCCGACTTTGACACGCTCATCAGTCGGCTCAAGTCCGTGATCTGCCGAGTTGCGAACCATATGTGTAAGCGGGTCCTTGATCAGTTCCAGCACCTGGCGGTCAAGCTCGGTATCGGCACCGTGCATCTGCAGATCAATTTTCTTGTCGAGGTCCTGCGCCAAATCGCGGACGATCCGCGGCAGTTTCTGCCACGCATTGCCGATCGGCTGCATACGGGTCTTCATGACCCCATCCTGCAACTCCGCGGTTACCGTGGAGAGCCGTTGTAGCGGCACCTTAAACTCTGAGTCATCCAGCCGCCGCACCATTTCCAGCAATTGATTCCGCGTCAGCACCAACTCGCTGACCATCGTCATAAGATGCTCGAGCGTTTCCACGTTGACGCGGATCGATTGATTTTTAACAGGACCATCTTTGGCGGCAGCAGGTGCAGCAGCCTTGGCATCCTGTGCGGCCGGAGCCTCTGGCTCTGGCACGGGTTCGGGCGCCACGTCCGCTGCAACCGCGGGTTCGTCGGAACCAACCGCTTCTTCTGTTGCAAGGGCAGCAGAAGCCGGCGAGACGTCCATTTCATCGGGACCGGGTGCCGAGTTGAAGGCGGCCTCCAGTTCATCGAGTGAGACTTCACCGGCTTTGGGCTCCGGCGGAGCGACATCGTCGCTGAGGCCCGGAGCGGCAGGCGTCTCTTTGGCCGGTGCTTGCGGCTCCGGAGCAGCTTCTGGAGGCGCTTCAGCTTCTGGTGCCGCTGCCACGCCACCCGAGGAAATGGCATCGAGCTGACTGATGAGATCCTCATCAGACCCAGCCGGTTCCGTTCCCGCCGCTTCCAGATCACCAAGGATCTCTTTGAGCCGGTCGATCGTCTGGAGGATAAGAGAGACACCCTCTTGGGTGACGGGTGCCCCATCCCGGTAATTCCCCATCAGGGTTTCCGCCGCGTGGGCCAGCGCTTCAAGTCGCGGCAGACCTAGAAATCCGCAGGTTCCCTTGATGGTGTGAACCAGCCTGAAAATATTGTCCAATATACCGGCATTGTTTGGTTCCTGTTCGAACTTCACCAGTTCGACATCGACTACATCCAAACTTTCCGACGTCTCAGTAAGAAACTCTGATAGGAGATCATCCATCAGCCAGCCGCCCTTTCCCGCACGAATTACAGCATCGCGAACCGTTGTTCGGCTCCCGACTAACAATGAGAGTGTGAAGAGAAAGGGTTTACGATTAGTTGAGGTGAGGCAACTGATGGTTGCACGTCATGGTTGAAAGCATCCGGCGTTTAGTTTTTTACGGTTGCGGAAAGCACGACGTCGTCACCGTCCATTCGTGCCGTCAGCGACATTCCTGCCGATTTTGCTATGAGTAGTGCGTAGTAGGGTTGAATCGAGTGGGCATCCAGCGCATGGCCATTTGCCCCTGCAAGCATCTGTTCGACGACTTCCGGCACGCGTGCCTTTTCTCCCTGGCAGCGTATCTCGAAAGAGGAAGCCAGCGGGTCTTCTCCAATCGATATTTTGATCACTCCCCCACGAGGAAGAGCGTTAAGCGCGACTGTTACCATGTTCAGCAGGAGCTTTACCTTGTCCTTCTCAAACCGGGCCGGTGGGCCATTCCACTCCACAGCGTGTTTGTCTGATTCGGCGACGGCCCGCGCAACTTTCTCTGCTTCCATGAGATCAATCTCGGCGCCTGAGGAGCCTGCCGCGCCAAAAGCCAGCCGTGCGAACTGAAGCTTGGCGGAGGCTTGGTAAGCACTCTTGCGAATCAGATCCATGGCATGTTCGCGCATCGACTGATCGGCCTCCTCAGCCATAACCTCGAGACCATTGGCGATTGCGCCAACGGGTGAGATGATGTCGTGGCAGATTCGGCTCGAAACGAGCGCGGCGAGTTCGAGATCACTGAGTTCGGTATCGGCGGACATAAGCGCTTGCTCTCCGTCTTTGTGGCACAGCGCAATACGAAAGACGAGCAGGCTGCGGTACAAGGCCTCTATTCTGTTACACGAGGTAACTTGAGGTGCCAAGAAGCATAGGTTGCGAGTTCGTAACGTCTTGCAGCCGCAGCATTTTTCTGCGATAGGGACGCGTACTTCACCGCCCGGTTTGAGCGCTGCCCTGCGCCATGCTGCGCGAATCACTTGCCGTGTTCACCACTCTGTCCTTGCCCCGTTCCCTCGGACTGAGAGATATCTTCATGAGCCAGATAGACTTACAGAGACTTGCAAATGATATGATTGCGGCAGCACACGAGGCTGGCGCACGCATCTTGTCGCACTACGGTCAGGTTGCAGTGGAACTGAAGGATGACAAAAGTCCGGTTACCGCTGCTGACCGGGAGGCGGATACTGTACTTGTCGATACACTCAAGCGCATTGCACCGGAAATACCGGTCATTTCGGAAGAATCATCGCCCTCAGCGCAAATCGCATCTGACAAAGCCTTTTTTCTGGTCGACCCGCTCGATGGCACGAAAGAGTTCATTCACGGGCGTGACGAGTTTACAGTCAATGTCGCAATGATCGAAAACCGTACGCCCTGCTTCGGCATTGTGTACGCGCCGGCGCTCTCACAAGCGTATATAACGCTAGCATCGGATCGAGCCGTAAAATTCGACCTCGATGCTCGTGCCCCCTTGCCCCAATTCGATAGTCTCGAATTCGAACCGATCACAACCCGTGCCTGTGATGCGAAAAACCTCGTTGCTGCCGTAAGCCGATCTCATCTCGACGAAACGACCGAAGCTTTCCTCGCACAACATGGCATCGCCGAGACACACGCTTCCGGCTCTTCGCTGAAATTTTGCTGCCTGGCAGAAGGCCTTGCAGACGTTTATCCCCGTTTCGGGCGGACGATGGAATGGGATACAGCGGCCGGTCATGCCGTGCTTGCTGCCGCAGGCGGTACGGTGCTGGATGAAACCGGAAGTCCGCTCACTTACGGCAAGCGGGAGCGAGGATACGATAATCCCGGATTCGTCGCCTGGGGCCGTGCGCCATAGAATTCAGGCGACCTTCGCTGTCTCTGCCAATGGTATTCTCTATTTTTCTGAAGTGCCCGGCAAATTCGAGCCCAGCCGCTTCCAGTTGATTTCGGCAGAAGCGGTAATCGCTTCCGGATCAGACCGCCACTGTTTGAAGTTCTGCATATTATTGAACAGATAGACACGCGCCTGATACCTGACCCAGATGCGCGGCTGCCCCCGTACCGACAGGCCCTTCGAAAGGGCAACGGCATCATAACCTGCAAAGCGCGGAGAATAGACTTCAGGGTGTTTGGCAAATGCATCAAGGTTGCCCTTATTCAGAAAACGCCAGGCTGCCCCGCCCCACCGATACTCCAACCCTTCTTTGCCCAGAACGGGCTCTTTTTCGGTGTGATAGGCAACAGGATCGTATCCACCTATCGCAAACCCCGTCGCGTGATCACGCCACACCGCCGGCGCAGCGCCAACCGAACTCTTGCCGGTCCAGGTCATTCCTGGCACCGTGAAGAGAACAAAAAGCAGCAATAGGTGGCTCAAGTCTGAGGTTTTTCTCATCGCACAAGCAGCCGTTGAGATCCAAAATCCAGCACTCCGGCATGATTTTGAGAGACAGTCGTTAAGAAAACGGCAAGCAATACGTGGGAGGACAATGGGGTACCCCACAGTTTGATGCTAGATTCTTTCAGTGATTCGATCCGCGGGCGGAAAAACTGGCATTTGGTTGAAGGCGGACAAGGTCATACCATGCAAAAAACGACGCTCAATCGGTTCTTCAAGCGGCGCAGTGCCGCCACCCTGGCAATATTGGTGGGCTTCACCGCCCCTGCATTCGCGCAATCGGCGAATGATGGTCCCACACAATTGGGGCCAACGGCAGCCGCCAGCCAGCCTTACGTGGAATCCGGCAGGCCGCAGCAGTCAGCCTATGCCCCTCCACCGGCGGCAGATAGTGGCGGCCAGTTTACGCAAACCCAGGATCAGGAGGGTACCTATTCGTCTGAAGAGATCCTTGGCGCGGGCCACCAATTCTTCGGCCGTGTTTCGAAGGGGCTCGCGCGGGTTGTCGAGTATGCCTTTTCCAAGTCCGGTCGACCCAACGGATATATTCTGGGCGAAGAGGCAGGCGGTGCAGCCGTCGTCGGCCTGCGCTACGGTGAGGGCACGCTCCATACAAAGGACGCCGGCAATCACAAGGTATTCTGGCAAGGCCCATCCTTGGGCTATGACTTTGGCGCCGAAGGTTCCAAGACCCTGGTGCTGGTTTACAATCTGAAAAGCCTGGACGACGCATATGGCAGATTTGCCGGCGTTGATGGCTCCGCCTATTTCATCGGCGGTGTCGGCCTTACCTTCCAGAAACGGGACCATGTGACGCTGGCGCCTATCCGCTCCGGCGTCGGGCTACGCCTCGGCGCCAATGTGGGGTATCTAAAATACACCCGCAGGCCGACCTGGAACCCCTTTTAGGCCTCCCGAATTCACTCGATCTGAGCAGACTTAGACCACAATTGACTGGTTAAGGTCCGGCGGGTATGGCCATCTGCCGCCGCAGGTGGCACATTCTCCTAGTGCAAATCCACTTTCGCAAAGGGTCTCGTTCGGGATGATCGAAACAATAATGCTTGTTGCGCTTGGCTTCACAGCCGCGAGCATTCTTGCACTGCTGATCGCGCCTGCCGCATGGCGGCGTGCCGTCCGGCTGACAACACGCAAGATGGAATCGACGATGCCCATTTCCGTCGCTGACATCAAAGCCGACAAAGACTTGTTGCGCGCAGAATACGCAGTTGAGATACGACGGCTTGAGTTGGCGCTGGACCGCGCAAAGTCGCGCGCCGCACGCCACCTGATGGAGCGCAACCAGCACCATGTCGAGATTGGCAAGCTCAAGGCGGAAATTGAAGACCTGAAACGTGCAGTTGCCGAGCGTGGACAGGCCAGCAATGTCCTGGAGCAAACGGTACAAAAACGGGTTCCCGAACTCGAAGCCGAACTAGACAGGACATATAATTTGATTGCTGCACGCGAGCAGGAACTTGTCGAGCGCGGCCGTGCGTTCGAAAACCAGACTGAGGCGCTTGAATTCACGCAAGGCGTTATCCACCGCCAGGAACAGGAAGTTGAGAAACTGCGCGGTGCGCTCGAAGGCGGTATGTTTGGCCGTCTCGCGCTTTGGCGCAAGAGCGGTGATGGAAGCGAAGATGAGGCGACCATGGCGCTCAAAAAGGAAAACGGTAGACTTCAGTCTGAACTTTCGCGCCTTCGCGAGGAATTTTCCCGTCTGAAAGAAACCGATTTGGCGGATGCGGAAGGGCTGCGTATCGAAATGCAGCGGCTGGCGGATCAGATGCTGTCCGGCAAGCCTGCTGCAAAGACACCTTCACGCTCCAGAAAAACCAAGAAAGACGATGGTGCCGACGCGACCGCAGCATCCGATGAAGCAGCGCCTTCCCATCAGCGCGCGCAGAGCAAAACATCCACTAAGGGGACTGAACCGAGAGCAAAACGTGCAGCCAAGTCGCGCAAGAGTTTATCGGCGCGGCTCGCCTCTCTCAGGCCGAAACGGGAAAAAGAGGACGCTTAAGGCAGGAACACCCTAAGCTCTTTCCTCTTCAGCCGTCAGAAACCACCGTTCATCCCCCAACAACCTTACAGCCGTCAGTCGGCCATTTACCCAGGCACCTGTATCGATGCCGATGCGGTTGCAGCGCACGACCGGTTCCGGGCCAGGCGTGTGGCCGTGTACGACGATGCAGCCCAGGTCTTCATCGCTATCCAGAAATTCATCCCGAATCCAAAGCATGTCGTGGCGCTCTTGCCGGTTCACAGGCACGCCGGGCCGAATTCCGGCATGGACGAAATGATAGTCACCGAACGATACTGAAAGCGGCAAGGTTTTCAGGAACTCCAGATGGGTTCGCGGAAGCGCTGCAACAAAGTGGTCCCGACATCGGATGAATTCAGCGACCGGCGCATCGTCGTTGGGGGCGTCGATCCCATAGGATGCAAGCGTTGCCTGCGCGCCATTCCTGAGCCAGTGCTCGAGAAGCGTCGGATCGTCGAGAAAATCCAGCAAGATTGCTTCGTGGTTGCCCATGAGGCAGTGCGCTTCGAAACCGTATGGCAGGTCTGATATCAGTCGCTCGATTACGCCCGCGCTGTCGGGACCCCGGTCCCCATAGTCGCCAACGAACACCAGCACGCGCTGATGCGTTTTCGACAGCAGCACTGAGTCCGCCACGATTTTTTTCAGAAGATTGTCGAGCAACTGTAACTGCCCATGGATATCGCCGACGGCATAGATAACCATACCCTCAGGCACCGAGGCGCTCACATCTGTCATGGACTTCGCTTCCGTCATCCCATATCCGGCTTCAACGACCCGGAACCTGCAGGCGCTATCTACCTAGCGCACACAGAGCTTCAGGGAGAACCGGTTTTTCGGCCTGGGAAGCAGAGAAAATCCACAAATGCCCCTGGTGATTGGCACCCCGTAGGGGAATCGAACCCCTGTTTCCGGCGTGAGAGGCCGGCGTCCTAGACCGCTAGACGAACGGGGCGCAAGCGGCAGCTGACGATCTGCTATAGCTCGCGCGTGCGTCGCCGATCAAGCCTATTCGCTTTTTACCGGTAAACGGGTGACGACCTTGCCGCTGCCAAGATCGATGATATGGATTTCCGCGCCGCGCGGCCCCGACAGATGCACCGCCAGCCGATTGCCGTCGAGTGCCATGTGGGAAATGACCATACCATCGGGCACGGTTAGACCCGCCTGGGCGGCATTTCCCTTTGTGGCCGCAGGAAGAGCGGCGCTTTCGCTCAGCTGCGAGGCCTGATAGACAATGGCCGTCATGAGGAAGGCAAAACCTCCGACGAGAAGGATGCCCATCACGATAACGGCGACCGTCAGGATTTTCACCTGACGAGCCGTAAAGATCGTGCCGGGCAGAACGTCTGAAGGCGTTTCGGTTTTTGCCATGGTTCAAACTTTCTCAAGGCCCATGAGCGACGCAACCGCCGCAGACAGTGTGACACGTTTCAGCATCGAGGCGGACGCCGACGACGAAGGCGAACGTCTCGACCGCTTTCTCGCCAATCATGTGCCCGACATGAGCCGCTCCCGCCTGAAAGACCTGATCAAGTCAGGCCATGCGGCGCAAGACGGGCGCACGATAGTTGAGCCCAATTTGCGGGTCAAACGCGGCGAACGATATGACATCGATGTGCCGCCAGCGGAACCCGCCATTCCAAAGGGTGAAGAAATCCCGCTCAACGTCGTCTATGAAGACGATGCGGTTATCGTTATCGACAAGCCGGCGGGGCTCGTGGTGCACCCGGCGGCGGGAAACTGGACGGGAACGTTGGTGAATGCCCTCATCGCCCATTGCGGGGACAGCCTGTCCGGCATTGGCGGCGTAAAACGCCCCGGTATTGTTCATCGCATCGACAAGGAAACGACCGGCCTCATGGTGGTTGCCAAGAGTGATGTGGCGCATCGGAAACTTGCAAAACAGTTTGCCGATCATGGCCGCTCCGGCGCGCTTGAACGCAGCTATGAGGCAGTCGTTTGGGGTGTGCCGCATCCGCCGAGGGGCTCAATCGACGCAGCCCTCGCCCGCAAGCCGCAAAACCGGCAGAAAATGAGTGTGGTTTCTGACAGCGGCAAAGAGGCCGTGACCCACTATACCGTCGTTGAGCGTTACGGACCGGGAGAAGAACGGTTCGCTGCGCGGGTGAAATGCCGGCTTGAAACGGGTCGCACCCATCAGATCCGGGTGCATATGGCGCATATCGGCCATCCTTTGATAGGTGACCCGGTTTATGGGGCAGGCTTCAAGTCGAAGGCGCAGATATTGCCGGAAAAGGCGCGAAAAATAGTCGAAAGGCTGCCCCGCCAGGCGCTCCACGCAAGTGTTCTAGGTTTTGAACACCCCATTTCCGGCGAAATTCTGCGCTTTGAGAGCCCATTACCCAAAGACCTGTCACGCATCGTCAACTGCTTGTCAGAAATCTGAAAAATCGCACCCATAGGGTGTTTTTTTAACCGCCTATGGCCTATATTAGGCCAGCTCGGGGGGAGAGTGCCGCATGGAGTAGTGCTTACCCTGGGGAAATCATTGAAATGGCAACAAAATCATTACCCACCGTTAGCGGACAGGGCGGACTGTCCCGCTACCTCGACGAAATCCGCAAGTTCCCGATGCTGGAGCCGGACGAGGAGTACATGCTCGCCAAACGCTGGCGCGAGCATGACGACCGAGATGCCGCGCACCAGTTGGTGACATCGCATCTGCGGCTTGTCGCGCGTATTGCCATGGGCTACCGCGGATACGGCCTGCCTATCGGTGAGGTTGTTTCGGAAGGCAATGTCGGCCTGATGCAAGCGGTCAAAAGATTTGATCCAGACAAGGGCTTTCGTCTCGCGACCTACGCGATGTGGTGGATTCGTGCGGCCATCCAGGAATACATCCTGCGCTCATGGAGCCTGGTGAAAATGGGCACCACGGCGAGCCAGAAAAAGCTGTTCTTCAATCTGCGGAAGATCAAGGGTCAGCTTAAGGCGTTCGAAGAAGGCGACCTGCATCCCGACAATGTGAAGAAGATTTCGACGCGACTCGGCGTTCCGGAAGAAGACGTGGTTTCCATGAACCGCCGACTGTCGGGTGACAGTTCGCTCAATGCGCCCGTGCGCGCTGATTCCGAAAGCGGGGAGTGGCAGGACTGGTTGGTAGACGATACCGAAGACCAGGAATCCTCCCTTGCGAAGAACCAGGAGTTGGACCGCCGACGCGAATTGCTGAAAAACGCGATGAAGGATCTGAACGAGCGCGAAAAGCGGATCTTCCTCGCCAGGCGGCTTTCCGAAGACCCGATTACGCTGGAGGATCTGTCCGGTGAATTTGGTGTGAGCCGGGAGCGCATCCGCCAAATCGAAGTCCGCGCTTTCGAAAAGGTGCAGAAGGCGGTTCAGAAGGCCGCTGCCAAAGCCGACGCCAAGATCGCCGAGCAGACCGCCGGTTAGCCTTTTCCACGCGACGATCAGCACACACCCAAATCCGGTCAACAGTGTTTAGCCGATAAGCAACCTTCGCGACCGCCTCGTTTGCCCGTAGAACTGATCGCAGCAACTCCCCAACCGGTTTTTCAGGAGACAGTCATGGCCCCGCATTCAATTCTCTATCCCAGGCAACCCGTCCCCGAACTCAGTGTCCCGACCGTTGGTGGCGGAACCTGGACGCTCTCGGAGCAGTCGCCGAAAAATTTCACAATGATCGTCTTCTATCGTGGCTATCACTGCCCGATCTGCTCGAAGTATCTGGGCGATCTCAATAAAAAACTTGGACGTTTCGCCGAATTCGGAGTCGAGGCTATCGCCATTACCAATGATGGCCTGGAGCGCGCTGAAATGTCGAAAACCGAATGGGAGCTGGATGCGCTGCCTATTGGTTATGACCTTTCTCTCGACAAGGCGCGAGAATGGGGTCTGTTCATTTCAACGAGCAAGGGCAAGACATCTTCCGGCGTCGAAGAAGCACCGTTATTCATCGAGCCCGGACTGTTCCTGGTGCGCCCGGACGGCACGCTCTATTGGTCCAGCATTCAGACCATGCCGTTCGCCCGGCCAAGCTTCGCGGAAGTTCTGGGAGCCGTTCAGAAGGTCCTTGAAATGGACTATCCGGCGCGCGGCGAAGTGCTCGACCATCAGGCAATAGCGGCGGAGTAGAAAGCAAGGCGCGCGTACGCCCTAGCGGATATCGAGATCGACGAATGGTGCGCGGATACGCACCCGGCCTTTACCGACTTTCACGTCGGCAAAGGGCGCCTGCACGTGCACGTCGCCTTTCTTGTGCGCCACTGAAGGCGCACTGCAATGACCTACCGGGTCAACGTCCACGACGTTGTTGCCCGCATCCATCTGCACGGAGAAACGGGTACCGTTCTTGCAGCCCCATGCCTGATAACCAGGCTGCTCACCAGGCTCGACCTCCACGTCGGTATAACCGCGCCGTTCAAGATACGAGATGGCCTCCTCAGGAGCCGCACCCGCGAGTACGGCGGGAACAAGTGCCAACATTGCGGCACAACATGCTCCAGCAAAAACTGAACACTGCTTCATCATCTGGCGTCGTTTCCGTTTCCAAAGGACGGGACTGTCACAACTGGTTCTTCGTTGAAACCACATAGTCTTTTCGCGACTTCCATGCAATTGGGCGTTCACGTCCCATCTTACTTCTTTTTGGCTTCCAGCTTCTTTTTCTTGATTTGCTGGACCACTGGATAGAGGTCATAAGTGGCATAGAATTCAGTGCGAAAGGCACCCCATGCAGTCTTCTCGATGGCGCGGTTCACGTCGCGCAACTGATTGGGTGGTACGCGCAAAGTCACTACCTGACCGATGCCCATCATCACATACCAGCTTTCCACTTCAACGCCCTTAGGCGGAAATTTCAGCCAGAAATCAGTTCCGTCAAGTTCCTTGCCGATCTCATCGAGCGTCTTCGACTGGTCGTGCTTGAGAAAAATCGTCAGCAGGATATGGCCTGAGGGCGGTTTGTGCTTGGCAATGTCGGTGCCCGGCTGCTGGGCGAGACCGGTACCAGCCCCAAAACAGAGAGCCGCAAAAACAAGTGCAACGGCACAAACAGAACGGACAAGATATCGTGAAATCGGCATTATTTTTTCCTCCAATTCGATCAGGTTCTTGCCTTCCGGATCCAAGCTGGTGATTTTGCCAGGAACACCTATCACAGCACCTCTGCCGGAATGTGTCACACACTCTTCACTGGTCAATTTTTCCCATGCAAGATTACGATATATCGTGAAGCTTCGGTTTGGCCGGACGCCATCTTGTCCGGCAACCGAACCCTGGAGGAGGATCAACAATGGACATCGTGCTCATTCAACCCGTCGTAGCGCTTGTGGCTGGCATACTCATTCTGGTTTGGCCTGCGGTCCTGAACTATGTAATCGCCGCATTTCTGATCATCACCGGGGTCACCGGTCTCCTGCCGCATATGCAAGGCTGAAACGGCAATCAGCTCACAACCGCACCTCTATCGTCCGTCTCCCTTTTCGCCTAATAACCGGTGAAACATTCAACACCGGGAGCATGGGGAGACGCACATGAAGCTTATGATGTTCGAGGAAAGTGGCGCTGCACGCCTCGGGGCCATTGACGGGGAAAGCGTTGTCGACCTCAAAGCATGCGGTGCAGGTCTGCCTGAAACACTGCAAGCGCTCATCGAGGCAGGGCCTGAGGCGTTGGCCACGGTCGCGGATGCAGTCAGATCTGCGTCGGACGCAACACAGCTCGCACGCGATGCGGTTAAACCGGCAATCCCGCTGCCGCGCCCCGGCAAATTCATTTGTGTCGGTTTGAACTACGCCCTGCACGCAAAGGAGGGTGGGCACGATACTCCCGAATACCCTTCCTTCTTTGTGCGTTGGCCGACCTCCCTGGTGGCGGCGGATGCGCCGGTTATCCGCCCCAAGGTTTCAGAACAGCTGGATTATGAGGGTGAGCTCACCATTGTCATCGGCAAGGGCGGGCGGCACATCGCTGAGGCTGATGCACTCGATCACGTGTTCGGTTACACCATCTTCAACGACGCCTCGGTGCGGCATTTCCAGCGCAAGACTTCACAATGGACCGCGGGAAAGAATTTTGACGGCACGGGCCCACTTGGGCCTGTCGTCGTGACCCCCGACGAACTGCCTGCAGGTGCTTCGGGCTTGCGCATTACCACCCGCCTAAACGGAGAAACACGTCAGGACTCAAACACCTCCGACATGATCTTCTCGACAGCGCGCGTTATCGCCATTCTGTCAGAGTTCATGACGCTGGAAGCAGGCGACGTCATTGCAACAGGTACGCCTTCCGGCGTTGCCCATGCCATGACACCGCCAGGTTGGATGAAAGCCGGCGACGTGGTCGAGGTTGAAATCGAGGGGATCGGAATACTCCGAAACCCCGTCGTCGATGAGGCCTAGACGAACCAGCTCAAAGCCGCTCGCCTGCTGCGAGAAGTGCGGCACGGCAGCGCTCGGACAGCCTGTCTCCATGCACCTTCAGGCAGAATATCGCGTTGCCGTGACCGAGTGGTACGTTTGGACAGAGCACACGAAAGTCTCGTGCACAGGAGTGCGCGGTAATCCGGAGCTCATGGAAGAATGGAAGAATGGGACGACCCGACGCCATCGGTGCCGGAGCAGGCGCTGCCATTGATTTCTTTTCGCTGGGTTTCTTGCTTGCGGTGGTCGTCGGAACTGCAGGTTTCTTCGCCTCAGCCGTGGCAGGTTTTTTTGGCTCTTCTGACCCGCCTGACACCGCTTTCACGGCCGACTGGCAAGCAGGTGACAGGCTGGCCACGTTCTGCTCCAGACATACCAACGCAGCCATGCCACCGGTTGGCACACCAGCACAGTGAGCGCGAAAGTCAGCGGGGCATGCGGAGCGAAGCGCGTGTTTCTGGGCAGTCGTCGGAACTTCCTGCGCCGATGCGGGAATGGAGGATGACACTACAATGGCAAGTGCAACAGCACTGAAAATCGTCAGACGGTTCATGGGGTCACTCCGGTTCTTTTGATGACTTTTGTCGCTTGTATCACGCGTTTCTGGGCTGAACTGTGATCAGTAATCCCCGCACCTGATTTTGGACGAAGGCCGACACACCACTTGATCATGGTTTTGCGCTGGATTGGGCGATCCACACAGCAACTCTCTAGTGTTAGGGTCACGTAAGCTACCCAAAGGATTCACAACTCAAACAGGTAGAAGCTCCTTAACACAATTCACCTACTCTTCGAAGACCATTAGCCTCGGTGATATTTGCAATGGAGTCTGCAGCCAATTCCCATAGTGAGCAAGGTCGATTGCACGCGCTGCATAGCTACGATCTGATCGATTGTGAGGTGGATCCCGCCTTTCAAGCAATCATGCGGACCGTGGCAAATATCTGCGAAGTTGAGTTTTCCCTGATCGTGTTGGTCGATCAAGATCGACAGTATTTTCTGTCAAAGAATGAAAAACTGTTTCGGGAAGCACCCCGCGGCATCACTTTCTGTGCAGCAGCGATCCGGGAACCGAGCGAAACATTCGAAGTCTCAGATGCAACGAAAGACGCGCGGTTTAGCGCCGATCAGATAGTGACCGGCAAATCCGGTATCCGCTTCTGCGCTGCACAACCGCTGACAACCCCAGATGGCCATGCCATAGGCGCGTTATGCCTCATGGGCAGAGCGCCCATTGAAGGCCCGACTGCACAACCAGAAACCGGAACCGCGGCAGCATAATTCGGAGTGCGCCCAGCGCCGATTCACCCGGTTATTTGAACTGCGGCCTGTAGGGCTGCGCCGGTGCGGCCAAGCGGGCGCAGCGCAACTGGTAGCTGTCCATGACAGGACGCGCCAGGTTGACCCGCGAGCTCGGCAGAACCTCAATCATGGGTGCACGGTACCGGCTCGCATCATAGAGTTTGAGCGTTGCACCTGGCCCGGTCGTGACAGAAAGGACGCGTGTGTTGAGTGAGCCACCGTCCGAATAGCGCAGATCTCGTATACGTGGCACATCCTCCGGCCCAATCCGTTCCAGCGATGCGCCTCGACCGTTTGGACCTTCGTGGAACACCGCAAAGCACGGGCTGCCGCCCGGTTCCATCTGCGCCAGGACCACCCCAACCTCGTCCGCCGCATCCAATCCGCCCGGAGCGAGAACTGCGGCCAAAACCGCAGAGACACTTGTCAGCTTTCGTAACGCACCCATAACCTGCACCCGATTTCAACACCTTACCCAGCGCACGCCTAGCATCGTATTTTGTCCGGGTTATGGTTCAGGAAGGGTGGCGCCTTCACCCGCACCGCGCAATGATCTGCATCTGTTCGCCACCCTGAAAAGTGATGCGATATGCCACGCGCCAGCCGCGTGCGATGGCTTGCGAGAATGATTTGTTGTTGCAGAATGTGGCGCTCATGGTCTTCTGGTGCCGTGCACTCTCCCCCTCCCTGGGCGCGCGTTTTACGAACTTTTTCCATTCAACGACCCTGGCTGCACACAATACCACCATCCAGTCCTGCCGCGTCTCTACGTCGACCCACATGGGACTGTCTGCGTTGATCTTCTCCGCCGCCTCTCTCACATCCTTGCAAAATGCTTCGTCGAATGTGTCGGCATAGGCGGTCGCGCTCAGCCCTTGAGCGAGCATGGCAACTGCTGTAGCGGCATACATTGGGCCCAAGGTTGGTATGCGCATGAGAAATCCTCCCGGCACCCATTATAACCCCTAGGCGGGAACTGCGTCGTCGGCGCCTGGCAAAGCAACGCCTTACTCCAAGTTGGAAAACGCTCCATGTCAATTGCTATGATGATTTCTGAACACGCAGACACTCAAGGCGGGGGTATGACAATGCGCAGCAAGGCGACGCTGGGACTGACAGCCATCATTGCATTGGCAATCGGGCTTTATGCGGGTTTTCTTTATGGAAAGGAAAACCGGATCAGGACCCATGAAGCCCTGAATGCAGTGCTGTGGATGCAGACGTCGGAGGAATACAAGATGTCGGCCGTGCAGGCGTTCCGGCTTGCGGAGGTGATGGTCGAACGCGCGCTTGCGGATCCAGACTGGACGGCGATCCCGGAACAAAAAAATGCGCGCGACCTCCAGAAGACTGCGGTCATCCTCGACCTGGATGAAACGGTCCTCGACAATTCGCGTTTTCAAGGTCAGATCGTTCTTGATAATGGACAGTTTGAATACAGCAAATTGCTGCAATGGGAAAAAACGGGCAGACCCACGCTCATCCCCGACGCATTACACTTCATAAGACGTTTGCAGGAGCTGAATATCGATGTGTTCTACATCACCAACCGCTCCTACGCGAACCGCGACGCGACGATCGAATTACTGAAGGGGCTTGGACTCCCCGTCGATGCGGACGGCGCCAATCTCCTGAGCAGGGACACACCACCCACGAAAGGGTCGGACAAGCATTCACGGCGTGAAATCGTCATGAAAATGCACCGTGTCCTGCTTCAGGTCGGCGACAATCTGGCCGATTTCGTCTCCGGCGGAATTATCGGCAAGAACGCAACTCTTGAGAGCCGGGCTAAAACAGCGGAAGCCCACAGGAATTTCTGGGGCACGAAGTGGATCATCGTTTCCAATCCGATTTACGGGTCCTGGGAGCATGTTCTCTACGGTTTCAACAACCGGTGGACGCGGGAACAAAAGCTCAAAGCGAAATACACGTTCGTAAAGGGCGACAAGAGCCCCTGAAGGCTCAACACCCTGCGATCACGATACTCGAACCTCTTACCGACCCCGCTCGGCCAGTTCGTCGATCAGAACCGCGACAAACTCTTCCGCCTCACCCTGGATGCCGGGCTCTTTGCTTTCGCGCGGGCCGGCAACGTTCAGCACATCAACCCCTTCGCGCATGACCCAGTCGGCAACAGCGCGGGCTTCCTCAACCAGACCGCCGCCCAGTTTCGCCTGCAGGAAGGGTTTGTCCAGTTGCACCGCAAATCTGCGCGTGAGCTTGGTGCCGCCTTCCAGTTCGGTGTCGCGGCTCAAGATCAATGTCGCGTCGGACGCCTTCACATTCGCCTTCGTACGGTCGGCATAGTCCGGGCTCGTCATCTCCTGCATCGGATACTTGTCGGGGATCGTGCCATCTTCAGCGCGCCGCCCCTTCGGGCACCAGCCGCCGGCCTCGACGCCCGCACCGAGCGCGGCGCTCAGCGCGCCACGGTCCACACCCGTCTGTCCCCCGGCAACAATGCGTTTCAGCATGTGTCTCTCTCCGATGCCTCTCTCCACGGGCCCGTTTCTTGCGATAGATCAAGGCCACACCGGGCGATCAGGCGCAACCTTGAACCTCAGATTTTCAGAACAAGAGGTCGAAAAATGATCACCAAGGTTCGTGGCGATATCCTTTTGAGCGGAACGCAGGCCATCGCCCATGGCGTCGCCCCACATGATCACTTCAACCAGGGCCTTGCCCTTGCATTGCGCGAACGCCACCCCGCCATGGCCAAGGATTTCCGCCACTATTGCCATCAGCAGAACCCGAAGGCCGGGCATGCCTGGCTGTGGGCGGGACCCGAACGCGTCATCATCAATCTCATGACGCAGGAGCCTGCACCGAGCAAAAACGCGCCTCCCGGCAAGGCAACGACGCATAACGTCAACCGTGCCCTCAGGGAACTGCGCACCATCGTCGACAAGCAGGGCGTGACATCGATTGCCATACCGAGACTGGCAACCGGCGTTGGCGGGCTGGACTGGAGCGAGGTGGAACCGCTCATCGAGACGCACCTTGGCGACATTGGAATCCCTGTGGTTCTCTATGAGACCTACGAAAAGGGAACAAAGGCCGCCGAGAAACTTCCCTGACCGCTGCTATCAACTGCCTGGACCGGACGGCTGCCCTTGCACGCCCTCAGGGTCAGCCGATTCAAGGATCGTGCGCAGCAGGCCGGGAAACCGCTGCTCCAGCTCATCGCGTCGCACGGTGTTGATGACTTGCGTCCCCTGCCGTTCCGAACGGATCAGCCCGGCCTCGCGCAGCAACACGAAATGATGTGAAAGGGTAGATTTCGGCAGGTCGCACGGCGCGGCCGTGCTGCAATTCATCGTGCCATCGCAACCCGCTAGCCGACGAATGATCGCCAGGCGATGGGGGTCAGCCAGCGCGTACAACACGCCCTCAAGACTGACATCGTCAATCGCGGGATGAACAAAAGGTCTCGCCATTCCAACTATATGCGTCCTCTTCACATAAAGTTCAATAGTTCAATGATCTTGAACTTCAGAACTTTCCACCTATATCAGCGATCACGGACGGCGCATGGCGCTCGCCCAACGAGCAAATTCGACGGAAACGCAAGCGCGTTTCCACTGAAGCGAACCCATAAGAGACACAAGGATTAGGGCACTTAAGATGACACAGACTCTGAAAGGAAAAACCGCGGTTGTGACCGGCGCAAGCCGGGGCATCGGCCGCGAAATCGCACTAAAGCTTGGCAAGGACGGCGCGCTGGTTGTGGTTCATTACGGCGGCAGCGCGGACGCGGCCCGGGATGTCGTGGCGGAAATCGAAGCGGCCGGCGGAAAGGCTTTCACCGTCCAGGGCGACCTTGCCCAGCCGGGCGCGGCCAAGGACCTGTTCGCCAAGATCGACGCCGAACTGAAAGCACGCACCGGCGGTACCGGTTTCGACATTCTGGTGAACAATGCCGGCATTGCTCCCTTCGTCGCTTTTGCGGAAACAAACGAGGCGCAGTTTGACGAGCTTTTCGCCGTCAATGTGCGCGCACCCTATTTTCTCTCGCAGGAGGCGGCCACGCGTCTCAACGACAACGGGCGGATCATCAATTTCTCCTCCGTGGTTGCGCGCCTGCCTATGCCAGCCATCGCCGCCTATTCAGTTTCCAAAGGTGGCATCGACGTGTTGACCCGGGCGCTTGCCGCCGAACTGGGTGAGCGCGGCATCAATGTGAATGCCATTGCGCCGGGCGCCATCCAGACGGATATGGCCGAGTTTCTGAACGATCCTGACGGTGCCGAATTCACGAAATCGACGCAGACACTGAAACGCATCGGCCAGACCGACGACATTGCCGATCTTGCCCACTATCTGGCCTCCCCCGCCAGCCGCTGGGTGACGGGTCAGGTGATCGAGGCATCGGGCGGCGCACGCGTGACTTACTGACGCAAATGACACCTTGCGGTGAGCGGCGCTTATTCCTTGCGAGCGACCGCTCCCGCACCCCCTGTCCGCAAAGCCTGGCCCCTCCTGCAGGCAAACGGGCAGACCAAGAGACGGCGGCGCGTGGTTCCCCCTCCCCCATGCGCCGCCGTCGCCTTCAACAACACCATCGCTTAGACTTCTTCTCACATTCCAGGATACAAGGACGCACCATGACCAAGATCGACGCCTTCCACGCCCATATCTATTTCGATGCCGAGACGCTTGGCCAAGCCCGCGCGTTATGCGAAGAGGCCCGCGATAAATTCGGGGTAGAGATGGGGCGCGTTCATGAAAAACCCGTGGGCCCGCACCCGGACTGGAGCTGTCAGCTGGCCTTCGGTCCGGAAAAGTTCGCCGAGGTCGTGCCGTGGCTGGCGCTGAACCGCAACGGGCTCATCGTGTTCGTCCATCCCGAAACCGGAGAGGAATTGAAGGACCATACCGAGCACGCCATGTGGATGGGCCAGATCAGGCCACTCGATACGTCGATCTTCAAAGAATGAAGGTCCGCGCCCTCACCCGTCGAAGGTGGGCCGCCCCCAGTCGCGGTGCCAGGTTCGCACCAGATGGCGCTTCTTTGCCGGGTCTTCATTGTCGGTGAAGGTGCTGCGGTAATGCGCCGTCTCGGTATTGTTGAGAAACTGCATCTGGCCGCGCTCCACGGGCAATTCAAACCAGAGTTCATCCGCGGTTGATATCTCGTTGACCGTGTCGATGGCGGACCGGGTGGACTTGTCCATCTCCTCGCCGGAGACCTGATAGCCTTTTTCGTTGAGGTTGGTATTGGCGCGCACGGAAAGGCGTTCGCCGTCCCAGCTGAACATGGGAGCGCGCCTGACCTTGTCGTTATCCTTGTCATGTTCCGCCTGCCGGTCCCACAACAGCGGCTCATAAAGCCGGGCAAGCTGGTCGGGATGGTTTTCCAGCAACCGGTTGTGAACCGTATACATGCTGCAGAAGCGCGAAAGGCCGCCCTCGACCGCAGGATAGTGACACAGCAGACCCACATAGGAGGGCACCGCAATGCCCGACGCATTGTCGTTGTGGAAGACGAGCTCGACATTGGTGTAGGACCCGCGCACGCCATAGCCGAAGGTCGCGCCCGTGTCGGTCACGTCATAGAGCATGGTGCCGTCCCACTTCTGTGCCACGGGACGCCCCACGAGATGGCCGAGCACCCATGAGATGGCAACGGCAGTGTCCTTGTCGATCTCGTCCATGGGCAAGCGATCGAGCACCGCGACGCCTGTGCCTTCGGAAAGCTCCGTCCTCGCCTTGGCCACGACCGCGCGCAGAGCTGGGATTTCAAACTGGTCCGGATGGCGCAGAATGGTCGGCAGGGGGTTGGCCTCGATGGTCTCCACCATCGCGAAAACCTCCGCGAGACCGGCCTCGCCTAAGGGGATTATGCAGTCCTGCGGGTTGATGGTGTCGCGCGTCCACTCCCGCCCATCTGAAATTGGCTTGTCCAGCATTGCCATCGATAAACCCTCCTTCTACGTCCTTGCTCCCTACTCTACTGCGCTAGGTGTGGGCGGGACAAGAATGCCCTACTGATGCGGGCCGATGTGAAACCGCATCCCCGTGAGCGTGGCATCCGCGTAGGTCAGAGGACGCCAAGCGTAATACAACGCTTTGCCGACACTCCCCGCCGGAAAGATGACGTAGGCCTGATTGTCTTTCTCCCAGACCTCGATGTGGGTCTGCCGGAAGCCACCATAGGTGGCGGCATAAAGAACAAGAAGGGCAAGGATATTTCGCATTTAGCTACGGGCTACTGCCCTTCCTCTAGGACCCTCGTATGTCAAATAGGCGTAGGTAACGGACAACATCGCGATCCCACCCAGAATGTAAATGAGGTTTACGATTGTTTGCACAGGCAAAGTGACGACTTGAGGCAGCGCTCCAACGAAATTGGTTACAATCAGCTCGAATAATTTGCCCAGAAAAGAGGTAATGAATCCAACTACGAACCCGAAGAGTACTGCCAATAGATTCAGCGCCAACAATTGCCAGTTACTGCCCCGCGAGATCTTTCAGGCGGCAGCGAAGCCAACCCCCCGCTGCCCTATCGCAGCCGCCGGGAGGACCAGACTTAATCGAAATGTGACTACGCCAAGCCACAAAAAGAGTGGAATCAGCAATATTCCAAGAATTACCTGCGTTCCTGAAGCCGCTTGCGCCGCGACCGATACCACGCCAGCCACGGCAATGATTGCAAGCCAGAGAGCCGCCCAAATGAGCCCAATAAGAATGCAATATCCAATGTACCTCCAAACAACCGCATCAATACGGATCGGAATGCCCCTTATGGAATTTTCTTGAAGCAGAATACTCCGATGCCAATACACAGCAATGACAGAGAAGAAGAACCCCAAAATAATGAATCCAGCTCCCCTGCCAGCGAAATAGAGATACTTAATGTATTTTGGAACCTGCTCTTTGTTCAATTCAGACGCCGGTATGTAACGAATGACTCCCAAATCTGCCGGCAGCGAAAAAAGGGCGACAAACAGCAAGATCGGCAGACAAATCAACAGCGCAAAGGCGCGCCTTTCCCAAAGCAAAGAGAGAGCCTTCCTGAAAATTTTCCATGGTGGTAACTTGGATCTCATGGCGTCAGTATTTGCGACCTTAAAAGCCAACTGAACAAATATGGTGCAGATTCATAAGATTTATGTGCAGTAACTCAACAAAAAACTTTCAGATTTCCTCAGAAAGACTGCTTTTCCCAAACGTTGATTTTGGCGCGCAAAAAGAAAAGGGCGGCCTAAGCCGCCCCTTATGAAGTCTCATACGGCGTGAAAACTACTCCGCTGCGGGCGTCCCCTTCAGGCTCTCATTGCTCACCTTGACGGCTTCGGCCTTCGCCTTTTCAACGTCTTCCGCGGGCACATAGACCTCGTTGCCGAGTTCCTTGAATTTTTCGGACATCTGATCCATCCCGGCCTGCTTTTCATTCAGCTTCGCGGCGTAGTCTCGGACCTGCTGGGTGATTTCCATGGAGCAGAATTTGGGCCCGCACATGGAGCAGAAATGCGCCACCTTGTGCGCGTCCTTGGGCAGGGTCTCGTCGTGATAGGCAATGGCCGTATCGGGATCGAGAGAGAGGTTGAACTGGTCCTCCCAGCGGAAGTCGAAGCGCGCCTGTGACAGCGCATCGTCGCGCGCCTGCGCGCCCGGGTGGCCCTTGGCGATGTCGGCGGCGTGGGCGGCGATCTTGTAAGTGATGACGCCCGTCTTCACATCATCGCGGTTGGGGAGCCCCAGATGCTCCTTCGGCGTGACGTAACAGAGCATGGCGGTCCCGAACCAGCCGATCATGGCCGCACCGATGCCACTCGTGATGTGGTCGTAGGCGGGTGCGATGTCGGTCACCAGCGGTCCGAGCGTGTAGAAGGGAGCCTCGCCGCACTCCTTGAGCTGCTTCTCCACATTGACCTTGATCTTGTGCATGGGCACATGGCCTGGGCCTTCGATCATGACCTGACAGCCCTTGTCCCAGGCGATCTTTGTGAGCTCGCCCAGCGTCTCCAGCTCCGCGAACTGCGCCTCGTCATTGGCATCGGCGAGCGCGCCGGGACGCAGACCGTCTCCAAGCGAGAAGGACACGTCATACTTGCGGCAGATGTCGCAGATATCGGCGAAATGCTCATACAGGAAGCTCTCGCGGTGATGATGCAGGCACCACTTGGCCATGATCGAACCGCCACGGGAGACGATACCGGTGACGCGCTTGGCGGTGAGGTGGATGTATTTCAGCCGCACGCCCGCATGGATGGTGAAGTAATCAACACCCTGCTCGGCCTGCTCGATCAACGTGTCGCGATAGAGCTCCCAGGTCAGCTTGACCGGATCACCGTCGCATTTTTCCAGCGCCTGATAGATTGGCACGGTGCCGATGGGCACGGGCGAGTTGCGCAGGATCCATTCGCGCGTGTTGTGAATGTTGCGGCCGGTCGACAGGTCCATGACCGTGTCGGTGCCCCAGCGCGTCGCCCACACCATCTTCTCCACTTCTTCCTCGACGGAAGACGTGACAGCGGAGTTGCCGATATTGGCGTTGACCTTCACCAGGAAATTGCGGCCGATAATCATCGGCTCCGTTTCTGGATGATTGATATTGGCTGGGATGATCGCTCGGCCCTTCGCCACCTCGTCGCGCACGAATTCGGGCGTCATGAATTCAGGGATGTCAGCGCCGAAATTCTCACCATCCTCGAGGTTGGCTTTCGCGTCTTCAAAAGCCTGTTGACGGCCGAGATTTTCACGATGGGCAATTGCCACCATCTCTTTGGTGACGATGCCTTTCCGCGCAAATTCAAACTGGGTCACAGGGTGTCCGTCGAGACCGCGCAAGGGTTTGCGCAGGTTGGGGAAGTCTCGCGCCAGATGCTTGCCGGAAACATTGCCGTTGTCCTCCGGCTTGATCTCGCGGCCTTCATATTCCTCGACACCGCCGCGCTCCGCGATCCAGTCGAGACGTACCGGCGCCAGCCCCTTCTCCACGTCGATGGTGGCGCTTTCGTCCGTATAGGGGCCGGAGGTGTCATAAACGGCGAATGCGTCGCCGTTGGTGAGTGCGATTTCGCGCATGGGCACGCGCACGTCATCGTGACCTTGCGGACTGGTGAAGATCTTCTTGCTGGCGGGCAAGGGACCGGTGGTCACTTCCGGCCGCATGACATCTTCAGGACGCGTGTGCTTGTTCATTTTAAAGATCTCTCTTTCTTTTCAGTCATTTAGGCCAGATAGCCCTTGTAGGTCAGGAATGCGCCGAGCAAAGCGTTGATCACGCCGATGACGGCCAGCAGTGTCTTCTGCTCGATCATCCGCTTGCCCATATCGATTACTGCCATCGGAAACGCCATGCGCATGATGCCGCCGGCAATTCCGATCCAGCCGAAAATTGTAATGAGCACGGTCCAGTCCGCGACCCATCGGTTGTGGAAGATGACAAGCGTAAGCCCCATCACCAGCGTCATGACCCCGGCGATAAAGATCAATGCCGGGCTCTTCATGAAGTCCTCGAAGATGCTCACGATGAGCCGGTGGTTCAGCAGCGCGGATAGGCTGGCCACAAGCATGACGGGTCCAATGAACTTGGCGATGAGAATGGATGTGTTCATTCAAGCTATGAAACCCTCGTAGGTGAGGTACGCGCCAAGCAGGCCGTTCATAACAGCCGCGACACGAATGATCGGCCGCGTCTCCAGCATCCAATCGCCGAGTTTTTTCACATGCGTGGAGAAGGCCATGCGGAAGAAACCCGAGACGATGCAGATGTAACCGAAGATTGTGATGATGATGCGCCAATCGAACACCCAGAAATTGTGAAAGGTGACGATCGTGATCCCGGTGATCAGGGTCAGCACCCCGGCCAGATAGATGAGCGCCGGCGAACTCATGAAATCTTCCGCCACGGCACGGATGGCGTCACGGTCCAGCAGCATCGAGGCCGCGGCGATGAGCATGACGGGTCCAATAAACCGTGCAAACAGGATCGATGTGGTCATGGCTGCCGCTCTTCTCGTCAGGGCACGCAAACGCGCGTGCAAACCTCGGGAATGACGGCGGGGGAAAAAATCGGTTCCAGTCCCTACGCCGGTATCACCCGGATCAGGTTCGAAGGGTGCTCGAGTAGCTTTGGCCTATTGCTTCGCTGCTTGAGGCCAACGTCAACTCGATCTCAGCCGGTGCTGTCCGGCGCCCCTGGGAACAAGTGATCTTACTGTGCGGCGGATGGGTGGAGATTGCAAGAGGGCTTCACACGGCATAGGCCAATCCCCATATCGTGCGTGCATGGAAGGACAGAAGCCCCCTTGGGAGCAAAGATGGGATTGAACCATGCTTACTCAATACCCGGGCCGAAAGGCCATTCGGCGTGTTGGCCTTGCCCTTTCGTTTGCCCTGGCCGCGCCGGCAACGACAGCCTTAGCCATAGGGCCGCCCATTCAACGCGACGAAGTTGATTGGAATAGCATCCTCACAGATTCAGGGTGGGGGCCAGCCGTTGCCGTGGGCCTCATTTTGTTTGTGCTGATTGGCGGGCTCATCTTGCGCAGAATGCAGCCCAACGAGACTGAAATTGTTCGCCAGCGTGAAGAATTCTGGAAGAAAATGCCCGTGGATTCACACGGTTACAAGGGTGTCCTGTATGATGACGAATTACTTGGCGCGCGTTGGTTCAGCCTGGGTCCGTATTATGCCCAGCGCATTCGCGTTGACTTGATGAATGCCGATCCGTCGAAATCCGAAGAGCTGTTTCACAACAAAGAACTGCCGAACGTCGTAAAACCGGAGTTGAGTGCTGAGGCGCTGGCGCTTTGGATCAAGACGGCAAAGCAAAAAAGGTTGCCTGCCGTATACACCAAGGGCAGCTGCATCTACGTACTTGCACCGGGCTACTACCCCGAAGCGGAAAGTGATCCAAAGGCATTCCTGAAGAAATTGAATCCGAACTCGCTCAGGCGGAAACCCTTACCCGACATTTAGCGGGTCTCAGTTCCCGGTGGCACCTTCGCGTGCGACGGCCTCCGCCATCTCGCTGAGCGTCGTGAAATAGAAATGCGGTTCGGGCCATTCTTCAGGAACCTTGGTCACGCCTGCACCTCCCCCATCGCGCAAATGCTGCCGGTCGATCCAGCAGCGTGCGAGGCCGATCCGGCTCGCCGGAACATGGTCGTGATGGAGGCTCTGGGCAGTGTGCAGAATATCACCGTGTTCGAAGCCGAAGTCCTGTTTCAGATGCTCCAGCAGATAGTCGAAATTGCGGGGATCCGGCTTGTAGGAGCCGATGTCCTCGGCTGTGTAGATAGCATCGAAGGTCACGCCGAGCCGCTTGTTGGAACCGGCGAAACTCTGGCGGTCGACATTTGACAGGACAACGAGCTTGTAGCGTTTCTGCAGAGTGACGAGTGCGGCGGGCAAGTCGTCGAAGGCCGGCCAATTCGGAACCGAGGCGCCAAAGCGGGCATTTATTTCGTCACTAGCGTCAACCTTCCACGCTGCCGCCAAGCGGCGATGGACGGCCGTCAGGAGATCGCGATACAGCATGCCCGGCGTATCCTGCTGTTGCGCTGATTCCTCCTGCGCATAGTCGGCGAGCGCTTCATCCCGAGATTTCCCCGCGGCAGTAGCGAGCGGCTCAAGCGCCTGCCATAACCCGGTCTCCCAGTCGATCAGCGTGCCATAACAGTCGAATGTCAGGACTTTGAAGTCGGTGAGTTTCATACGGAATCCCTCCATACGTGCGTCGAGCCCGTAAAAAGCGCCTTGCAGTCGCGACGGCAGCTTGGCACCAATAGCCCAGCATCCAAGAAAAATGAACACAAAGGAACGAGGATCATGAAAATCAAGGCAGCGGTGCTGCATGAAATGGGAGCGGAGCAGCCTTACGCTAAATCACGCCCCGTCAGGGTTGAGGAACTGGAGCTTGATCCGCCCGAGCGGGGCGAAGTCCTGGTTCGCATCACGGCTGCCGGTCTGTGCCACTCTGATCTCTCCATCCTGAAAGGCGTGCGGCCCCGGCCCCTGCCCATGGCGCTCGGACATGAGGGTGCGGGCATCGTCGAGCAAGTCGGTCCAGGTGTCGATGATCTTGAACCCGGCGACCACGTTGTCTTCGTTTTCATGCCGTCCTGTGGCGTCTGCGGGCCGTGCTCGGAGGGCCGTCCAGCCATTTGCGACCCCGGGCTCGCGGCCAATGTTGCCGGAACACTCCTCGGCGGTGGCAAGCGCCTGCGCCTCAACGGGGAATACATCAACCATCAGGTCGGCGTCTCCTGCTTCGCAGAAGCCGCGGTCGTGTCCAGACGGTCCCTTGTGAAAGTCGATCCCGAACTGCCGTTGGATGAGGCTGCACTGTTCAGCTGCGCCGTGATCACCGGTGTCGGAAGTGTGGTCAACGCAGCCAAAGTGCCCGCAGGCAGCAGCGTCGCCATTGTCGGCCTCGGCGGCACCGGGCTTGCCGCGTTACTCGGTGCCAAGGCCGTTGGCGCCTCCCGCATTGTCGGCATTGATATGCTGCCAAGCAAACTGGAGTTGGGCAAGAAGCTCGGCGCAGACTACGTCTTCGATGCCAGCTCAGATAACATTGTCGAACAGGTGAAGGAAGCAACGGGTGGCGGCGCGGATTACGCGTTCGAGTGCGCCGGCAGGGTTGAGGCTATGGAGCTCGCCTATGCGGTGACCGGGCGCGGCGGCACCACCGTAACGAGCGGCCTGTCACACCCGGACCACAAGATACAGATTTCACACGTCAATATGGTCGTCGAGGAACGCACAATGATTGGCTCCTATCTGGGAAGCTGCGTACCGAACCGCGACATCCCGAACTATATCGACATGTATCAACGTGGACGGCTGCCAGTTGACGCCCTGATCAGCTCGCACATCGCGCTCGAGGACATCAACGAAGGCTTCGATGCACTTGCCAAAGGTGACGTGGTCCGTCAGGTGATTACGTTCTGATCCGCGCTATGCGGGCTGCCGAATACGGATTGATCTAGACGTTTCCCCGCTAAGACCACCCTTTCACGAACATGTGTAACAGGCCGCTCGACACCCAAATGGGATTGAGCCGTACCTGGTATAGTCGTTCATTTCCAGAGGCACACCGTCATGTTCGTTCGAAGTCTCGTTTTCGCCACGCTGGTCGGCATTTTCATGTTCGCAGCCGTACTGGGCACCCGTGCGTCTCAGGCTCCTGAAACGACGGTGCGTGCGCTGGAACTCATAAGTCCTCTCCCGGACAAACCCGTTGCCGCCATCAAATGGTTCAAGGACCGCGGAAACAAGGACGCAATCCCAGCCCTCATTCAGGCATTGAGGTTCTCCGATACCCACCGGCGCGAGATTGTCGATGCCATTGAAACGCTTTCAGGTGAAAGCGGGCCGAAGAGCTGGAGCGCGTGGATGTTGTGGCAGCAGAAGCATAAAGAAATCAAACCCTTCAATGGGTTCGCCACTTTCAAAGCGGCGCTCTATTCCAAGATCGATCCATTCTTCAATGTGTTCCTGCACGACGGCGTTGCACACGAGATACGTCTGGAAGAGATTACCTGGGGCGGTGTCGTCAAGGATGGCATCCCCGCACTGACCAACCCGAAGCTGCTGACGGCGAAAGAGGCCACCTACCTCACCGACGACGAGCTCATTTTCGGCGTTTCCATCAATGGCGACACGCGCGCCTATCCGTTGCGGATCCTCGACTGGCACGAGATGTTCAACGATGTCGTCGGCGGCGTGCCCGTCAGCCTTGCCTATTGTACGCTGTGCGGTTCCGGCATCCTGTTCGAGACGGCGGTAAAGGGTCGCAAAAAGCCGTTCATCTTCGGATCGTCCGGCTTTCTGTATCGGTCAAACAAGCTCATGTACGACACCGAGACCAACTCGCTGTGGAACCAGTTCACCGGCAGACCCGTGGTCGGCGCGTTGACGGGTTCGGGTATTGAGCTCAAGGCACGCCCGGTCGCAATCACAAGCTGGGGTGATTGGCTGAAAGCCAATCCGGAAACGCGCGTCCTTTCGCTCAACACCGGTTTCACCCGCGACTACAAGCCTGGTGCCCCTTACGGGTCGTATTTCTCAAGCGACAAACTGATGTTCCCGGTGCTGGTTGACGAAACCAGATTGAAAGCAAAGGACTATGTTTTCGCGCTTAGGAGTTCCGGTGCGGAGAAAGCATGGCCCCTGTCGCTGTTCGAGAAGAAAGCCGTGATCAACGACACCGCGGGTGCAATCTCCCTGTCGCTCGTCGGCAACGCCAAGACGCGCACCGTGCGTGCCTACCGCACCGACGGTCAGATCTTCAGCCAAGGCGACGGCGCAGACAGCGTGACCCTCGACGGGGAAAACTGGAAGGTCACGGAAAACGCGCTCGTTGGGCCTGATGGCAAGCGGCTGCACCGATTGCCCGGCCATATCGCATACTGGTTTGCCTGGAACGGCTACCTCGGAGATGGTGGCGAAGTGGCCAAAGCCAACTGAAGACCTCTGATTACATTCCCCCGCCAATGTCATCATGCGCGGGCTTGCCAGTCACGCCCTTGTAAAGAACGCTCTGCCTCAGCTTCATGATGCGTTCGTATTCGGCGAGTGCGGCCTCATCCATATCGGCGTCGGGCGGGGTCTCATGGATGAAATAGCCGTATCTGTCCTCACCCCGCACCAGCCACGCGCTGTCCTTGTCCGCTTCCTTCTGTTTGACGTGCGGGGCGATATAGCGGATCGCCACGCCTATGCGACGGTCATTGGACTGATTGGGTGCGGAGCCATGCACGAGACGCACATGGTGGAGCGAGAGCTCGCCTGGCTGAAGCGGCATGAACACGGTTTCGTCCTCGTCGACCTCAACCGCGATTTCCTGGCCCCGCGTTAGCAAATTGTCCTTATCCAGCGTGTCGTTGTGTTTCTGCAGTTCCATCTGGTGCGTGCCGGGCACGACCTTCATGCAGCCCGACTGTTCCGTCGCGGGGGAAAGCGCAATCCACGCTGTCACGACCTCCGGCTCCGACAGGCCCCAATAGGTGCCGTCCTGATGCATGGTGACGAAGCCCGGGTCATGCGCATCCTTCACAAACAGCGACTGGCCCCAACAGAAAATATCAGGTCCCAACACATCCTCGACCGCGTCGAGAACCTTCGGATGGCGCACCAAATCCGCCGCCCAGGTTTGCAACAGGTACAGTTTCTGCCCCTTCGACAGTTCGTACCAACCGCCATTCGCCTCTTCATAGGCTTCGAATTTGCGTCTGAAATCGGCCGCTTCTTCAGAAGACAGCGCCCCGACCGGGCAGACATAGCCTTCTTTTTTGTAGCCTTCGGCTTGTGATTCACTGAGTATCTTGGGCATGAAATTGAACTCCGGCGTTGGCTGACTTTGGCGGAATTCTAGCAGGCGATGGTTCGAGTGCAACGTCGCCTGGGACCGCCCCTGAGCTTGTGCTGATTTGGACTGATTGAGGATGGAGTAAGCATATGAAAGCCCGCAATCGTGGCACCTATGAAGTTGCTGACCGGGAGATGGTTGCTGAGGGTGCCGATATCCGCATCCAAGTGATTACTCTCGCAGCCGGACAAAACGTGCCTTGGCATTTTCATTCCGAAATTTCCGACAGTTTCGTGTGCCTCGAAGGCCAGACTGTTGTCGAGACGAAAGCGCCGAGCGGCACACACCTGCTTGAGCCGGGCCAACGCTTTACTGTTGACCCCAAAACCACACACACGGTGTATGGCGAGGAAAACGGGCCCTGCAAATTCATGATCATTCAGGGCGTGGGAACGTACGATTTCATTCCTGTCGGTCCCTGACGTCTATTGTTCAGCATCGCCCGCGATCTCATCAGGCGACACTCGGGTTGATTGCCTCCCATCTTTTTCCCGCTCTTTGACAAGTGCCACCACTCGCTCCGAAATCGGCGCTGACAGCCCAAACTCCCGCGCCAGATCGATGACGGCGCCCTGGAGGTGGTCGATCTCTGTTGCCCGGCCCTGTTCGAAGTCTTCCCACATCGAGGAGCGCGCAGCAGGATCGATGTCGAGCATACGCCGCGCAACGAGCTTAAACAGCGGCGTAGGCAGGCGCAGCGCGAATGGAATAAGTTTCGGATTCACGCCCTCAATGCGGGCCAGGCCTATTTTGGCCGATCTGATTGCGGTAAGTGCCTCGTCCATTTGCGCGGCAAGCAGATTTCGCCAAAGTGGATCGGAAAGCTCCTCGACGAGCGGCAATCCTGAGAGCGCGTTGAGCGCGTTGTTCATATTGAGGACGAGCTTGCTCCACATCACGCCTGACATGTTGGGATGCGCTGCCACCGGATACGCCTCAACATTCAGCTGATCCGCAAGCCCGGGCAACGTGTCGCCAATCAGTATGGTGCCGCTGGTTGCGCGCTGGACGCATACGCCTTCTTTGTCGTGCTTCTGGACGACATTGAATGGCACCATGCCCGGAATGACTTTGAACCCATTGCCGAGCCGAGTCGAAAGGGTGCGATCATTGCCGATCCCGTTCTGCAGACTGACAATTGCAGCGCCATCCGGCACATACCGGGCAATAAGGTCAGCCATTTCAGGCGTTGCGCCCGCCTTGACGGTAACCAGAACGATATCCGCCTTCAAAAGTGCCTTTTTGGGATTTGTTTCGAGGGTCAGGAGCTCCTGCGGGACAAGGCATTCAACACCACCGAGATCACGCACGCGCAGGCCGTAACGGCTAATCGGGACGGCAAGCCGTTCACGCAGCAGCAGCGTCACGTTCCGGCCTGCAAGCGCCAGGCAACCGCCCGTGTAACAGCCGATGCTGCCAGCGCCGGCAACGACAATCCGAGATTGGGACCCGGCATTTGGTTCAACGACAGGTTGCATGCGAGTGTTGCTTTCGGCTTGATCGACTCTTAGGAAGCCCCCATGGGCCATTTCTGTCAATCTGGCCGATATAGCAAGACGTGCTCTTTTCCTGAGCATTCAATAGTGTAGCCAGTCAGCGGCAGTCAGGAGAGCCGCTGATGCCCATTGCCGATAGATTCTGAAAACACATGACGCAGCCCGCCGCACCACTGCATCTCAGGCCAGCACGGAAGTCCCGGCTTAACGGCACACGTCATGTCGCCGATCTCAGACTCGCAGCCAAGCGCCGCCTTCCCCGATCGATTTTCGATTATGTGGATGGGGGGTCTTTTGATGAAACAACCTTGCGGGACAACGAAGCCGATCTGGCCGCTCTCAGACTCCGTCAACGGGTTCTGGTCGATGTCTCCTCACGCGATACAAGCACCACGATCGTCGGTCATAAGGCTGCCATGCCGATCGCCCTGGCGCCTGCCGGATTGGCTGGATTGATATCTCCCCATGGCGAAGTCTATTCGGCACGTGCCGCTCAGGAACATGGTGTGCCATTCTGCCTTAGTACCTTCTCAACCTGTTCATTGGCTGATGTGGCGGCGGAACTGGACGATCCATTCATGTTCCAGCTCTACATTTTCAAGGACCGCGGCGTGAACGAGACCCTGCTTGAGCGGGCACGCGAAGCCAAATGTTCAACGCTGGTCATCACCATGGACGCCAATGTGATGAGCCCGCGCCATCGAGATACAAAGAATGGCCTGATCGTGCCTCTCCGACTGACACCCCGCTTCGTTTTCGATGTGGCACGCAGCCCATCATGGCTCATTGGCTGGCTGACCAGCCAGAGGCGAACATTCGGAAACATTCAGGAATTCGTCGGGAAGAAAGCGGACCTGGGGTCATGTTCGGCATGGCTCAAGGACAACTACAAGGGCGCTTACGACCGGGACGACTTGGAGTGGCTTCGCAAGAACTGGCACGGTAAGCTCATGGTAAAGGGGCTTCTCGATACTGAAGACGCCCGTATTGCAGTCGACCTGGGTGCTGACGCAATCGCGGTGTCAAATCACGGCGGACGCCAGCTCGATAGCGCGCAATCCCCCGCACGCGCACTGCCTGCAATCCGAGATGCGGTCGGTGATGACGTGGAGCTTATTCTCGACGGCGGGGTCCGAACTGGACTGGATGTCCTCAAGGCCCTCGGGTTGGGTGCGCGCTCGTGTTTTATCGGACGCGCATTCCTTTACGGACTTGCTGCCGATGGCGAAGCTGGCGTGATCAAAACGCTGCAGATCCTCGCCAACGAGCTCGACGTGGGCATGGCGCATACGGGCGTTTCGGATGTCTCGTCGATTCCTGATGGGTTGGTTCTCTAGCCCGCCTTTTCCGCACCGCTTTGGGCAAAAAGCCCGGGAAGTATTCCTCCCGGGCTTCCCAGGCTCATGTGTGTGCCGCCGACACGGATGTTTCAATCTCCGGTTTGTGCAGGCTGACGACAAGCAGCACCGCGGCGCCGTTGATCCAATAATACCAGGCATCAATTCCAGTGAACCCGAACAAGCTCGGCGCGAGCACGAATGCGATACCGACGGCGAGATCGACCGCCAGATGAAACGAGTAGGGCAGAACGCGAAACACACCGAGCTGATGATCGGTGAACAGCGTCAGCAAAAACGCAGCCCCGCCCGTAACGAGAGCAAGCCAAAAAGCAAGCGGATTTGAACTTCCAAGCTGCAACAGAAATGGCGCTGCCATCAGGCTCAAGGCAACGGGATAATCAAGGTAGGCATGTATTGTTCGTGTGACAAAACGTAAATCCATGGTCGTGGCTCCATATAATGACGAAAGCAGTTCGGGACGAAGGCCGTTCGTCCATGGATACTTATGTGTGTCCACTTTTCCGTATTATCCATGCCCAAAAGTACGTAATTATTGATCAATCGTCCGAACTCTTGCCGATACACAACAAGTAGGGCATATAGTCGATATGAGAAGCAGCCCCGGAAACTCACATGGCAAATGATGCATTGAGCCAGATTCTGGATGTACTTCGGATGCGCGGCTCGGTTTACTTCCACACCCACTTCAACCCGCCCTGGGGGGTTCGCGTGCCAGCATTCAGCAACGTCGCCCGGTTTCATATGGCGATGCGCGGGAACTGCTGGTTGCGTGTCGACGGTGCTGATGAGCCGATTCGCTTGTCGACAGGCGACCTCGTAGTGATACCCCATGGGAGGTCGCATATCCTGAGTGATACCAGGGACCGCGAGGCAGTCGATGTAGACAAAGTAATAGGTGAAACAGGATATGCCGGCGACGGCGCCCTTGTTTACGGCGGCGAGGATGACGGCCGGTCTTGCAAGCTGTTTTGCGGCCACTTCGAGTTTGAGGAAGGGGCTTTGCATCCGGTCCTTGATGCCTTGCCGAACTATTTCCACGTCCCGAATACGCAATCCATGAACGCCTATTGGCTGGAATCCGTCATGCGATTTGTCTCAGCCGAAGTCATGGGCGGCAGTGCAGGATCTGATGCAATCATACATCGTCTGACGGAGATCATTTTCATTCAGGCCGTCAGGGCGTTTGTCGATAATGCAGGTGACGCCGCGGGCAGCCTGGCAGGAGTGTTGAATCCTCAACTGGGAAAGTGTCTGTCCGAGGTCCATGGTGCACCTAAAAAAAACTGGACGGTTGAAGCGATGGCGACCGAGGCCGGGATGTCGCGAACAATTTTCGCCGAGCGGTTCACATCCCTGATGGGAATGACGCCGCTCAGCTATCTCACCCATTGGCGCATGCAACTTGCCCGGCGCCAACTTGTGGAAACCAGTACTCCGCTGGCCGCGATCGCGGAACAGGTTGGCTATGGATCGGAAGCTGCGTTCAATCGCGCCTTCAAGCGTCAGTTCGATGCCACACCCGGAGAGATGCGCCGTTCGGTTCAATAGCGAGGACCGAAGGTTCCGAGGCTGAAAGACGTTTGTTCCTGCACGCTGTTATTTGCGTTCGTGTCGTTTAGGGGAGAAAGTGGTTGCACCTGATTGCATGCGTGCAGGGAGGTGCAATTGCCATGGCGCATTGTTTCGTAGGTTTACCCAAGGACGACAAAGGGAAAACGGTCAAAACCTATCTTTACAAGGCTAATCGGACGACGAAATTTCGCCAGGTGCTATGGGGCGACTGGTTGAGCGTCGAAGGCGAAGAGCCCGATGGGTGGCTTCGGATCAAATGGGGCCCCAACAGCGATAGTCCGCAAACCGTCTTCATTCCAGAAGCGCACACCGCCAAGACGCGCCCTCTCGAAATCATTTTCCTCGATGTGGGACAGGGAGACGGATGTGTACTGGTTACGCCGGAGCGCAATGAAGGCGAGGCGGTGATTGTCATCGATGCCGGTATCTCCACGAATATGTTTGAATTCCTCCTGAAGCGCTTCAAACCCTACAATGTGGATTTCCAGTTCCACGCGGCGGTTATCACGCATCCCGACGAGGACCACTATGGCGGATTCGAACCGATTTTCGCCGCGCCAGGCTGTGGTTTTGATGTCGTCTATCACAGCGGATTGGTGGAGCGCCCCGTTTCCGGCACGTTCGATAAGATCGGCGGCTTAAAGAAAGATCCCGCCAATGGCATCAGCTACATAAGCGACGTCGCCATCGATACGGATGATATCAAGCGACTGTTCGGAGCCGGCATCGATATTGGTGATTTCGAATTTCCCAAGGTCATGCGCAATGCACTGAACAATCCGAAAATCAAATCATTCGCCATGCTCTCAACTGAGCATGCAACAAAGGAAAACGGGCGCAGCTGGATGCCGGCCTTCGCGCCCGCCGACGGTCGCGATTATGCAATCGAAGTTGTTGGGCCGATGGTCGAATCCGATGCCGCGGGCAAACCACGGCTCAGACGAAATGGCAGCTATGGCGAGACAAAGAATGGTCATTCCGTCCTGCTTCGGCTGCACTATGGCAAGTTCAAGGTGCTGTTTGGTGGTGATCTGAACGATAAGGCCGAGAAGTTTCTGCTGAAGCGCCTCAGCGGCCTGGACAGGTTCCCCAAGGCCGGCAGCCAGACCTACAACGACATGATCGACAAGGCAGCAGAGTCGTTCCGCGCCGACGTCATGAAGGTCTGCCACCACGGCTCTGAGAAAGTGACGGACGCCTTCATAGAAACCGTGTTTCCTGCCGCTTTCGTGATTTCATCCGGTGACAAGGAGGGCCACATTCATCCCCGCCCCGACCTTCTCGGAAGGCTAGGCAAGCTGGGCCGCAGTGCCACGCCGGTTCTCCTCTCCACCGAGCTGCAGCGTTCCACTCGCGAACTCGAAGACGAGAAGATGGTTCAGGCACTCATTGAGCGGGTGAATCAGCTGCGCGATAGCCCGACGGACAAGCGGCGCGACCGGATCATGGACGATATCTGGACGCTCGGGCGTTCAAACGTGATCGTCTATGGGACGATCTATCTGAAAACCGACGGCGAACGCCTGATCGCAGCCTTTCGCATCGAAACCGGAAGCGAAACCAAGAAGTGGTTCACCTTCGAATATCAGTTCGATGACAATGGCGAGCTACAACTGGTTACGTGATTTGGCCTGCATTTCGGCTGGAGTCTTTCGTCGAACCAGCGGGGGATTGCGCCTGGACGTCCGTACGGTCTGCCCTCCCTAAGCCACATGATGGCGGAGAAATTGCGCGCGCGCAGATTGCAGGAAGCGCGACAGTTCCAAGCCGAGACTTGCCTCTACTGCCACCTCAATATCCGTCTCCTTGGCAAAAAGGGTTTCGAGCTTGGCTGCCGGCCAGACGATAACGCGGGTTTCTTCGCTCGCCGTGACCGTCACCGGCGCAGTGAATTCTGTGCCTCTGCTGAGAAACGCTGTAGCGCCGAGAAAACGCCCTTCGCCGATCATGTCAACGACCTCGCCGTCGCATTCGACGCTAACCTTCCCGTCGACAATGAGCATGAGCTCATCCACCGGCTGGTCCTGTGTGAGGAAAACAGTCCCTGTAGGCGCAGACGTCCAGGCACCGAGCCGGAACAGTTTGAGCGCGTCGCGCGGACTTAGATTGCGAAGCGCAAGTTGGTACAGACGCTTCTCATCGTCACTGAGATGCACCGGTCGGCGCTCAAGCAAAAGCTTCGTAATCCAGAAAATGTTTATGGCGGTAAAGACAAGGTTCCATGCAATCGGAGCCCATAGCGGTTCTGCCTGCAGATAGTAATACGGCAGCAGCAAAAGCGCGCCGATGACGGTCAGCACACGCAGCCACAAGATGTCCCGAACCGAGTAGGAGAACAGGTAGATGACATTCGCAACGTTGACGAGCACGTCGAGCCCCAACATTTTCCGCCTCCGCGTTATTTTTTGCGAAACAGGGGCATCCCGATGGGGACATCCCGTTGATTAGGAGCGGTAATGAAACGTATGGCCCAAGTCTACCTGGTTGGCGAAATAAACATTGCTCAGACGGAGTCGTGACGAGTGAATTCTTACGCCTTCTTCCACACCTGCCACGGCGTCTCGCTCACCGGCCCGTCCGACAGCACCACGCTCATCTCATCATCCGGATGCTTGGGATATAAGTCAGCGACGAGTGGGTCGTGGCCAGGGATGACCATCCCCAGTTCGGCGCCAAGCTCAAAAATGCGATCCCATCCGGCACACATGTCGGGCAGATTGACGATGATGGTGAAGGGGTTCTGTTCGATCACCGTGTCGTAAAAATGCGCAGCATCGGAAGCAAGCACGAGCGGCCCCTTGGCCGTTTCCACGCGAACCGCCTGTAACCCACCCGAATGCCCGCCGATCAAGTGCACCGAAATGCCGGGCAGGATCTCTTTGTCGCCATCAACGAATTTGACACGCGATGAGTAGTTGGCGCGGATCATGTCGGTCACATGCTCGATATCGAATGAATGCCGCAACGGAGGGTAGCCCATCGGCTTGCCGGTGCAGTGGGCGATTTCCTTCTCCTGAAGCACGAATTCCGCGTTGGGAAATTCCGGACCATGGCCGGCATGGTCGTAATGCATGTGAGTGATGATGATGGTCTTTACGTTCTGCACCTTCACGCCAACTTCCCGCAATGCCTCCATCGGTTCACGCAGCATGAGGCGTCCGCGTGCATCGCCCGAGCGACGGTCAAAGCCGAGGTCCACGACAACCGTGCGCTTCTCGTTGCGGATCACCCAGAGGTAGTAAACAATCGGGCGCGGCCCCTCATGCGGGTCCGGCGAATGCAAATAGAAATCGCGACTGGCGCGGTCCATGCGGCCATATTCGAGCGCAAAAACCTCATAGGTTTCCGATACTTGGCTCACGACCCCCGCCCCTCGCCCGCCAGCTTCTCAATATGCTTGAAGAGTGCGGTGTGATCGGCATCATCACCCAATTCCTCAAGCGCGTCGCCCAGAAGCCCGCTGACGCGATCAAGATAGTCGGCACGCACATCAAGAGACTCAGCCAATGAACGGGCGATCTTGACGTCCTTGTCGAGCAGCTTCAGCGTGAATCCGGCGGCGAATTTCTGGTTGAGAATATGCTGATGCAGCTTGTTCTCCGTAGCGTTGGAACGCCCGGTGGATGCGTTCCAGATATCCGCCATCTTGGCACCATCGAGACCGAATTTCTGCGCCACGACCAGAGCCTCGCTGGTTGCGGTCAGGGACGCGGCAGAGAGAAAGTTGTTGAGCGCCTTGGCAGCATGTCCGGAGCCTACGGGTCCCGTCCGATAGATGTTCCCCATGGCATCCAGTGTTCCCTCGACACGGGCAACGACATCGTCCTCTCCACCTGTCATCAACGCCAGCGTGGCATTCACTGCCCCCGGCACGCCGCCCGAGACGGGAGCATCGATCAGATGCAACCCGCGCGCCTCAAGGTCCTTCGCCAGCTCGACGGTGCCTGTTGGTTCCGACGAACTCATATCCAGAATGATGCCGCCTGGCGCCATCTTCGAGGCGATACCGCCCTCACCCAGCACCGCCTCGCGGACGTTCGCTCCCGTAGGTAGCATGGTGATAACGGTCGAGCACTTCTCACCCACCTCCGCCAGACTCGAAGCCGGCGCGATGAGATTGCTGTCAGCGGTCACCACGTCCAACACCTCGGGCCTTAGATCAAAAGCCAGGACGGGGATCTCTGCCTTGGCCAGATTGCGCACCATTGGTGCGCCCATATTGCCGATGCCGACAAACCCAACTTGTTGGACTTCAGCCATCGATTTCCTCAAAAACTTCGCGGGCCAGTCGAAAGGAGTCGATTGCAGCGGGAGCACCACAATAAACTGCAACCTGCAGGAACACTTCGCGGATTTCGTCGCGTGTCAAACCATTGTTTAGCGCACCGCGAATATGGAGCTTGAGCTCGTGCGGCCGGTTCAGTGCGGAAATCATTGAAAGGTTCAGGAAGGACCGGGTGCGCTTGTCGAGGCCTGGACGATTCCACACATCGCCCCAGCAATATTTGGTCAGATAGCGTTGAAGGTCCTCGGTAAATTCGTCGGCAGACGCAATCGATTTGTCCACATAGTCTGATCCCAAGACCGACTTCCTCATCTCCAGGCCCTGCCTGAAAAGAGGATCCTGTTGTTCTTTTTCAACATCCATATTCTTGGTTCCTTCCCCATTTCCCCGCGAGTTCGACTTGTGTTGCCGCATCGCCGCACCGAATAGCACGTTTGGGGTACTGACGGCATAGAGCCAATCGACCCGTCTTCGTTCTATCGGATTTCAGCGTTCCTGTGTTACAGACGCAGTCCCCGCAGCAAACGTTTAAACTGGTCTGTTGATCACTTCACCGCAGCGCCAGTCACAGCAACCACCATGGAACTCATCTGGATACCGATAAGCATGCTCGGCGCCTTTTTACAGGCAGTCCGGACCGCAGGCCAAAAGTCGCTGAATGCGGAACTGTCCACGATGGTGACCACCTATGTGCGATCGTTTTTTGGCTTGCCTCTGCTGCTCGTCTATCTCTGGTTTGTGAAAGAGACAACGGGTCAGCCTTTTCCTGAGCTCAATATCCGGTTCCTGCTGGCCGCTATCGGTGCCGCCTTTTCACAAGTGGCGGCAACTGTTTTCCTCATCCAGATGTTCACGCTTCGCAATTTTGCCGTTGGCACGACCCTGACCAAAACCGACGTTATGATGACGGCGATCGTCGGCTCGCTGTTCTTTTCAGAGGTCATTACCGGTGTCGGTTGGATCGCGGTGACCCTTACCGTACTGGGCGTATTCTTGATGACCATCGCGCGCGCGGGTCTCGGGGTATTCTCTGTTCAGGGTGACGGGGCTGACGCGTGGAAACCCACGATTATCGGCCTTGCATCCGCACTTGGCTTCACCTTCTCCTATCTGTTCGTGCGTGAGGCGAGCCTGTCGCTTGAAACGGGCGATGTGATGATGCGGGCTGCGTGCAGTGTTGTCGCTGTCATCACCATACAGGTCGTATTTTTCGGAGCGTATCTGCTGTGGCGCGAGCCGGAAGGTCTCAAGGCGATGTTTCCAAACTGGAAACTGTGCACCTTTATCGGGGTCACCAGCGCCATTGGCTCAATTTGCTGGTTCACGGCGTTTGCGCTGGAAAACGCGTCCTATGTGCGCTCCGTCGGCCAGGTGGAGGCCATCTTCACGCTGCTCATTTCGCACTTTTACTTCAAGGAACGCTTCAATACCGCCGAGCTAGCAGGCATTACCGTGACGGTTGCCGGTGTGCTGCTGTTCCTGCTTTAAGGGAGGGCGATCAGGCGGCGATCAGGAACCGGTATCCGACGCCACGTACAGTTTCGATCACCCGCGGGCGGGCGGGGTTCGGCTCGATCTTGCGGCGCAAACGGGAAATGCGAATATCAAGACTACGGTCAAGCGGCGACCAATCCCTATTGTGCGCATAGTCCGCCAGTTCATCCCGGTTCAGAACCTGACCCGGGTGTTCGGCAAAGGCGCGCAGCAAGGCATATTCCATGGCGGTCAGCGGGATTTCGTGGCCGTCGCTGTCGATGAGCCTGTGGGCGGCGAGATCGAGCTCACAATCGCCAAACATAACGGTTTCGCGTTCGGCAACGGCACCAGCCGAGATCGCGTCACGCGCGATACCCACACGTCGTGTTACTGCCTTGGTTCGGGCCAGCAGTTCACGCAAATCTACCGGACGCGCCAGACAGTCGTCGGCTCCCGCCTCAAGGGTCACGATGCGATCAACGGAGGCATCAGAAGCCGTCAGTGCCACTATGCCCGTTTGTGTGTGTTCGCGGAGGAAACGGGTAAGTGCGATGCCGCATTCACCTGGCAATTCGATATCAACGACAACGAGGTCCACCGGCTCGCGGGTCACCACACGACGCATGAGTTTGCCGCAATCGACAGATGTCACCCGGTAGCCGCTGCGCTCAAGAAAGCCGCCGACCATCGAACGTAAATCCGGTTCGTCTGAAACGACCAGAATATGATCTATACGCATTACGGCGTCCTCCACCCATCCGTTCGGCAACCATCTTTGCGTGTCGGACGCCCCAGTCCATTGCTCGATGCCGGTTGTGTTTAAATGGTGCGATCACAAATTTGTTAAACCCACAGTAGAGTTATACTTTCGTCTAATACACCGCACCTCATACTCCAAAAAGCAGAAAACCGCCCGCTCCGTATAGGAGGGGCGGCTTTCGACTGTTCGGATACGTTCCGGTTTAGTGGTGCCAGAAGTAGTTCGGTTTGCAGATCCGGACCTTTTTCCAGTACCAACCGCCCGGCGTGAAAATCTTCTTCTTACGCCAGAAGCAGTGGTAGCGCGGGCCGTGAAAAAAGGCGCTGTGACCGTGCCAGGGCTTGCCCCAGCCAACGTGGAAACCCCTCTTGCCACCCGCCTGGGCGTCGGTGGCCTGAACGGCCATCAGGGCGATTGCAGCTGCGCCAAGCGTCAATGCGATCTTCTTCATTTCTCTCTCCATCCTCAAGCCAACTCGCAAGGGTCAAAGCCGCTCGCGATTTGTGTGTTGTGCGCTGGCGATTGGGCCGTTGCCCGTTAGCGCCGTTCGCGTTGATTAAGCATTTGGGGAGAGGTCGTGATCCGTCAAACCATTGAAACAAATTGAATCGGCTTATGGCCGGGATTCAACGACTTGGCGTGGACCATCTGCAGCGGCGCTACATACATTTGTTACGGAACTGAAACGAACGCCAAGCCTGTCGCGGGCTATTGAGCAAGAGCTTCCAGCCTATTTCGGGCCCAATCACTTCCGGGACGTCGCGCCTCGCGCTCGCACAGTAGCAAACGCGCTGCTTCGCTGCGTCCCGCCCGTGTAACCGCATCGATCTTGATCTGCTGAAAGATATCCCTCTGGGCATGGCTCGCTCCCAACGGCGAGAGATCATGATCGAATGCACAAAGGCCATCGGCTGCTTCTTCGTAACGCTCTTGTGCATAAGCCAGCAGCCCCTCGCACAGGGGGACAGCGACATCATTGGTCACCGCCGCCGCGTCATTGCCGCCCTCGCGCGCAAATGTCTTTAGCGACGAAAGATAACTGCTAGCCGCTTCAAACCGCCCTGCGCCCGTCAATGCCAGCATGAAATGCGCATCGGTAAAGGGCATCACATGGTCTCCGGTCCGGCTTTCCGCGAGATCGGCCAGCTCGTCCCAGCGCTCACCGACACCAACACCGACAAGCTCCAGCCGCTTGAGCAGCGAGGCGGCATTTTGCACATCGAGATAGAATCCGTTCTCGTCGACCCGAATTTCCCTGTCGTACAACTCCAGCACCCGATCGATATCGCCCTCCTCCAGTGCAAAGAGTGCCGAGTGCCACCACAGGTGATCCTTGAAGGGCGTCCTGTCCTCCCAGGTGCCAAAGGGTTGATTCAGGAGATTGCGGCCTTCATCATGACGGCATTGCATTTCAAGCACATGCGCCACGGCATGGAGCGACCAGAGATCGTTCTCGTTGGCTTCCATCGCTTCGCGACCGAATTTTTCCGCCCGCCTATAGTTGCCATTTTCTTCGCACCCGAAGGCGACCATACCCTTTACGAAACTGATGCCGGGTGCGCTTTCGCCAAGTGCCTTGTAGACGTGCTCCGGTCCGCCCAGAAGCCCCTTGCAATTTCCACTCCAGAAACTGGCGTGGTGATGCATGCGAAGTGCCAGAATATCAGCGGGCCATTCCGTGATGACTTCGTTCCATACAGCACAGGCTTTGTCGTTCTTTCCTGCAAGCCAGTGTTCGAGCGCGGCGACATACATTTGTTCGCGCCGTGTGGCCTGGGGTGACAGCTTCTTTGCGCGCGCCACCACGTCCGCCACTTTGCCATGAACTCGGTCGGTCCCGATCATCAGCATCATGGCACCACGGAAAAACTGCGCCATGACGCATTCGGGATCGGCTTCAAGCGTTTCCTTCACACGCTCGGAAGCTGTCAGGCGATGCTCAAGGGATTCTGTGACGGCTCTGTCCCAAGCTGTCGCTGCTTTGTGGGAACTGGTGGTTATCTCAAGTCCGAATGAATCCTGGGCCATGTGCGGGTGCGCTCCTTGACTGATTGAGACCGGCGTCCCCTATTCTATCAGTCCTCAAACGGATCGTGCACCAGGATGGTATCTTCGCGCTCCGGGCTGGTGGAAAGCATGGCAACAGGAGCCTCGATCAACTCTTCCACACGGCGCACATATTTGATGCAATTGGCAGGCAGGTCGGCCCATGAACGGGCACCTGCGGTCGATTCACTCCACCCCTCGTGAGTTTCGTAGACAGGTTCGACACGCGCCTGTGCGCCCTGGCTCGCAGGCAAATGGTCAACCGGGGCGCCATCAAGCCGGTACCCGACGCACACCTTGAGCTCTTTTAGACCGTCGAGAACGTCGAGTTTGGTGAGCGCGATCCCGTTGATGCCTGCAACCTTGATCGTCTGACGGACCAGACAGGCATCGAACCAGCCGCAGCGCCGGGCCCGGCCCGTCACCGTGCCGAATTCTCGTCCGCGTTCTCCAAGCGTCTGGCCGACTTCATCACTGAGCTCGGTCGGGAATGGTCCTTCACCAACGCGCGTTGTGTAAGCCTTGGTTATGCCAAGCACGTAGTTGAGCGCGTCTGGTCCAAGGCCGGTCCCTGTCGCCGCCTGGGCTGCGACCGTATTGGACGATGTTACATATGGATATGTACCGTGGTCTATATCGAGCAGGGCACCCTGCGCTCCTTCAAAGAGAATGCGTTTGCCCTGACGGCGTTTCCGGTCGAGCAGCTCCCAGACCGTATCCACCAACGGCAGAAGTTTGGGAGCAATTTCCCCCAGTTGCGCGCATAACTCATCAGCACCTACTTGGGGCTGATCAAGGCCGCGCCGCAATGCATTATGATGTGTGAGAATTCGCTCAATCTTGGGTTTAAGCGTACTCAGATTCTGCAGATCCATCACGCGGATCGCACGTCGGCCAACCTTATCTTCGTAGGCGGGACCTATGCCGCGGCGTGTGGTGCCAATCTTACCGTCGCCAGCCGCCGCCTCACGCAGCGCATCGAGCTCGCGGTGCAGTGGCAGGATGAGAGTCGCGTTCTCTGCGATGCGGAAATTGTCGCGGGATATCTCGACATTCTGAGATTTGAGCGTTTCGATTTCCTCAGCCAACGCCCATGGATCGATCACAACACCATTGCCGATAACCGATAACTTGCCCGAACGCACGACACCCGACGGCAGTAGGGACAGTTTGTATGTCGTCCCGTTCACGACCAGCGTATGGCCGGCATTGTGCCCGCCCTGAAACCGCACCACCACATCGGCGCGCTCCGAAAGCCAATCAACGATCTTGCCTTTACCTTCGTCGCCCCATTGGGAACCGACGACAACCACATTCGCCATGATCTGATACTGCCTGCCCAAGAAAAACCGAACGGCCCCGCACACATGTGGGGGCCGTGTCTGGTTATAGCGCGAGTCTGCACGTGAAGCGAGTGCGATAACTCCTCTTTACGTAACCTTGTGTCTTGCCTAACACGGACCCATGTTCACCCGACTTTTTGAAAAGCTCTACGCAAACGCCTATCTGCTGCTAGCGCTGACAGCACTCTTCTGGGCAGGCAATTTCGTTGTCGGACGCGGCGTGCACGGGCATGTGCCGCCAATCGCGCTTGCGTGGTCGCGCTGGAGCGTCGCAACGCTAATCATTCTGCCTTTCGCGGTATCCCATCTCAAACGCGACTGGCCGCTCATCCGGGCCAGCTTGCCGATCCTGTTTTTCTTCGGAACCATTGGCGTCGGCGCGTTCAATTCGCTGAGCTATACGGGGCTGAACTACACGACAGCACTGAATGCGCTCATCTTGCAATCGAGCGGACCGGTGCTCATCGTTCTCGCAAGCGTCGCCTTCTTCGGTGACCGGGTCTCTTTGCGACAGGGTGTGGGTATCGCCATCTCGATCACTGGCGTTCTGTTTATGGTCGCGCGGGGCGAATTGGCTGTACTCAAGGACTTTGTGCTCAACTGGGGTGATTTTCTGATTGTCGCTGCGTTGGCGCTATGGGGACTCTATACCGCCTTCCTACGCAAGCGGCCCGAAATTCACTGGCTGAGTTTTGTTGCCGTGACGTTTCTCATAGGCGCCCTCGTCAACACACCATTCTATGTTTGGGAGCATATTTCCGGACGGCAACTGCATTTCGACACCGAGACTATGGCATCGATCGCCTATGTCGCGGTCTTTCCCTCCGTGTTGGCCTATATCTGTTACAACCGGGGTGTAGAGCTGATAGGGGCGAACCGTGCCGGCGTCTGCCTCTACCTCGTACCACTGTTCGGCGCCGTCATGGCAATCGCACTGCTCGGCGAGGAGCCGCATGCTTACCACCTCATCGGCATTACGTTGATCCTCTCTGGGGTGGTCCTTTCAGCGCGCAAAGGTTGAGAGACTTGGCCAGCCTGACAGGAAATGAAATCTATCAGACCATGCTCTACCCGAACTACCAACATCGGCGGACGCGCCTGTCCGGACATCGAACCTCAGATAAAGAACACAATCACTTATGTCCCGCCTGAAGGAACAAACGCATCATTTCCGCGTTAACGCCGAATGACCGGCGCGTGTGACGTGGCCTAAGAAAGGCCGACGATCTGACCGTCGTCACCCATCTTGATGTGATGCGACGCAGGTTCGCGCGGCAGACCAGGCATGGTCATGATGTCACCGGCAATCACAACCACGAATCCAGCTCCAGCAGACAAGCGTACCTCACGGATTGGTATCACGTGTCCGCTCGGCGCGGCCCGGAGTGTTGGATCGGTTGAGAAGGAGTATTGAGTCTTGGCCATGCACACCGGCAAATGGCCAAAGCCATCCTTCTCCAAGCGCTTGAACTGGTTCCTTACCGCCTTATCGCCGCTAATATCTTCAGCGCCGTAAAGCTCCGTGGCGATGGTCTTGACCTTGTCCCAGAGCGGCATGTCGTCTTCATAAAGCGTTTTGAAGTTGGCCTTGTCCGCGTCGGCCAGAGTTGAGACTTTTTCGGCGAGCTCTACCGCGCCTGCGCCACCGTCCGCCCAATGAGAGCAAATAGCAACATCGGCACCATTTTCCCTGGCGATTTCAGCAATTGCCTCAAGTTCCGCATCCGTATCGGTCGGGAACCGGTTGACGGCAACCACGACAGGCACACCAAATTTGCTCAGATTACTAATATGCCTGGCAATATTCGGAGCGCCCTTCTTGATAGCCTCCACGTTTTCGCTCTTGAGACCATCCTTCTCCACACCGCCATGCCATTTAAGCGCCTGGGCTGTCGCGACCAGCACCACCGCTGATGGACTCAAACCTGCCTTGCGGCATTTGATGTCGAAGAATTTTTCAGCGCCCAGATCGGCGCCGAACCCTGCCTCGGTTACGACATAGTCCGCCAAACCAAGTGCGGTTCTTGTGGCCAGTACCGAGTTGCAACCGTGGGCAATATTGGCGAACGGGCCACCATGAATAAAGGCCGGGTTGTTCTCAAGTGTCTGCACCAGGTTCGGCGATAGCGCATCCTTAAGCAACACCGTCATGGCGCCATGCGCCTGAATATCCCTGGCCGTTATCGCCTTACCCTTGCGAGTATAGCCGACAATGATATTGCCAAGCCGGTCTTCCAGATCGCGCATGTTTGTGGACAGACAGAAGATCGCCATCACTTCAGACGCCACGACAATATCGAAACCATCTTCCCGCGGGAAACCATTGGTCCGCCCGCCGAGGGAATTGACGATTTTGCGCAGAGCACGATCATTCATGTCGACAACGCGTTTCCATCCGATCCGCCGCTCGTCGATCTCAAGCTCGTTGCCCCAATAGATATGATTGTCAATCATCGCCGCGAGCAGATTGTTTGCCGCTGCGATTGCATGAAAATCGCCGGTGAAGTGCAGGTTTATCTGTTCCATCGGTACGACCTGCGCATGACCGCCGCCGGCCGCTCCGCCCTTCATGCCAAATACCGGGCCCAGGGAAGGTTCGCGGATGCAAATCATCGCCTTCTTGCCAATGCGGTTAAGCGCATCACCCAAACCCACGGTGGTCGTCGTTTTACCTTCACCGCTCGGGGTTGGCGAGATGGCTGTTACGAGGATCAGCTTGCCGTTGGGGTTCTCAGCAATCTTTTCAACATGGCCGAGATCGATTTTCGCGATATGTGGCCCATGTTGCAGCACAACATCATCAGGAAACCCGATCTTGTTGGCGATTTCTGTGATTGGTCTGAGCTTTGCGGCACGCGCAATTTCTAGATCAACATTCATAACCTGCCCCCCGAAAAGTGTGCTGGATGATGAGAAAATTCACTGGAATTTTTTGATTGTATACATTATGCCAGACCCTCTGTACACCATATACCGCAGTGCATGCCACCTGCAGCAGCACTCTCCTCCTGTCATGCAGATTTGCTGCCAGCTGAGAGGGTTTGATCACTCTAAAGAATGGGTATCGGCAGATACAAAACCGTGATGCTCGATCGGAGAGCCAGGTTTGGAAGTATGTTTTCCCGGCGAACGGCCCCGAATTTTGCGGCTTACTCGGCAGCCTCTTTAAGGTGCGGTCTGATCGCATCACCCGTCGGCCGTACCGAGCCGGAGAAATTTGCTCCATGATCGATGGCGAGCGTCTGGCTCTCAATATCACCTTCCAGCGTGCATCCGTCTTTGAGTTCGACGCTGCCCGACTTGATCATTCCCTTGACCGTTCCCTCTATCTGGACGTTATCGCTGCTGATATCGCCGAAGACCCTGCCAGTCTTCCCCACATAAAGCGCAACACAGGAGACGTTTCCCTCCACATTTCCCTCGATCATGAGATCACTCTTGCAGTTGATATTTCCGTCAACGACCAGGTCCTCACCGATCACTGACGTCTCTTTGTTTTCTTCGTCCCGCATCTTGTTCAAGTTTCCTCGCTGAGGTTTGTTCAGAATTCGCTAGGTCTGAGGAGCCTGGCGCTCTGTGACAGTCGCGTCTGCCTTCTTTCCATGAATCCGATGCGCAGTCTCGAACACAAAATTCAAGAGCCACTCTGACAGTGACGTGTCCTGTCCCACGCGGTTGTCCTTCTTCCGCCGGGCACTAAGAAAGGTGAAAAGCTGATTGCGGCTTAGGGGCGCAGGATATTGGGCTTCCTGCAGGAAGGTCGGACTTTTCTGCGCCACACGCACAGATCGTCCACCCGCCCCTCTTAAGTACTGGTGCCGATGATAATTCAATTGACCGGCACGCGTAATTTCGCAACAGCCAAGCACTCTTGTTGCCAGGCCCAGCGCCGTCAATCGTTCTATTCCATCATACGGAAGACCGCCCAACTCGCGTGGCCCTTGCATGAGCCGCCCGAGAAGCGCGATGTCCCGCCTCGCCAATTTTTCGCGCGTCACGGTGGAACTCCATACGCAATACATCCCGCAAGCGCCGCAAAAACTAGATTATCAGGGGTTGGACCGTGTCAACAAGAGGTAAAACCCGATAAACCGTCAATATAATGCCCGCATGAAACACGGGGATAGGCTCTCCGCCACTGACCACATGCCATGCTGAACCGATCAGAAACTCAGGCGTGCAGCCTGAACGACGTGAGGAAGGTTACGTACTTCTGACAGGACTTCGTCTGTTATCGGCGCATCCGTCTCGATCAACGCAATGGCATTTCCGCCCGGTTCATCTCGGCCCAGATTGAACGTCGCAACATTCACGCCTGTCTCTCCGAACAGAGTGCCCACAGCACCGATATACCCGGGCTGGTCGGCGTTGGTGGTATACAGCATATGCCGACCGAGCTCGGCCTCCATATTGATGCCCTTCACCTGAATGATTCTTGGCTTGCCATCGGAAAACACAGTGCCCGCCACCGAGCGTTCCTGGCGCTCGGTCATGACCGTCAGCCTGATATAGGTTTCGTAGGCGCCTTCCTGACCACGTGTGACTTCCTCAATACCGATACCCCGCTCCCGCGCCACAGCGGGCGCACTGACCATGTTTACATCGTGCAGCAGCGGCTGCAGCACGCCAGCGAGTGCCGCCGAAGTGAGCGCCTTGGTATTCAATTCCGCGATCTCGCCGGCATACTCCAGACGCACTGTCTTCAACCCGCTTTCCGTTAGCTGTCCCGCGAAAGACCCCAACTGTTCTGCAAGCTTTGCGTAGGGCTTGAGGCGAGGCGCCTCTTCCGCCGAAATGGAGGGGAAGTTGATTGCGTTCGTGATGGCACCAGTGAGCAGATAGTCCGCCATTTGCTCGGCAACCTGAACCGCGACATTTTCCTGTGCTTCTGTGGTCGCTGCCCCAAGATGCGGCGTACAGATCACGTTTGGCAGGTCAAACAGCGCGTTGTCGGTCGCCGGTTCTTCCGCATAGACGTCCAATGCCGCACCGGCCACATGGCCCGACTCAAGCGCCGCCTTCAGCGCGTCCTCGACAATTAGCCCGCCGCGCGCGCAGTTGATAATGCGTACACCTTGCTTTGCGGTCTTGAGCGCCTTCGCATCGATGATACTGCGGGTCTTGTCCGTCAACGGGGTATGCAGAGAGATGAAGTCCGATCGCTTGAGCAAGTCATCCAGTTCGACCTTCTCAACACCAAGTTCGATTGCGCGCTCAGGCGACAAGAACGGATCGTAGGCTACCACTTTCATCCGCAACCCAATCGCGCGTTCAGCGACAACTGACCCGATGTTGCCGCAACCGATGATGCCAAGCGTCTTGCCCGTCACTTCCACACCCATAAAAGCAGACTTCTCCCACTTGCCCGAGCGTGTGGACGCGTCCGCTGCCGGGATCTGTCGGGCAAGCGCAAACATAAGTGATATGGCGTGCTCGGCGGTCGTGATGGAATTGCCGAATGGCGTGTTCATCACGATGATGCCACGTGCTGTCGACGCCACCACGTCGATGTTGTCGACACCAATTCCGGCGCGGCCGATGACTTGCAATTTGCCGGCACTGGCGATGACTTTCTCCGTCACCTTCGTCGCGGAGCGCACGGCGAGACCGTCATAGCTTCCAATGACGTCTGCAAGTTCTTCCTTGCTGAGACCGACCTTTTTGTCAGCTTCGATACCACGCTCGGCAAAAACATTTTCCGCAAGCGGGCTGAGTTTGTCTGAAATCAAAACACGGGGAGCCATTTTTTCCTCCATCGGTCAGCGGATGCCTGAGGACACCCACCAAAAAACATCGATCTGTCTGGTACGGGTTTCCTAGGCGGCTTCGGCGGCGGAGGATTTGGTTTGAGCAAAGGCCCAGTCGAGCCAAGGCGTCAGCGCCTCGAGATCTGACTTCTCAACTGTCGCACCAGCCCAGATACGGAGTCCGGGCGGCGCATCGCGATGCGCACCGATATCAAATGCCACGCCTTCCGCGTCGAGCAGTGCGGCGAACTGTTTTACGAAAGCCCGCTGGTCATCTTCAACCAGTGCGCTCACCGCCTCATCGGTTATCTTCAGACACACCGATGTGTTGGAGCGGGTTTCCGGCGCTTGCGCCAGAAAATCAATCCAAGGTGTGTGCTCAATCCACTGGGTCAGCACGTCCGCGTTTTCGTCGGCACGCGCCATAAGCGCCTGGAGGCCGCCAATCTCTTCTGCCCAATCGAGTGCGTCGAGCCAATCCTCCACGCACAACATGGAAGGCGTGTTGATGGTTGCGCCTTGAAACACGCCCTCAATCAGCTTGCCATTCTTCGTCAGCCGGAAGATTTTCGGCAACGGCCAGGATGGTGTGTATGTCTCGAGCCGCTCGACCGCGCGGGGTGAGAGTGCGAGCATGCCGTGGGCGCCTTCCCCGCCGAGCGCCTTCTGCCAGGAGAAGGTCGTGACGTCGAGTTTTGCCCAATCCAAAGGTTGCGCGAAGGCCGCTGACGTCGCGTCGCATATGGTGAGTCCTTGGCGATCCGCAGCAATCCAGTTTGCGTTGGGAACCCGAACACCCGACGTCGTTCCGTTCCAGGTGAACACCACATCGCGGGAAGGATCGACCTGCGAAAGGTCAGGCAAAATACCATATTCCGATTCCAGTATCCTTGCGTCTTCCAGCTTGAGTTGCTTCACCACGTCGGTGATCCAACCCTTGCCGAAGCTCTCCCAGGCAAGCATGTCAACGCCACGCGCGCCCAGCATCGACCACAACGCCAATTCAACGGCGCCGGTATCGGACGCCGGAACAATCGCCAGTCGATAATCCTCTGGAAGTCCGAGAAGCGTCGCCGTCCGGTCTATTGCGGAAGCCAGCCGTGCCTTGCCTTCACTCGCACGATGCGAGCGGCCAAGGAATGCGGATTTGAGATTTTCAAGAGAATGCCCGGGATGCTTCGCGCATGGTCCGGACGAAAAACGGGGATTGCCCGGCCGCATGGCCGGTTTGCTCAGATCTGTCATGTTCTCCTACCCTCACAGATAGTCGCCCCTCGTTGGGGAGGGATGTCCCACTTGCGGAATTAGGAGCGAATGGACATGAAGTCAAGCGGCGGAATGACGCGCGCCTCAAAAAGACGGCGGGATTGCTCCCGCCGTTCAGGTTCTTGGGGGTGGTACGCGAGTTGCTCCTGATGCTGTTAGTGGCTTCGCGTCCTTCGGTTTCTCAGCCTTATCTGAACTCGTATCGCAGTCCGACGCGTATCTCGTGTGCTCCGATATCGTCTATCTTGAGTGTCCTGATCGTGCTGGAGTCGCCAGTCTTGGCGTCGCCGACATATAGGTACCGGTAACCGGCATCGAACAGCCAACCTTCACTCATCTTGTAGCTGAAGCCAGCCATTGCGGCAGCGGCAAAATCTGTTGTGCTATCACCACCCACGGAGCCTGCCGGCGCCCCGGCCACCAAAAGCGACAATTCATCTGTCTGATTGTAGGAGAAGCCAAGCCCGGCACCGACATAGGGTGTAAAATGGTCACGGGAGCGAACGTCATAGTAGAGATTGGCAAGCACGACGGTGCTTTGGACATCCGTCTGGTAGAGAGACCCGGTTGTTTGATTGGTTCCTGAGACGTCCGCATTCAGACGATAGTCGACCGTGACATCTCCGCGAAAATGTTCATCAAAGATATAGCCAAACCCAGCGCCGAAATCCCACGTATCGTCCATTTTCTCGCCGCCTATGCGAGCACCGGACTGACGAAGTGCAGGATCCTCAGAAAATGCGTAAGCGATATCGCCGCGAAAGTACCAGCCGTTGGAATATTCCGGAACGGGAACAGGCGACGGCACTGATACCGCCGGCTGCGGTGGAAATCTAAAATCTGCCGCTTCGGCACCTGCCAGCGACGTGAGAATGAGTGCGCACGAAAGTGCTGTTGAACGGTGCAGATTGCCCATAAGTGTCCCCTTCGCCATCACCCGGTGTTTCGGGTCAAGAAAACACCCCATAGCGGAAGCGTTTCATTTCGGGACAATAGGCAAGATTATTTAAAAGATACTTAACCCTGAGTTCCACTCACACAACCGTCCTGTGCACCACAAAAAAAGGCCCCGGAATGTTTGCCGGGGCCTAAATTACTTGACGCCACTGGGCACTCGGGAGGTTAAACCCTGAACGCGCCCGCCTACGCTGCAGACGATTTGAGCGCATCGATAATGTCGTTGACGACCTTGCCAACCAGCTTCGCATCATCACCCTCCGCCATCACACGGATAACGGGTTCCGTGCCGGACGGTCGGATCACAAGTCGGCCCCCACGACCAAGTTTGCCCTTGCCCTCGTCGATCACCTTGATCACCTTCTGATCATCGAGAGGCTGGCCCTTTTTGAACCGCACATTTTTCAGGACTTGCGGCAGCGGCTCGAATTGGTTGCATACCTCGCTTACCGGCTTGCCCTTCGAAATCACAACGCCCAATATCTGCAGCGCTGAGACTAGGCCATCTCCTGTTGTCGCATAGTCGGAAAGCACGATGTGTCCTGATTGCTCTCCGCCGATATTGTATCCGTGCTTGCGCATATGCTCGACAACGTAGCGATCACCAACGGGCGTTCGCACCAACGACAGGCCGAGACCTTCAAGATAACGTTCGAGACCGAGGTTGGACATGACCGTGGCGACCACACCACCTCCGGCAAGCCGTCCCCGGCTTTGCCAGGACTCAGCAATTGCCGCCATGAGCTGATCACCATCGATCAGCCGGCCCTTTTCGTCCGCGATGAGAACCCGGTCGGCATCGCCATCAAGCGCGATGCCAATGTCCGCGCGCACTTCCCGCACCTTTTTGCACAGGGCCGAAGGCGAAGTTGAACCGCAATCCTTATTGATATTGAAGCCGTTTGGGTCAACGCCGATCGATATGACTTCCGCACCAAGCTCCCAGAGTGCCGCTGGCGCGACCTGGTAGGCTGACCCGTTGGCGCAGTCGATGACCACACGCAATCCGTCGAACCGGACCTTGCGCGGCAGCGTTCGTTTGGCGAATTCGATATAACGCTCCTGGGCGCTGTCGATACGCTTGGCGCGCCCGATCGCTTCCGGCGTTGCAAGGAGGTTATCGGATGCTTGGCCCATCAACTCCTCGATCTCGGACTCGGTTTCATCGGATAACTTGTAGCCATCCGGCCCGAAGAGCTTGATTCCGTTGTCAACATACGGGTTGTGAGAGGCGGAAATCATCACGCCCAAATCAGCTCTGAGCGAGCGCGTCAGCATGGCGACAGCCGGCGTGGGCATCGGTCCGAGCTGGAACACGTCCATACCAACTGACGTAAAGCCGGACACTAGTGCTGATTCAATCATGTAACCGGAAAGGCGCGTATCCTTGCCGATCACGACACGGTGGCGGTAGTCGCCATTCGTGAACAGCTTTCCGGCGGCCATGCCCACCTTGAGCGCAACCTCGGAAGTCATCGGGTGCATGTTCGCAGGCCCGCGGATTCCGTCCGTTCCAAACAGGTTTCGCGCCATTTGACCCCGATACTCCCTCATAGACAGGCTAATACTGCCCCGATGCGCCGCGATACTCTAACCATTATGCCTCGCAGGCCTGTGGAAAAGGTTTCAAAAAATGTAAGCAAAAATTACACCATAACGCCCCGACGGGACCGATGCAGGTCAGGTGTGGAGGGCATTCCAGACGGTCAGAGCCTGGCATGTTTCGGCCACATCATGCACACGGATCATTTGCACGCCTTGGGCCGCGCCCGCAAGTGCTGCAGCCACAGAGCCTGAAACGCGTTTTTGCGCATCCGGCTCATCGGCCAGAACCCCGATAAAACGTTTCCGGGACGCGCCGAGCAGAAGCGGCACACCCAAGCCGTGGAGAAGGCTAAGGCCCTGTAAAAGTTTCACATTATGCTCCAGTGTCTTACCAAACCCAATGCCGGGGTCGGCAATGATTTTGTCCCGTGCGATACCGGCCTCTTCACACATCGCAATGCGCGCCAGCAAATAGTCGAATACTTCCAGCTGCACATCGTCATAGACGGGATCATCCTGCATGGTCTTGGGGTCCCCTTTCGCATGCATGAGTATGACCGGAAGCTCCGTTTCCACCACCGCCCCGATACTGTCAGGGTCAAAGGTGAGTGCGGAAACATCATTGAGGACATGCGCCCCCGCCTTGGCGGCATGGCGCATGACGGCGGCTTTGCGCGTATCAGCCGAAATGACCGCCTTGGTGCCACGCAGGCCTTCGATGACCGGCACGATGCGTTCGGATTCCTGCGCCGCTTCAACGGCGTCGGCGCCGGGCCGCGTCGACTCCCCGCCGATATCAAGAATATCGGCTCCTTCCTGTATAAGCCGGGCTGCGTGGGCAATGGCCGCTTCGCTGGTATCGTAGAGACCGCCATCGGAAAAGCTGTCGGGTGTAACATTGACCACGCCCATGACGCGTGAACGGTCAAAGTGCAGATCCGCAATGGGTGCCCGCGGTTCGACAATCCGATCGATCAAATTGTCGATTTCTGCTGCCCGGGATTCCGCCAAATCTTCGATCTGATGGAATGATCTCACTGCTGCTGCAGGCTCGCCCTCGATCAATTCGACCATTGTGAAGGCGACCGGGCCACCGGCAAGCCAGCGTGCACGCCGACCCCGCACGCCATGATCGGCGTCAGAGCCATACAGAAAGCCGCATGGGCGAAGATACAGATGATCGGACATCGATATTCTCTTTGCGCATCAGACCCCAATGGTCCTTCTGCTAAATCCCCAACACATCACGATAGGCAAACAGTGCCGGGGCGCCGCCCGTATGGACGAAAACAACATCATCCTCCAAACCCCACCGCCCTTCTGCGACAAGTGCAAGCAATCCGGCAAGTCCTTTTCCGGAATAAACCGGATCGAGTTCAAGGGCTTCAAGGCGTCCCGCCAGATGGATGGCATCGAGCGTCGCAGCGTGGGGTACGCCATAGGCCGGACCGGCGTGACCCGCAACGACTTCCACCATTTCCGATGAAAAAGCGCTACCAAGCATATCCGCCGCCGCCGCGGCATAAGATACAACGTCAGCCCTTACACGTTCCGGCTCCGCGTCGATATCGATGCCGATCACCTCGGTCCCGGAAAGCATTGCCGCGGAACCGACCACCAACCCTGCTTGCGTTGCCGCACTGCCGCTGCAATGGACGATTGCGGACGGTCTAAATCCCAATACGGCGCTTTGATCGGCAAGTTCGACTGCCGCACTCGAATAGCCGACTGCACCCAACGGGCTTGAGACGCCATAGGGCACAACGAATGGTTTACGTCCCTCTTTCGCGAGCTCATCCGCGAGTGCACTGATCGCAGCGTTTCTGTCACCGGTCCAGGGTACATCGTGGAGTATCGCGCCATAAAGACGGTTCAGCAGAGCATTTCCTGATTGTTCATAGGCGGGAGACGGCGGCTCGACGCGGCCATGATAAACCGCCAAGTGGCATTCATATCCCAGCTTTGCCGCTGCCGCTGCGACCTGCCGCTGACTGTTGGATTGCACAACGCCGCCAGAGACCAGCGTATCGGCCCCTGCATTCACTGCCTCATGCAGCACATAATCAAGCTTGCGCAGCTTGTTGCCGCCGAAGCCAAGCCCGGTGAGATCTTCTCGCTTGATCCACAACCGCGGACCGCCCAGATGCTCCGTTAGGCGGGTGAGCAGTTCAAGTGGCGTCGGCAGATGGGTGAGCCCAACTCGCGGAAAATCACGGAGACGATTGCGGAACTCTTCAGGCGTCACGGCGCAGGTCCATCATGAACCCGGCATCGGACCTGAATGCACGGGAAACAACCAAAAAAAGGAGCGGCGTTGATGCGCCGCTCCCAAATATCTTGTTTCTGCTCGCTGAATGAACCAGCCCCACATTATGACTGCGGCTGCGGTTCCATACCTCCAGTATCGGGCTCGCTGCCTTTACCGGATTTGGATTTTTTCGCACCGCCTGCGGACGGAACTGCCGAGGCTGCAGCCTTTGTTCCACCCGAGTCGTCGTCGAAATCCCGGATCGGCGCCTTGCCTTTCAGCAGGCCTTTGATTTCTTCTCCGGAAAGCGACTCATACTCAAGCAGGCCCTCCGCGATTGTATGAAGCTGTTTGAGGTGTTTCTTGCAAATTTTCGTCGCGATGACATAGGCCTCATCGACGATCCGGTGAATCTCATCATCCACAAGCTTCTGCGTCTCATCAGACAGGTTCTGCGTACGCGCAACCGAATGGCCAAGGAACACTTCTTCCTCGTTATCACCATAGGCCAGCGGACCAAGCTTGTCGGACATGCCATATTGCGTGACCATCGCCCGGGCCATTGACGTCGCCATCTTGATATCTGCGGAAGCGCCGGAAGTTACCTTGTCGTGGCCGAAGATCAGCTCTTCGGCAACGCGCCCGCCCATGGCAACCGCGAGATCGGCATTCATTTTCTCGCGCGTGACCGAAAGTTGGTCGCGTTCGGGTAAGCGCATCACCATGCCAAGTGCGCGGCCGCGCGGGATTATGGTCGCCTTGTGGATCGGATCGGATGCCGGCTGGTGCAGTGTCACCAACGCATGGCCACCTTCGTGATATGCGGTAAGTTTCTTCTCTTCCTCGCTCATCACCATGGAACGCCGTTCGGCGCCCATCATGACCTTGTCCTTGGCATCCTCGAATTCTTGCTGTGTCACCAGACGTTTTGAACGACGCGCGGCGAGAAGCGCCGCTTCATTGACCAGGTTAGCAAGATCGGCGCCCGAAAAACCGGGCGTGCCGCGCGCGATAATGCGCATGTCGACATCCGGGGCCAGCGGCACTTTGCGCACATGCACTTTCAGGATTTTTTCGCGGCCAATGATGTCGGGACGCGGCACAACGACCTGTCGGTCGAAACGACCTGGGCGCAGAAGTGCGGGGTCGAGCACGTCCGGACGGTTGGTCGCGGCGATGAGGATGATGCCCTCATTGGCCTCGAAACCATCCATCTCAACAAGTAGCTGGTTCAAGGTCTGCTCGCGCTCGTCGTTGCCGCCACCAAGGCCGGCACCACGGTGGCGTCCAACAGCATCGATCTCGTCAATAAAGATGATGCAAGGCGCATTTTTCTTTGCCTGCTCAAACATGTCGCGTACACGGCTGGCACCAACGCCGACGAACATTTCCACAAAATCGGAACCGGAGATGGTGAAGAACGGCACATTGGCTTCGCCGGCAATGGCACGCGCCAACAAAGTCTTACCCGTGCCGGGAGGGCCAACGAGCAGCGCGCCGCGCGGGATGCGCCCGCCGAGCTTCTGAAATTTCTGCGGGTCCTGCAGAAATTCAACGATCTCCTGCAAATCATCCTTGGCTTCATCTACACCCGCGACGTCATCAAACGTCACCCGGCCTTGCCGCTCGGTAAGCAGTTTGGCCTTGGATTTGCCGAAGCCCATTGCACGGCCGCCGCCGGACTGCATCTGCCGCATGAAGAAAATCCAAACCGCGATCAGCAGCAGCATCGGGAACCAAGATACCAGCACACCCATCAGCGAAGGCACATCCTCATCGGACGGCTTGGCGGTAATCTTCACGCCCTTGTCGTGCAGACGGCTTACAAGCGAGGGATCATTCGGCGCATAGGTCTGGAACGCCCGGCCATCGGAGTACTGGCCAGTGATCTGAGAACCGGCGATCGTAACCTCGCCGATTTTGCCGTTATCGACCTCAGTCAGGAGCTGCGAGAAGCTGATTTCATTCGAGCGAACCCGCTTCGACGGGTTCTGGAACAGGTTGAAAAGGGTGATCAGCAGCAATGCAATGATGACCCAGATAGCGAAGTTCCGGAAGTTCGAGTTCATAAAGTGTGCCTCAATGTGCCGTCACGGCGCTGATTATCCACGCAATTTCAAGCTAGAAGGGAATTGCGGCGCGAGCCGGGCGTACGTTCTGTCGGTCCTTACGAGGAACATATGTATCCGAACGCTGTTTGCCAAGTTGCAAGCTGGTGAATTGCCGGTGAACGAATTGCCGCATCTGATCCGTATATTGCGCCAGTCGGGGCCTATTTCTACATCGCTTCTCTATACCGCACGAGCCTTATCAGGGAACGGCCTTAACAATTGACTGATCCGAACTCCCGATTAATGAAGCGCGCGTTACACGCATGGCCGTTCCCGGTTGGCTCGAAATACCCCATGGGCGGCACGCACAGCACTTTCTCATCGCGCCAGAAGGAAACAAGACCATCCACCGCGTGTTCGGGTAGCGTGGCGGTCGAACCGAGCCTTGCACGAACCTCTCCATATCCCGCGTTGCCGAGCGCACGAACCTCAACTGGCGCTTTCTCGTTCGGCTCAAGACTAACATGGAAACGATTGTCCCACAGGCCGCTCTCACCAGGCTTTAATATCAGGCCGGGAAGACCATCACGCCCGGCCTCACGCAAAACCAGAATATCGTTCAACTTCCACTCCACCCGGCATCCGCCAAGGGTCCGTGGCTTTTGGTCACCGGAGCGGATGGCTTCGACCATCGCTTCAAGTTTCGCCAGACGCGGCGGGGTCACCTGCCCTCCGACACACTGAAGCATCCGCGCGACGGCACGCAGTGAAATGTCTTCCGCCGCATCCAGAAAGGCCTGTCTGTCGATCCGGCCGTAACCCGCATCGCAAAGCTCGGCATGCCGGACCAAAAATTTGTCGCATACCGTTTCCAGCGCCTCGCTCGCCCGGCGCAGTCGCGCAGCACTCTGCGCAAGGGCCTCCGGTCCGATGCCCAGCCTTTCAAGTTCCGCCATCGCCTGGCGCAACCTTACCCTTTCAAAGCGCGTGTCTTCGTTGCTCGGGTCTTCCAACCACGAGATATCCGCTGCCTTCAATGTCGCGACGAGGCGTGCCTTCGGCACATCGAGCAATGGCCGGAGAACCGCAAACCCCGCCCACTGGCCTTTTTTTGGAATGCCAGCAAGCCCATTTACGCCGCTACCACGCCCCAAACGCATGAGCAGTGTCTCCGCCTGATCGTCGAGATGGTGAGCGGTAACGAGCGCGTCGAGGCCATGGGAATGTGCGTATCCCGCCATAAGACTGTAACGCGCTTCCCGAGCGTCAGCCTGAATACGGCTTTGCTTGTCGTTTGTTTCCCAACGCAGACTGACCGCATCAAGTCCGTGCGCGCGCGCCTGCTCGGTGACCCAACGGGCCTCATCGGCTGCTTCTGGGCGCAGCCCATGGTCCACCGTAAGCATGGTAAGGCGCGGTGTGGCCCTTCCGGCGGCCTCCCGCCACTGAAGGACCAAATGCATAAGCGCCATAGAATCCGCACCACCTGAAACAGCGAGACCTGCATGGGTCACACCGTCCAGGCACGCAAAAAGCTGCTCCAGCTCGGGCCTTGAAAAGGAAGTCGTTGTCATAACAAGGATATAGACGCCCTTGGGCGTAGCCTCAACAGCCGGCCCGCTTCAACTCGGCACTGACATCCTGCCTCACCTGACCGGGTGCTGCGGGATATTGTTTGGCAACGGCTTTCAGCGTGGAGCATGCGGCGTCTTTTTCGCCCAGAGCTGCGAGAGACTTACCCAGATGCAGCAAACTGTCCGGTGCCACCGCACTCTTCTTGTCTTTCTTGTAGCCGGCAAGAAATGCCTTAGCTGCCGGCTCGAATTGGCGACTGGCGAAATGCGTCCGTCCAAGCCAGTAGTAGGCGTTGCTGGCAAGCTGATCGTTCGGATAGGTCTTTACAAAAGAGCGAAATCCCTGCTCGGCGGCCTGCAAATCATTGCGCAGAAAGTTTTGATACGACGAATCGTAGGCCGCACGCGCACCGCTGCCGGGTTCTCCCTGAACACGCGGCAACTGCCCTGTCTGGGGCGGCGGTGTCGGGATAGGTGACGGCGCCTGGGCATTCGGGTCGGCCTGCCATGGCGGACGAGCCTGAGGAACCGACGCTGATGGCTGGAGCGCAGCTGGGGGCTGCACATTGCCATAAGGAGCCGTTACCTGCGGTGGTGCCGGGGGAGCGCCAAAATCTGATCCCGATTGAAGCTGCGGGGGTGCTTGCTGCGGCAATGCTGCTGCTCCGGAAGACCCACCCCCTCCATTGAGGCGGTTGTTCATCTGTTCTACTTGTCCAGTAAGGGCGCGGATTTGCGTTTCAAGCGCAAGAACGCGAATAGAGAGTTCGCTGGGACCGCCACCGGCGGCTGCACCTGGCGCCGCGGGTGGCAATCCACCATCGGGGCTTTGCGCAGCACCACCGCCCTTGATGAATGTTTGCAGCGTCGCGATCACGCTTTGAAGGTCGAGAATGCGCTGCTCAAGCTGCGTAATACGGTCTTGCATATTGCCACCCTGCGCGGGGGCCGGTTTTTGCTGGGCGGACGCGACGGGCAACAAGCACAACCCCATGCCTGCGAACGCAGCAAATGCTGCCAGAGCGGCAATCAGTGAAATCCGGAATGGCATGCGGCGGATCATGTCAATTCAGTTTTGGAAGCCCATTGCGAATTTGGCGCCCTCGCGTTGCGCCTGGGCGACAACGTTCGGATATTTTGGGGCTAAACTAAGGTGCCACGCGCGCTGCGGCAAGCGGGACTGGAAAAATCACGTCTGGATGTGAAAAACGATGCGCGAACAAGCTTGGAAATGCACCGGTTTTCGCAAACACCACAGCGAAATTCCCTTTCGAATGCGCCGCTGGCTTAACTTCCCGGTCGTGAGTTGAGCGCGGTCACGGCGCGACGGTTCTGCGACCAGCACGAAATATCGTTGCAAACCGCCACCGGGCGCTCTTTCCCGTAAGAAATCGTCCGCAAACGCCCCGCATTGACACCAAGTCCTGCAAGATAGGTTCGTACCGCTGCAGCGCGTCGTGCACCCAACGCAATATTGTACTCCCGCGTGCCACGCTCATCGGCATGGCCCTCAAGAGTAACGCCATATTGAGGATACTTGTTGAGCCAGACTGCCTGCTGCCGCAGGGTTGCCTGTGCTCGTGCGGTCAAACTCGCGCTGTCGACGGTAAAGAGGACCTTATCGCCAGCATTTACCGAAAAATCGCGCGCCGTCCCCGGCACAACCGGACCGCCGGCCTCTTGGCCGATCGCCATTTGCTGTTGTGGTTTTTTGGAACAGGCCGCAATTCCGGCCATAAAAAGAAAAACGCCCGCCACTGCAAAGGCGCGCGTCATACTGCTCTCACAGCCCATACCCCAAACTCCTGATCTGCTGTGGACCCTTACGTCAGCGTAGAACGCAAAGTGTTAATGCAACCTTACTGCCCACCAATGGCGGACTTAAGGCAGCGCTAACTCCACAGATCAAAAGCTGGAACATCCAACTTTAGGAAGACGGCGCTGGAACGCCGTGGACGCCTTCGCAAAAGGCTCTGGCGACACGGCATCCAGCTAATCCATCTTCGCGAGGATTCCCCCCGCTGAGAGGCCTTTTTCTTGTGATCGTGTGTGTCTAATTAGACACGCACAGCCTGCTCAACCGTGACGTCCGCAGCGCCTAGTTTCATCGGCGTAGCGGTGACTGATTTACGGCATGCACCCAGAGCGGCCGCAGTTGCCACAATAGTTGCGACAACGATCACGCCTTTCAAACCCTGCATGGTCTTCTCTCCTCTTGTCTAATTCGGCAAAAGCCATCTTCGCGTGTACCGAGATGGAGACTACAGATCAAGGACGGACTGCATTTCCTGAGGCTTTTTACGTGACACATGGTGCCAAAATGCAACGCCCGAATCTCAACCCCGAGGAAAAACGTTAATGGCCACCCCGCAGCCAATCAAGCTGAAAAGGGCGGGATTCCAGCGAATCTGGAGTGTCGCAATAAAATCAATTGATTAATGGTGACCAGGCAGGATCGGAACCAAAGGACGGCGTCGCCACGGAGCGCTCGTTATACCCAGTCAAATCAATGGTGTAGAGACGCGCACCCCCGGTAGCTCCTGGAGATTCCCTGAAAAACATCAACACCCTGCCATTCGGTGACCAGGTTGGGCCTTCGTTGTGGAAACCCTCTGTCAGTATGCGCTCGCCGGTCCCGTCGGGCCGCATCACGCCAATTAGAAATTGTGAGCCCCTTTTTTTGGTGAAGGCGATCAGATCGCCCCGAGGCGACCAGACCGGCGTTGAATAGCGACCCTCGCCCGAGCTGATGCGATTCTGGCCGCTTCCGTCAGCATTCATGGCAAAAAGCTGCTGATTCCCGGTCCGATCTGATTCGAAGACGATTCGCCGCCCATCGGGCGAAAAGCTGGGTGCGGTATCGATTGCCGGCGTGTTGGTAAGCCGAGCGGTGCGGCGGGTGCGCAAGTCCATCATGTAGATGTTGGAATTTCCGCCCTCCTGCAGACTCATCACGATACGCTGGCCATCGGGCGAGAAACGGGGGGCAAATGACATGTTCGGGAAATCCCCGACGATTTCCTTCTGTCCGGTCTCAATATTGAGCAAATAGACCCGCGGCTTCCCGCCCTCATAAGACAAATAGGTGATTTCCTGGTTCGTCGGGCTGAATCTAGGGGTAAGCACCAACGCCCGGCCGTTTGTCAGCATGCGCAAATTGTGGCCATCCTGATCCATGATAGCGAGACGCTTAACCCGGGCATTCTTGGGACCGGTTTCATCGACATAGACAATGCGGGTGTCGAAATATCCCTTTTCACCCGTCAACCGCTCATAGACTGCGTCGGCGATAAGGTGGCCAACACGCCGCCAGTTGCTCGAATTGGTGAAAAACTGCTGCCCGGCGAGCTGCTTGCCGGCCAAAATGTCCCAAAGCCTGAACTCTGCCCGCAACCGTCCACTGGGCTCGCGGCTGATTTGCCCCACCAACAGCGCCTCGGCATTGATGGTGCGCCAGTCGCCAAAACGCGGCGTCTGACCCAGACCGCCGATGCGCTCAATATAGGCCGCCGGGTCAACCAGCTTGAACAGTCCGGAGCGCTGCAGATCGGAAATCACCACGCCCGCGATATCGCCGCCGAGTTTCTGATCGTTGAGGCTACTGCCGATGAAGGTCGGAATCGCAATGGGAATCGGCTTGAGATTGCCCTTGGTAATATCAATCTCGACGACCGCCATTGCGCCCCGCATTGGACAAGCCACGCCAAACACCAAAACCAGGGCGCACAGGATCATGCGTAGAGTGCTGGTTGTTTTCATTTTCAATGTGGTCCTCATCCGCCAAACATCTCCCGCGGATCAAAGTTTAAGATCATGTCACGCCAGAGCGCGTATTTCTTTGCCGGCAGCTTGTCATAGGGCTGGCACAGCATCACAGCACGCACTGCTGCGTCGGCGGCGGCCTGAAAGAATGGCGAGCCCATCCGGTTGACGACCTGTGGCGCGCTGGAGAGCGCACCGTCCTGCTGCAACTGAAGGCGCAGCTTCACCTTTATTGCGTCGGCCCCCAGTCCACCGACCGGCGGGTTCCAGCACTGTGAAATCTTTGCGCGGAGCGCATCGATCTCGTTGAAGGTCATAGTCTGATCCTTGCCCTCAGCACGTCCCTTGGCCGGTTGCGGCTTTTTAGTCTGCTGCGACGCCTGTGGTGTCTGGGCACCCGCATCAGGCACTTTGTTCAAAAGGGTCGCGATCTTGTCTGGATCGAAGGCTTTCTTGGCTTTGGGCGCAGGCTTTGGCTTCGATGCGAGCTTCACCGGTTTCTTGGCGGGCTTCTTCACCACTTTTTTGGGCTTTGGTTTCGGCTTGGCTTTGACGATCTTCTTCGGCTTTCTTGGTGGTGCAGGCGGAGCTTCAGCTTTTTTCGGCGCCGGCGCCTTCACGGTTTTCTTTTTCGAGGGCTTTGTCTTTTTCTGCGCCTGCTTTTTGGCCGGCTCGGGCTTCTTTTCGGCCTTCGCCGTATCCGGCTTTGATTTGCGGTCACCGGCCTTGATATTCGTGAATTCCGCCGGCGTCACGAGATCGACCGGCAAGGGCGTCGGGGCCTGAGGCAGGGAGCGCATCGATGGAAACACCGCAATGATGCTGAACAGCACGGCCACATGCAGAAAGAGCGAAATGATCAGGCTGTTTCTCATCAGTGCAGTTGCTCTAGCGATTTTCCTCAGCCTCGGTGACAAGGGCGATCCGACGGAAGCCAGCCGAGGCGATGGTCGACATGACCTTCATAATGGTGCCGTAGTCCGTGTTGCGATCCCCACGGACAAAAATACGCTCCTCGTATCCGCTCTTCGTAATAGCGACGAGTTTTGGCACAATTTCGTCGAGCGGAATTTCGGTCTCCTGCAGGAACACTTTTCCCGAACCGGTTACAGACACGGTCAGCGGTTCCTTGTCTCCTGACAATTGTTTCGCATCCGTCTTCGGCAGTTCTACCGGCACTCCGACAGTCAGAAGAGGAGCGGTCACCATAAAAATGATCAGCAGCACCAGCATGACGTCCACGAATGGTGTCACATTGATTTCTGCCATCGGTTTGTAGTTGCGCCCGGCACGACTGCGCCTTCCCAGATACCCGCCGCCAAACATCGCACTCATCGTTAGCTCCTGGCGTCCATCTGGCGGGAAAGGATGGACGAGAATTCGTCGGCAAAGCTCTCCAGCCGCTGCGCGTGGCGCGACACTTCATGGGTAAACTTGTTGTAGAAGATCACCGCCGGGATGGCGGCCAGCAGACCAAGGGCCGTCGCGAACAAGGCCTCGGCGATGCCGGGAGCAACCACCGAAAGATTGGTGCTTTTGGCCGCGGCTATCGCCTGGAATGAGGTCATGATGCCCCATACGGTGCCGAACAGGCCGATAAACGGCGCCGTGGCCCCAACGGTCGCCAGGAACAGCAAACGCCGCTCCAGCCGGTCGACTTCGCGCGAGAGCGCCACATCAAGGACTTTCTCCACGCGCATCTGGAGCCCGGCCATTGGTTTCGGCGTCGCCTCGACCGTGCGCTTCCACTCGCGCATTGCGGCGATGAACAGTGCCGCCATTGAGCGGACCGGCCTGTCGCCAATATTCTGAAAAAGTTCCTCAAGCGACTGGCCCGACCAGAACACATGCTCAAAATCGTCAGTCTCCCGGCGCGTCCGTCCGAAAAGCACCAGCTTGTCTGCAATGATGGCCCAGCTCCACACGGAAGCCGCTAGCAGACCAAGCATCACGATCTGCACAACGATATGGGCGTCGAGAAACAGCCCGATGATGGAGATGTCAGCCTGTACGGCTGGTGCCGCAGCTGTGGTAATTTCCGCCGGATTCATACGAGTTCCTGCTGAATTGCCGCCGTGCGTCCACCCCTCCCGCATGCGCGCATCTCTCGCGGGCGAGACTTGGAGCGCATTTGTGACCAAACTTGGACTGGCAGCGCGTGTTTCCACCGGAAGCGTTTTTGCGCCCGGTGCTGGACTTTCTGATTTCTGGCAGAGTCAGGCTTCTTGGTTAACGAATCGTTCAAGGTGCGCTCGAACCAGCGCGTCCAAACGCATCACCTTGCCCGATTGGCCAACGAGCACGATCTTGACCCGCACCCGGGCGACCACGTCGCCCTCGCGCGTCACCTCCTGCAGCAGCGTCATCGCGGCGCCACCAAGTTCATCGACCGAGGTCACGATTTCCAGCAGATCGTTCATATGAGCGGGCTTCAGGAAGTCGATATCCATGTGGCGCACGACAAAGGCCGCGGGCTCCCTCGCGCCTTCCCCTGAAAACAGGCCCGTCTGACTGACGCCGGCAAGGCGCACCATGTCCGACCGGGCACGCTCACAGAATTTCAGAAAGTTCGCGTGATAGACGAGGCCCGTGAAGTCAGTATCCTCGTGATAGACGCGCACGGGAAGGAAATGCCTGGCGCCCTCGATGCGCCCGGCAAGATCGGGCCAGCGGTCCTTTTTGTCTTGATTGGTTTCGGTCATGAACTCGTTATGCCTCGCCGAGTTCGACGACCACAAGCTCAGGCGGCGACCCGAAGCGGACAGGTAAAATGCTCATTCCGAGGCCTCCCGATACAACCAGATGCCGGTTATCCTCTATCACATGGCCATAGGCAAAGCGGTTTCCGAAGCGGGAAGGAACCACCGGTGCATATCCGAAAAGGCGAACCTGGCCACCATGGGTATGTCCTGAAAGCGTGAGAGAGACCCGGTCAGGTACCTGCGGAAATATATCCGGCTCATGAGCAAGCAGGATGACCGGCGCATCGTCGGTGACCTTAGCGAGTGTGCCGGTTAAATCGTCGACACCGCGAAAACGCGTTTTCCCACGCCCATTGAAAGTGGGAAATGCCAGTTGGTCACCAAGTCCGGCAAGCCAGAAGGGCTGCCCGTCCTTCTCAATCCGCACGGCATCATTTTCGTATAATGGAATGCCCGCATTTTCGAGCGCTGTACCAGCGAATGTCGGGCCCTGCTGCAGCCGTTGCGCCTCCGCATCTTCCCACCAGTCGTGATTGCCAAGTATGGCGTGCACACCAAGCGGCGCCTTCAGACCCGTAAAGGCGGCCGACCATTCATCAGGCGGCACGCGTTTTGTGACCAACCGCATGCCGGACACATAGTCACCAAGCAGAAGGATGATGTCCGCATTCAAAGCGTTTGTGGCACTGACAATCTTTTCTATTCGCTCCAGCGTCATCCATGGATCGCAAGCGTGCAGGTCAGCGACAATCGCTATTTTCAGGTTGAAGTCGCGTGGCCAGCGCGGCGGCGTCAACCGGTAGCGCGTCACATTCATGCGTAGCAAAGGTTCGACACCAAAGGCATAGCCGCTGAAACCGAACCCTGCGACGAGCAGCGCGCCAAACCCTTTGAGAAACAACCGGCGGGAGATCATGGGTGCTATTTAGGTGGCCCGTATGCAGATCACCAGCAAATAAGCAGCAATTGTCCAGCAGACAGTCAGGTCAGATGTCCGCCTGGTCATCCTTGAACATGCCCATCTGCAA